>SMEK01000380.1_pt1 | contig 17473 bp, 15 predicted proteins | sample 2456371 | NCBI WGS metagenome assembly SMEK01 (sample SAMN10132590, study PRJNA489261) | soil metagenome | isolation source: day1 antibiotic-loamy sand soil ammended with composted manure from dairy... | place: USA | collected 2015-04-01
GCATGTATTAGGCACGCCGCCAGCGTTCGTCCTGAGCCAGGATCAAACTCTCCATAAAAGAAAATTTGATTTGCTCAAAAATTTAATGTCCGAATCTAGTTTGTCAACGAGGGTTAACAACTAGACAATTTATTGCATTAACGTTTTGTTGTTCAGTTTTCAAGGTTCATTTTTGTTTCGTTATTTATCGGTCGAAACAACTTTTTTATTTTAACATCTTGTTTTGTTATTGTCAAGATGTTTTTTGTTATTTTTTGTTTTTTATTACAAAACTTATCTCGTCCGCTAAGGACATGATATATATTAAAACACATTTCATTAGGAGTCAATAGTTTTTTTGAAAAAAATTTTTAGCATTTTCAAATCTAGTACAAACAACAAAATTCCTGCAATTACTATAATTCCACCAACAATTTGTGTAACTATCAATTTTTCTCCAAAAATAAACAATGCTAAAATTGATGCACCAACTGGTTCAAATAATATTGCAATTGAAATAACTGTAGTGCTTATCCATTTAATAGCCCAGTTAAAAAGTGAATGGCCAAGTAAATTCGGAAGGATTGCAAGCAACAAAAACCATATCCATGTCATCATTGGATAAGGACCAAATGACTCTTCTCTTATTATGACATAACATAATAAACAAACTGTACTAATAGAATATACGACCATCGTATATGTAATTAAGGATAATCTCTTTCTTACATCTTGTCCAAATAAAAAATATGCTGTTACTAAGCCACAAGCAATAAGCGCTAGTATATCTCCAAATAAAGCATTGCCACTTACTTTAAAATCTCCCCAACTAATTAAAACACTACCGGATATAGCAATAATTCCAGACAATATTGTTTGCATTGTAATGCGTTCTTTAAAAAATAAATATGTTCCTACAAAAGCAAATAAGGGCTGCATTGTAACAAGAACCGTAGAACTTGCAACCGAAGTGTAGTTTAGTGATTCAAACCAAAGTATAAAATGAAATGCCAAAAAGATTCCGGCAATTGTAGAGAACAACCAATCTCTTTTATTTAACATTTTTAATTCGTGTACATGTTTTTTTAAAAATATCGGTGACAAGATTAACACCGTAAATAGCATACGGTAAAAAGCGATAACACCCGATTCAGCATCTGCTAGTTTTACCAAAATAGCAGAAAAAGAAATCGAAATGACACCAATAATGATTGCTATAGATGGATGAATCGGTGGTTTTTCCATTTTATTTACCCCTAACTTTACTTTATTCAATATCCATTTTTACATGATTAATGTTTTTGCACAATAAAAAAAGGGGGAAATGTCTTGGGGTACTTTCACATTTTTCATGAAACGATTCGCAGCGTCGTTTTATTTAAATTGGCCTTTGCTGCAATGTTAAGTTTAATTATCGGAATCGAAAGAGAATTAAAGAAAAAACCTGTGGGATTAAAAACTAGCTTAGTAATTTCTACATTTAGTTGTTTATTAACCATTATTTCGATTGATACTGCATATAGTACCCCTCCTAGAGGTGATATCAACATCACAATGGATCCACTAAGACTTGCAGCCCAAATTGTGAGCGGAGTCGGCTTCTTAGGTGCAGGTGTCATTTTAAGAAAAGGAAACGATAGTATTACAGGTTTAACCACAGCTGCTATCGTTTGGGGAGCGGCTGGAATTGGAATTGCTGTCGGTGCCGAGTTTTATATAGAAGCATTATTAACAGTTATCATTGTCGTTTTCGGTATTGAAATCGTAGCACCTTTTTTAACAAAAATTGGGCCAAAACGAATAAGGATGCGAGAACTTTCTCTTAAAGCAAAGATTGCACATAAAGAAAATATAGAGGAATTGCTAAAGTTCATGAAAAAAAACGGGATGGTTATCGATAATATTCGCATTACTGGCGAAAATCTGACTTATGAAGTTGATATTCGTTTTTCCACATTATTAAAAAATAACACTTATACAGTTTTTAACACCTTTCATGCACTTCCTTATATTCAAAAAATTGAAATTGAAATTTTATCTTAATTTGGAGGAAATCGATGTTAGAAATAATAAAATTACTAAAAGACGGAAATAAACCATCATTATCTGCAGCAATTGTGAATTTAACTTTAGGTATTATTAAAGGAGCAGCTTATTTTTTTACAGGGAATGTAGCCATGTTTGCCGAAATGATGCACTCATTAGGAGATGCAGCCAATCAATTTTTCGTCTATATTGGTTCTGCTTTATCAAAAAAGGCGCCTACAAAACGGTTTCCAAATGGATTTGGGCGGGTAGTGAATCTTGTTTGTTTAGGAGCAGTCATCATCGTTGCAATACTTTCTTACGAAACAGTAAAAGAAGGTCTCCATCATTTTTTACATCCTAAAGAACAATCAGATGGAATCCTATTCGCCCTTGGTGTTTTGTTATTGGGAACGATACTGGAAGCCATTGTTCTACAAAAAGCTGCAAAAGAAACTTTACATGAAGTAGGAATCGAAACTTCCGGTATAGGAGCAATTCCAAAATCAATTATTTATTTAAACCGAGCTAAACCAGCGACAAAATTAGTATGGATGGAAGATGCAGTTGCTACCGCGGGAAATGTACTAGCATTTTTAGCTATCATTATCGCTTATTTTACGAATTTTTACGCATTAGAAGGTTTAGTATCCATGATTATAGGTGTAATGATGTTTTATGTAGTGGGTCGAGTATTCCTTGACAACGCTCGTGGTGCAATCGGCGAAACAGATGAAGAAATGTTAATACACATTGGTAATTTAGTAATGGAAGATCCCCATGTAAAAGATATTGAACGGTTAGAAGTTGTAAAGGAAGGAGAGTTTCTCCATGTTGAAATCGTTGTAGAAACCAATCCTCATCAATCTCTTGATTATTTGGATAGTGTTCGAGATCACTTAGTTGAATTAATTTTGGCTCAAAAAGGCGTTACAAAAGTAACTCTTGCTTTTGACAAAGACGACGGAATAACAGAGTGGAAATATCATAAAAAGAATAATGGATAACTTAATTGTGAAATCGCTAAAATGAATTATCATGTTAATACAATGATATATTACACTGTTAAAGATAATAGGCTGTCTAATACTAGACAGCCTACCCATTTATAAAGACATCCTCAAAATTTCTCTTACATCGTTCTTCTCAAGAACTTTAAAACGTCCAATTGGACCATTCGCCATTGCTTTTTCAACTAATAATTCCAACTTTGAATCATCAATAGAATAATCTTTAAGTGAACTTGGAGCTCCTAGAGATGTCCAAAACTCTCTTAAACGTTCAATTCCTTCAAATGCAACTTCTTCTACAGTCTTATGAGACGGATTTACTCCAAACACTTTCGTAGCCAGCCGAGCAAAACGATGCGGATTTACATGAACAACATGTTTCATCCAGTTTGGAAATAGAATCGCAAGCCCCCCACCATGTGGAATATCATATACTGCTGATATGGCATGCTCGATTTCATGAGTTGCCCAATCACCCTCTGATCCCATTGATAACATTCCATTTAAAGCAATCGTTCCAGATAATAAAATTGTTTCCCGCAATTCATAGTTTTCCAGATTATCTACTAATTTTGGTGCTGTTTCGATAACTGTTCTCAGTACCCCTTCACACAATTCATCCATTACCAATGTATTTTCCGCATCATGGAAATATTGTTCAAATACATGGGACATCATATCGACAATACCGTATACCGTTTGATCCTTTGGTACTGTTATTGTGTATGTCGGATCAAGAATAGAAAACTTTGGAAACACCTTTCCGCTTGCCCATCCATATTTTTCTTTCGTTTTTTCGTTGGAAATAACAGAATTCGCATTCATTTCTGATCCAGTTGCAGCTAACGTTAAAACTGTTCCTAGAGGCAATGCATCTTTTACCTTCACTTTTTCCGTTACAATATCCCATGGATCTTCTTCCGTTTTTGCTCCAGCAACTATTAATTTAGAACAATCGATAACCGAACCGCCGCCAACCGCAAGTACAAAATCAATAGATTCTTTCTTACAAATATCAATTCCTTTTCTAGCCGTTTCAACTCTTGGATTTGGTTCTACACCACTTAATTCGAAAACATTCAAATCAAGATCTTTCAATATAGAAGTCACTTCATCATATAGCCCGTTTCTCTTAATGCTACCTCCTCCAAAAACAAGCAGAATATTTCTCCCGTATTTCGGCAGCTCCTTTTTTAATTTACGTATTTCACCCTTCCCAAAATATAATCGAACAGGATTAGTAAAAACAAAATTATTCACTCAAACACTCTCCTTTATGAGCAAATTTACAATTCACACTATCAGTTAAAAATCCGAATAAACAAATAACACCATTTTTCAATGCAGAAAAATGGTGTTATTCTTCTTCAAGAAGCAAAATCTAAATCAAGTTTCAGTTGTATATTACACCCATCCGCGGAAGCGGGAAGCTTCAGCTGTACGGCGAACACCAACCATATACGCAGCAAGGCGCATATCGATATTTCGACTTTGCGCAGTTTGGTAAACATTTTCAAATGCATTGACCATTCTCTCGCGCAATTTTTCTTTCACTTCTTCAGCAGACCAATAGTAGCCTTGATTATTTTGAACCCATTCAAAATAAGAAACAGTTACCCCACCAGCAGAAGCAAGTACATCTGGTACTAATAAAATTCCACGTTCAGTAAGGATTTTTGTTGCTTCAGCAGTTGTTGGACCGTTCGCAGCTTCGACAACAATTTTAGCTTTAATATTAGGTGCGTTTTCAGCTGTAATTTGGTTTGAAATTGCTGCTGGAACTAAAATATCGCAGTCTAATTCTAACAATTCTTTATTTGTAATTGTATCTTCAAACAATGTTGTTACTGTTCCAAAACTATCTCGACGATCTAGTAAGTAATCGATATCTAAACCGTCTGGATCATATAAAGCACCATAAGCATCGGAAATACCAATCACTTTTGCACCTAAATCGCTCATAAATTTCGCCAAGAATCCACCAGCATTTCCAAAACCTTGAATAACTACTCGTGCACCTTTAATATCAATACCGCGTTTTTTCGCTGCTTCCTGGATAACAATTGTCACGCCTTCTGCAGTTGCACGGTCACGTCCTTGCGAACCGCCTAAAACAATTGGTTTTCCTGTAATAAATCCAGGTGAATTGAACTCGTCAATTCGACTATACTCATCCATCATCCATGCCATAATTTGGGCATTCGTAAATACGTCTGGAGCAGGAATGTCTTTTGTAGGTCCTACGATTTGGCTCACAGCACGAACATACCCACGGCTTAATCGCTCCAATTCTCCCATTGACATTTGACGAGGGTCACAAACAATACCACCCTTACCTCCGCCATATGGTAAATCAACAATACCGCATTTTAAAGTCATCCACATAGAAAGCGCTTTCACTTCATCCTCGGTCACATCTGGATGGAAGCGGATTCCTCCTTTAGTTGGACCAACCGCATCTGAGTGTTGAGCACGATAACCAGTAAATACTTTCGTTGTACCGTCATCCATTTTTACGGGGATGCGCACTTTTAACACACGAAGCGGTTCTTTTAATAATTCATACATCGCTTCATCATATCCAAGCCTATTTAATGCTTCTTTAATCACATCTTGTGTTGAAGTAAGAAGATTTACATTTTCAGACATACATTCTCGCCTCTTTTAACTCAATGATTTAATATTTTGTAGAAAGTTCCTCAACATCATATTAACATACTTTGTAAATAAATCGAGTTGATTGTATTGGTAATTTCCATTTTAATGATGTCCTACCATATGTACAACCATTTTTTCTCCCAATTTATATTATTAGCTCAACAAATTATTTATCATTCATTTTGATAAAAAAGCAGACGTATAAAAACGTCTGCTTTTTAAATTATAACGTTTCAGAAATAGTTTTTGCTTGCATATGAAGAATCAAGTAGTCAGGTCCACCTGCTTTTGAATCTGTACCAGACATGTTGAATCCACCAAATGGTTGATATCCAACAATTGCAGCAGTACATCCGCGGTTGAAGTATAAGTTACCTACATGGAAATCTTCTGCAGCTTTTTGTAAATGGAAGCGATTATTTGAAATGACAGCACCTGTTAAACCATACACTGTATTATTCGCAATTTCAAGTGCTTCATCAAAATCTTTTGCTTTTGTTATTGCAAGAACTGGACCAAAGATTTCTTCTTGCATAATTCGAGCATTAGGATCTACATCTGCAAATACTGTTGGATGGATGAAGTAACCTTTTGAATCATCATATTGTCCACCAGCAACTAAGCGGCCTTCTTTCTTCCCAATCTCGATATATTCAGCAATTTTCTTAAATGCACCTTCATCAATTACTGGGTTTACATATGTTTCCTCATTTGCAGGATCTCCTACAACAAGTTCATTTGTTAATTCAGCAACTCGTTCTACAACTTTATTGTAAGCTTCATCTCCTACAATGATTGCACGTGAACATGCTGAACATTTTTGACCACTGAATCCGAAAGCACTAGTTACAATAGATTGAGCTGCTAATTCTAAATCAGCATTTTCAGCATCGTCTACGATAATCGCATCTTTACCACCCATTTCAGCGATTACTCGTTTAAGCCAAATTTGTCCTTCATTAACAACGGCAGCACGCTCATTGATGCGAATACCAACATCACGAGAACCAGTGAAGCTGATAAAGCGTGTACGTGGATGATCTACTAAATAATCTCCTACTTCTGAACCTGGTCCTGGAATGTAGTTAACAACTCCTGGTGGCATTCCTGCTTCTTCTAAGATTTCCATGAATTTATAAGCAATAACTGGTGTTGTAGAAGCTGGTTTTAAAAGTACAGTATTACCTGTAACAGCAGCTGCTACAGTTGTCCCAACCATGATAGCAAATGGGAAGTTCCATGGTGAAATAACAACACCAACACCTAACGGAATATAAACATATTTGTTGATTGTTCCAGGATTTTCTTCAAGCGGTTTTCCTTTTGCAATTTCTAACATTTGACGACCGTAGTATTCTAAGAAATCGATCCCTTCAGCAATATCTCCATCCGCTTGTACCCATGGTTTACCTGCTTCTTTTGTTAACCATGCCGCTAATTCAAATTTACGGCGACGAACAATCGCTGCAGCTTTAAATAAAACTTCTGCACGGATAACTGGATCTACTTTTTTCCATGTATTGAACGTTTTATCTGCAATTTGCATTGCCTTTTCTGCAATTTCTTTATTTGCTTTTGAAACTCGACCTACAACTTCCGTTTTATTTGCAGGGTTATAAGAAGTAATTTTATCTTCCGTTGTAATTCTTTCTCCACCAACAATTAATGGATAATCCTTGCCTAATTCACTTTCAACTTTTTTTAATGCTTCAAGATACTTTTGACGATTTTCTTCAATTGAAAAATCAGTTAGGGGTTCATGTTTGTAGGGAATCATTATTACTCCTCCTTAAAATAAATTACATAAATAGTATGCAAAAAATATTTGCACCTATAGAATATTTATATATATAATAATGCAAAATATTATTGCATTTTTCAATACATATTATATAACATAATCAAAAAAATTTTTTGAGGGTGTTGACGATGTCTCTAAATAGTAAACAACTTCTAAAACTGTATGAATTTGCTGTAGAACATGTTTCAGTTGGCATTCATGCTGTTGATACGGAAGGAAGAACAATCTTATATAATAAAAAAATGAAAGAAATAGAAGGTTTTGATGTGGAAGACATTACCGATCGTTCTATTTTAGAACTTTTTGCATTTCGCTCCCATGACAGTACGTTGTTGCGCGTATTAAAAACTGGAATCAAAGAGATCAACGTAAAACAAACATATTTTAATAAATATGGTCATGAAATTACCACGATTAATGATACGTACCCCATTTACGAAGGGGAAAAACTTATCGGTGCCATAGAATTTGCCCGTGATATCACTTCTTTGGAAAAACTTATTTATCAACCTTTACGTCGATATGGGGAACCATTAACATTTGATGTCATTACTGCGATCTCTGAACCGATGCAAATCGTTAAAGAAAACGCAAAAAAAGCAGCTCGTGCCCGTATTCCTGTATTATTAATTGGAGAATCTGGAACAGGAAAAGATTTAATAGCAGAAGGAATCCATCACGAGCTTCAGCCGAAAAACGATGAATTTGTTACTCTTTTCAGCAGAAGGCCAAATCAATTAGAAAGATTAAAAACGTATTTAAAACAAGATAAATCATATACATTTTTCTTTGAACGAATTGAATTTTATTCCCTCTCCACTCAAAAAGAACTACATAAACTGTTAACAAGCCTACCGCCAGAAAAGCATATGGTTATTGGCAGTGTCGGTGGAGACCCAATTGATTTAATTGGCAATCATCAATTGCTGAAAGACCTATATTATTATTTTGCTTCAATGAGCATTTCTATACCCGCTTTGCGCACTAGAAAAGAAGACATTAAACCTTTCGTAAATGATTACTTTTCAAGACATCGCGAACGTTTTAATTCGAATATTCAAGGTTTGTCAAATGATGTAATGGAATTGTTTCTTGAATATGATTGGCCTGGAAATTTAAAGGAATTGGAACTATTGTTAGATGAAATCGCTTCGATGATTACAAATGAAAAATACGTTACATACGAAATGTTGCCATTACATTTCCGGTTTAAGTTACAACAACAAAACGAAAAAATGAGAAAACCGGATTTTTTCCTTCTTCAACAAAATCGGGAATTATTGCCATTAAACGAGTATTTAAAAGAAGTGGAAAAATATTATTTACAACATGCATTAGAAATGAACGAAGGAAATATTACAAAAACTGCCCAAGCATTAGGTATGACACGACAAAATTTACAATACAGACTAAGAAAATTAAACATATAAAAAATCCCAAAAGCATACTCGCTTTTGGGATTTTTTTAATGCCCTCTCTCAATCCAATCTTGAAGTTTTTCCTTTAGCGTCTGAAAACCGTTTGCATCCTGTTCATTTACACGTTCTTGTAATGTTTTTTTCGGATTCTTATCCATTTTCTTTTGTGGTGGTGGGTCTTGAAGAGCACGGGTAGATAAACTAATTTTTTCGTTACGTTCATCAATATCAAGTATTTTTACTTGTATTATGTCACCAACTTTAAAAAAATCTTCTACATTTCGAACGTAACCATAAGTAATTTCAGAAATATGAACAAGACCTTGTGTTGATTCATCTAATGCCACAAAAGCTCCATATGGTTGAATCCCGGTTACCTTCCCTGTTACAACTTCACCTACTTCATATTTTTTTTTCATAATTTTTTCCTACTTTCTTTCACTACGTAAATGTCATGTTAAATTATAACATAACGAGTAACGGCGAAACAAAAAATCACCTTTTTTTGAAAAAAGCTTCCAATTTTTTTTGATGAATTTATAAAAGTTTATCATAACATTAATTTTGAAAGTAAAATAAAAAGTGTCGACTTTTTTTAAAGGAGCGACACTTTTTATCACTTTTTATATAATACATTTAGCTTCAAATTTAATCGCAATTAATTGATAAGCCATTTCCACACAATTTTCGAAAGGAATCCAAATTTCAAAGGAGTGTTCGTATACTCTCTGAATTACTTTTGCTAATTCTGTGGGATCATCTATCGCTTGCAACGCTGCAACTACATCGCTGGCTTCAATTTCATAAGCACCTTCTCCCATTTGAAAGGGATCCCATTTCATTAAAGCTTGCTTCGCTTTTTTATTCATTAATACGTCTTCCACGAATTTCACCTAACACAAATTATTCTTTATTTTCCTTCTTATGATATCATATTATCATTAGATTTAAAGATAAAAAATAAATAGAAAAGAGTGATAATTGTGACAATCCAGTTCGATGAAATATATGAAAGAAGAAACACCAATAGTTTTAAATGGGACAAATTTAAAGAACGCTTCCGTGCAAAATACCGTGTCGAAGATGACTCTGATATTTTGCCAATGTGGGTTGCTGATATGGATTTTGCTGTTCCCCAAATTGTTATTGACGCAATAAAAGAACGATTAAATCATCCGATTTTCGGCTACTCCTACATCAGCGACGAATGCAAAGAGGCCATCCAACAATGGTACAAACGTCGCCACAATTGGCATATAAATAAAGATGCCCTGATCTTCCATAGCGGTGTTGTTCCTGCTATAGCTACGATTATTGAAACCTTCACAGAACCAGGAGACAAAATATGTATTTCAACACCGGTATATGCACCATTCTTCAGCATACCAAAAGCCCTTAATCGCCAAATAATCGAATGCGATTTAGTAGAAAGTAAAGAGCATATTTATGAATATGATTTTGAACAGTTGGAGGAAGCATTTAAAAAAGGTGTAAAAGCTTATATTTTATGTAGCCCACATAATCCAGCTGGAGTTGTTTGGTCAAAAGACACGCTGAAAAAACTCATCCAATTATGTATAAAATATGATGTTTTACTTATATCAGATGAAATTCATTCAGATATTGTCTTTGAAGGTCATAAACATATCCCGACTATGACTGTAGAAGGTGCCGAACAAGCAAAAATTGTCGCATGTATTGCCCCTACGAAAACATTTAATCTAGCTGGACTTCATGCAGCGATTATCGTAGCAGAAAATAAACAATTACGAAATGCATTAATTCAAAATAAAATGGCTCATGGTCTAGACGATTGGAACGTACTTGCAGCTAGCGGTGTACAAGCGGTATATGAAAAAGGTGACGAATGGCTCGATCGCATGATTCAATACGTCTCCAAAAACATTGACTATTTAGAGCAAGAATTAAATAAGTTGGATGGCATTCGAATCATTCGTCCTCATGCCACCTATCTCGTTTGGATTGATTATCGTGGAACTGGTCTTTCTGAAAACGAAATGATGGATCGTCTGATAAATAAAGGAAAAATCGCATTAGAACCAGGTACAAAATATAGTGAAGCTGGCCGAGGATTCCTTCGTATCAATTTAGCATGTCCATTTGAAACAGTAAAAGACGGTGTTGAACGATTCAAAAAAGCTTTATTATAAAAACATTTATTAAAGACTCTCAACCTATTAAAGGTTAGAGTCTTTTTATTTGTTACCTTTTTTCAATCTTCTATTTATTATATAATAAGAAAAAATAAATTCTTAATTATTTGAAAATGGGGTTGTTACAATCAATAAAGTGATGAAAAGATTTCCTCTTCGATTAACAATGTTTATTTTTTCCTTTGTTATCGTGTTATTTTCTATCTTAACCAGTGGAATTATTATGATTCATAATATTTCTGGCGCCTTTGAAAAAGAATTTGGATCTAGAGCAATCGCTATCGCCCGTACAGTTGCCCAACTAGAAGATGTACAAAAAACCGTTGGAAAAGAGGAAGGTTTTGAAGTTATTCAACCGATTGCAGAACGAATTCGATTGGCAACGGACGTCGATTATATTGTGATCTTCGATATGAAAGGTGTACGATATTCTCATCCGTCCGAAAGTAAAATTGGAACCATCAATGAAGAAATAAAAAACAATGAAGCTTTGTCACAACACGAATACATTTCAAAAGCAATCGGAGTTCAAGGATTCTCGATTCGTGCGTTTGTACCTATTATGAATCCAGATGCTACAAAACAAGTAGGTGTCATCACGGTCGGAATCATTACGCCAAAATGGTACCAATTAGTAGGAGAATATCAATTAGATATTTTTATCGCATTATTTTGGGGGTTACTGATTGGGTTGATAGGATCGATCTTGATTGCCAATCTAATTAAACGGCAAACGTTAAACTTAGAACCATATGAAATTGCTCGTATCGTGGAAGAACGTTCAGCAATTATGCAAGCAATGGATGTTGGAATTCTCGCCACAGATGGCCGAGGGAAAATTACATATATGAATCATTTAGCTAGAAAATATACTCATTTTTTTGCGAAGGAAGGAACATTAAAAGAGGTATTTAAAAATACTTGGTTAGCCGAAGAACGCCTTGAAAAACAAGAAAGTTATAAACCGCTATCTTTGTTAAATCAAATGTACTTAGTCCGAATTTTTCCACTAAAAATACATGATAAAAATGCTGGTTCCCTCATCGTCATTACTGACCATAAAGAAGCACACACCTTAGCTGAAGAATTAACTGGTGTAAAAACTTTAGTGGATACACTTAGGGCTCAGCACCATGAATTTTTAAACCGATTACATAGTATTGCGGGGCTTATTCAACTCAATCGAAATGAGGAAGCCATCAGTCTAATCTTAGATGAAATTACTGATGAAGAAAGTGTTTTTCAAAAAATTAAAGATAAAATACACGATTATTCCATTCAAGGACTATTAATTGGAAAATTCTCAAGAGCGAAAGAATTAGGCATTGAGCTAACATTAAGTGACGATTCCTATTTGCTTGATTATGTCACAGGTTTTTCTAGTGGCGACTTAATCACTATTATTGGGAATTTGCTAGATAATGCAATGGAAGCATGTCTTTCTAAAGAAGAAAGATATGTAGATATTCTCATTCAAGGGGATCAAGATTATTTATATATTGAAGTACAAGATAATGGCGTTGGAATTCAAGAACCAGTGGAACAAATTTTTAATTATGGTTATACAACGAAAAATAAACAAGGCCATGGGATTGGATTAGCATTAGTGAAGCAAATTATCGAGTCCAATCATGGAACAATTCAAGTTTTTTCAGAGGTCGGTGTTGGCACAACAATAATCGTACAAGTTGGGAGGAATGTACTGTGACCAATATTAATGTCTTAATTGTGGAAGACGATCCAATGGTATTGGAAGTAAATAAGAGTTTTTTAAAGAAGATTAATGGATTTAGCTTAATTGGGGAAGCCCAATCAGGTGAACAAGCCTATCGAGAAATTAAGAACAAAACGCCTGATTTAATCCTTTTAGATATGTATTTACCAGATATTTCTGGGTTAGAGCTATTTTACAAAATTCGTCAAGAACGCCTCCCAGTTGATATTATTATGATTACTGCAGCTAGAGATGCAAAAACAGTTCAAGAATTGACACGCTTAGGAGCTTTCGACTATTTAGTGAAGCCTTTCCGCCTAGAAAGATTCCAACAAGCGTTAGAAGATTATGCCCGCTCAAGAAAAAAATTAACAACGAAAACCGAACTTAAGCAAGATGACATCGATGATTATTATGGCATGTATTATGAGTCTCAAAAAGAATTACCAAAAGGACTCAATGAAATTACAATGAAACAAATCACCGACAAATTAAAAGAAATCAACGGTCCCGTCACAGCTGAACAACTAGCACAAAATACAGGCATGGCGAGAGTCACTGTAAGAAAATATTTAGACTATCTTGCGAGTATTAGTGAAGTCAAAATCGATTTAAAATACGGTACAGTGGGTCGTCCAACAAAATATTATTCCCTTTAATAAGAGCTATCAAGGCTCTTATTTTTTTGCCTTCATCTATGTAATACAACAGTTATTATTTCAAAATAACTGTTGTATACCAAAAAGAACAAAACGTCCATTAATACCATAATATTGAGAATTTTCGTTTTTCATATAACATGAAACTATCTACATCAAACAGCAAGTTCAAGGGGAAAACGATGAGAGATTCAATAAAAGTAATTCTATTTTGTTTTCTATTAGTCATACCATTTTTAACTCTTGCGTGCTCTCAAATAAAAGATTATCCCACTGATTTAGAACAGTTAAGTGAAGATGAGCGACTTGTCATCCGATTTTCCCATGTCGTAGGTGAAGATACACCAAAAGGGATGGCAGCTAGAAAATTTGCTGAACTCATTAAAGAACGATCAAACGGTCGAATTGAAATACAAGTGTTTTCAAACGGAACTCTTTATAAAGATGTGGAAGAATTGGATGCCCTTTTAAGAGGAGATATCCAATTAATTGCTCCTGCTATTTCGAAGTTGACAGATTTGGTTCCTGAACTTTCTGTATACGATCTTCCCTATGCTTTTAATTCATTAGAAGAAGTTCATGAATTTACAGAAAGTGAAGCCGGGAATCGATTAAAAGATTTATTAAAAATGCATAATCTTATCGCTCTTAGTTTGTGGGATAGCGGTTTTAAACAAATTAGCAACGACATTAGACCGATCGAGCATTATCAAGATTTAAAAGGAATACGGATGCGCATTATGCAGAGCGATATTTTAGCACAACAATATTACATTGTTGACGCCTTTCCTAGAAAAATTGACTTTAATACCGTCTTTCAATCGCTGAAAAAAGGTGATATAGAAGGACAAGAAAATACGTTAACAAATATCACAAGTAAAAACTTTTATTCATTGCAAAAATACTTAACTATTTCAAATCATGGATATTTAGGTTATTTTCTACTATTTAATTTAGATTTTTGGGAAAGTTTATCTGATGAAGATCGGGAACTTATTACCGAGACGCTTCATGAAGTTCAAGAATGGCAATGGCAGCTTGCAGAAGATTTGAATGATAAAAGACTGCAAGAAATTGAAGAATGCCAATGCATACAAATCTATTATTTATCTGAGGAAGAGAAAAAAGAATGGGAAGAACATTTTACGCCCGTATATCACTACTACACCCAACATTACGGGGATTACTACATTCAAAATCTTCCGAAATATAAATATGTCAAATAGGTAAAAAAGAGACTTTGCGCTCTTTTTACAATAAAAACATTACTACATTTAAGGGGGATAATTACATGAAGAAATGGCTATTAGCCACTATTTTAGGGGTGCTAGCTCTTGCCCTTGCTGCATGTGGCGGCAGTTCAAGCAGTGAACCAAAATCCAGTGAAGATTACACTGCTGACAAACCACTTATTATCAAATTCTCACACGTAACTGCAGTTGATAGTGTAAAAGGTAAATCTGCTAACTACTTTGCTGAATTAGTAGATGAAAAAACAGAAGGTCGTGTAAAAGTTGAAGTTTATCCATCTTCACAATTATACGGCGATGCGGACGAACTTGATGCATTAGTATCAGGGAACGTACATATGATTGCTCCATCCGTTACAAAAATGGTAAAAATCGACCCACGTTGGCAATATGTTGATATGCCATATTTATTCAAAGATGAAGAACATGTTCAAAAATTCTTTGATTCAGAAGTGGCACATGAGTTATTCAACTCTGAACAATTAGCACAAAACGATATTAAAGGTATGGCATTCTGGCCAAACGGTTTTAAACATTTCTCTAACAACAAACATCCATTAGTAAAACCTGAAGACTTCAAAGGTTTGAAATTCCGTACACAAGCAGGACAAGTATTAGAAAAACAATTTGAATCATTAGGTGCAGGTTCTGCAACAATTTCATTCGGTGAAACTTACGCAGCTCTTCAACAAGGAACTGTTGATGGTGCAGAAAACCCATTCAACAACTTTGATACAATGAAATTCTATGAAGTTCAAAAATATTTATCTACAACTCAACATGGTCGCCTTGACTATGCAATTTTCGTAAACAAATCGTTCTGGGAATCAATGCCTGAAGATTTACGTGTATTAGTGGAAGAAGCGCTTAGTGAAGCTACTGAATACGCTCAAAAATTAGCAGCTGAAGAAAACCAAAAATCCTTCGAAAAAATCAAAAGCTTAGGCACTGTTGAAGTTTATGAAATGACTGATGAAGAGCGCCAAGCTTTACGAGAAGCTTTACAACCTGTTTATGATGAATTTACTGATGTCATCACAAAAGAATTAATCGATGGCATTACAGCATTAGCTGAATAATTCATCCTTATAACACAGTCTTTTCCCTATTTTTTTCGAGTGTCGAATTTATTTCGACACTCCCTCTTTTTCATATATGTATTCCAATATAAGGGAGTTGATAACAAGTGAAGGCATTATCGAAGCTTTGGACTTGGTTAGAAGAAATATTAGCCAGCATCTTTTTTGGCGTCGGTGTATTATTGATCTTCTACGGAGTTGTTATGCGTTACTTTTTAAATCATCCTCAAGCATGGGTAGAAGAAGTCGCAAGGTATTCAATAATTTGGGGAACATTTTTAGGATTTGGTATGGCGCTAAAACATAATCAACATATTCAAGTAGATATTTTATATGATCGTTTAGGAAATAAGGGAAAGTATTTCATCAATATACTAGCGACAGTGCTATCGATTGTTTTCTGCCTAATCTATACATATTACGGATGGAATTTAGTCACTGCTCGCATTAGTTCCGGAATGGTATCTCTAGATGTAGGAATCCCTATGTGGATTGTTTACCTAATACTACCAATCTCAGGAGTGCTTTTCCTGCTTCGTTTCATTGAAAGGTTGGTAAACATTCTGCGTAGAAAGGATGAAGACTATGCTAACCCTCTTAATTAGTTTCTTTGTATTGATTTTTTTACGTGTTCCTATTGCTATTAGTTTAGCTTTATCTACTATTCTAATGTTATCTATGTCTAATTTTAATATGGATATGATGCCGCAACGTATGTTTACGGCACTTGATTCCTTTCAAATGATGGCAATCCCTGGATTTGTATTAGCAGGTGCCATTATGGCTCGCGGTGGTATATCAAAATATTTAATTGAAGCTTTGCGTGCCTGGGTTGGACACTTACCTGGTGGACTATCTGTCGTAACACTACTTGCCTGTGGGATTTTTGCAGCAATATCCGGTTCATCACCTGCAACTGCTGCTGCAATAGGTTCAATAATGATTCCTGCATTAATTGCTGCTGGATATGAGAAAAAATACGCTCTCGGATTAGTGGCTGCTGGAGGAACTCTTGGTATTTTAATTCCTCCGAGTGTACCTCTCATTATTTACGGTATTACATCGGAAGAATCGATTGGAAAATTATTTATGGCCGGGGTCATCCCTGGATTAGGGTTACTTGCTGTATTAATTGTAGCAGCTATTGTATATGCAAAAATGCAGGGATATCAAGGCGATGAAAAAGCAACTTGGGAAGAACGCGGTCGAAAGTCATTGAAAGCCATTTGGGGTGCATTTTTGCCGGTATTAATTTTAGGTACGATTTACTCAGGGGTTGTAACGCCGACTGAATCTGCTATTATTGCTGTTGTTTATGGCCTCATCGTTTCAATTTTTATTTACCGCGAACTAAGTTGGAAAGATTTCCGTCAAATCTTAGTTGAATCCATCAACGTAACAGCCATGATTTTCTTAATTATCGGTGCTGCTTCATTATTCGGTTTATATCTTACAAATGAGCAAGTTCCACAAAAAGTTGGAGCGTGGATTGCGGAAAGCGGCATGAACAAATGGATTTTCATGCTCATTGTTAACTTGCTCTTCTTTATTTTAGGTATGTTCTTAGAAGCTGTATCCATCATATTAATTACATTACCAATTCTATTACCTATTTTAAAACATTTTGGCATCGACTTATATCACTTCGCTATTATCATGGTTATCAACTTAGAACTTGGAATGATTACACCACCAGTTGGATTAAA
>SMEK01000381.1_pt1 | contig 17464 bp, 13 predicted proteins | sample 2456371 | NCBI WGS metagenome assembly SMEK01 (sample SAMN10132590, study PRJNA489261) | soil metagenome | isolation source: day1 antibiotic-loamy sand soil ammended with composted manure from dairy... | place: USA | collected 2015-04-01
GGAGGCTCGTAGGCGACAACGGGCTGCGCGCAATCGGAATTGCCGAACTGATAGCGCAGGCCCCCACGGACCTCGTGAATGTTGATGCCTTTGTCAGAGCCGGGACCCGTCACGCCAATGTCGGACGTCCCGAACATGGCCCCGCCCGAGATGTGGCGGAAACGATAACCGGCATCGAGCTTCCACCGGTCGGTAAGGCAGTAGGACGCACCGGCCATCAGGGCATAGCTAAAGCGCCATTTCGACTTGCCGCCATGGGATTCGGTGGGGTCGCAGCTGGTAGGATCGGTAGCGTCGCAGGCGGTATTGAAAAGCGTGTCCCACTTGACATGCGCCCCGCCAATACCGGCGCCGACATACGGGGTGAACCCGTGCCAGGTGCCCAGATCGATATAGGCATTGGCCAACAACCCCCAAGCGCTGAAGTTGCTGACGTCAGTCGAGATACAGTCCGGTGCAACACCGCAGGCTCCGCTACTTGACCCCCTGAAGCGCGTCTTTCCGATATGATCGAATGTCAGGTCGGTACGCAGGTGGCTATTGATCTGGTAACCAACACCGAGTCCGGCCGCCCATGTGCCGCGCAGGCTGCCGCTGGTGAAACTGTTGCTGCCAGGGCCGGGCGTGACCCAATCGCCACCGCGGAAATCCGGATCGGCGTAGCTGATATCGCCGCGTATGTACCAGCCGCCCACCTCGACCGGCTGATAGGCTACTTCCACTGGCGCTTCCTCCACCCGCGGCTGCGACTCGAACAGATCGGCTGCCCAAGCCGGGGCGGCGACGGTGGCGATCACACCGGCAAAGGCCGCTGTCCTTGCAAAATTGAACATCATCCTAGACCCCCTGGAAACGCCGGCCCGCTCGGGTCGGCTCCTTCGGTCGTGGATAATGAATTGCAAAGGTTAAAAGGCGTTTAACCCTGTCAATTAACCAAGATTCCCGTCAATTTGAACTATTGGACGCCAAAAGGCCCGCATATTGCTCGCGGGCCTAGGTCTAACCTTTGGGCTTCATTCAGCCCCGGAGACGGGCATTGCAAAGGCTGTAATATCCGCCGCCCTTCTGTATCCAGCGAAGGCCATTGAGCGTGCCCGCGTCCTTGTTGGCATAGTAGTGCTCGAGGCAGGTACGCATCCGGGCCTTTGCCGGCGTTTCGTTTGCATATTTGCTGGAAATGGTGCTTGGAAAGCTCACGCCGCGGGGTGCTTTTTTCGAGGGTTTTTCCGGCTCGCCCCGGTAAATGACCTCGTCGAGCGAAGGCGCCGACAGGTCCTCCGCAGCAGCCGCCCCGCACTCTGCCTTGCGAAAGTCGTTCCATTTCATGCCGTTGAGCGTCCCGGCGCTCTTGGCCGCCTTGTACCTGGCCGAGCACTCCGCCATGGTCAGCCGCTTGCCCCCGGATGGGCCATCCAGCGAGGCCAGTCGCTTTTCCGGCTTTTTCGTCGCCGCGGCCTGTGCCCCGCATTCGGCCTTTCGGAACTGGTTCCAGCTTTGCCCGTTCAACGTACCGGCAGCCTTTGCAGCATTGTACTTGGCGCTGCATTCAGCCATTGTCAGCGCGCTGGCTGGAGCATTCGCGAGCAGGACCGCGACAGCTGCGCCTGCGAGTATCGCAATGCGGTTGATGAACATTCGTTACCCCCCTCTTTCGTATTTCAACGAGCTGCGGGTGCAACCATAGCGTTCAGATCGGAATTTTGCCAAGCACCCCCAAAGCCGAAGCAGGATGAGTTCCGCTGCGCCGCCACGCCCGGAAAAACAACATTTTCTAAGGATTCGTAACATAGGATCACAGAATTTGATGGCTGGGGGAACCCGAAATATGGCATGAGGAGCCCGAGGAAACGTCCCGGGACGGTAGTAGATGGCAGAACGTTATTTCGGCACCGATGGTATTCGCGGGCGCGCAAACAAGTTTCCCATGACGGCGGAAATCGCCATGCGCGTGGGCATGGCGGCTGGACTTTCATTCCAGCGCGGAAGCTACCGCCATCGTGTCGTACTGGGCAAGGATACGCGCCTGTCCGGCTACATGATCGAGAACGCCCTGGTGGCCGGCCTTTGCGCGGCCGGCATGGACGTGTTCCTTCTCGGTCCCATCCCGACCCCTGCCGTCGCCATGCTGGTGCGCTCGCTGCGCGCCGATATGGGCGTCATGATTTCTGCCTCGCACAATCCCTATTATGACAACGGGATAAAGCTGTTCGGTCCGGACGGCTACAAGCTGTCTGACGAGATCGAGGAGCGCATCGAGCAGATGCTCGACAACGATATCGAGATGGCGCTGGCGGATTCCGACGGGCTGGGCCGCGCCAAGCGCATCGATGGCGTGCATGACCGCTATATAGAATTCGCCAAACGCACCCTGCCGCGCTCTCTTTCGCTTTCGGGGCTTCGCATTGTGGTCGACTGTGCGAACGGTGCCGCTTACAAGGTGGCCCCCGCGGCGTTGTGGGAACTGGGCGCCGAGGTTGTCACCATAGGCGACCAGCCGAACGGCACCAATATCAACAAGGAATGCGGCTCCACTCATCCGACTGAACTTCAGAAGAAGGTGCATGAAGTGCGCGCCGATATCGGCATTGCGCTCGATGGCGATGCCGATCGCGTGGTGATCGTCGATGAACAGGGCGAAATAGTCGACGGCGATCAGATCATGGCGATCATTGCGGAAGCCTGGCACCAGACTGGCCGTTTGGCTGGCGGCGGCATCGTTTCCACCGTGATGTCCAATCTCGGGCTGGAGCGATTCCTCGGCGGACTCAACCTGCAACTCCATCGCACCAAGGTCGGGGACCGCTACGTGGTCGAGCATATGCGCGCCCACGGGCTTAATGTAGGCGGCGAACAGTCCGGCCACATCGTCCTGTCGGATTTCTCCACCACGGGAGACGGCCTGGTATCCGCGCTGCAGGTGCTGGCCTGCGTCAAGCGCCAGAACAAGCCTGTCAGCGAGTTGTCGCGGAAGTTCGAGCCGGTGCCGCAGGTGTTGAAGAACGTACGCATCTCAGGCGGCTCGCCCCTGGAGGAAGCACGGGTGAAGGCTGCGATCGAGGACGCCCGCCGCGAACTCGGCGTCGCCGGCCGTCTGGTCATACGTCCCTCCGGGACCGAGCCCCTGATCCGTGTCATGGCGGAGGGCGACGATCAGGATCTGGTGGAAAAAATCGTCGATCACCTCGTCGAAATAATAGGCGAATCGCGCAGCGCTGCCTGAATCCGGTTTTTGGTGCGCCTGCGCGCCAACGGGCCTGCCGCTTAAATTAAAAATCGGAAGAATTGGTACGCCCTAGGGGAATCGAACCCCTGTTTGCGCCGTGAGAGGGCGCCGTCCTGACCGCTAGACGAAGGGCGCAGCCGAAGGCCATATAGGCTCGCCTTTTGCGAAAAGCAACTGGGCTCGCAACAATGCCGCAGCCATTTGCGCTGACGACTATCGGTTGCGAATGGCGAACTGGCCGATCATGCGGTTCTCGGCAATGTCGTAGACGAAGATCGTCCGGCTGCCGTCGGCAAGCTCGGCGTCGATGGAAACGCGATTGCCGGACAGAGACTGCGAAACGACACGAGCACCGACCGGAAGCACTATATCGCCGGCCAAGGGAGCGCCTGAAGGCACAGGTAGCTCGCTCGCCGGCTGCTTCGGGGCAACCGCGCTGCGCGACTTGTAGACAAGAGCAGCGACCACCACCATAACGGCGATGAACAGAAGGCCGAGATTGATCCCCATGAAGCGGATGAGCTTGCGGCGAACCTTCTCGATGTTCGGGTCGAGCGGCTTTTCCTCTTCCTCGTCGGCATATGGACCGGCCATGGCATATCCAGCGGTTTTCCAGCGATGAGCGCTCATAACGAAGAGCGGGATGAATTGATAGAGGCGACGCCGAAGGTCGTTGTGGCTGATGTCGGTGATGCCGGCCAGCGGCTCGACCAGTTCCTGGCGGGCCGGCTTGGCCCCGAACTGTCGCGCAGCCGCGTGCAGGCACTGGTCCGGCAAGGCGCGGTGCAGATCGCAGGCACGGTGGTGACTGAAGCCAGGCACAAGATCAGGCCCGGCGATGAGATCGCCATCGCCATGCCCGCGCCGGAGCCCGCCGAGCCGCAGGGCGAGGACATTCCGCTGGAAATACTCCATGAGGACGATGCCCTGATCGTCATCAACAAGCCGGCCGGCCTGGTCGTGCATCCGGGCGCCGGCAACTGGACCGGGACGCTGGTCAACGCGCTGATCCACCATTGCGGCGAAAGCCTTTCAGGCATTGGCGGTGTCAGGCGGCCCGGCATCGTTCATCGATTGGACAAGGATACGTCCGGCGTGATGGTGGTGGCCAAGACGGATCACGCCCACCGCGCCCTTTCGGAAGCGTTTGCCGACCACGGGCGCGCGGGCGATCTCCGGCGCGCTTATGTCGCGCTCGTCTGGGGCATCCCGGCGCCACCTTCAGGCGTCATCGATGCGCCGCTGGGCCGTGCGGCCGACCGTGTGCGGCGCGCCGTGGTGCCTGCAGGGCGGGCGGATGCACGCCATGCCCTTACTCGTTATATGGTGGAGGAACGCTTCGGAGAGGCGCAGGACAAATATGCCAGGGCAAGCCTCGTCGAGTGCCGGCTGGAGACGGGCCGCACCCACCAGATCCGGGTTCACATGGCGCATATTGGCCACCCGGTGATCGGCGACCAGGATTATGGCCAGGCCTTCCGCAGCAAGGCGAACCGGTTGCCCGAGCCGCTCGCCACCAAGGTGCGAGCGTTTCCGCGGCAGGCTCTGCACGCGCGCATTCTTGAATTCCGCCACCCCGATACCCATATGACGATGAGATTCGAGGCGCCGATGCCGGAGGACATGGAGGAGTTGGTCCTTGCATTCCGCGGCATCTGAGTTTCATCAACGAAACTGATTCCGACCGCAATAAACCTGACTCGCTTTGTTCACTTCAGCGTGACAGACTGTTCTGCCTTGAACAAATGCTGTCTTTTCTGGTTTTGTTCCTGTATAATCAATCCATGCGAACGTGCGCTTTGGCGTTCGTCATAAGCCCGCCGACTTTCGGGGGCATTCTCATGAGAGAGGAGGGTGCTTTATGGCCCAGTCACTACCCAGTATCGTTTCCGGCGAAGGCGGCCTGACCCGCTATCTGGAAGAAATCCGCCGCTTTCCGATGCTCGAGCCGCAGGAAGAGTACATGCTCGCCAAGCGCTATCAGGAGCATGGCGACACCAATGCGGCGCACAAGCTCGTTACCAGCCATCTCAGGCTCGTGGCCAAGATTGCCATGGGCTATCGCGGCTATGGCCTGCCGATCGGCGAGGTGATCTCGGAAGGCAATGTCGGCCTCATGCAGGCCGTCAAGAAATTCGAGCCGGAGCGTGGCTTCCGGCTGGCCACCTATGCCATGTGGTGGATCAAGGCTTCGATCCAGGAGTACATCCTGCGCTCATGGAGCCTTGTGAAGATGGGCACGACCGCCAACCAGAAGCGCCTGTTCTTCAACCTGCGCAAGGTGAAGGGCCGCATTCAGGCGCTGGACGACGGCGATCTGAGGCCCGACCAGATCACCGAGATCGCCACGCGTCTCAACGTCTCCGAAGAGGAAGTGGTTTCCATGAACCGCCGCCTTTCCGGCGATGCCTCGCTCAACGCGCCGATTCGCGCCTCTGAAGGCGAGGGCGGCGAGTGGCAGGATTGGCTGGTCGATGACAGCGAGAACCAGGAAGAAATCCTGATCGAACAGGACGAACTGGAAAACCGCCGCAAGATGCTGGCAGGCGCCATGTCAGTTCTGAACGATCGCGAACGGCGCATCTTCGAGGCACGGCGCCTGTCCGAAGATCCGCTTACGCTTGAGGATCTGTCCGTGGAATTCGACATCAGCCGCGAGCGCGTGCGCCAGATCGAGGTGCGGGCCTTCGAGAAGGTGCAGGATGCGGTAAAGGCGGCAGCCAAGAAGCAGGCCCAGTCCCTGCGTACCATCGAGGCGCAGCAGGCAGCTTGAGCGGCCGGTACGGAAACGAATGAAGCGGCGCCTTTCGGCGCCGCTTTTCATGATGCCTGCCTGATTCAGGCGGTCGGCTGCTTGGTCTTCCTCAGATAGGGCAGCACGGCCTCGAAAGCGCCGAAGCGCTTGATTGCTTCCTCGTCCGAAATCCCGCCGCCGATGACGACATCGTCACCCTGCTTCCAGTCGGCCGGAGTCGATACGGAAAACTTCGAAGTGAGCTGGATGGAGTCGATGGCGCGCAGTATTTCCTGGAAATTCCGGCCGGTCGACATCGGGTAGGTGAGGATTAGCTTGATCCGCTTGTCCGGGCCGATGACGAAAACCGAACGGACCGTCTGGTTGTCCGCCGGAGTACGGCCTTCGGAACTGTCGCCGGCGGAAGCCGGCAGCATGTCGTAGAGCTTGGCGACCTTCAGCTCGGGATCCCCGATCATCGGATAGTTGACCGCGTGGCCGGTGGCGGTCTGGATGTCGACCTTCCACTTCTCGTGGCTTTCCACCGGATCCACGGAAATACCGATGATCTTGGCATTGCGCTTCTCGAACTCACCCTTCAGGCCTGCCATGGTGCCGAGTTCCGTCGTGCAGATCGGCGTGAAATCCTTCGGATGAGAGAAAAGTACGCCATATCCGTCGCCGATCCACTCGTGGAAGCGGATCGGTCCCTCTGTCGTGTCGGCCTCGAAATCCGGTGCTATATCGTTGATGCGAAGGCTCATTGTTCCTGCCCTTGTGTTGCGCGGACACCCCTGTCCGCTAGCCGGCGTGCATTCTATCCGCTACCGGCAGGCCACTGTAGGAAGGTCGTTGCTCACAACCCGGCCCCACCGGAACATCATTCCAGAGAAGTCGGCTCGGCAGGACGATTATTGCGCGGACGGTCCGTTTTCGCCCTCAGTCTTGCGGATGGCAAGGGTTGCCGCAAGGTCTTCCATGCGCTGCGCAAGGGCGCTGAGCGCACCTGTCAACGCCGCGTCGTTCTTGTCGGCCTTGAGCAACGCCTCGTCGCGCGTCTTGCGCAGGGTCTGGACCTCGCTCTCCATCCCCTTGATCCGCTTTTGAAGCTCCGTGAGTTCGTCCATGACCATGATGCCGGCCATGACGGTCAGACGCTGGTCGCCGATCTCGCCAAAGGATTCCTTGAGGTGCGTGACGTAGCGGTCGAAGCGCTCCGCAAGGTCCATCAGGTGCTCTTCCTGGCCCTCGTCGCAGGCCATTCGATACTGCTTGCCGTCAATGGAAACCGTCACCTGCGCCATGGCAATTCCCTCAACGATCGAGCACGGCGCGGATGGTTTCCATCGCGGTGACCAGCCGGCGCGAGACTTCCTTGTTGGCTTCTTCCAGCCGCTCGGCGCGTGCCTCGGAATTGTCCAGCTCCTGAGCCAGCCGCGAGCGATCCGCATTCATGCGCTGCACCTCGGCTTCAGCCTCGAAATAGTCGCGCTCGTGCTCGAGCCGTGCGGCCACGGCATTCTCCAGCCCCTCCATGGCCTTGCCCAGACGGGCGATGACTTCCTTGAGCGTGGTTTCACCGGTCATGGCAGTCCTGTCCCATCACCGAATCGTGCGCATTCAACGCGTTAGTTAATGAAACATTAGGCGCTGGTTGAAAGCCGCGTCAACAAAGCCTTCGTCACTGTCCCCCGCTAACGGCAGCAGACGGGCAAACATGCGACCTTTAGAGCATCACCAAAACCTTTAAATCGATTTAGGTTTTATTGACTCAACGGCCGGGCCTGCTATGTGTCCCCCGGACTCTCCCCAAACCCGCAGCTGGAGGAACCATGGCTTCGCGCGAACAACATGACCGGATGGCGAACGCGATCCGTTTTCTCTCGATGGACGCTGTCGAGAAGGCGAATTCCGGCCATCCCGGCCTTCCCATGGGCTGCGCGGACATCGCCACGGTGCTCTTCACCCGCTTCCTGAAATTCGATCCGAAGGCACCCCACTGGGCTGACCGTGACCGCTTCATTCTGTCGGCCGGGCACGGCTCCATGTTGCTCTACTCCCTGCTCTACCTCACCGGCTACGAGGACATGACCATAGAGCAGATCAAGAATTTCCGTCAGTTGGGCTCCCGGACGGCTGGCCATCCCGAATATGGTCATGCCTCTGGTATCGAGACGACGACCGGCCCGCTTGGGCAGGGGCTGGCCAACTCGGTCGGTTTCGCCCTTGGCGAGCGCATCATGAATGCGGCCTTCGGCAATGAACTGGTCGATCATTACACCTACGTGCTCGCTGGCGACGGCTGCCTCATGGAGGGCATCAGCCAGGAGGCCATTTCCTTGGCCGGGCACCTGAAGCTCAACAAGCTGATCGTGTTGTGGGATAACAACGACATCTCCATCGACGGCTCGGTTTCCCTGGCCGATAGCACCGATCAGGTCGCGCGGTTCCAGGCCTCCGGCTGGAATGCCAGCCATATTGACGGCATGGATCCCGAAGCCATCGCCTACGCCATCGAGGCGGCGCACCACTCGCACAAGCCGACGCTGATCGCGTGCCGGACCACGATCGGTTTCGGCGCGCCGACCAAGGCAGGCACCAACAAGGTGCATGGTTCGCCGCTCGGCGCCGAGGAAATAGCGGGTGCAAGAAAATTCTTCGGCTGGGATTCGCCACCCTTCGAGATCCCTGCCGACATACTCGAATCATGGCGTGAAGCAGGCCGCCGCGGCGCCAAGGCGCGGGCCGAATGGGAAGAGCGCCTGGCTAGGTCGGACAAGAAGGCCGAGTTTGAGCGGCGCATGTCCGGCAAGCTGCTGCCCGGTTTCGCCGACGTTATTGCCGACTACAAGAAGAAGCTCAGCCAGGACAAGCCGAAGGTAGCCACCCGCAAGTCTTCGGAAATGGCGCTGGAGGTCATCAACGGCTTCCTTCCCGAGACGATCGGCGGCTCGGCCGACCTTACCGGCTCGAACAACACCAAGACCAGCCAGACCAAGGCCATCACGCCCGGGGACTATGGCCAGCGCTACATCCACTACGGCATCCGGGAACACGGCATGGCCGCCGCAATGAACGGACTGGCGCTGCATGGCGGCGTCATCCCCTATGGCGGCACGTTCCTCACATTCTCTGATTATGCCCGCCCCGCCATGCGGCTGGCTTCGCTGATGGGCATACGCTCCATTTTCGTCATGACCCACGACTCCATCGGACTTGGCGAGGACGGGCCGACGCACCAGCCGGTGGAGCACCTGGCGGCGCTGCGCGCAATTCCGAACCACAATGTCTTCCGTCCGGCAGATGCCGTGGAAACAGCCGAATGCTGGCAGCTCGCGATTGAAAGCGAAAGAACGCCTTCAACGCTGGCCCTGACCCGCCAGAACCTGCCCACGTTGCGCACCGAATTCGTGGCGGAGAACCTTTGTGCCCGGGGCGCCTATGAGTTTGCTGCCGCCGAGGGGGGTGAGGCCGAGGTGACCATCTTCGCCACCGGCTCGGAAGTGGAAGTGGCGCTTGGCGCACGCAGGCTTCTTCAGGAGCACGGCCACCCGACGCGGGTCGTCTCTGTGCCCTGCTTCGAACTGTTCGCCGCGCAGGACGAAGAATACCGCAGGAAGATCATAGGCTCCGCCGGGATCAAAATGGCCATTGAAGCCGGCATCCGCGAAGGCTGGGACGCCTTGATCGGCTCCGACGGCATCTTCATCGGCATGAAAGGCTTCGGCGCGTCTGGAACCATCGAACAGCTCTACCCGCATTTCGGCATCACAGCCGAAGCGGCAGCCAAGGCCGCAGAAGAACGCCTGCATCAAGAATGATCCTCCGGGGCGTGGCCATTCTTGGCCGCGCCCGTGGCCCAACTTCCGGCCGGGTAAATCGGTTTAGCTCATTGATTCCCCGGCTGGATTCTTCGGCGCTTCGCCGGTAAAACGCGGGTACTTCAATGCTGGAGCCGCAATGACTCCCGCGCCCCCAAGGGAGATTGATATGACCGTCAGAATTGCCATCAATGGATTCGGCCGCATTGGCCGCAACATCCTGCGCGCCATCTTTGAAAGCGGCCGCAAGGACATTGACATCGTAGCCGTCAATGACCTCGGCCCGGTGGAGACCAATGCGCATCTGTTGCGATATGACAGCGTCCACGGCCGCTTTCCCTTCGACGTGGCTGTCGATGGCGATTCCATCGCGATCGGTGACAAGAAGTTCAGGGTCACTGCCATCAAGGACCCGTCTCAGCTCCCCTGGAAGGAACTGGGCGTCGACATAGCGCTGGAGTGCACCGGCATCTTCACTTCCAAGGAAAAGGCTTCCGCCCATCTGGCGGCGGGCGCCAAGCGCGTCATCGTCTCCGCTCCCGCCGATGGCGCCGACTACACCGTAGTCTACGGCATCAACCATGAGGGCCTTTCCAGGGACCACATCGTCATCTCCAACGGTTCCTGCACCACGAACTGCCTCGCACCGATGGCAAAGGTCATGCATGACCTCGTGGGCATCGAGAAAGGCATGATGACCACCGTGCATTCCTACACCGGCGATCAGCCGACGCTGGACACCATGCACAAGGATCTTTACCGCGCACGCGCAGCCGCGCTTTCACAGATCCCGACCTCGACGGGTGCGGCCAAGGCGATCGGCCTCGTTCTGCCGGAACTCAAGGGCAAGCTCGACGGCATCTCCATCCGCGTGCCGACGCCGAACGTCTCGCTGGTCGACCTGAAGTTCGTCGCCAGCCGTCCGACCACGGTGCAGGAAGTAAACGACGCGCTTATCGCCGCCTCCGACGGCAAGCTCAAGGGCGTCATGACCTACACGCACCATCCGCTGGTTTCTAGCGATCTCAATCACGATCCGCACTCGGCCACCATCCTGCTCGACCAGACCAAGGTTATGGACGGAAACTTCGTCAACATCCTTGGCTGGTACGACAACGAATGGGGCTTCTCGAACCGCATGGCGGACGTGACCGCGCTGTTCGGCAAGACGATCGCTTGAGCGCAGCGATAAAAGCCTTTGGACGCCCGGCCCTGCCGGGCGTCTTCGTTTTCAAGGCTCCATTTTCGGCCGCCGGAGAAGCCTGGGCTTTCTGACCACCGGGTGGCGCAGCGGCGTGATGAATTTTTCGCCGCGGCGGCGTACGATCTTGCATCGCCGCCGCCGCGATATAAGTTCCGCCCGATTTACAGTCAGAGGTGCAAAATGGCCGGCTTCAAGACTCTCGACGACATTGGAGACGTGAAAGGCAAGCGCGTGCTCGTGCGCGTCGATCTCAACGTGCCGGTTGCCGATGGCAAGATCACCGACACAACCCGCATCGAGCGCGTCATCCCTACCATTGATGAATTGTCGAAAAAGGGCGCCAAGGTGATCCTGCTTGCTCATTTCGGCCGCCCGAAAGGAGTTCCGGCACCGGAGTCCTCGCTCCGTCCGATCGCCGGCGCCGTTGGCGACATTCTCGGCAAGCCTGTTGCCTTCGCCGCCGACTGCATCGGCAAGGAGGCTTCGGACGCCGTGGCGAAGATGGCGGAAGGAGACGTCCTGCTGCTTGAGAATACCCGCTTCCATAAGGGAGAGGAGAAGAACGATCCCGCATTGACTGAGCAGCTTGCCGCCAACGGCGATCTCTATGTCAACGATGCCTTTTCCGCTGCGCATCGCGCGCACTGCTCGACCGAGGGGCTGGCGCGTGTTCTGCCGGCCTTTGCCGGCCGCACCATGCAGGCGGAGCTGGACGCACTGGAAAAGGGCCTCGGCAACCCGGCAAGACCGGTCGTCGCCATAGTGGGCGGAGCCAAGGTGTCGACCAAGATCGACCTCCTGATGAACCTCGTGAACAAGGTTGACGCTCTGGTGATAGGCGGCGGCATGGCAAACACCTTCCTCGCAGCCCGCGGTACGGCCGTGGGCAAGTCGCTTGCCGAGCACGAACTGGCGGGCACCGCCAAGCAGATCATGATCGAGGCGGCGACGGCAGGCTGCGCCCTTATCCTGCCGTCAGACGGTGTCGTTGCACGGGAATTCAGGGCGGGTGCAGAGAGCGAGACAGTTGAAATCGACGAGGTCCCGGCCGATGCCATGATCCTCGACGTTGGCCCGAAAACCGTGGCCGCAGTGACTGAATGGATCGACCGTGCGGCGACGCTGGTCTGGAACGGGCCGCTCGGCGCCTTCGAGCTCGAACCCTTCGACAAGGCGACCGTGGAGGCGGCAAGGCATGCCGCGACACGTACCAGGGAAGGCAAGCTCATCTCCGTCGCCGGAGGCGGAGACACTGTGGCCGCGCTCAACCACGCCGGCGTGGCCGACGATTTCAGCTATGTTTCGACCGCCGGCGGTGCATTCCTGGAGTGGATGGAAGGCAAGCCGTTACCGGGAGTTGAGGTGCTCAAGAAATAAGTCTTTCCCCCTTTCCGCGCCCCTCACGGGCTGCGACAAAGCGGCACGGAGGGCAAATCGATTGAATTCTCGAAGGCCGCATTCGTGGCCATGCGCCGGCATGTCCCCGGCGGCACCGATCTGCTATAGGCGCATCGCTGTTTCATTGGAGGATGCACATGAGCGAGCGTCTTGAGGATATCGCAGTCGCCATGGTGGCCGACGGCAAGGGCCTTCTCGCCGCCGACGAAAGTTCCGGAACGATCAAGAAGCGCTTCGATGCGATTGGGGTCGAATCCACGCCCGACAACCGCCGCGATTATCGCGAGTTCATGTTCCGCACCCGGGAAGCCATGACCCGGTATATCTCCGGCGTCATCCTGTTCGATGAAACGATCCGCCAGAAGGCGGCGGACGGCACGCCGCTGATCGACATCATCAAGGCTTCCGGCGCCATCCCCGGCATCAAGGTGGATCAGGGGGCCAAGCCGCTTGCCGGCTTCCCGGGCGAGACAGTCACGGAAGGGCTGGATGGCCTGCGCGAAAGGCTGGCCGAATATTACGCAATGGGGGCGCGCTTTGCCAAATGGCGGGCCGTCATAGACATAGACACGGCAAAGGCCATTCCCTCCGCCACCGCAATCGGCTCCAACATGCACGCACTGGCCCGCTATGCGGCGCTGTGCCAGGAAGCCGGCATCGTGCCGATCGTCGAGCCGGAAGTGCTGATGGACGGCTCCCACGACATAGACACCTGCTACGAGGTCAGCAAGGCGACGCTCGTGAAACTCTATGGCGAACTCCATGTGGCGCGCGTGAAACTGGAAGGCACCATCCTCAAGCCCAACATGGTGATTTCCGGCAAGAAGGCCCCGAAGCAGGCAGGCGCGGAAGAAATCGCCGAAAAGACGATAAGGCTGTTCCGCCAGGTCGTGCCGGCAGCCGTGCCCGGCATCGCATTCCTCTCGGGTGGTCAGTCCGAGCAGGAGGCGACCGAAAACCTGAACGCCATCAACGCCATCGGTCCTCATCCGTGGAAACTCACCTTCTCCTACGGCCGCGCGCTTCAGGCGGCGGCACAGAAGGCATGGAGCGGCAAGCCTGAGAACGTGGCGGCAGGCCAGGCAGCCTTCAACCATCGCGCCCACATGAACTGGCTGGCCGCGCAGGGAAAATGGAAGCCTGAGCTGGAACAGGCCGCCTGAACGGCGGCTTGCGAGAGCCTGCGGGCTTGCAAGTTCGGGGCCGGCGATGTTTCGCCGGCCCCCCTGCATTTAAGAGCGAGATGTCCTGCCGGCCGTGGCTCGTGATCCGGCCCCGTGAGCTTTTGAAGGAACGGAAGGGAGATTGATCCGTTCGCAGCCTATTCGCAGACGACCTGGACCCGTCCGCCCACGGTTACCGCATTGCGGCATGCAAGCCGCCCATCTTCCGTAGAATCGGCCTGTTCGACCTGCGCCGTCTTTTTGGCCGCTGCCCTTCTCGGGCTTGCTGCCCTGACGTCGGGACCGGGCGGGACCGGGAATATCTGCGCGCCGCTCCGGACTGGCGGTGTCTGGGGCCCCGTCGCCGGCGGTTGCAGGTAGCGGCCGACCCGAAGCGGATCGGCAACGGCGACAGAGCCGTCATCCGTGCGCGTGCATCCGCATGACACGGCGAGTGCCAATCCCGCAAGCATGCCCAGCATTGCCCCGCGCACTTTTTCCTCCGGCCAGGTGAACGGTCGGCTTCTATGGCAGAATTGAGCCATTCTGGTGGCAGGAGCATGCGCCGCGTGCATCGGCTTGCCTTTGTTAAGGTTAGTCGAAAGTTAACGCCTCTCGGGCACAGTCCCGGCACGGGTGAGCGGAGGAGCCCGGGCTTCATGCGGGGTGGGACAGGAAATGGCGAAGGCGGACGACACGGCTGCAGATGAGGCAATGGTTTTCCCGACCTCGTCACAAATGCTGCAGCCGGACGGATTCTCGCCCAGTCAGGCGCTGATGGACCTTCTCGAAGCTGCCAGTGATTGGCTTTGGGAAACCGACGCCGACCTGCGCTTCTGCTGGCTTTCAGACAATTATCAGTCCGTTACCGGCATTGACCCGGCAAGCGTGATCGGTCGCTTCCGTTTTGATTTCCTGGAACAGGTCCTCAAGGGTAACCGTTCGGCCGCCGCTCACCTGGAGGATCTGCAGGCGCGCCGGCCTTTCCGCGACTTCGTATACCGGCTCAAGGGAGCCCGGCCAGATTGCCGCTGGGTCGCCATCAGCGGTTTCCCGCGCTTCGATGCTGCCGGCAACTTCATCGGTTATCGCGGTTTCGCTCGCAACGTCACGGCGCTGGTCAGCGCCTTGGAGGCAGACGAGGCGCTGGACGCGCCGGCAGGCGCCAGCCACGCGGGCGCCGAACAGATGATGGCGGCGCTCAACGCCATGAACGAGGCGTTGTGCTACTACGACGCCGACGACCGCCTCGTTTTTCATAACCAGGCCATGCTGACCATGTATTCCGGCCTGGCCGACATCATCCGTCCTGGCACCAGCTTTGTCGAAATGATCAAAGCCGGCCTCGCGCGAGGCCTTTGGGACACCAGGGACCTCACCCCGGACGAATGGCTGCAGGCCATGATCGAAAGGCGCAGGAACGAGATCCAGTTCTCGACCATGATCCATTTTGCGGACGGCCGTTCGGTCATGCATCGCGAAATGCGCTCGCACGAAGGCGGTACGATTTCGATCTGCACAGATGTCACCGACCACCAGACGCGGCAGAATGAACTTCTGGCGGCTGCCGAACGAAGCCGTGAGCTGCTGTTCGACCTTCAGCGTACAATTGACGCCATGGCGATGGGCATCGTCATTCTCAATGCCGAGTTGAAGGCCGAGTTCGTCAACCAGGCCTTCTACGACATATGGAAGGTGACCCCCGAACAGGTTGGGGCTGGCGAGCCGTTCCGTGCATTCATGGATATCAACCGTCACAACGGCATCTACGACGTGCCCGACGATGAATGGGAAGACTATGTCGGCGAGCGTCTGGCCGAAATCCAGGCGGGCGAGGTTGCCCCGCGTGAATTCCGGCGCGCCGACGGCTGCGTCATGATCTATTCGGTAACGGCACTGTCCGGCGGCAAGCGCCTCATCTCCTACTACGACGTCACCGAGATGAAGCAACGCGAGACGGAGGCAGAGGAGGCCCGCCGGCAGTTGGCGAACGTCCTGGAATCCCTACCGGCGGGAGTCATTATCTACGACCGCGAGGACCGGTTCGTGCTCGCCAACAAGAGGCTTCAGGAATCGCTTCCGAAGCTTGCTCCCATATGGCGGCCGGGCTCCACGCTGCGCGAAGCGATGGAGACTGCCCACGCCGCCGGCTATTTCCGTGAGGTGGGCGATCCCGAAATCGACGCGCTGTACGACACGGACCCGCAAGCCTGGGTGGAGCGGCAGATCGAACGCTATCACGCGCCGAGGAGGGTGTCCGAAAGGCGGGCCCCGGACGGGCGCTGGCATCAGGTCTATGACACCCGCACCGAAGATGGCACGTTCATTGGCGTGCGCGTCGACATCACGGATCTGAAGGAACGTGAAGCCGCGCTGCAGGAGTCCATGCGCGAAAACGAGGTGTTCCGTTCCCTCATCGACAATGTGCCCGTCTCGATCTACGCAAAGCGGTCCGATCTGCGGCAATTCTACGTCAACAAGGGCTGGTGCGACCTCACCGGAATCTCCAAGGAAGAAGCGATCGGCAAGACCGATATCGAAATTTTCGGTCCTGAGGGAGAAGCCTTCGTGGAAGGCGACCTGGCCGTTCTGCGCACCGGCGAGACGCAGGAAATCGAGGAGACGATCACCGCCGCGGACGGTTCCATCCGTCATCAGTTCGCGCGCAAGAGCGCCATGATCGCCTCCGATGGTTCGCTCTATCTGATCGGATCGACCACCGACATCACCGAACTCAAGCAGCGTGAGGCGGAGCTCAAGGAAGCGCGCCAGCGTGCCGAGCTGGCAGACCGGGCGAAATCCGAGTTCCTGGCCAATATGAGCCACGAAATCAGGACGCCGATGAATGGCGTGCTTGGCATGGCGGAATTGCTTGCCAAGTCGGACCTTGACCCGAAGCAGAAGACGTTCACCGACATCATCGTTAAATCGGGCAACGCACTTCTCACCATCATCAATGACATTCTCGACTTCTCCAAGATCGACGCGGGCCAGCTTGTGCTCGATCCCGCCCCGTTCAACCTGGCCGAAGCCGTGGAGGACGTCGCCACGCTCGTTTCGACGCGAGCAAAGGAAAAGGACCTCGAGCTGATTGTGCGGATACAGCCCGGGATGGACCGGATGGTGGTGGGCGATGTCGGCCGTATCCGGCAGATCGTGACCAATCTGCTGGGCAACGCCGTGAAGTTCACCGACGAAGGCTATGTGCTGATCGACGTGACCGGCGAGAAGCTGCCCAACGCGATGCGGCTCACCATCTCGGTCACGGACACCGGCATCGGCATTCCCGAGGACAAGCTGAAACTCGTTTTCGAGAAGTTCAGCCAGGTCGACACATCCTCGACCCGCCGACACGAAGGAACCGGCCTCGGCCTCGCTATCACGTCGCGCCTTGTCGAGCTTATGGGCGGCGAGATCGGCGTGGAGAGCACCGAAGGCAAAGGCTCCGCCTTCTGGTTCACGGTGACCCTGCCCATAGCGGAGGAGCAGGAAATGCAGCGCACCATGCCGATCGACGTTACCGGAGCGCGGGTATTGATTGTCGATGACAATGCCATCAACCGTTCGATCCTGAGCGAGCAGATGGCATCATGGGGCTTTGATTCCTGCGCGGCCGAAAGCGGGGAAGAAGGCCTCAAGGTGCTTTTCGCAGCGGCTGCCTATGGCGTGCCCGTAGATTGCATCGTGCTCGACTACCAGATGCCGGGAATGACCGGAGCCGAAATGGCCCGCATCGTTCGCAACACGGAAGGGCTGGCGGAAACGCCCATCATCATGCTCACTTCCGTGGACCAGTCTTTCGGCCACGCCACCTATCGCGATCTCGGCATCGACGCGCATCTCGTCAAACCGGCACGCTCATCCATCCTCCTCGAGACGCTTATCTCCACCATCCAGCGGCATCACGCACAAACGGGAGCG
>SMEK01000697.1_pt1 | contig 17381 bp, 16 predicted proteins | sample 2456371 | NCBI WGS metagenome assembly SMEK01 (sample SAMN10132590, study PRJNA489261) | soil metagenome | isolation source: day1 antibiotic-loamy sand soil ammended with composted manure from dairy... | place: USA | collected 2015-04-01
AAAACAACACAATCGACCAAGGGGCATGTTTCATCACTTCCTTGACATTCACAACGGTCCTACGATAAGCAAAAATAATAAAAATGATGGCGACGATACTTGCAATTATGGATAACGGAATCGCAAAAGTTTCACTGAGGAAATACCCAATGAGTAAGACGAACAATAATCGCCATGACCATTTAAAAAGTAACGGATCTTTGACTGCTTCTTCGGGCTTTTTTAATGTTGATAGATCATATTGATTTGGAATGTTTTTTCGATAGATAGATAACATGAATAAACTACCAATTAAACTAAAAATCGTTGGAAGAAACATGCGCATAACGTACTGAAAAAAGCCAATATCAAAAAAATCAGCTGAAATGATATTAACTAAGTTACTGATAACAAAGGGTAATGATGTCGTATCGGCTATAAATCCAGACGCCATAATATATGGAAGATACATTTCCCTGGAAAAACCTAATGAACGGACCATGGCTAATACAATTGGTGTTAAAATAAGAGCCGTTCCATCATTGGAAAAAAACGCAGTCACAAGGGCACCAAGGAAAATGACAAAGATAAACATTTTGTTGCCATTTCCACCGGCCATTCGTGCCATATGTAATGCAGCCCATTCAAAAAAGCCGATTTTATCAAGAATTATGGAAATGATCATTAATGCCACTAACGTCAATGTCGCATTCCAAACTATCGAAACTACATGAACAACATCGGCGATTCCAACGACGCCGGTAATAAGCGCAAGCAACCCGACCATCGTAGCAGACATTCCAACTGAAAGTCCCATTGGTTGCCAAATGATTAAGACTAAAGTTAGAATGAAAATTAAAATGGACAATACAGCATACATATTGGTCTCCTCGTTATTGAAAAAATTGTGAGTAGAAAAAGGGTTATCTCTCATTGAGACAACCCTTTTGAACTTCCATCTTAGTTCGATACTAAGATTTCAGGTTTCCTACCTTTTAGTGGGTTTGTTTGCTCAATTGCAAACCCAACATTCAATAGAGTTCCTTCTTTAAAGGCTGGGCCGATAATCTGTAAACCAACAGGCATGTCACCTTTAAATCCGCATGGCACACTTAAGGCTGGCAGACCTGTTAAGTTTGCAGGACCCGTTAAGCGGATTGTATGTTCAACTAAATCTACTTGCTCCCCGTTCAAGTCTACTAAATTATCCCCGATATCCGGCATGACAATTGGTAATGTTGGTGCAATTAAGACATCGATCTGTGCGAAAGCCTTTTCAAAGTCCTGTTTGAGTTGTCTCCTTAATTGTTGTGCCTGTAGATATTCAACCGCGGTGAATAGTTCACCTAGTTCAAATAGCATACGGATATCATGGCCAAAATCATCTGGACGAGCGATTAAATGACGATGATGAATGGTCGATGCTTCAGATAAGGAAGTAACTAACTCTGCATACTCCGCATACTTTAAGGCTGGAATTTTCACTGGTTCCACTTTGGCGCCTAAGTCCGCTAACTGCTTTATTGTATTGCGGACTAACTTTTCAACAGTTGCATCAACTCTATTGAAGAAGAAGTCTTCCTCAATTCCAATTACTAATCCTTTCACATCGCCTTTTACCTGTTCTGTATATTTTTCAACAGGTACATCAACCGAAGTTGGATCGTTCTTATCAAATCCAGCCAATACTTCGAGTAAGCCTGCCGCATCTTTTACCGTTTTTGTCATTGGTCCGATATGATCAAGTGTCCATGATAACGGATAGACTCCGTATTTACTTACAAGACCATGGGTTGGTTTTAATCCAACAATACCGCACGCTGATGATGGAATTCGGATTGAGCCAGCAGTATCAGTTCCTAACGTTGCCACCGTCATATCTGCAACAACTGCTGCACCAGACCCACCACTTGATCCCCCAGGGGCTTTCTTTAAATTCCAAGGATTTTTCACCGGTCCAAAATGTGGACTGTTGTTCGTAATTCCCCAGGCATATTCATGCATGTTTAACTTACCTATAAGGACAATTCCTGCTTCTCTCATTTTCTTTACAGCCGTTGCATCGTAATCTGAAACGAAATCACGATGAATCTTTGATGACATGGTTGTGACTTCATTTTTTACATAAATATTATCTTTAATGGCCATCGGAATACCATGATACATGCCTCGATAATTACCGGTTGCAATTTCCGCATCTGCTTTTTCTGCTTCCTCTAATGCTTTCTTTCTTCTGAAACTCACATAGGCATTAATTTCACCATTGAGCTTTTCTGCATGCTCTAAAACCGCTTCTGTTAACTCTACTGAAGAAACTTCTCTTTTTTCAATTAGAGGTGCTAACTCCTCAACCGACATGGAGACTAAATCTTTTTTACTCAACATGATCACCCCCAGGCATATTTCGGATGGCAAGGTCATAGTCCTCTAGTTTTGCATCATTCATTTCTTGTTTTAGACTTTGAATACCTTCCCATCTCCTTTCAATTTCAGCTAGATGTGGTGGAATCTTGATGCCTTGGTTCTCTAGTAATTGTCGAACTGATAACTTCTTCATGGCACAACCTCCCTATCATCATTCGCCTCTATATTAACAAACCACCGTTAAATTATCAAATTTTTATGAATATTCTTTTATTTAAAGGTGTAAATATACAAATCTTGCAACTCCAGGCCATCAAATTTTTATCATCCCATCACCGTTTCTATAAATTATAAAGAAAAAGACACCTAGATATGAAATCCAGATGCTCTATTTGTATAGTGATCTATTTTTAATGAAATAAAATTACAAATTAGATATGGAAGTTTATTAAATGGCTTAGTCGGCTAACCGTTGGTTTAGAAAAAATGAATGCATATTCTTATCCCAATTTATAAAACAAAACAATTGCTAATGTTATAAGTAACATGACAATCCATCCATAATCAATAAACTTATTCCCTATCTCTTTATCAAAGTCTTTTTTAGTTAAATAGCTTTCTAAAATAGAAAATCCTGCACCTAGAATAAAAAATGTTAACACCCCTAAACAATCCAAAAATAACAATATTAAAATCACCATACAAAAAATTGTATATCGAGTAAATGGGTACCTCAACAAAAACATAAGCTCACTTCTTTCCTAACACGATTAAACAAGGCTATGTTAATAGGATTATATCATAAATTTCTGAATCATGCGATAAATGCCCTATAATTATAATAATCAAGTCAGTCATTGTTACTTCTCTTCTTTGGTGATGGATACAACTAACTTTAACAGAGCCTAATGTAAAATAAATACATCATAATTCGTTAACAGTTTAATTTTTTTAGAAACATTTAATACTCTTCTAGGAATAAAAGATTCCCCCTTGCCAAATAAAAATGACGTGGGGGGAAAATGACTAAGTGTTGAAACTGTAAAAAAACTGTTGAATGTTACTAGACGGTTCGTTTTCAATTTATAGAACCGGTAAAACGAAAATTTAGTACGTAAGAATTATGATGAGTTGTTCTAGTTGGGTTTCCCTCTCCATTTGCTTTTGTCCATAACTCCATAACGTGTTTGACGCTACAATGGTCGTTAGAAACCGTACTGTTCCTCTTTTGCCTTCCGAATTTGAGTATAGGTCTCGGTTAATACTACCGTATCTTCTACTAAACGTTGGATTCTGAAGAGAATATCATCATTTACAATTTCCTTACGATAAAAATCTTTTTCTTCTATAAACACATAAGTTTGAACTACTTGTGCTTTCATATAAGATAAGATTGGTTTTAGCTGTTGTTCTACTATCAAATAATGCTTGGGTGATCCAGCTGTCACAATCATGCTGACAACCTTATCACGAAATGCCTTTTCAGGTAGTAGATCAAAAATATTCTTTAAAGTTGCTGGGATGGATGCTTGAAAAATCGGGGTACCGATGATGATCGCATCTGCATCCATAATGGTTTCAGCCACAAACTTTGTATCGCCTTCATATTCCCTATAGTCACGACCATCACTAAACTGGACATCATAATCTGCTAAATCAATTAAGGTCACTTCAACCTCAGGATATTGTTCTTGAATTTCTTTTATCGTATAATCCATAGCCGTTCTTGTCTTTGACCCTACTTTTGAACCAGATAGTCCAACGATTTTCATTTTTGTTCCTCCTTACTTTTAGCTGTATATTTCTTAACTGCAGGTAATATTTCATTTCCAATCCATTCAATGTTTTTCATTAACTTATCAAATGGCATACCACCAAGATCTATTTGTGCGATATAACGCTGATGTCCAAACATTTCATATTGATATAGAATTTTTTCGATCACTTGTTGTGGGCTGCCAATATTCATAACGTCACGTGTATCAGCACCTTGAGCAAATTGTTGTTTCGGGTAGCCGCGACCGTTAGTCATCTGCATTCCAAGGTTAATATGAGGATATGCTTCTCTTTGTGCCTGTTGAGTTGTTTCCGCTACATAAAAGAAACCGGCTGTTGAGATTGGGAAATCTTTTGGATTATGACCAGCTTGTTTTAAAGCTTCTCGATAAGCATCAACAGAAATTTTGAATGTTGATGCCGGTCCACCTAAAGCAGCTAAATAGATAGGTACACCTTGAAGCCCAGCTTTAATGGCACTTGCTGGTGGTCCACCAACCGCACGCCAAATCGGCATCCATCCTTCTAATGGGCGTGGAATTACTTTAGCATTTCTTAATGGTGCACGAAATTTTCCATTCCAATTGACAACTTCTTCTTCATTTATTTTTAATAACAGTTCAAATTTTTCTTCAAATAATTCTTCATAATCGCGGAGATTGTAGCCTAATAATTCGAACACACCTACACGTGATGCCCGACCTGCAATGATCTCCGTACGACCATTTGAAATCAAATCAATTGTCGCAAAATCTTCATACACGCGAACTGGATCTGCTGTGCTGACAATGGTTGCTGAACTACCAATTTTTATTTTCTCTGTCGCTTGTGCAATTGCAGCAATTACTACAGAGTGTGCCTGGGTTGTAAAATACTCCTGATGACTTTCACCAACACTGAAGAAATCAATACCGGCCTGCTCCGCTAGTTTTGCAAATTCTATGATCTGATGAATTCTTTCTTGTGCTGAAATACGTTCTCCTGTTGCTGGATTCGGGATATGATCTCCTAATGTATATATTCCAAATTCAAGTCCTTTCCTTTCATCAATTCGATACTTTTCCATTCCCATTTCAATTAACCTTCTTTCATTTTATTTTTCTCATTGCTTTTCTTACGAATTTCAACCACTTTTTTATGAGGAAAAATTCCTTGGTTAAGTTGGACAATAAATTTTTAATGGTATAGCGTTTAGATTGAAAAAATTTTTTTCAATCATTAGTTGTAAACTACTCACCATCATTGCATCTTTATATTATTCACTTCTTAATAATGAAAAATTACGATTTGATCCTTCAGGTCTATTCATCCAGTTCCATACTTGAACAATAAATGTTTCTCTCTTATGAAATCCCCCCTTCCAATATCCTGTTCTTAATGCTATTATAATTAGTAATGAAGAAACCGAGAAGTACGCACTTTAAAGTGCTATAGTATACAAAAAGATACTATTGGAAGGTGAGTGCAATTGAATTTTGAACCTGAATTATGTCAAGTTGATGACGCTCTAGATATTATCGTGGGAAAATGGAAACCGATTATTTTATTATATTTATTAAAAAATGGGACAATGCCGCAGTATCCCGGATATCACACAAAAGATGTTAACGAAGCATTTGAGAGAGTTGGAGGAAGAATATATCATTGATCGTGTTGTCTATCCACAAGTGCCTCCAAAAGTTGAGTATTCGATAACGGATTACGGAAGAACTTTAGAACCAATTTTAATAAGTATGCATGAGTGGGGTTTAAAACATCAACAATATAAACTGCAAAAGCAAATCGAAAAAGCATCGACAGCAGAATAGTCGATGCTTTTTTTCATTAAGCGAATTCACCGATACTTTAGTAAAGATCTGAAATCTTATGGTGAATGATTGACACCAACAAATCAAAATTTATATAATTTACATAATATTCTGTAAAAAATATTTGGAATTAAAGAGTTATCAGCAATTGGAATGTATATCGTTCAATGCTTGATCAATTACATTGTTCCATCGGGAAGTGGACAAGCTGCTTTAACAATGCCCATTATGACACCGCTATCCGATTTGGTACATGTGACTAGACAGACAACAGTTTTAGCCTTTCAGTTTGGGGATGGAATTTCCAATATCTTTATGGATTTGGCCGCTGATCATTATTCAGTATGTTCTTGGCGCAATGTTTATATTAATAGCCCATATAATCGGTTATCAGTAATTTATATAAGAAAGTTAAGTTTGAAATTAAGATATGGCAAAAACAAGAATTAAATTCAAGAAGTCACAGAACAACTTAGTTAATTTCAATAGAAAATCTTATTAAACTAGAACTAACTATGGACAAAATCGGGGTAGGCTTTTTTCAATAAACCTATTTTTCTTCATAAAAATTTTGGCATTGAGAGTCTTTATGATTCATTGTTTATTTTTTGTTTTTATATAATCGTCTTTTTGGAAAAAAATCGCTAATCATCCAGTATTCATTTACTCATTCGACATCAAACTCAACATTAAATTTTTAAATAAAAAAGGACAATCCTTAATTCATGGGGATTATCCTTTAAATCAACATTTGTGTTTTTACTTAAACAAAAAGAAATTTAAATAAAACAAACAATCCAATAGTATAAAGTAGCTGGGCTGTAACAAAGGTATATACCCTTTGTTCAGGACAGATGCTGCTGTGCTGCAATAATAAGGAATGTTAATAAGGAATGAAACAACGAATCTGTATCAGGCTTTTTAATGGTACATCTGTCTTTTATTTTATAATGAATCACCAAATATACCACATGAATTAAAAGATAGGGGAGAATTATTAAAATATATTTATATGTTCTCTTTATAAATAAAAAAAGGCTTCCCCATATGGATAAGCCACTATAATTGACTAACAGATTGTATTTTATTTTTTTAAGATTTAATAGTATAAACTTTAAAAAGAAGCATAATCTGATTGTTTTTCTTTTACAACCTTACTATATCGTTCTTGTTCAATTTCTTTTAAGGATTTACCTTGTGTAAGTGGTGCCATTATAATCCCAATAATTGCGTGGATGATTAGGAAACCAATCATTACAATACCTGCAACAATAAATCCTAATTTTTCCATTAAAGTAGGAAGGATAAATGTCCAAATAGCGATTCCAGAACGAACGATAAAGTACATGATTCCTTGTGCCGTGGCTCGATATCGTGTTGGGAATAATTCCGTTGTCCAGACCGCATAAAACGCTTGAGCGCCGATACCAGCTGCTGAGCCCCAAAGTAAGACAAAGGCAATAAGGGTAGTCCATGTCATTGACATAAAAGTTAAAATTAACCAAGCAACAATCCCCATAACTGCTCCAATTGTAAAAATTGCTCTTCTACTAAATTTATCTCCTAGTTTCATAAAAATACAGTAAGTAGTTAATACGGTTAATGTCCACAATACTGCTTGTAGACTGTTTGCTTGTGAATTTGTTAATCCACCTACACTTTCATAAATGTAAGGCATAAAGTATCCCATTGCTCCTGCTGTCAAATTCCAAAATAAATATATACCAATTAAAAGTATTAATGCTTGACGATTCGGTTTAAGTTGAAATAATTCCTTTAAAATATTGCCTTGAATTATCCCTTTTGTTACCTCCTTTTTCTCTTTTTCCTTTTGTTCTTCCCAAATTTTTGATTCCGGTAGTCCTCTGCGAAGGTACCATATTATAAATGCAATCACGATCAGATGTAAGAAAATAATTCTAGAACCAAGCAAATCTAATGGAGCTAATAACACAGCTAAAGCAAAAGTTACTGCAGGTCCTATAGACCATGCTAACTGTGTAGCACCTACACGATAAGCACGTTTTTCCTTTGGTGATTCTTCAGACATATAAGTCCAAGAAACAGGAACCCCAGCACCCACCGCAACCCCAATGATAACGGTTCCAATTAATAACATTGAAAAATTAATAGACGCTGCAATTAGTGCTGCACCAATCATATAAATTAATAAATCATAATTAAGTACAATCTTCCGACCAAATTTATCCGTTAAATACCCTCCAAGTAAAGCACCGATTGCTGCACCTAATGCGTTTGCACTTAAAGCACTCAAAAGACCCACTTCAATACTATCTAGATCTAAATACGCTTGCCACATTGTTAAACTACTCGCAGCAGCAATAATCGAACCAGCTTCTATGTAATTTGTCATTGCGACTGCTAATGTTGCTTTCCATCCTGTAACATTTTTGGCTGCAAATCTTTGTTTATTTGTCATTTAACCCACTCCCCTTTTTTATTCCATATGGAAAACTTCCTTTAAATCTTTTGAAATAGGGCTTTTATCTGAGTTGGTTTCCATTACGTTTTCCATATAAGTCCACCATTTTTGGTTAATATCCGTTTCTGCCATTTTCCTCCACTTTTCTTCATCTTCAATTTCAAGATAAGCAAATAATTGATTTGTTTCTTTATCTAAAAAGATAGAATAGTTATGTGCTCCATGATTCTTTAATTCTTCCACCATTTCTGGCCAAATTTTTTTATGCCGCTTTTCGTATTCATCATGCTTGTCTGGATATACCTTCATCACAAATGCTTTACGAATCATAAAACCCCTCCATCTAATTCAGTCTATCGTTTAATTAAAAAATGGTTCTGTATAAAATAATGAAAACATGGTACTGTAGAAATTATCGTTTTTATTAATAGTTTTAAATTAAGATATTTTTTAAATTTAATTTTATTTTTAATTTTTAAAATAAAACAATCCCAATATAAGCGCTTTCAACTATATTTAATCTGATGCACTTATCTGTAACAATATCAAATACAAACATCATGAGTATCAAATTTACAGATTACAGATCGCTGATAACTAACTTCCTTTCAAAAAATTGAAATTCTTCAATGCTTCTAATATGCTAGATTCGTTAATAAATGCTTACGAATCTAGCAAACGATACATTACGTTTATTAAACTTCTAGATAACCTTCTTTTGGTGTTACTCCAAAAGCCTGAGCTAATTCAGTCAGCTGTTGATCTGTTATCAATTGTAAAATATCTCCACCTGTTGAACGGATAATATTATAAATTTCAGCTGCCTTTTCTATCGTTTCAATTAATCCATATGCTTCATCAATTGTTGTACCTGAAGCGAAAATGCCGTGATGTGGCCAGATTACACTTGAAAATTCTTTCAACTTTTCACTTGTTACGTTACCAATCTTTGAATTTCCAGGAACCATCCAAGGAATAATCCCAATTCCATCAGGAAATACTACAATAGATTCCGTCTGCATTTTCCATAATGTACGGGTTAATTCTTTTTCATCTAATGGAAAGGTAAAGGTCAATGCAATTAAATTCGTTGGATGACAATGCATGATTACCCGTTGATTTGGGTCTACTTTTAAGCGAGCTGCATGTCCCATTAAATGTGTAGGAAATTCACTTGTTGGTTTCCCACCATCATTAAACCCCCATAAAATATTAATACTTTTTCCATCTTCAGTAATACGAACTAATCCACTATCCCTCTCAGGAAAATCAATAATATTTTTAAAATAACGGCCTGTGCCTGTTACTAAAAAGAACATACCAGCCAATTCTTTTCCATCAAAATCAATTGGAATAGTACGTAATACATCATGGACATCATCGTATTGAGACACTTCTTCTTCCGTTAAGCGGTAACTGATATTTCCACCATTTCGTTCATCCCAACCATGGTCATATAAACGGAAAGTAATTTTTGAAAACTCTTTTACATATGGAGAATCGATAAAGTTTGTCATTGAAACACACCCCTTTAGTTAATTACGAGTAAATAATTCTTCTTTTTCATAGTGTTGAACATCGGCCAACCAATCTTCTTCTAAAGGTACATTATGTTTCACACAATAGTAATCCCATACAGCACCAATAGGATAGGTCTTTAATGCTTCTGTAACTGCTAAACGTTTCGTATAATCACCAGCTAGTTCAGCTGCTTTCAAATCTTCAATTGGCGCAAGCATACCCATTAAAATTCCTTTAATTGTATTCCTTGAACCGATTACCCAAGCCGCGATACGATTAATAGTCGCATCAAAGAAATCTAAGCCAATGTTTACCTTATCTAATTGTTGATCACGTACTAATGATTGTGTAATTCTTATTAATGCTTCATCTAAAATTACAACATGGTCACTGTCCCACCGTACGGGGCGAGAAACATGAAGCATTAATCCTTTTCCAAAAGGTAAGAATGCTGAAAATTTATCGGAAGGGTCTTCTGTAGGATGAAAATGACCTGCATCTACGGTCCAAAGTTTTCCACGGGTTAACGCATAAGCCATATAGAATTCATGAGAACCCACCGTAAAGGATTCAACACCCGTACCAAAAAGCTTACCTTCTAAAGCTTCAATAGTATATTTTTCATCTATTTCTTCAGCCATGATTTCGTCCAGTGCTTCTATCAAACGTTCACGAGGTGATTGTTTATCTATTGGATTATCTTTATAACCATCGGGCACCCAAAAGTTATTTACACTTTGTTGTTCTAATTCTTTCCCAAAATACTCGGCTATTTTTCGACTACGTCTTCCATGTTCAATCCAAAATTCACGAATTTTCTGATCTGGACTTGATAAAGTGAAACCACTAGCAGACTTTGGATGTGAAAAGAATGTCCCATTAAAATCAAGACCGATACCTTCTTCTTTTGCCCAATCAACCCAAGAAGTAAAATGTCTTGGTTCTAACTCATTTAAGTCTACTTTTTCATCTGTATCTGCATAAATGGCATGAAGTTGTACTTTATGTTTACCTGGAATAAGAGATAAAGCTTTACTTAGATCTTGTCTTAACTGTTGAGGCGTTTTCGCTTTCCCTGGGTAATTACCACTAACCGAAATACCACCGGTTAACTCTTGGCCAGGAAATAAAAAACCTTTTACATCATCTCCTTGCCAACAATGAATGGAAAGCTTGATTTTTTCAAGTTCTTTTAACACTTGATCTGTATCTACTCCTATTTTCGCATATCGTTCTTTTGCCAATTCATATGCCCTTATTACTTCCCCTGTATTCAATTTGTTCATCTCCTTATCTAGATATTGGTTATTTCTCTAAAAAAGTTTGATATTGGTTCACTACACTTTTATAAGATTCATTTATATCAGGGTGATAAGATTTAATATCAAAAGATTTCTGAATGAGTTGTCTTCCTTCCTTAACATCTTGCAATAAGCCAGTTGTAATCATTTGTACAATAATATTTCCAATTGCTGTTGCCTCACTTGGCCCAGCATAAACCGTTTTGTTCGATAAGGTACTCGTTAATTGATTTAAATAAGCTATATTACTTCCACCGCCAATAATGTTAATCGAATCTATCTTTTTTCCAATTATTGATTCTAATTTTTTTATTTCATTTGCATAATATAAAGCTAAATTACAATATATGGCAGAAACAATTTCACCTATTGATTGGGGGACCGTTTGTCCTGATTCCCTACAAAAATTTTGTATTTCTATAATCATATTTTCTGGGTTTGTAAACCGAGGATGATTTACATCAATAAATTGTTGAAATGGAACAACTTGACTTGCTAGATCCGCCATTTCCCCGAAGGTATATTGATTGTGAATGTTTCGCCTAACACTTTGAACCATCCATAATCCCATGATGTTTTTTAAAAAACGATAAGTATTATATGCTCCCCATTCATTCGTATAATTTTCTTGAAAGGCTGCCATCCCATTTTCAGGTATTGTCAATTCTGCTCCTAATAAAGACCAAGTTCCCGAACTAATGAACGCCCATTTTTCACCAATTGCTGGTGTACCAATGACCGCAGAAGCAGTATCATGGGTAGCAACAGTAATCACCTCACAATCCGGTAAATCGTAACGTTCATACCATTCTTTTTTCAATCTTCCTAATACTGTCCCTGCTTCTATTAATGGAGGAAACTTTTTTTCACTTACATGAATCTTTTTTAGTAAATCATTATCAAATCTTTTTTGCTTAAGGTTTAACAATTGTGTTGTTGAAGCATTAGTCACTTCGGTAACAGCCTTACCGGTTAAACAAAAGCCAATATAATCTGGAATCAGCATAATTTTATCAGCTTTCAATAATAAGCTTTGTTCTTCTCTGTACAATTGATATAAAGTGTTAAACTGTTGAAATTGAATTCCAGTTTTCTCATAAATTTTCCTTTTTGAAATTTTCTTCGTAAACTCTTCAATAGCACCATTTGTTCTATGATCACGATAACTTATTGGATTTTTTAATTTATTTCCTGTTTTATCGAGTAATACGTAATCAACCGCCCATGTATCAATTCCTAGCATAGCTTTGGTAATGCCAAGTTTCTTTGCCTTTTCTAACCCAACAAATAATTCGTTAATTAAATAATCTATGTCCCAATAATCATGACCATTTTTTTGGATAAGACCATTATCGAATCGATGAATTTCATTTAATTCAAGTGTGCCATCTACCAAACTTCCAGATATTAATCTTCCACTTGACGCCCCAATATCTAACGCTAAGTAATAATACATTCTATTCTATCCTTTCTATAGGAATTATTCTGATACATTTCTATGTTATTGATATCGCTTACACTAATTATTTAATCGTAATTAAAATTGTGGTACAATGACAGAAAGAAAGACAGTTAGTATCAAATTTACATATTAGAGATTGGTGGAAAATTATGGATATAATTGTAATGCAAAAATTAAAATCGTATACACCTGAAGAAGAAGCTCATAAAAAGGAAAAGACATTTGTCGATAATATTTCAGACAAAGATAAAGAAAAAACGAATAATTCCTTTAAAATTTTAAACACACTTTTCTATAACAATAAGGATATTTTCATTTCCAAGCACAATCGCTTTGCTGATTATCCGTTGCATTCTCATCAGTTTGTTGAAATCAATTATGTCGTTTCCGGGAAATGTACACAAGTTGTTGAGGGAGAAACCGTGACTCTTCATGAAGGAGATATCATTCTTTTGGATATTGGGTGTCAGCATGAAATTAAAGCCTTATCTGAGGAAGATATTATGGTAAATATCATTTTCAGCGATCGTTCCATTAATATTCAATGGTTATATGAAATGAAAGTAAGTAACAATATTATTTTTGAATTTTTAAATAATATTTTAAGTGGAGAACACAATTCACAAAAATATTTAATCTATCAAAATAATAATTCCTCCATTATTAATACTTTGAATCAAATTGTTGAAGAATATTATCTACAAAAACCGTATGCGGATATCATTATTAGTAATCTATTAAACATTTTATTTACAGAACTTGTTCGCAATTATAGTATAAAAGAAGATAAAAAAATCACCCCCCACCAATCTTTAATAATTGATATATTAAAAGAAATTGAAAAACATTATAAAGAAATAAAAATAGGAGAAATCGCAAAAAAATATGGGTATAACAAAAATTACTTAAGTAATTTGATTAAGAAAGAAACATCATATACATTTAGTGAATTGGTAACAAGACAAAGACTTATAAAAGCTAGAAATTTAATTACTGCCACCTCAATGCCTATTAACGAAATCGCACAAGAGGTCGGTTTTTCAAATAAACACTTCTTTTATGAAAAATATAAACAGTATTATAAAAGATTACCCGGTGAAGATCGGAAAGAATGAAAATCATTTAAATATATTAAAAATAGCTTTAGAATAAACTGACTAGTATGAAGAATGGTATGATGAAAGTACTAAAGTTTTGGATCTTCAAAAACTGTCCCTGTGTTTTATATCAATTTTGGCATATCCCAAATGAATCCCCTTTTCACATAGGAATACTTAAAATTTAAGAATAGTGTATGTAATAACACTCAGTTGGAAACAGCAGTGAAATTTTGATATAGAAATACTTCCCCAGCTTTTACGTATATAATTAGCATTACTGCAAACAAGGATCAACATTTAAGTAAATCGAAAAATTTATATACTGCTCTTTCTTCATGTATTTTTGTTTTTTAATTCCTCCTTATTGTCAAACTTCTCTTTCAGGTATTTATATAACCCCCTAAATAAAAAACGTAAGTTACATCTCATAATACCCAACAACCACTGGAAATTGATCATATTCCTTCTTCAATTCTCGAAATGTAATCACTTTTTTGCCGCGGATCATTTCCATGTCAAGTGAATGTTCGGTGCAATTTAAAGGGCTAATTTGATAAGTTTTTATGTAATGTGCGATGGCTTCTTGTTCACTTTTGGCAAAGATATAGACGAATCGGTCTTCATGCATTTGCAAAGAATAAATCCCGATTTTTTCAATACCTAACACATTCTCTTCAACCAATTTCGCTACTTTATCATTGTCCACTTGCTTTAAATCTAATTTGCCAATCGGATCATGTAATGAAATCTTTTTTTCCATTAATAAATAGTATATACAATAGACTAAAGCAGTGGCCTCATTTTTTAACGCATCAAGATATAGTTCTTTAATCGTCATACTACTCACCCCGATTTATATTACGCTAGCTTTCTGCATAGTCGATTCTTCTTTTTGGATCTCTTCAATTTTTCCTGTGTACATATTATATTTCACTGAAATAGAACCAACGGGACCGTTGCGGTTTTTCCCTACAATCATTTCCAATGTATCGTTCATTGATAACCGATTATAATATTGTTCACGATACAGTAATAAAATAACATCCGCATCTTGTTCAATGCTTCCCGATTCACGAATATCGGACATCGTCGGCCGTTTATCTCCGCGTGTTTCCACACTTCGGTTCAGTTGAGCTAAACAAACAACCGGAATATCAAATTCCTTCGCCATCATTTTTAGACTTTTGGAAATCTCTGTTACTTGTAAATGGGAGTTTCCTCCGAATGAATCGGTTGTTCGAATTAACGTTAAATAGTCGATAAACACGATTGGTTTTTTGTCTGGGTATAGGTGCAACATTTTTCTAATTTTCGCCCGCATTTCGGGAATCGTTTGACCGCTTTTATCAAAGATTTGAATGTTCGTCTTGCTTAGTTTGCCTAATATATCTGCCCATTTTGCCTTTTGCTTTTCCGTTAACAACCGTTTAGGATTCCGTAATTTCGCCCGGTTAAATCCGCCTGTTGAGGCAATGAGCCGTTTGGTAATTAATTTTTCCGGCATTTCCAATGAAAAGATTAACGGTAAAAAGCCGGACCAGCCTGCTATTTTAGCAAAATGAAGCATTACATCCGTCTTGCCCATTGACGGACGAGCAGCGATAATGGTTACTTCACCCTTTTGGAAACCACCTGTTAACGCATCTAAATGACGAATCCCCGTTGAAACACTATGCATCGGTTCAGGATCGTTCCAAGGCGACTCATACAAATCAACAAGAGCTTCCGACAGCGATGTACAATCATCCAGTTTCACTTCACTAATTTCATTCAATTTTTCAATGACCGTATGAATCTCCCAATCATTTATTGACGCAATTTGTAAAATATTTTGCTTCTCACGTTCCTTCCAATCTTCGATAATTACGTCTTCCAGTTCATCAAATTTTTCAATTTCCGCGCAAGACTCTAGTTCATTTAAATAGGATATTCCTCCAATCATTTTCAGTTCCGGAATGGTGGTTAATAGAATGAAATCAATGGGCTTTCCAGCTTGGTTCAGTTCAATCATCCGTTTCATAAGGATTTGGTGACGGGTTTCTTGTAGATATTCGGGTCGAATCACGGTGCTTTGAATTAAATAGCCTGCTTTTATTAAGCAACCAAGAAAACTTTTTTCAACATACATCATTCATCCTCTCCTAATGAAAAGTCCATTTCCGAAAATTGCGGGATATCTCTGCCTTGTTTTTCGAATTTCCGCCCGCTTTTTTTCGACCTTTTTTCTTCAAAATGTAACCGAGCAGCTTGAACATCCTTTACCGATTGATATCCTTTATCGGCCCATTGTTTCAAAATGGCCTCTACATATTTCCAATGTTTACAACCAAATTCCACAGCGAGTTTCATGGCTTCCACAACAAGTTCTGTCGACAAATCTTCACACCAAGCCATTATTTTTTCGGCTAAATATCCACCAACGGTCCCAAATCCGTTTTCTTCAAAAAACTGAAACGGATTGACTGCGCACGCGTATTCATCCTCATCTATCATCTTCTTTGGGGTAGTCTCTGTCGTAGTCTTTGGTATTGTTTGGTTGCCGTTTTTTGATCGAGGTGTTTTTTGCGTATGTTCCGATTGAGTCTCCTGTCCCCTCGAATTGTTTTTTTGTGATTGTCGAGTTTGTTCATCCGTATCCTCTTTTTGTGGACAAGTTTCATTGTTACATGATTCAATAAATAGTTGTTGTGTGTTTGTATCTTGACATAACTGTTCTACCGCTTCGTAATTAATTCGATACCATTTCGTTTTATCTAGTTTTAATCGATTAAAATTTCCGGTTAAGATTAAATTGCTTTTCTCTAATTCGCGGACAATCCGACGAATTTGGTTTATCGATAAAAATGGCATCTGTTTATGCCAATCTTGATATGTGTTATACACCCACTTATGTCCGTCATGAATATGGTGACTGTCTTGCAGCCAGTAATGCAGTTGTTGTAGAAAAATCGCCTCATGGACACCGACCTTTTCCGCCAATGTGATCGAAATGGGAATTGTATACTCATTGATTAATAAACGACTCATTTTCAACCCCTCCACCTGTTTTAAAATTCCTTTCATATGTGTTATGAAACATTCTCAGAAAAAAGGTTAATTTTTCTAAAAATAAGGGGAAATTTTTTAAGAACCATTGATGAAAGAGGACGGAATTTTTCCAAAGATGAGAGGCTGTTCAAAAAGCTGTCTTTGAGATCATTGACAGAAACTCGATGCACGCATCCAGTCGTACAGCCTTAAGTTACTTCAATTCAGTTTGTCTAAATCCTTTTATTTGAAAATTACTAAATTTTCATTATAATCAAACCATAATTCTTTTTCTTGAATGATCTTTAACCTAAAAAGGAGGGAAAGGCGCAATGGATGTCACAAAATTACCGAGAATGAGGGTGGTAGAAATATGAGCCAACCAGCGTTGGAAAAAGGAACGGAAAGGAAAGATAGTGGATTTTTCCAAAGATTTTTAAACCTTGTCGAGAAATATGGAAATAAATTACCAGATATTATTACTCTCTTTTTTATATTGACGATCCTTATCTTAATTGCATCCGCAATAGCCGCTTTTTTTGAATGGTCGGCCATTAATCCTGCAAATGGTGAAGTGATCACTGCCGTCAATTTATTAAG
>SMEK01000934.1_pt1 | contig 17375 bp, 13 predicted proteins | sample 2456371 | NCBI WGS metagenome assembly SMEK01 (sample SAMN10132590, study PRJNA489261) | soil metagenome | isolation source: day1 antibiotic-loamy sand soil ammended with composted manure from dairy... | place: USA | collected 2015-04-01
TCCAGCCTAAATAAGATAAGAATCTTAGAAAATGATGAGCAAAAAAAGACAAATCCCAACTCAAATGAAGCATTTGAGTTGGGGTTTGTCGACAGTCTGGAGCCTACCTATATAATAGGTAGGCTTATTTTTATTAACGATTTGTTCTAGGTTCAGTTCTGGATAATTCAACATTCGGTTTGAATAGTAAACCAAGGTTAATTAAACCAGCGATACCGACTAGACTATAAATAATTCTTGATAACATTGAATCATAACCACCAAAAATAGCTGCAACTAAATCAAATCCAAATAATCCAATTAGTCCCCAATTGATTGCACCGATAATGGTTAATGCTAATGCAATTCGTTGTAATCCACTCATGTGTGTATCCTCCTTTTTGAAAAAGAATTTATCTAGTTATAGAATGAGGATAATTAAACAATTCTATGCACCCGATTAAAAAATTTGTCATTTAAGTTATATGTTTTAAAATCTTAAGAGGGGTATAATAGATGCATATAGAGGAGGTCCATGCATGAGAAATTTTGAATTTTATAATCCGACTAAATTAATATTTGGAAAAGGTCAAGTCGAAAAGTTGCGTTATGAAGTACCGAAATATGGAAAAAAGGTATTACTTGTATATGGTGGAGGCAGCATTAAGCGTAATGGCCTTTATGATCAAGTGGTGAAAATTTTAAAAGAAATCGGCTCAGAAATTTTTGAGTTGCCAGGTGTTGAGCCAAATCCAAGAATTTCAACCGTACGTAAAGGAGTCGATCTTTGCAAATCAGAAGGCATTGAATTTTTATTAGCTGTCGGTGGAGGTTCTGTTATAGATTGTACAAAGGCAATTGCTGCCGGTGCCAAATATGATGGAGATCCATGGGATTTTGTAACGAAAAAAGCTTTCCCAAGTGATGCTTTACCTCTTGGAACTATATTAACATTAGCTGCTACAGGTTCTGAAATGAATGCGGGTTCTGTTATAACAAATTGGGAAACAAATGAAAAATATGGTTGGGGTTCAGAGCATGTTTATCCAAAATTTTCAATCCTCGATCCTGTCAATACATTTACAGTGCCGAAAGACCAAACGGTATACGGCATAGTGGACATCATGGCCCATGTATTTGAACATTATTTTCATCTTGATGAAAATACACCTTTACAGGACCGGTGGTGTGAATCCATTTTACAAACAGTGATTGAAACTGCACCAAAATTAATAGAGGACCTGGAAAATTATGAATACCGGGAAACAATTCTTTATTGTGGAACAATGGCATTAAATGGAATGGTATCCATGGGGTTTGAAGGAGATTGGGGGACTCATGATATCGAGCATTCTGTATCTGCGATTTATGACATCCCACATGGTGGTGGACTGGCGATCTTATTCCCGAATTGGATGAAACATAATTTGTCAGTTAAGCCAGAACGATTTAAACAATTAGCAATTCGTGTATTTGGTGTGGATGCAACAGGTAAAACTGATGAAGAAGTAGGGCTTGAGGGAATTCATAAACTTCGAGAATTTTGGAATTCCATAGGTGCACCAAGTCGACTTGCAGATTATGGTATTGACGATCAGAAAATGGACATGTTAGTTGATCGAGCGATGCGAGAAGGTGGCCCAGGTGTATTTAAAAAGTTAACCGCCGAAGATGTTGAAGCGATTTATCGTGCCTCGTTATAAACATGAAAACTTATTCGTTCGTTAAATCTTAAAAAAAAATTCACTGATTGTTTACCATCCATCCCTTGCCAATCTTACTTTATTGAGATAAAGTTAACAATATAAAAAAGTTATTGGAGGTTTAAAATGACTCATATCCAATTTGATTATTCAAAGGCTTTGGCATTTTTTGGAAAACATGAAATACAACAACTACAAAGTCAAGTCAATGTCTCACACAATGCTTTACATGAAGGTACGGGAGCAGGTCATGATTTTCTTGGTTGGATTGACTTACCTGTGAACTACGACAAAGAAGAATTTGCTCGCATTTTAAAAGCGGCTGATACAATCAAAAACAATTCGGATGTGCTACTTGTTATCGGTATTGGTGGTTCATACCTCGGCGCTCGTGCTGCAATTGAAATGTTGAACCATAGTTTTTACAATTCCTTACCGAAAGAAAAACGCACTACACCACAAGTTATTTTTGTTGGTAATAATATCAGTTCTACATATATTTCTGATGTGATTGATTTATTGGAGGACAAAGACTTTTCCATTAATGTAATCTCTAAATCAGGAACAACGACTGAACCAGCTCTTGCGTTTCGGATTTTCCGTAAATTGCTTTTAGATAAATATGGAAAAGAAGAAGCAAAACAACGGATTTTTGTGACAACCGATAAGCAAAAAGGTGCATTAAAAACGTTAGCTACGGAAGAAGATTATGAAACTTTTGTAGTTCCTGATGATATCGGTGGTCGTTATTCTGTTTTAACAGCTGTTGGCCTTTTACCAATTGCCGTTAGTGGTGTAAATATTGAAGAAATGATGGCAGGTGCTGCAAAAGCTCGTGAAGATTTCTCTAGTCCTAATTTAGAGGAAAACCTTGCATATCAATATGCAGCGATCCGTAACATTCTTTACAACAAAGGGAAAACGATTGAAATGCTCATTAACTACGAGCCTGGTCTGCAATATTTTTCTGAATGGTGGAAACAATTATTTGGTGAAAGTGAAGGTAAAGACCAGAAAGGGATTTTCCCAGCTTCTGCCAACTTCTCAACCGATCTTCATTCTTTAGGACAGTATGTACAAGAAGGTCGTCGTGATATCTTTGAAACCGTAATTAAAGTTGACAAACCTCGTCATGATATCACGATTGAAAAAGAGAAAGTTGATTTAGACGGATTAAACTATTTAGCTGGAAAAACCGTTGATTTTGTGAATACGAAGGCATTCGAAGGAACGGTTTTAGCTCATACAGACGGACAAGTTCCAAACTTGATTGTTACGATACCAGAAATGGATGCTTATACATTCGGTTATTTAGTTTATTTCTTTGAAAAAGCATGTGCGATGAGTGGATACTTATTAGGTGTGAATCCATTTGACCAACCAGGAGTAGAAGCGTATAAAGTAAATATGTTTGCACTACTTGGCAAACCTGGTTTTGAAGATAAGAAAGCAGAGCTAGAGAAAAGATTGTAATTTTCAATAATATTGTGAAATAGCGAGTCTATGTTGACTCGCTATTTTTGTGAACTACAAAACATACAAACATTTAAAGTCATAGGAAATGTCTTTTTAAGTAGTGAAAACGACAAAGCGTCAGAAATTGAGATCCTCAAAAGTTATTAACAACATTATGTTTATGGAACGGATTTTTACTCACATTGATCATTATCGCGGGAAATGATCAATAGCTCATCACTATTTTGTAATATTGTATCTAAAGGAGGGAGCATTTTTGTTCGATCCTCCCGTTTTATCCCGAGTAATATTTTTTCCTCTTCTAAAAAAACTTGACTTACTGATGCAAATGTTTGACCAGCAAAGGCATGCTCTTTTACTAGTTGAATGCGTGCACCACTATGTAAATCAACTAAATCTAATAAGGCATTTGAGATACCAGGTGAATACATTGCGTGTTGCATAACTGAACTAATTAATTTATTTGATTCGATAATACCGTCAGCTCCAGCTCTTTTCGCATTTATTATTTGTTCAGAAGTCAGGATTTCTGCAATACAAAAAATGTCAGGTGCCACTCCTTTAATGGCTACAATAAATAAAATGGTATTCATATCTGCATTTAACTCTGTTCTTGTAGGATCAGATGTTATTAAAATCAGGGAAGCTTCTTTTATATTTGCTTTTAATAATACTTCATCAGTAGCTGCATTTCCTTTTACAAATAAAATATTACTTTCCTTTGTAAAGGGGTTTTCTTTTAAATTGGAATCAATAAGTACGATCAATTGATTTGGATGGATTTCTTTAAAACATTTAATCATTTCCTTTGTCCGTTCATTCCAACCTACAATGATAAAATGATCTTTCCAGTTCACTTTCATTTCCCCCTTTCCAACGGCACTCTGTTTTTTTACAGTAGATGAAGAAAGTGCTACAAAATAAGCAGCTACAATCCCTGCACCAATAAAAATTAGTATAATGGCCACCAATCTTCCCTCTATTGTTCCAGGAACATAGTCACCATAGCCAATCGTTGATGTTGTAATTATTGCCCACCATACGCCATCAAAAATAGTTGGAAATTGATCTGGCTCGATATAGTGTATTATCGTTCCGAAAAAAAGGATGACAATTATTACAATGAATAGTAGTCGTAGTAAATATGGAAACCTAAGAAACCAACGATATATGGAAACCATATATAACCCCCTAATGAAAAATGCGATATAAACATTATTGACGTAACCAATTGATCTAAAACATGATCGCTTGTGGTTTGGTATTTACGTTGACCTACTAAAAATAAATAGGATAATTGAGCATATCGTAAAAGACAGAGAGTTTATTGTTGATGAGCCTGATTATTTCTTTGAATAAGATCAACCATAGAATTTCAAATTTCCATGTTGTTACTTAGACAGATTTTGATGCTAATCGAATTTTTATAACCTTTGACTTTATTATTTATCTCTTATAAGATTTAACTAAAATTTTTAGAAAGCATACGATATTGTAATAAAGGCTTACAGTCGGATGTCTTCTTACTAAAGAGGTGGAACAAGCATGCATGTGATCGACTTACATTGCGACGCGTTATGGAAATTAGCCGAACATAAAGGAAAGTTAACATATCGTAATTCAAAAGAACTGGACACAAATTTGACTCGTTTACAAGAAGGGAAAGTAAAGGTGCAAGCCTTTGCGATCTTTTTAGAACCGGATATTAAATCCGATCAAATGTTCCAAGCTGCCTTGGAACAAGTGGACTATTTTTATGTAGAGGTATTAGCAAAAAATCCCGAAATGAAGCATATTAGAAAATGGTCTGACTTTGATACGATAGAGGATGGAGAAATCGGTGCCTTTTTAACTCTGGAAGGTGTTGATGCAATAGGAAATGATTTAACTAAGCTTCGCACGCTTTATAATCTTGGTGTCATGTCTGTTGGACTAACATGGAACTATGCTAACCTAGCTGCGGACGGAGCAAGTGAACCGAGAGGTGGGGGACTGACAAGTTTCGGTAAGGAAGTTGTGAAGTTAAATAATGAATATGAAGTATTCACGGATGTTTCACATTTATCAGAACGGGGATTTTGGGATGTGATGGAGTTGGCGGATTTCCCGATTGCAAGTCATTCGAATGCCAAGGCCATATGTAACCATAAAAGAAATTTAACTGATGAGCAAGCAAAGGCAATGTTTGAAAGAGGTGGGATGATTCATGTTGTATATAATCCACCGTTTATTAAAGAAAATGGTAAAGTTTCCATTGATGATTTAGTAAAACATATTGAACATTTTTGTGAATTAGGTGGCGTTAATAAAATTGGACTTGGTTCAGATTTTGACGGTATTGAAACAAAGGTCAAAAATCTTGAAAATGCAGCAATGACACAAAACTTGATACTAAAACTTTTAAAATATTATAAAGAGGATGAAGTAAAAGGATTTGCATATCAAAACTTTTTAAATCATAGACCAAAAAGTAGGGGCTGAGCAATTACCCCTTCTATTTTTTATGGGACAATTTTCGGTATTTACCTATTCGTTACACGAAATCTTTCTCTCATTGTAAAATTAGTAGAATAAATATAGGTAACAAGACTTAAAGCGCCTCCTTAAATTTAGTATAAAATAGTCCGTGTATAATATTAAAAACATTCAAAAAATATAGTATTGTTTTAGTAGGTTAGTCATAGTAGTGAGAGACAATGGAGAAAAAATGAAGGAGGGCTATAAAGTGAAAAAAATGTTGAAAATCCTATTATCGATTTTATTGATTGCATCTTTTCTTCCAACAAAACAAGTTCTTTCACAAACAAAGGAAGAATCAGACGTTGAACTGTGGAATGTCCTTAAACCGCTTAGTACAACTGTAACATTTTTAAATACTGGTGCCCATCCCGATGATGAAAGAAGTGATTTCCTAGCTTATTTATCAAGGGGTCTCGGTGTTAAAACAGCGAGTTTAATTGCGAATCGGGGAGAGGGTGGACAGAATGAAATTGGAACAGAATTAGGTGATGCTCTTGGTATTATTCGTTCCAATGAAATGATTGAAGCAGCAAAAATAACAGGGGTGAAGGCTTATCATTTAAGTGAAACAACATCAGATCCAATCTATGATTTTGGATTTTCCAAATCGCCTGAAGAAACCCTTCAAAAGTGGGGTGAAGAGCTTACTTATGAACGATTTATCCGCTTTATACGAACGTATAAACCTGATATCGTTATGCCCTCATTTCGGAATGTAGATAGCCAACATGGACACCATCGAGCAATATCCATTTTATCATTACAAGCATTTGAAGATGCCGCAAATCCAAATATTTTCCCAGAACATTTGCAAGAAGGGTTAACACCTTGGCAAATTAAAAAGGTCTATTTACCAACCGATTCCAGTTCTAATCCTAAGAAATCTACTTCCATTGAAATTGGTATTTATGATCCGATTTACAAAATGACATATCCTCAACTAGGTGAACAATCCCGATATATGCACAAGAGTCAAGGAATGGGAGAAGATATCCCTGCTGAGCCCCGACAAGTTCATATTGAACTAGTTAAAGCTGTTGATTCGGCCAATCATCCCGAATTATTTACCGGCATCCCATATGACTTTATGGAATGGGCAGAGCTTATACCACAAAATGACTTAAAAAATCAATTAAAAAAATTACAAAAAGACTTAAATCAAATCATTGAACTTTATCCAAATCGTGAAGAGATCTTACCAAATCTACAAAAATCATTAAAAGATGTGGAACGTTTAATAAATAAAGTTGAAAAAGCCCATTTAGAAGAAGATACAAAAACGGATTTGCTTCACAAATTAAAAATGAAAGAACAACAGTTGAAAGATGCAAGTTTTGTTGCATCGAGTCTTGATGTGAAAACAACAATCAATACGCATATACTAACCCAAGGAGAAAAGGCAACTGTCAAAATGACCATTTCGAATAATGGAAATAGGGATATTCATCATGTTGAAGCTTCTCTTCTCTTACCAGAAGGGTGGGAAAATAGTGGTACACAAAAAATTTCAACATTAAAACGAAATAAATCCGAAACAATTAAGTTTAATATACAGGTTCCTCCTAACGCCAAATATTTTGATCCATATGGAGAACCCGTTATTAAAAGTAAAATTAAGTTTAAGGAAAATGGCTATACAACTGAATCGATACTAGACCTTGAGGAAACAGTTGCGGTTTTACCGGAATTGAGTGTAACATTAGATCCGCAAAATGTTGTGGTAAACACGGTAGATGTACAAGAAACCATACCGGTAACTGTAAAAGTGAAGAATTATGATGAAGATGCTAAAAAAGTGAACGTCAGCTTAAAACTTCCAGAAGGTTGGTCAAGTACTCCTGTTGAAAGCGAAATCTCTCTGACAAAACGATTTGAAGAAAAAGAGACTACCTTTAACTTAACTCCACCGAAAGATATAAAATCAAGCAATTTTATAATTGAAGCACAAGCAACAGCAGACGAAAAAACTTATAACACTAATGTTCAAGAAATTTCTTATAAACATATTAAAGATTCATATTATCAATACCCAGCTAAGATTAACGGAGTTGCTTTTGAATTATTTAAACCTAACCAACTCAAAATTGGGTATATTGAAAGTGGTTTCGACAAAGTGGCCGATTATTTAATCAATGCTGGTTTTGACGTAACTAAATTAACAAAGGATGATTTAGCAACAGGAGATCTCTCACAATATGATACGATTATCACTGGTATTCGTGCATATTTATCTAGGGATGACTTAGTCGAAAACAACGACAGATTATTAGAGTACGTTAAAAATGGGGGTCATGTCGTTGTTCAATATCATAAAACAGGTGAAAGATTTGAAGGACAGGCACCATATCCAATTAAAATTGGCAGCCCGTCGATTCGCTGGCGTGTTACAGATGAAACTGCCCCAGTCGAGGTAATGAAACCGGACCATAATCTGTTACATACTCCAAACGAAATAACTGAAGCGGATTGGGAGAATTGGGTCCAAGAAAGAGGTTTGTATTTTCCAAGCGATTGGGATGAGAATTATGAAACCTTGGTAAAGATGGGAGACCCTGGAGAAGAGCCTTTTGAAAGTGGTATTTTATTAGCTGAATATGGAGAAGGAACCTATTTATATACAAGTTTAGTATTTTATAGACAAATGGAAAACCAAGTGCCAGGGGCTTACAGAATATTTGTGAATTTAATCAGTTACGGAGCAGAGTAATATATATGTAATAAGGCTCATTGGTTAATGGGCCTTGTTTTTAGTTTGAAAAGTAATTTTGGAAGTAAGGTGATATAAAGTTAATATTCTAAAAATATTGACTTATCAATTTATTAAGAATAAAATTCCTTTAGTTAGTTACTATAACTAAATAACTCTATTGCTTTCTATAAATATTCCAAGATTAATAAAGTGATTCATTAACTAATATGATAGTTATGTACCAATTACTTTCAACCGAATTGAGGATTGTCGATGCAAGTAAGCAATTGTGTTATAGGGAATGGGATAGGTAGTGGACTTAGATTAAATGGGAAATTTATATGAAACGTTCAGCTGCAGCAGAAATTAGCTTTATGATGATTGGTGCTGAAGCAAAAAGTGGGATGAATATGAGGGGATGTAATCCAGGTCATTTCGAAATATCAACAGGTTGAATATGTTTGAAGGTTCGGTTCATTCCTCCTCGTGATTTGAGGCATATACCGGGTACCTGAGAAAAAAAAGTCTTTTTAGTATTTTAATTGTTTTGTTTATGCTTTTTGTAACCGCTTGTAGCAGTTCGAATGAAAACAAAAGCAATTCTTCGTCTCCATCAGGAAATCTTGTGATTTATACAGCACGGGATCAAACCGTTGTTGATAAAGTAAAGAATATGTTTAATGAAAAGTATCCTGATATTCAAGTGGATGTGCTAACAATGGGAGCACAAGAAATTTTAGAACGTGTTCGAGCAGAAAAAACAAATCCACAAGCAGATTTTTGGTGGGGTGGAACACAGTCTGCCTTTATGCAAGCGGCTGAGGAAGATTTATTAGAACCTTATAAGCCTAGTTTTGATGAGGCAATTAAACAGGAATATAAAGATGCAGAAGGTCGTTGGTACGGTGAAATGTTATTGGCAGAAGTAATCATGTACAACAGTGATGTTTTATCAAAAGAAGAAGCTCCACAAGATTGGGATGAATTGTTGGATCCAAAATGGAAAGATGAAATCATTATTCGTGGAGTACTACCGTCCGGCACAATGAGAACGATTTACTCGGCGATGATTTATCGTCAAGATCCTAATGATCCTGAAAAAGGGTTTGAATGGTTAAGAAAATTAGATGCAAATACGAAAGAATATGCCCAAGATCCTACGAATTTATATTTAAAATTAGCACGTCAAGAAGGCACAGTATCTTTATGGAATTTGCAAGATATTTTGATTCAAAAGTATTCCAACAACCAACCGTTTGATTATGTTTATCCAACAAGTGGTGCCCCAATATTAGTTGATGCAGTAGGTCTTGTGAAGAACGCTAAAAACCTAGAAAACGCTAAGTTGTTTTATGAATTTTTGTTTGATAAAGAAACGATAACACAACTATCAAAAGATTTATACCAAATCCCATCTCGTACAGATATCGATCCTTCTACAATGCCAGAATGGTATCAAAAGTTAGAATTGAAAGAACTCAAGTTAGATTGGAAGGTAATGTCTGAAAACGAAATGAAATGGATGGAATATTGGGACGAAAATATTAAAGGTCAAAATTAGAATATAACAGGGTGAATCTACACCCTGTCCTACATAAGCGAGGTGAAATGTTTGAAAAGCGTAAAACTTGATCATGTTTACAAAATGTTTGGAAATGCCAAAGGTGTTGAAGATATCAATCTTGATATCCAGTCAGGTGAATTTTTCACCTTTTTAGGCCCAAGTGGATGTGGAAAAACAACAACGCTTAGAATGATTGCAGGATTTTACTTCCCTACACGGGGAAAAATTTATTTCGACCAGCAAGATGTTACGACATTACAACCTAATAAACGAAATATAGGTATGGTTTTCCAAAACTATGCATTATTTCCTCATATGACTGTGTTTGAAAATATCGCCTTTGGATTACAAGTACGTAAACGATCGAATGCAGCTATTAAGGAAAAGGTGAATAACGTACAAAAACTTGTTCACTTAGATGGTTATGGTTCTCGTAAAATCACGGAACTTTCTGGAGGACAGCAACAGCGTGTTGCATTAGCTAGAGCACTAGTCATTGAACCGGATATATTACTCCTCGATGAACCATTATCTAATTTAGATGCCAAGCTCCGCGAGGAAACTAGAGTTGAAATTAAAAGATTACAAGTAGAATTAGGAATTACAACTATATATGTAACCCATGACCAGCATGAAGCAATGGCAATGTCTGACCGAATTGTAGTAATGAATAAAGGGAAAGTTCAGCAAATTGGTACACCTCAAGAAATTTATAACGCCCCTGCCAATACATTTGTTGCTTCTTTTATCGGAGAATCAAATATTTTACAAGGAGTCATAAAAGAGATAAATGGAAATGTAGTTATTGTAGATTTAGGTGAAGGTGTGCAATTACGGGGGAATAAAAATAACTGTGGCCCGAATGTGCAATTTACTATTGGAGAAACTGTCAATTTGTCAATCCGACCAGAGATGATGGTGGAAGGTGATGGATCAAATGCAATATCAGGGGAAGTACAGTTAGTCGAATTTTCCGGCATAATGATTAAATATTTAGTAAAAGTCGGAAAGAACAAAATCAATGTTATGTTTGTTAATAAAGGAATCAATATATTAGAGCGTGGGGAAAAAATTACGGTCCATATTCCTGAAAATGGAATTTATTTTTTAGGAAAAGAGTGGTGAGATAAATTGAACTTGCCAAAAACAACGATGAAACCGAGTATTTGGACAAGATTAACGCAATCAAAATATTTCGTATATATATTAGTTTCTCCATTATTTTTAATACTTTTTGCCTATGTTATTTATCCATTATATAAAACCTTTTTACAGAGTGTTGTGGGAGAAGCTGGATTATCAACTGAAAGTTATCGGAACTTTTTTAGCCTTGAAAGTACGGCCAATCTAGAAGCGTTGTTTAATAGTGTTTTTATCTCCATAATTAGTGTGATTTCCTGTGCAATAGTTGGAGTTACAATGGCTTTTCTTTTACAAAGATATGAGTTTCCTGGCAGAAAAGTTTTATCTGTTCTCGTTTTAGTTCCGATGGCTTTACCGCCGTTAATTGGTGCGTTATCATTTACCTTTTTATACGGTGAAAGTGGCATTTTTCCTCGTTTTTTCCAATCATTACTAAATACAGACGAAGTCCCTTTTGCTTTAAGTGGAATATGGGGAGTTATCGTTGTTCATACATTTACGATGTACACATATTTTTATTTAACAGCTTCAGCAGCAATTAAAGATCTCGATCCATCTATAGAAGAAGCCGCTACGAGTTTAGGTGCGAGTAGATTTCGAATTTGGAGAAAAATTATCTTGCCGATGTTAACGCCTGCTATGGTCGCCTCATCATTACTTGTTTTTATGATCTCGATGGCTTCGTATACAGCACCGTTAATGTTTGGCGTTGAAAGAACAATGACAATGCAAATCTATCTTTCACGAACAAATGGAAATTTAGAAATGGCTGCAACACAGTCAACCATTCTCTCCATTGTTTCCATATTATTTTTAATTATCATGCGTTTGTATCAAAATAGAAGAAATTATCAAAATCAAAGTAAAGGGATTAGCGTTCATCGTACTGAGGTACGATCAACTTTTATGAAATACTTATCTATGATTTTATCTATCATAGGCACTATTATTTTACTCTTACCTATTCTCGTAATTGTATTAATTTCATTTTCAGTGGACGGTGAATGGACTGTACAAATTATTCCAACAGCCTATACACTCCAACACTATATTGATCTGTTTACAGACGGAGATACATGGAGGCCAATTTGGAATAGTATAAAAATGAGTACCGTTGCAGTAGTTGGTAATATCATCTTCGGTGTTGCTGCTGCTTATGCCATGGCTCGATTAAATTTTAAAGGCAAAACACTAATGGATACTTTGATTATGATTCCATGGGCATTACCTGGAACAGTTGTAGCGGTTAATCTGATTGCAGCCTTCAGTGAGCCGACAGTCTTTAGTTTTAATCAAGTATTAATCGGTACATTTTGGATATTGCCGTTAGCTTATTTTGTCCGCCAATTACCACTAGTATTTCGTTCGACATTCGCCAGCTTAATGCAAATGGATAAATCAGTAGAAGAAGCGGCAAGAAGTTTAGGAGCAAATTGGTGGTACTCATTTAGAAAAATTGTTTTACCAATTACAATGTCGGGTGTACTAGCAGGGACTTTATTAGCATTTGTTCAAGGATTAGGTGAATTTGTCGCCTCAATATTAATTTATAATGTATCAACAATGCCTATGTCTGTTGCAATATTCCAAAAGTTATACGCTTTTCAATTCGGAACGGCGTGTGCCTATGGTGTATTGCAAGTTTTACTAATTGTTATCGTACTATTAATCACGCAAAAATTAGAAGGTAGTATGGCGTCAAATAACATGATGTAGGATGGGATGTAAGGAGTATTTAATAAAAAAGGAAAGGACTGCTTCCATTGAAATCATATCGAAGTCATATTATAGAAAGAGAAGGTACGGAGTTTCCATCTCAGACCTATAAAGAAATCGTCTTAAAACCTGCATTTAATCAAGCGAAAAGGCATTTTATAAAGCCTATGTTACAGATTCATTTAGCACATATCATTATGCTTGTGGAAGAAGGAATTGTCAAAAAAGGAGAAGCCACGAAAATAATAAGAGCTATTCGAAAAATAAACGTTGAAGAAGTAGAACAAGCACACTACGACTCAAGATTTGAAGATTTATTTTTTCAAATTGAACATTTTTTAATTAAAGAAGCAGGAGATATTGCGGGCAATCTTCATATTGCCCGAAGTAGAAACGATATGGGCATTGCTATATACAGAATGACTTTACGTGAAAAAATATTAGAGTTAATTGAATCAGCCCTCGAGCTACGGGAAAGTTTAATTAATTTATCTTCTGAACATATTAATACGATTATGATTGGTTATACTCACACACAACAAGCGCAGCCGACTACAATCGGTCATTATTTAAATGCAATGACAGATTTACTAACTAGAGATATTGATAGACTGAAAGCCGCATATAATAATGTAAACCGAAGTAGTATGGGGGCAGCTGCTTTAACAACGTCAGGATTTCCTGTGAATCGAAAACGAATGCAGCAATTATTAGGATTTGAACAATTGATAGATAATTCATGGGATGCGGTAGCCGGTGCTGATTATATTGGAGAAACAGCTACTGTTGTCCAGCTTGCTGCAATTAATTTAGGACGTTCAATACAAGACTTTCTGCTATGGGGAACACAGGAATTTGATGCATTTAAACTAGCTGCTCCATATGTTCAAATCAGTTCCATTATGCCACAGAAGAGGAATCCTGTATCCATTGAACATATGCGATCACTTTTATCCAGTGTAGCAGGAAATTCTCAGACAGTATTAACGATGATGCATAATACACCATTTGGAGATATTGTTGATACAGAAGATGATATGCAGCCATATATGTGGAAGGCAATCGAAACTTTACAAGGCGTTTATCGACTTCTATCGAGTGTGTTAACAACAATGGAAGTGAATAAGCGAAAATTATTAAATCGCGCAAAGGAAAGTTTTGCAAATGTGACGGAGCTTGCGGATACATTAGTCAGGACAAATCATATACCATTTCGAAAAGCCCATGAAATCGTAAGTTCAACTGTGCAAGATTTAGTAATACAAAAGAAAGAATCGATAAATAACCTTACGTTAGATATTTTAAATAAACATGCAGAAAGAATTATTGGAAGAAAATTAAATTTAACAGAAGAAGCTTTAAAAAAAGCTCTAGATCCTCAACATTTTGTTCAAATCCGTACACTTGAAGGTGGGCCAAGTCCGGAAAGGATGACCAAAACCATTGAAATAAGAGAAAAGGAACAACAACAATTACAACAATGGTTGAAAGGAAAATATCAATTTTTACAAACAGCTTGTCGTTCAATTGAGAATATTGTAAAGGAATGGATAGGAAATAATTGATATTAACTTTCCAATGCTAGCAATGATGGCGAACAAAAATCATTGCCGCAATAACGGAATGAGGAGGGGGAAAAACCCTCAAGTAGAGGTTAAGATCAGGCTATATTGTGAAGTATAAAGGAAATTGAAAAGCCGTTGGCAGGTTTCAATATAAATAGGTAAAGAGATTATTTGAAAAGTATTAGATAGAGAAATTTAATTTGAGTAATATTTTAATAATAAAGAACTAATCACTAATTTAAAGGGAGGATTTTATACTAATTTTTAGATTGTCACTCCTTTGGAAAATCGCCTGAAATAGATGAGATTTATATATAGGGCGATCTTTTTATTTTTAGTCGTAAAATTACATAGATGTTACATATACTAACTATAGGCAGCAAATTATTTTATCTGGTTTATCTGGAAGGACAATAGATTTTTAAAAAAAGCTTAATTGCAGTAATTGCTTTTTTACTATTGCAAATTTTCTGCTGTCCCTATATAATAAAGAGTGTTATAATATAAATAATAAATTTCAATGTGGGGCATTAGCACAGTTGGGAGTGCGCTTCGCTGGCAGCGAAGAGGTCACCGGTTCGAGCCCGGTATGCTCCATACTAATTCAAGTATTGATATAGAGCGGTTCTTGGTACGTCCGAGATCGCTCTATTATTTTTCACAAAGTCTTTTTTGCCGACATTTTGCCGACCAAACCACAAAATTAAGTGTTTTTTGATACTTCTTAATGACTCATAATGGATTTAACAAAAAATTAATTACCATGATCTGTTTTATCTAAAGATAATGCAGCGTCTAATTTTGCAGTTGCAATTTCATCAGCTTGTCTTAGGGCATGACCATATATATTCATTGTTGTTTTTATGTTTGAATGTCCTAAACGTTCAGAAATAATTTTTGCATGTACACCTTCATTGATAAGTAAAGTGGCAGAGGTATGTCTTAAAGCATGTAAATTAATATATTTAAGATTATGCCGTCTGATAAATCTTTGCCACCAATTTTTTATAGCACTTGGATGATAAGGTTTTCCAGTTTCGTCACATAACAAAAAGTTGTATTTCCCTTTTCCCCATTTATCTTTGTCTTGGATAGCTATTCTTTCTTTTTTACGTTGTAATTCTAGTTTTTTTATTTCGGGAATGAGCGACTCTGATATAACAATGTCACGTTTGTTCGCTTCTCCATTCCCTTTTTTTATTTCATGAACCTGATAACCTTCATCCTTTGTATACGTAACGGCTTGTTCGACATGCATTATTTTATTTTCATAATTGAAATGTTTAAATTCTAGGCCAAGTAGTTCTGATCTACGCAAGCCAGCGGTAATTGCCAATTTAATGATAATCCTCCAATGTAATGGTTCACTTTCTAGACATTTTATCAATTTACTAGCTTCTTCTAGTGTATACACTTCGATTTTTTTATTTTTAAATTTAGGTTTTTCTATATCATCCATTGGATTTTCTTTTAACACTTTTAGCTTTATTGCAAACTTGAAGATACTTTTTAAAATCCGATGATGGTACTCAATAGTCGCTCCTGATAACTTCCCTTGTTTAGTAACTAGTTTCCCGTCTTTATTTCGCACCTTATCTAACCTCATTCCTTCTTCGGAAAGGTTATCCAAAAAGTCCATAATGTGCTTAGGCTTGACTTGATCCATTCGCAAATATTTAAAAGCAGGTAGGATTCGAGCGTCTAAATAACGCCTGTAAGTATCAAGTGTAGTATGAGCAAGGTTTTTCTTAGCCCATTTAGGCCAATATTCTTTTTCAACAAAATCAACAAACCACATTTTTTCTGGTTCAAAGTAACCTTCACCAGTCACTTCGTATACAAAACGAATTAATTTCTTATCGGCTTCCGTTTTGTTCTTTGCAGTAACCGTTTTATACTTTTTGTGTCGTTTCCTCTTCCCAGTTTTTGGATCGATGTAACTTCCTAAGTCCACTTCCAGTTGCCATTTGTTATTCCCTCTTTTCCTTACATAACCTTTTGCCATATTGAAACCTCCTTCATTTTTAAGGGAATGTACGTTCTGTTGTTGTGTTAAGAAAAAGCCCCGATAAATGGGGGAAATATAAATAACAATGTTGTTATTGTTTGAATATTTTATTATGTGATATGATAATATTATTAGAGGAGGTGTTTTAAATGATCCTCAAACCTTTAAGAAAAATGATTGTACAAACTAAAAAAGAAATGTCTACTTTAAACGATGAATACGAAAATATGGTTAAAAGTAACAGATTAAAATCAAAAGAAATTAGAAACTCTATCCAAAAAAAATCAAACGAATTTAACAAACGAAAAGCTGACCGTTCATCACATTTTAATTTTATTCGTAATAAATAGCTATAGGTGTAACAATGAAATCTCCTTTTTGAATAATCTTAAATGAACCAAGAATAATATCTAGCATTATGTTTGGTATCATATCTAGTTCCTCTTCTTGAAATTGAGGAATATTAAAACCATCATATACGATTTCTTTCTTGCCGATAACCCTAATTAAAAATTTTATTTTTCTACTTTTATCTGTTCTAAAAGATAATGATTCCGGTGATTCCCGTAGATACTTCCTTTTTAATAGACCTATTGTATTGACAGTTTTAATAACTGATAAATCCTCTAAAAGATTTGAAGCAAAAACACTTAAACTATTTAACTGTTTGAAGACTTTTAGTATCGATCTCACTTCTTTATGAGTAGCCATAATTTTTTGAGCTTTTTCCATTTGCGTTCTCTCTTTACCTGTTATGTTTTTTTTACTAATATTTTTTTTTGCTTCCTCATAGTCTAATTCATCAATTTCTGACAAGAGCGCATCTTTAATGAAATTGTAATCTATTGCTTTTTTTAGTAAATTAAAATCATAAAATCGGTAGGATGATTCACCAATAAATAGATCACCTTCTTTAAAATCAGGCCCATCAACAAGTAGTTTGTCTTCAACTAACCTTTTTGTTAATAACTCTAATGCATAATCATGAAATGCTTTATTTAGTATATCTTTT
>SMEK01000384.1_pt1 | contig 17342 bp, 19 predicted proteins | sample 2456371 | NCBI WGS metagenome assembly SMEK01 (sample SAMN10132590, study PRJNA489261) | soil metagenome | isolation source: day1 antibiotic-loamy sand soil ammended with composted manure from dairy... | place: USA | collected 2015-04-01
ATTTTATTAGAAAAATTAGGTTTTGAGCCTAGCGAGTAATATTAACATACGTTTTCTTCACGTTAAAAATTCGCAAGTATTACAAGGAAAATACTTGCGAATTTTTCATTTAGTTATCGTTTTGACGTTTGTACATCCAAAGCAATCCTGACTTAAGTAAACGTGCAATTCTACCTGTTACCGTTGTATCCGCAATATAAACAAATCCTTGTTTCTTCCCTAAAGATCCCATAAATCCTTTTAATTTGATATCTGGCATTTTTTCTGGTAACGCTTCACCTTTCCAGCGATGTTTTAACACACGAACAATTCGTTCAGCTTGTTCTTCAGCAAGTTGTGCACTGGCTGGCAAATCAGATGAAGCACAGTCTCCTACAACGAAAACATGCTCATCATCAACGAGATGGAAATATTGGTTGACAAGTGGTCGACCTTTATTATCTTTTTCAGCATCCATTTCTCGAACAATTTTCACCGGACGCACACCAGCTGTCCAAACAATGGCATCTGCTTCAATTACTTCATCATGATTATAGATTTTTCCAGGTTCCACTTTTGTAATGTTAGATTCTGCAACGATTTCTACATTATTTTTTTCAAACCACTCTTTTACATACTTACTTAGTTTTTCAGGGAATGAACGTAAAATACGAGAAGATCGGTCAAACAATTTAATTTGTAAATCTGAGCGACTTTCTCTTAATTCACTAGCAATCTCAATACCACTCAATCCTGCTCCTACGATTGCAACGATAGAACCTGGAGGTAAGCCGCATAACATTTCAAACGTTTTGCGAGAGTTTGCTATCGTTTGAATGCTCAATGTATACTCCTCTGCTCCAGGTACACCATGATAATCATCTTCACAGCCTAGACCGATTACTAAATCATCATATGGGATAACCGTTCCATCTTGTAAATGAACCGTTTTTTCCTTACGATCAATTTTTGTAATTTCTCCGTACACCTTTTCTAATCTTGGATGTTCAGGAAAATCAACTCGTACTTTTTTGTCAGTTGTTGTCCCCGCTGCAAGTGCGTAAAACTCTGTTTTTAAACTATGGAACGGATTGCGATCAATTAATGTAATCATCGTATCTTCTGGAATTTGGTTAGGTAGCAATCGAAGCAAAATACGCATGTTGCCATAACCGCCGCCTAGTAATACAAGTTTTTTCATAGAAAACTCCCCTATTTTTTTATTGCTTGCAGTTCACTAAATTTACACAAACATTAGTATATTACATTGTGAGAGATTTCACAATAGTTTTTTGTGAAAGGATTCACATAAAGTTTATTTCATTGACGAATGTAAAATTTAAGAGTAGGATTTTTTTGAGTGAGGTGAACCTTTGTGAATCCGTTAGTAGAATTTTGTATTTCGAATTTAGCAATGGGCTCTCAAGAAACATATGATGTATTGGAAAATGATCCAAATATAGATGTTCTTGAATACGGTTGTTTAAGTTATTGTACAATGTGTTCAGAGAAGTTATATGCTCTCGTCAATGGAGACATGGTTGAAGCTGATACTCCTGAAGAATTGACGAAAAAGATTTATGAATATATTAAAGACAACCCTCTTTTTTAATCATGTCATCATTTCGTTTAGATACAGATTGAAAAATGGCCTGACCAAAAGTACAAACTTTTTGGTCAGGCTCAAATATTTACTATGAATATTTTTAAGCTGTCTCTACGGTAGTCAGGTGGCCACATCAAATGCCCCCTCTCGTCGCATTTTATATGTGATAAATGCAAGTTATAAAGGAGTACCGCAGAAGACAACTAGCTATAACGTATATCTATCATTTATTATGACAAATTTTTGTTACGCTTATAATTCAAATTCACTTAAATCATTAATGCAGTAAGTTGGTTGTACCCCTTTTTCTTTAACTTTCTCCGTATTCACGACACCCGTATTGACATGAACAGTATCGCAGCCAAAGCGAATACCACATAAAATATCCGTATCGTAATTATCTCCAATCATTAGCATCTCATTTTTGTTATAGCCATATTCTTGCTGTATCATTTCTAGCATAACTGGCGACGGTTTCCCCATAAACATTGGTTCCACATTAGAAACTTGACTAACGAGTTTAACAAAAGAACCGTTCCCTGGATGGAACCCTTTTTCTGTTGGGAATTTAATATCTTCGTTCGTTCCAATTAAGGTTGCTCCATTTTGAACAGCAATACAAGCTTTCGTTAATTTTTCATAATCAATTTTTCGATCAATTCCCATTACAACTACATCAGGATTTTCTTCCACTATGTCAATTCCTTCTTGTTGAAGTGCATAACGGATTCCATCCTGGCCAATAACAAATACTTTAGCTTGTCCAAAATGCTTTTTCACATATTTTGCAGTCACTAATGAACTTGAGTAAATTTGTTTTTCAGAAACGTTCAATCCGAACTGCTGAAGTGTTTGTTTAATTTGTGAAGGAGTTTTCGACGAATTATTCGTTACAAAAAAGTAATCTAACTGTTTATCTTCTAATTGATGGATGAATTGGATTGCTGTAGGAATAACTTCTTTTCCACGATATACTGTGCCATCTAAATCAAAACAGTACGCTCGATAGTGCTTCATCAACGATCCTCCGGTAAAAATGCGGACACTGGTCCTAATTCATTTTCCAAATATTGCGTTACTTCTTTTGAAAATGTTTTTAACGCTGGTAATGTATTTTTTAACACTTCATAAACCTTTTCAATTTCTACTTGTGTAAATTCACGGACGATATTTTTGCGTAAACTGATTAATTCTTTGAATGGCTTTTCTTTTTCACTTGCGATAACTTTTTCATCAATCAAAATGTCAATAATATCGTCATAGCTGCCAGGATCTCTCATAATAAAACCGTCAATCATCAAGTTTCCAACGTCGATGACTGATTCAATTGCATTATGTGTAATGCGTTCCAATGCTAATTTTGTTATATCATCTTTTAACCAATCTTCTTTCTGTTCAAAAATGGCGATGATTTCATCTAAATATGATAAAGTTCTCGTAATTTTATTTCTGTCAACAAAATACATGACAAATGCCTCCAATTCAAAAAGTTGATAGTTTTCCCGCTTCTATAGTAACATATTCTGTAGTATTGGAAGGAGACCAAAACAGCGATGGAACGATTTTTCTTATATGATGATATAGAAGATACAAAGACAAGATTTGTCAGCTTTACTGGAAAAAAACTTCGCTATGATTTAGCGATTATGCAATCGACACGTTTTTATGGAAAAGTTCTTGTTTTAGATATGCAATTTGGCCGATTTGCGATTATCGGACCAGATGATTTAGAAGAACCTGGCTATTTAGAACATGTTTTTAATAAAACAGAAGAAGAGGCTGAAGATTTAAGAGAATATTTAATGGAATTATTGTCATAATCAATAAGCCATCTCCAACAAGGGAGATGGCCTTCATTTTCTTATTTTATTTTGTCGTGAGAATACCCCTGCGGAGCTGATACAAGCTTTTCTTGTGGGACTCGGCCAATTTTTCTTAAAATAAAATATGCACACCCAAAATTACAATACTCAAATAAATAATCTTGAACGGTGCTAATTTTATTATCAAAGGTAGATTTTTGATTACGATCATCAAAAAATCCTTTTAATCTAAGTTGACCATATCCCCAATCTCCGACGATATAATCATACTTCGCTAATACGTCCGTATATCGATTTATAAATGCCTCGTCTTGAAAACCGTCACGATAATTTTCAATTAACTCATAGCCAATTCCTTCGACTACAATCACCCAAACCCCTCCAATTCTACGACTAGATCACTTTTTATTTCATTACATCTCTGCTTGGAGTTGTCTAGTTTTCGTTGCTTCATTCACTTGTTCATCCGCATGATAACTACTACGAACTAAAGGACCTGCTTCACAATGTTTGAAACCTTTTTCCATCGCAATTTTTCGAAGTTTTCCAAATTCTAGAGGTGAATAATACTTTTTAACTGGTAAGTGTTTTTTCGTTGGTTGTAAATATTGTCCGATTGTCATGATATCAACATTGTTAGCAAGGAGATCATCCATTACTTCTAAAATTTCATCCCATGTTTCACCGAGTCCGATCATTAAAGAAGATTTTGTCGGAATATCCGGTTGCATTTCTTTTGCTCGGCGCAAAAACTCTAGTGAACGGTCATACGTTGCTTTAGCACGGACTCTCGGAGTAAGTCTTCGAACAGTTTCGATATTATGATTCAAAATATCTGGTCTTGCATCCATGACAATGCGTAAATTGTCCTCTACCCCGCCTAAATCAGAAGGTAGGACTTCAATAGAAGTTTGCGGTGATTTACGTCGAATGGCGCGAATTGTTTCAGCTAATATGCTTGCTCCGCCATCTTTTAAATCATCACGCGCAACCATTGTGATTACGACATGTTTTAAATTCATAATTTTTACTGAATCAGCAACACGTTCTGGTTCTTGTAAGTCCAGCTCATTTGGAAGTCCCGTTTTAACCGCACAGAATCTGCATGCTCGGGTACAAACAGCCCCCAAAATCATCATCGTTGCCGTTCTTCTCTCTCCCCAACATTCATGAATGTTTGGACAACGTGCTTCTTCACAAACAGTATGCAAGTTATTTTCTCGCATTAATTTTTTTAAATCTCGATATTCTTCGTTCGTATTTAACTTTATTTTTAACCATTCGGGTTTCCTTAAAATTTCTTTATTGCTCATTTCGTATCAGCCCCTATCAATTAAGAAAAAATAGTATAACCTACTTGTCAATATATCATGTTAATGCTTTTGCAACAACTAACAATATCGATAAAGTTCATTAATATTATTTTCTATTATTATTCATATGGAACAGGGACTTCAATAGAAGGTTGTGCACCATCTCCACCGTTTGTATAAATATTTGGAACTTGGCTTCTAGTTAGTCCAATTGCGACTGGAATCGTTTGTTCTACAGTAGCAGTTTTACTAGCAAATGGCACGATGATTTGGACATTTACTTTTAAGCGAATGTTCACTTCTACAAGTGCATTATTGATTCCAAACTCTGTTATGGTTGTCGCAACATCACTCGAAACATTTCCAATGATGTGAAAACGTATTGGCACTTTAGGTCCTAAGTTACCTAATAGGGGCAGATTTAACGCTTGAGCAAGTGGAACAAAAAAGACAATGCCGTCCCCTCTTTGAATTTCCGAAACATCATATTCTACATTTTCTAATTCAGGAAGCTGGGACAAGTCTCCCCTTTCCGCCATTTCTAGATGTTCTTTTACGAGGGCTGTCGTTTCCGCGCGGACTTGGTTAATAATTTCAGTATTAAATTTCGTTGTCAACATGTAGTCTGATTCCGTAGGCAAGTCCTCAATTATTTCATTCACATCTAGCACGCTTGAAGTTCTTGCATTGATTGCCTTACTTACTACATGCGAGGCGATTTTATATGTTTGTACTTCAGCATAATCTAAATAGGTTGGCATCAATCGAGAGTTTAAAAAATATAAAAATAATATCACAGTGAATACAAAGCTCATAAGAAATAATGCAAAACGATTTGCTCTTTTTTTTCGTCTATTCGGTGACCGAATCATCATTCTACGAGGTTTTCGTGAAAACAAAAAATCTCCTCCTAGCTAATTTTATGAACAGGAGGAGATGACTATTCAAGGCTGTAAATATTCAGTATCTACTCTTAATATCTCAACTTGCGGAAATTCTTCTAAATTTAAAAGATACGTAGACTTTAATAACATACCGTTTTCCTCAAAAATGCGAACATAGGGACGGGAGGATTGTTTAGTATTTTGTTTTGCAACGATTCCCCTTCTTCCATCCGATAAACAAAGAACCGTTCCATTTGGATAGTGTACAACACTTTTAATCAAAGCATCTACCACTCGTTTTTCAAAAAGTGTGCCACTATCAGATTCAATTAGGTCAATTCCTTCCGAAGGCAACATTTTATCGCGATAAACCCGATTAGATGTCACCGCGTCAAAAACATCGGCCACGGCAATAATCTTTGCATATGGATGAATTTCATTGTCTACTAATCCTCTTGGATATCCACTGCCATCCAAACGTTCATGATGTTGCAGGGCACAATGAGCAACTAATAAAGAAACCGTATGTAAATTTCGTAAAATATTGAACCCGTAACGGGTATGTAGTTTCATAATGGCAAATTCTTCATCAGTTAATTGTCCAGGTTTATGTAAAATTTCGAGTGGCAGCACCATTTTACCTACATCGTGTAATAATGCGCCAATTCCAATTGTACGTAAATCTTCATACGGGTATCCGAGTTCTTTCGCTATTGCAAGAGAATAAAGGGTTACATTAAAGGAATGTTGGAACAACGCTTCATCATAAAGATAAGTATCCGTTATTATCGTTAACATTTCATTATTGCTAAATATCGTTTTTAACAAATCATCTACTAAAAAATTCAACTTTTTTGATTGCTTATCTAAAACAAAAGCCGCATCACGACTATTTAATCCTTTCATTTGACGGAAAGAACGCTCAATATTCGATACAGCTTTTGCTCTGAGTTCTAGGGGTACCGTCTCTTCCACTACAATGTCCTTGGAAATTTCATCTTCAATATATATATATTGAATGTTCATTTGCTTTAATCTTCGTATAATGCCCTCGGTCATTTTTACATGTCGCTGCACTAATGGGTGTCCTGATTCGTTAAAAATTGCTCTCCCCATTATCATTCCTGGTTTTGCTGCATTAATAGAAATGAGTCGCATAATAATGTTTACCCCATTCTGCCGATTTCAGTATTCCAAATTATATTATATAGCCAGTAATATCATTTAGGAACATTTTAGTAAAAATTTTCAATTTAAATACCGTTTACAATAATCTATTAAAACGTCCCTCAAAAAATATGGTAAAAAATATTTCTTTTTCGCATATTTAAAATTAGGGAAAAAATATCCAAAAGTAAACATATCAAGCGTCGCTAATTGATATGTTCGATTTAAGTCACTGACTTCTCCTTTTACAATTAATTCCCGATTTTTGTTTACCGAAAAATCATACGTTAATATTTTTCCAAAAATTAATCCTCTAAAACCTAATCCTTTTAACTCAAGTTGTGACCACTCATCATTCTTCGCTTGAAGAAACACTTCCTTCAATTGTCTACCAGTTATTTCTACAACACATAAGTTAATGGGATGGGGTAAAATTCGATGAATATCATATTTACTAATATTACCTTTTTTCAAGCCATCTAAAAATATTCCTGCATTAAACATCGCACAATCGGCACCCGTATGTTCCAATACTGCTTTTGCAAAAAGCCTAGAAATTTGGGAATGATGAAACCATTCTTTATTATAACTTTTCGTTGTTTGGAAAATCGTTTCGCTCATTAACTCCTTGCCAGTGCTCGATAACTGTTCTAGAAACTCCACTTCCCCGTCAATTTCAGGTAACAATGCATTAACAATAATCTTTTCTTCTTTCCGAATAATTTTTCGCTCGCGGTGATCAAATTGAATCGTTAAGTGTCCAGTATATGCCCCGAATTTACCACAACCAGTGAGCAAAACACCATTTACCATTTTACCTGTTTCAAGAAAGTGGTGAGTGTGAGAACCAAAAATTACATCTAAATCTGGACAATCTTGAGCCAATAATTCATCTTCCGTAATTCCTAAATGAGATAAACATAGTAAGATATCGACTTGCTCCCTAAGCTGTTTAACAATAGAAATTATCTTTTTTCTCGGCTCTACAATATCCCATTGAAGTTCTTTATAAAACAATTCATAAAAAGCTGTAGCACCAATTACACCTATTTTTGTTCCGTATTTAGTCTCTAAGATTGTATATGGTTTTAGCCATTTCGGATTTTCTCTATTTGCTGCCTTTAAATTAGCGACAACTACTTCAAAATTTGCTTCATCATACAAATGATAAAGTTCGTCAAAATCTAACGTAATTCCTTCATTATTTCCGATTGTAACGACATCATATTGAGCTTCATTTAATAGTTTGACGTTCCCTAAACCGAGCGTTGCTTCGGTATATATATTCGAACGATCTAAATGGTCGCCAATGTCAAATAAAAAACTAGGTTCTCCACGTTCTGCGTAGGCGAGGCGTTCTTTTCGAATGAAAAATTGAGAACGCAACCAATATTCGAAATGGCTATGTAAATCATTTGTATGATAAAAATGAATCGTTTCTAGCAAACTATTCACCATCTCTCAATATTTAAAATAGCCCCTCTAAAATCGATTGGATACCGATTAATACCATAACGATTTGCAATACAAGAACAACCGTTTTTGATTTCAATCGTTTGTTTAAAGCTGAACCTAATTTCGCACCTACATAAGCCCCAACAATTACGGGAATTGTATAGTGCCAAGGGATATTTCCTAAATATATATGACTCATCGAGTTGACTAATGATGTTAAAAACACCATAAACATCGAAGTAGCAACTGCAACATGTGGTGGAAAACGGAACAATAACACCATTGCAGGAACAAGTAATGAACCTCCACCTATGCCAAATAATCCTGAAATCATGCCGACAAAGAAGGAAAAGAGAACAGCAAACCATATAGGATAGCCATATTCGAAACTTTGGCCTTGGCGATCTGTAAAACTTCTTTTTAATCCGTGATCAATAAACCAGTTAATGGGCTTTAACTTATCTCGTACAAACAATATTGTTGACAAAACGATTAGTAAAAAACCGAAATATAAATTAAATGAATCAATATCCAACCCTTTGTTTAACCAAGCGCCCAATATTGTACCTGGTGCACTACCTATAAAAAAAATTAATCCGCTTATGAAATCCACTTGTTTTGATCTCATATATGAAATCGTTGAAGACAAACCTATGAAAATCATCATGATTACAGATAAACCAACGACTCGCTGCGGAGTAATGTCAGGAAAAAAGCCTAAATTAATACCGAAAAAAAGCGTTGCTGGTATTAAAATAACCCCTCCCCCTAATCCAACTAACGAACCTAATATTCCAGCACAAAGTGCGATGATGGAAAGAAGTAAATATCCCATTAAAATTCCCCTTCAAAAAGATTTAATTGCTTCGGTGCAAGACCTTTAAAATTGATATTTAAAATTTCTTGAAACATTTTTGCGTTACTTGCTGCATGATGCCCTGAATTGTTGTTAAAAAGTACAAAAACTTCTTCCGCATTGGATTCCAAATCTTTTATTTTGTTTGCTAAATCTTCTAGCTCCTCTTTTGTATAGTCGTATAAAAAACGAACCTCTCTCCAATTAGGAGCACCCGAATTACGCCATCCAAAAACATTTCTTCCATGCAAACGGACAAGTACTTTCTTATTTGTTACTTTCGGAACGAAGGGCACTGAACCAATACCGGCTTGTGGTTCATCGCAAACGGTATGAATTAGTCCATTTTCTCTTAAAAATTGAATCGTTGCTTCCTCTCTATCACTTTGAAACCAAGTTTGGTTACGAAATTCAATAGCAATTGGAAACTCTTCTAATTGTTGTTTAACATATAAAATATACTTTACATTTTGAGAGGTACAATCAAACCATGGTGGGAATTGGACTAGTACCATAGCTAATTTATTGGACTTGTGAAAGGCATTGGCACATTGGCGAAATGCTTCAAACATTTCTTGTCGGTTTTGATACGGAATATTATCTCTACCATGACCGGTCATTCCTTGATATGCCTTCACGATAAATTGGAAATTTTCTGGCGTTTCCTCTATCCACTTTTCAACATTTTTCACTGATGGAATTGCATAAAAGGATGTATCTACTTCCACTATTGGGAAATGACCACTGTAATCAAAAAGCCTATCTCTTTTTGTGGAGTTTTCACGATATATTGAAGGATGGTCACCCCATCCAGTAAGACCAATTTTTATCATTTCTTTCTCTCCATTTTACCTCATTATGTTGTATATAAAAAAGTATAAACGATTATACAAAAAAAGTTCGATTAAGCAATACGCAAATCGAACTCTTTCCAACTTGATTACTTTGGTCATGTCTCAAGAAATTTGGGAACGAATGATTACACTCATTAAATAGGATGATTTAATAAGCGTATTTTTTACTCTTAACTATAATTTAATTTGACGCATTCCAACTAAAGCGTATTTAGCAAAAATAAAAGACCATAAAATAGCAATTGCTACTTAGATGGCCTCTAGTTTTCTCGTCGGATAGAAATTATTAATTGCTCTATAAAAATATAACTATTATATTGAGAAATCTTCCGGTATGAACACTTTTAATTGTTTTGGGCGAACATACACGATATCCCCTTTTTGAATTTCTAGATTTTTATAATGTTCCTTTGTTAATTCAGCCTCTAAAAATTCACCATTATCTTCCCTTTTTAATTCTATTTGTACAGTTGGGCCAACGATATGAATAAACGTGATTTTTGCGGCAACTGTTTCGTTGTCAACTTTTTCTTTTTCAATTTGAATGTCATGAGGACGAACATATCCAACTGCCTCATCATGGGAATCAAGATAATTTGGAGCACTGATTTCAAATTGCCCCTGTCTTAGCTTTCCATTTTGTAAACGTCCACGAAAAATATTTACGTTTCCTAAGAAGTCATAAACAAAAGGACTTTTTGGGTTCTCATATACTTCATCTGGTGTACCAATTTGCTCGATTTTTCCATTATTCATGACAATAATGCGATCTGCCACATCAAGTGCTTCTTCCTGATCATGGGTAACAAAAATGCTTGTCACGTGAAACTCATTATGCAGTTGGCGCAGCCACCTTCGCAACTCTTTTCTCACTTTTGCGTCTAAAGCGCCAAACGGTTCGTCGAGCAATAATACTTTCGGTTCGACTGCAAGTGCTCTCGCTAATGCAACTCGTTGACGCTGACCACCAGAAAGTTGTGAAGGATATCGATCTTGAAAGTTTTGAAGTTTAACAAGCTCCAATAATTCATTAACTTTTTTTGCAATTTCTTGCTTGGAAGGTCTCGTTTTTCTCGGACGCACTTTTAATCCGTATGCAACATTTTCAAACACAGTCATATGACGGAATAACGCATAATGTTGGAAAACAAAACCGACTTTTCTCTCCTTTGGACTTACATTTGTAATATTTTCGCCATCAAAATAGATTGCTCCTTCATCAAGCCCTTCTAACCCTGCAAGAATACGTAATAGCGTGGTTTTCCCAGATCCAGAGGGGCCTAGTAGTGCAATTAATTCACCAGATTCGATATCAACTGAAATATCTTTCAGCGCTTGAAATGAGCCGAAAGATTTTGATACATTTTTTACTTGAATGCTCATAAGCTCTCCCTACCTTACACATCTTTAGCTTTCCATGAAACAATATTTTTAATAATGATTGTAATAATCGCTAACACTGACATGATGGAAGCGACAGCAAAAGCCGCTGTAAATTGATATTCGTTATATAAAATTTCAATATGCAACGGCATTGTATTAGTTAATCCTCGAATATGTCCCGATACAACAGAAACAGCGCCAAACTCACCAATTGCACGGGCATTACATAATATTAAGCCGTACAATAATCCCCATTTAATATTTGGCAACGTGACATAGAGAAATGTTTTCAACCCGCTTGCTCCCAGCGAAATAGAAGCTTCTTCCTCAGTTACTCCTTGTGTTTGCATTAAAGGAATCAGCTCCCTTGCAATGAAGGGAAATGTCACGAACAATGTAGCAAGGATGATGCCCGGTAATGCAAATACAATTTTTATATCATGTTCAAAGAGCCATTCACCAAACAATCCTTGAGCACCGAAAAGTAAAATAAAAATTAAACCTGCAATTACTGGGGAGACGGCAAATGGCAAGTCAATAAGTGTTATTAATAAATTTTTTCCCTTAAAAGAAAACTTCGTAATCAACCAAGCAGCTACAATTCCGAAAATCGCATTCAATGGTACGACAATCAGTGCAACGGTAATAGTTAGTTTAATTGCTGCTAGTGCATCTGGATGAACAATCGATGCAACATACGTTTCCCAACCTTTTTCGAAGGCAGTGACAAATATCGAAATCAACGGAAGTATTAAAAATAGGCTAATATAAAGGAATGAAATCGTAATCAATGACCACTTTACAGTTGCTGATTCTTTCAAAGAATAAGAGTTACTGGTTGTTCTTGTAACAACGGGCACTTCTTGTTTTACCTCCAATGGTTTGGTCATTACTTGCCCTCCTCATTAATGATAAAATTTCCTATTCATTCGCCATTGAATGAAATTAATAAATAGCAGGATGATAAACGAACCCGATAACATGACAATTGCGATTGCTGTTGCACCAACATAATCGTATTGTTCAAGCTTTGTCATAATAATAAGCGGAGTAATTTCCGTTTTCATCGGCATATTCCCAGCAATAAATACGACGGATCCGTACTCACCAAGAGCTCGAGAAAATGCTAACGAAAAACCTGTAATCATTGCTGGATATAGTTCAGGTAAAATTATTTTCACAAATGTTTGGAATCTAGTTGCCCCTAAACTGGCTGAAGCTTCTTCTACTTCTTTACTTAAATTTTGCAAGACTGGCTGCACCGTTCGAACGACAAATGGCAACCCAATAAATGTGAGGGCAATAATAATCCCAAGCGGCGTATAAGAAATTTTAAAATCAAAAAATTGCCCAATCCAACCATTCGGTGCATACAGTGTTGTAAGCGCAATCCCTGCAACCGCCGTTGGTAATGCAAAAGGCAAATCAACAAGACCGTCAATGATTTTCCTTCCTGGAAACTCATATCGAATAAGCACCCATGCAATCATCGTTCCAAAGAAAACATTGATTAATCCAGCAACGAAAGCCGTTCCAAAACTTAATTTATAAGAGGCTACTGCCCGAGGATGGGTAATCGTTTCGTAAAATTCACTCCAACTCATTGATAGCGTATTTACAATAATCATCGATAAAGGCAATAGGACAATCATGCTTAAATAAAGCATCGTATATCCAAAGGTCAAAGAAAAACCAGGAATAATAGTAGTTTTTTTCCTTCTTTTTAATGATAATTCCACTCTCACCATCTCCATAATGAAGATTCAGCATAAAGGAGGAGTCATACTTCTCCTTTATGCTTTTATTTCGAAAAATTCAGTTTTCTCAAATGATGCTTCCCGTTCAGATGTTGATGGTGGTTTATTCAAAGTTAATTTATTTCATTCCATCCCAAAATTAACACTTTACGTAGAAGCATATATTTTGTATTATTGATAAATTTCATCAAATGTTCCGCCATCTGCGAAATGGGTTTTCTGGGCTTCTTGCCACCCGCCAAATTCATCAATAGTAATTAACTCTAAAGTTTGGAATTGATTTTTAAATTTTTCCAACACTTTTTCATCACGAGGGCGATAGAAGTTTTTCGCTGCAATTTCTTGCCCTTTTTCGCTGTATAAATAGTTCAAGTAAGCTTCTGCTACTTCGCGAGTTCCTTTTTTATCAACGATTTTGTCGACAATTGCCACTGGTGGTTCAGCTAAAATACTTAAAGAAGGTGTCACAATTTCAAATTCATCTTCCCCGAATTCTGCAAGAGAAAGATATGCTTCATTTTCCCATGCGATTAACACATCACCAATACCACGTTCTACGAAAGTCGTTGTAGATCCACGTGCACCCGAGTCTAATACTTCAACATTGCTATATAAATCTTTCATGAATTGTTTTATTTTTGTTTCGTCACCATTAAACTTTTTATTTGCAAACGCCCATGCTGCTAAGTAGTTCCATCGTGCACCACCGCTTGTTTTTGGATTAGGTGTAATGACCGAAATGCCTTCTTTCGTTAAGTCATCCCAATCTTGAATGTTTTTCGGATTTCCTTTTCTAACTAAAAAAACGATTGTTGATGTATATGGTGAAGAATTGTTTTCAAATTCTGTTTGCCAATCTTCATTTAATAATTGTCGAGTTTGTGCTATTTCATCAATATCATAAGCTAATGCAAGCGTCACAACATCCGCTTCAATTCCATCAATTACTGATCTTGCTTGTTTTCCTGAACCTCCATGAGATTGCTGAATTGTTACTTCCTGACCTGTTTGTTCTTTCCAATAAGCCGCAAATTCTTTATTAAATTCTTCATATAATTCACGTGTTGGGTCATAAGAAACATTTAGCAACTCAACTGGTTTAGAAGTATTGTTTTCGCTCGCATTGTTGTTTGTAGATGCATTATCATTTGACTGTTCTTGTTTGCCACATGCTGCTAACAATAAAATAAGTAAGGCAATTCCTAATAAAAGTTTTTTTCTCATCTCATTCTCCCCTTTTCTTTTCATAAAATAATAGAAGGTTGCTTACATTCCCCTTTTAATCCAAGGAATAAATAAGCAACCTTCAGTTTGTCTGATCGGTTTTCGAATGAAACCATTATTCTTTTTCTTTGAAACATACAATAATCCAATTTTTCCGATTAGTCAACATGGTTTTATAAAATTTTAAAAAATCATTTTTAATATTGATAAATTCAATAAAAATAGTATACTTTAAATAAAATTACATTTCTAAAATTTTTTATAACTTGATACGCTGACTAGAACACTAGAGGCGTTTTAATGTAAATTCTCTTTTTTGTTTACATTAAAACGCCTCTTTTTTATTGAAAGGAGGAATCGCATGCTAACGTATCACACATGGCAAGATTCATTGATAGATTTTGAAGTGGATGAAACTTATAAAGGGGCATTGAATGTTTTACATTGGACCTATGACCATTACGGAGATGATGTGATTTATGCATGTAGCTTTGGCATCGAAGGCATTGTGTTAATTGATCTAATCTCAAAAGTAAAGCCTGATGCGAACATTGTGTTTTTAGACACGGATGTTCATTTTAAAGAAACATATGAAACAATTGAAAAAGTTAAAGAAAAATATCCCCAATTAAATATTGAGTTAAAGAGGCCTTCTATTTCCTTAGAAGAACAAGCGAAATTATATGGGGATGAACTTTGGAAAACTAACCCGAATAAATGTTGTGAAATACGAAAAATAATCCCTCTCCATGAAACGTTAACAGGAGCAAAAGCATGGATATCTGGTTTACGCCGTGAACAATCTGAAACGAGAAGACATGTGGAGTTTATTAACAAAGATAATAAATTTCAATCGATAAAAATATGCCCACTCATTCATTGGACATGGAAAGATGTATGGCGTTACGTAAGCAAACATCAACTAACATACAACCCTCTTCACGACCAGGGGTATCCGAGTATTGGTTGCGCTCATTGCACAAAACCAGCTTATACAATGGATGACTTGCGTTCAGGAAGATGGGCAGGTCTCAATAAAACAGAATGCGGATTACATGTTGATTAGGAGGATGGAACAATGACAATTCAACCCCACGGTGGAGAATTAATTAATCGATTTAACCCAAATGAAAAATACGAGCATCTGCAATTAGAAATTCCTCTAGATGGAATTGCATTAAGTGATTTGGAGTTAATCGGAGTAGGCGCTTACAGTCCATTAGATGGATTTTTATCACAAGAAGATTATAAAAGTGTTGTCGAAAACATGCGATTGGCTAGCGGCATTGTTTGGACCATTCCGATCACATTACCTGTCACAGAAGAAGTTGCTGCTACATTAAAAGTTGGTGAAAAAGCGAAATTAGTATTTAATGGAGAAGTATACGGTACGATTGAAGTTCATGAAATTTACACACCCGATAAATCAATTGAAGCAAAAAATGTATATGGAACAGATGATTTAAACCACCCTGGCGTGAAAAAACTATTTGAACGTCCAAATGTATATGTTGGCGGAAAAGTAACGCTTGTGAAGAAAACAAAAAAATTATTCCCTGACTACACGTTCGACCCGAAAGAAACACGCGCTTTATTTGAAGAAAAAGGATGGAAATCGGTTGTTGGCTTCCAAACAAGAAATCCAGTGCATCGCGCGCATGAGTATATTCAAAAAGTAGCTCTTGAAATCGTGGATGGCCTTTTCTTAAATCCTTTAGTAGGAGAAACAAAGTCAGACGATATTCCAGCAAAAATTCGTATGGAAAGTTATGAAGTATTGCTCGATAAATATTATCCAAAAGACCGTGTGCAGTTAGGCGTATTCCTTGCAGCAATGCGCTATGCAGGACCAAGAGAAGCCATTTTCCATGCGCTTGTTCGAAAAAATTATGGCTGCACTCACTTTATTGTTGGTCGAGATCATGCAGGTGTCGGAAATTATTACGGAACATATGACGCACAAAAAATGTTTGACAACTTCACTCCAGAAGAAATCGGCATCACACCATTAAAATTTGAACATAGTTTCTATTGTACAGAATGCGACGGCATGGCAACAACTAAAACATGTCCACATGATGCTTCTTCTCGTATCATTTTATCCGGAACTAAAGTACGAGAAATGTTGCGTAATGGAGAGATCCCTCCAAGCACATTCAGCCGCAAAGAAGTAGTAGAAGTATTAATTCGCGGGCTTCGTGAAGAAGTTCATTCATAAGGAGTTGTTACAATGAGTTCAAACATCGTATGGCATAATACATCGATTACGAAAGCTGATTACCGAAAGAAAAATGGCCACCACAGCTTCATTCTTTGGTTTACCGGTTTATCTGCATCCGGAAAATCTTCCATTGCCAACGCATTGGCAAAAGAATTGTTTGACCGTGGAAATCAAGCCTTTGTACTGGATGGCGATAATATTCGCCACGGTTTAAATAAGGATTTAGGATTCGATGAACAATCAAGAAAAGAAAACATCCGTCGAATCGGTGAAGTTTCAAAACTATTTGTGGAAAGCGGACAAATCGTGTTGACGGCTTTTATTTCACCATATAAAGAAGACCGTGCTTTAGTGAGATCCCTTGTTGATGAGGGTGAATTCATCGAAGTATATGTGAAATGTTCTATTGAAGAATGTGAACGAAGAGATCCAAAAGGGTTGTATAAAAAAGCGCGAAATCATGAAATTCCGAACTTTACGGGCATTTCTGCTCCTTATGAAGCACCAGATCATCCTGAAATTGTTGTAGATAGCGAAAAATATTCTATTGAGGAATGCACAGCTCAATTGATTGATTTTTTAATTGAAAAAGGATATATCAAATAATAAAAATTGTATAGAAAACTCCCCCTCAATATAGAGTAAAGAAGCAGGGCTTATTTTCCCCTGCTTCTTTTTATGTTAAATTTTCTTAAAATATAAATTTTGAGATTCCAGCCTGCGGATATTAGTCATTCTCGGAAACTTATTAGCCATTCGAAGCAGGATATTAGTCAACTTCTTCCATATATTAGTCAACGAGAAAATTTTGTGCTTCCAG
>SMEK01000385.1_pt1 | contig 17338 bp, 12 predicted proteins | sample 2456371 | NCBI WGS metagenome assembly SMEK01 (sample SAMN10132590, study PRJNA489261) | soil metagenome | isolation source: day1 antibiotic-loamy sand soil ammended with composted manure from dairy... | place: USA | collected 2015-04-01
CGTGATCGCAGCCGTCAGCGACGTCTTGCCATGGTCAACGTGACCAATCGTGCCAATGTTCACATGAGGCTTCGTACGCTCGAATTTACCTTTTGCCATGTGAGGTCTCCATTTCCTGCTGCCCGATTGGGCGTTTAACTAAGTTACCGGCGCAACTCGCTGGAATTACGCGTATTTCTTCTGAACTTCCTGGGCGACTGCAGTCGGAACCGGTTCATAGTGGTCGAACTGCATCGTGTACTGCGCACGGCCTTGGGACATCGAACGCAGGTTGTCGACGTATTTGAACATGTTGGCGAGCGGCACCATGGCGCTGACCACGACGGCAATGCCGCGGGTTTCCTGCCCCTGAATCTGTCCGCGGCGGCTGTTCAGGTCGCCGATGATGTTGCCGACGTAATCCTCCGGCGTAACCACCTCGACCTTCATGATCGGCTCAAGCAGCTGGACACCGAGCTTGGGCGCAGCCTCCTTGAAGCATGCGCGCGAAGCGATCTCGAACGCCAGCACCGAGGAGTCGACGTCGTGGAAGGCGCCGTCCAAAAGCGTGGCCTTCACACCGATCATCGGGAAGCCCGCAAAGGGACCTGAACCCATGACACTCTCGAGGCCCTTCTCGACACCGGGGATGTATTCCTTCGGAACCGCGCCGCCGACGATCTTGGACTCGAATGCGAAATCCTCGCTCTCGGTATTCGGCTCGAACAGAATCTTGACACGAGCGAACTGGCCGGTACCGCCGGTCTGCTTCTTGTGCGTGTAGTCCTGCTCGTGGCTGCGGGTGATGGTTTCACGGTAAGCCACCTGCGGCGCACCGACATTGGCCTCAACCTTGAACTCACGCTTCAGGCGGTCGACGATAATGTCGAGATGGAGCTCGCCCATTCCAGCGATGATGGTCTGACCCGACTCTTCATCAGTCCTGACCCGGAAGGACGGATCCTCTGCGGCCAGGCGATGAAGCGCCATGCCCATTTTCTCCTGGTCGCCCTTGGTCTTCGGCTCGATGGCGATCTGAATGACGGGATCAGGGAACTCCATCCGCTCCAGAATGACCGGCTTGGCCGGATCGCAAAGCGTATCTCCGGTGGTGGTCTCCTTGAGCCCCGCAAGCGCCACGATATCACCGGCAAAAGCCTCTTCGATATCCTCGCGCGAGTTGGCATGCATCTGGAGCATGCGGCCGATGCGCTCCTTCTTGCCCTTGACCGTATTGTCGAGCGACATGCCCTTCTTAAGCACGCCGGAATAGATACGGGCAAAGGTCAACGAGCCGACGAACGGGTCGTTCATGATCTTGAAGGCGAGCATCGACAGCGGCTCGTTGTCATCGGAGTGACGCTCGGTCTCGGTCTCCGTCTTGGGATCGATGCCCTTGATGGAGGGAACGTCAATCGGCGACGGCAGGAAATCGACGACCGCGTCAAGCAGCGGCTGCACGCCCTTGTTCTTGAATGCCGTACCGCAGAAAACGGGGTGGAACTTGACCGCAATCGTGCCTTTGCGGATCAGCTCGCGGATCTTGTCGTTCGACGGGACATTGCCTTCAAGATAGGCGTTCATCGCATCGTCGTCCATTTCGACGGCGGCTTCGATGAGCTTCTCGCGATATTCCTCGGCCTTCGCCTGCATGTCAGCGGGAATGTCGACTACATCCCAGGCAGCCCCGAGCTCGTCGTTATGCCAGAGAAGAGCCTTCATCTCGATCAGGTCGACGACGCCCTCGAAGTCGCTTTCCGAGCCGATCGGAAGCTGCATCGCGACAGGCACGGCGCCCAGTCGGGACTTGATCATTTCAAGGCAGCGGAAGAAGTCCGCGCCAATCTTGTCCATCTTGTTGCAGAAGATCATGCGCGGAACATGATACTTCTCCGCCTGCCGCCACACGGTTTCGGTCTGCGGCTCCACGCCGGCATTCGAGTCGAGCAGCGCAATGGCACCGTCGAGCACACGCAGCGAACGCTCGACCTCAATGGTGAAGTCGACATGGCCGGGAGTATCGATGATGTTGAAGCGGCGCAACCTTCCATCGCGACCCTTCCAGAAGGTCGTGGTGGCAGCGGACGTGATGGTGATGCCGCGCTCCTGCTCCTGCTCCATCCAGTCCATCGCGGCCGAGCCATCATGGGTCTCGCCGATCTTGTGCGACTTTCCCGTGTAATACAGGATACGCTCGGTCGTCGTGGTCTTGCCGGCGTCGATGTGCGCCATGATGCCGAAGTTTCGGTAGTCTTCGATCTTGTACTCGCGGGCCATGATGGTGCCTCTTCAGTCTCTGCTCAGCGCCTACCAGCGGTAGTGCGCGAACGCGCGGTTGGCTTCCGCCATCTTGTGGGTGTCTTCACGCTTCTTCACGGCGGTGCCACGATTGTTGGCAGCGTCCATCAGCTCGCCGGAGAGACGCTCGATCATGGTCGTCTCGTTGCGGTTGCGCGCGGCTGCAATAAGCCAGCGAATGGCCAAAGCCTGGCGGCGCTCAGGGCGAACATCGACCGGCACCTGATAGGTGGCACCGCCAACACGGCGGGAACGCACCTCGATATGCGGTGCGACATTGTCGAGCGCCTGGTGGAAAACGGTGACGGGCTCCTGCTTTGTCTTGGCCTCGATCTGGTCGAGAGCGCCATAGACGATGGATTCGGCGACCGACTTCTTGCCGTCATACATGACGGCGTTCATGAACTTGGTGATGACCAGATCGCCGAACTTGGGATCCGGGTTGATCTCACGCTTTTCTGCACGGTGGCGACGGGACATGTCGTTGTCTCTCTTGTCTCTCTGGCCCGGCGCCAAAAACCAAAAGCGCCGAAGCCGGAAAACCCTTACTTCGGACGCTTTGCGCCGTATTTCGAACGACGCTGCTTGCGGTTCTTGACGCCCTGGGTGTCAAGGACGCCACGGATGATGTGGTAGCGTACGCCCGGCAGGTCCTTGACGCGACCGCCACGGATCATCACCACCGAGTGCTCCTGAAGGTTATGGCCTTCGCCCGGAATGTAACCGATCACCTCGAAGCCATTGGTCAGGCGGATCTTGGCGACCTTGCGCAGCGCGGAATTCGGCTTCTTGGGCGTCGTCGTGTAGACGCGCGTGCAGACGCCCCGCTTCTGCGGGTTCTGCTGCATGGCCGGAACCTTGTTACGCGTCGCCGGCGCCTGGCGCGGCTTGCGGATCAACTGGTTTACGGTAGGCATCAAACCTTCCTTCTCAATCTCGATCTCGTGTCGGGAGCCTTTTCAGGCCCGTTTCAAGCGGGGCTTTCATACGCAAATTCGGGCCGTAACCGCCCTTTCGCGGTCCTGCCCGAACAAAAAGCAGAGGAAGCGCAAAGCGCTTCGTGCATGCCGGAAAGTCTGTTCGCTCGTAAACGAGCCCTGTTTGAGGCAAACTCCAAGGCGCGTCGCCTCGGACCGGAAGCCTCACATCGGCTCAGACCGGGCGGCTTCTACCCGCAACCCCGGTACGCGTCAAGCCCGCAGTTCCAATTATTGCGATGAAACCGCCGCCTGGCTGCCATGCGTTCGGGCGAATGCAACAATCTTTCGCCCCTTTGAGCTTAGAAAAAACAATCTGGCGCCGTTTTGGCTGTCCCGCCCTCGTCAATCGTGCAACAACGCCCATGTAGGCTCGTTTACTCCTTGCAACAAGGGAATCAATCGGTGAACGACAACAACGAAAGTGGAGAGCTCCGCCCGGTCATCATCATCACGGGAAGGGTCTGGAGGCACAAGAACGGCAAACCGGAAGGCGTGCATGTGATGCTGACCGCACCCGATGACGACTCGGCCGTTCGTCGGGCATTGGAAGCCCTTGCCGCCGAAGGCTATGTCGAAGCGGAGCTCGATCAGATAGGCGAACTAGACGGCGAGCCGGATGAAGAGCCGCATCTTTCGGCATATCAGGGCGCGATGGAAGGCGAAGTGTCCATCGTCACTTTCGAAGAACCGCTCTAACTGGAGAGTGGCACCTTTTTGCCAGGTATCGCCAACAGGCCCTCGCCAGGCGAGGCAGATTAGCTACCCTACCGATAACGGATAGCTACCGCACGACGTTCTTTCCGCGCAAAAATTGGCCTGAGCCATCGCAACCCGAAAGGTGCATGGAGCGTTACCAGCCGCTTTCGCATTTTTTGGAGGACTTCATGACCGCAAGGAATTTTGCCGCGCCCGTATCGGTGTTGGTCGGACTTGGATTCCCTTACGATGTGGAGACCCCCTGGCAGGCGTGCCAGTTGCTATCGGAATGGAGCGGCTCCCGTGGACCTGCACATTCTCTTGCGCTCACCCTCTGCAGAGACGCGAGCATCGGCACTGGCGACCCCGAAGCGGCACGCCTTGCCTTTGAAACCTTCGCACGCAAGGCCGGCATCCTTGCCGCCGAGCAGCCTGCTTCCGCTGCAGCCGTAACGGCAAGGAGCGCTTTGCCTGCCTGAGCTTGCTGAGCATCTATCAAAGACAAGAAAAGGGGCCCGGATGGGCCCCTTTTGACTGCAATTCGCCGGGTGAGCGAGTAGGTTACTCTGCCGCGCTGGTCATATCCGCCAGCATCGGTTCTGCAACCTCGGCACCGGTTGACTTGCGACGCTCCTCCAGGATGAGTTCGTCGCGATGGGCCGCGATGCGCCGGATCTGGCTCATCTGACCGCCGGTACCGGCGGGGATAAGGCGGCCGACGATGACGTTCTCCTTCAGTCCTTGCAGCGTGTCGACCTTGCCGGCAACCGCCGCCTCGGTCAGGACACGCGTCGTCTCCTGGAAGGAGGCGGCCGAGATGAAGGAAGGCGTCTGCAGCGAAGCCTTGGTAATGCCGAGCAGCACCGGCTGACCGACGGCGGGTTTCTTGCCCTCTTCGACCAGACGTTCGTTGACCTCGTCCAGTTCGATCACGTCGACATGATCGCCTGGAATATAGGTCGAGTCGCCCTGCTCGGTGATTTCCACCTTCTGCAGCATCTGGCGTACGATTACCTCAATGTGCTTGTCGTTGATCGACACGCCCTGCAACCGGTAGACTTCCTGGATTTCGTTGACGAGGTAAGAGGCAAGTGCCTCCACGCCCTTGATCGCCAGGATATCGTGCGGTGCCGGGTTTCCATCGAGGATGTAGTCGCCCTTCTCGATGACGTCGCCGTCCTGGAGGTGGAAAGGCTTGCCCTTCGGGATCAGGTATTCCACAGGCTCCAGTGTGGAGTCATGCGGCTCGATGATGATGCGGCGCTTGTTCTTGTAGTCGCGGCCAAAGCGAACCGTGCCGTCGATCTCGGCGATGATGGCGTGGTCCTTCGGACGACGAGCCTCGAACAGCTCCGCAACGCGCGGCAGGCCGCCGGTGATGTCCTTGGTCTTGGCGCTTTCCATCGGGATACGCGCCAGCACGTCTCCAGGCTTCACCTGCGTGCCCGGTTCCACCGAGAGGATGGCCTCGACCGAGAGCAGGAAGCGCGCTTCGCTGCCCTTCGCAAGCTTGGCAGGCTTGCCCTTCGCGTCCAGGACCACGATGGCCGGCTTGAGGTCGGCACCGCGTGGCGTGGAGCGCCAGTCAATGACCTCGCGCTTGGTGATGCCGGTCGACTCGTCGGCCGTCTCCTGCACGGAGATGCCATCGACCAGGTCCTCGAACTCCACCCGGCCCTCGACCTCGGTGAGGATCGGACGCGTGTAGGGGTCCCATTCGGCGATACGCTGGCCGCGCCGCACCTTGTCGCCATCGTCCACGTAGATGCGTGAACCGTAGGTTACTCGGTGGGCGGCGCGCTCCTTGCCGGACTCATCGAGGATGAGGACCGCCATGTTGCGGCCCATCACCACAAGGTGGCCGTCGGAGTTGCGCACCACGTTGCGATTGCGGATCTGCACCGTGCCCTCGTAGGAGGCCTCGAGGAAGGAGGAGTCCACCACCTGTGCCGTACCGCCCATGTGGAAGGTACGCATGGTGAGCTGGGTTCCCGGCTCCCCGATGGACTGCGCCGCAATGACGCCGACCGCCTCGCCGATATTGACCGGCGTACCACGGGCCAGGTCGCGGCCGTAGCAGACCGCGCACACGCCGGTGCGGACCTCGCAGGTCAGCGCCGAGCGGATGCGGACCGTCTGCACGCCAGCCTTCTCGATGGCCTCCACGTCGCGCTCGTCCATCAGCTTGCCGCCGGGGACCAGAACTTCGCCGGTGACCGGATGAAGGATGTCCTCCAGCGCCGTGCGGCCAAGCACGCGCTGCCCGATGGATGCGACGACCTGTCCGGCATCGACAATCGGCTGCATCGTCAGCCCCTTTTCCGTGCCGCAGTCGGGCACGGTCACGATGCAGTCCTGCGCGACGTCGACCAGGCGGCGGGTGAGATAACCCGAGTTCGCCGTCTTCAGAGCCGTGTCAGCCAGGCCCTTGCGGGCGCCGTGGGTCGAGTTGAAGTACTCGAGCACGGTAAGGCCTTCCTTGAAGTTCGAGATGATCGGCGTTTCGATGATCTCGCCTGATGGCTTGGCCATCAGGCCGCGCATGCCGGCCAGCTGGCGCATCTGGGTGGGCGAGCCGCGCGCGCCGGAATGCGACATCATGTAGATCGAGTTCATCGGCTTCTGACGGCCGTCCTCGTTGAACTCGATCGCCTTGATGCGGGCCATCATCTCGTCGGCGACCTTCTCGGAGCACTTGGCCCAGGCATCCACTACCTTGTTGTACTTCTCGCCCTGAGTGATCAGACCGTCATTGTACTGCTGCTCGTATTCCTTGGCCAAAGCCTCGGTTTCGGCCACCAGCTTCGCCTTCGTCTCGGGGATGACCATGTCATCCTTGCCGAAGGAAATGCCGGCCTTGCAGGCATGGGAGAAGCCGAGCGCCATGATACGGTCGCAGAAGATCACCGTCTCCTTCTGGCCGCAGTGCCGGTAGACGGTATCGATCATCTTGGAGATGTTCTTCTTGGTCATCTCCTGATTGGCGATGTCGAACGGGACGTTTGGATGCTTCGGCAGAAGTTCGCCGATGATCATGCGGCCGGGCGTCGTGTCATAGATCTTCGACACCACGTTGCCTTCCGCATCCACGCTCTTGTAGCGACCCTTGATCTTGGCGTGCAGGGTGACGACCTTGGTCTCCAGCGCATGCTGCAACTCGCCCATGTCGGCGAAAATCATGCCCTCTCCCGGCTCGTTCTGATTGACGATCGAGAGATAGTAGAGGCCAAGGACCATGTCCTGCGACGGCACGATGATCGGCGCGCCGGAGGCCGGGTGCAGGATGTTGTTGGTCGACATCATCAGCACGCGTGCTTCAAGCTGCGCTTCCAGCGACAGCGGAACGTGAACCGCCATCTGGTCGCCGTCGAAGTCGGCGTTGAAGGCCGTGCAGACCAGCGGGTGAAGCTGGATCGCCTTGCCCTCGATCAGGATCGGCTCGAACGCCTGGATGCCGAGCCTGTGCAGCGTCGGCGCGCGGTTCAGCAGAACCGGGTGCTCGCGAATGACTTCGTCGAGGATGTCCCAGACCTCCGGCCGCTCCTTCTCGACCAGCTTCTTCGCCTGCTTGACGGTGGAGGAATAACCCTTGGCGTCGAGGCGCGCGTAGATGAAGGGCTTGAACAGCTCCAGCGCCATCTTCTTCGGCAGGCCGCACTGGTGCAGCTTCAGTTCTGGGCCGGTGACGATGACCGAGCGGCCCGAATAGTCCACTCGTTTACCGAGCAAATTCTGGCGGAACCGGCCCTGCTTGCCCTTGAGCATGTCGGAAAGCGACTTCAGCGGGCGCTTGTTGGCACCGGTGATGACGCGGCCGCGGCGACCGTTGTCGAACAGCGCGTCAACCGCCTCCTGCAGCATGCGCTTCTCGTTGCGCACGATGATTCCGGGCGCGCGAAGCTCGATCAGGCGCTTCAGGCGATTGTTGCGATTGATGACGCGGCGGTAGAGATCGTTCAGATCGGACGTCGCAAAACGGCCGCCATCGAGCGGAACCAGCGGGCGCAGATCCGGCGGAATGACCGGGATGACCTTCATGATCATCCATTCCGGGCGGTTGCCGGATTCGATGAAGTTCTCGACCACCTTCAGGCGCTTGAGAAGCTTCTTCTGCTTCAGTTCTGACGTCGTCGACGCCAGCTCGGAGCGCAGTTCCCCCGCGATCTTTTCGAGGTCCATATTTGCCAGCAGGTCGTGGATGGCCTCTGCGCCGATCATGGCGGTGAAGGAGTCCTCGCCATACTCGTCAACCGCCATCATGTACTCTTCCTCGCTGAGAAGCTGATGCTCCTTCAGCGCGGTGAGGCCCGGCTCGGTAACGATGTAGTTCTCGAAGTACAGGACGCGCTCGATATCCTTCAGGGTCATGTCGAGCAGGGTACCGATGCGGCTTGGCAGCGACTTCAGGAACCAGATATGAGCCACCGGCGCGGCAAGCTCGATATGGCCCATGCGCTCGCGGCGCACGCGCGACAGGGTCACTTCCACGCCGCACTTCTCGCAGATGACGCCCTTGTACTTCATGCGCTTGTACTTGCCGCAAAGACACTCGTAGTCCTTGATCGGCCCGAAGATGCGCGCACAGAAAAGGCCGTCACGCTCCGGCTTGAAGGTGCGGTAGTTGATCGTCTCCGGCTTCTTGATCTCGCCGAACGACCAGGAAAGGATCTTTTCCGGGGACGCAAGCGAGATGCGGATCGAATCGAACACCTGCGCAGGCGCCTGCGGGTTGAAGAGATTCATGACCTCTTGGTTCATGCCATTCTCCTTGTGGGGTCCTCGATAACCCCTTTGAATGTCGTGTGCGGGCGCTGGCCCGCGAGGAATTCAGGCAGCCGCGGCCAGGCCGCGGCTGCAGATCGCCTTACTCGGCGGCGTCGGGCAATTGCTGCGGCCCCGGGTCGAAGCGGGAGTTTTCCAGTTCGACATTAAGGCCGAGCGAGCGCATTTCCTTGACGAGGACGTTAAAGCTCTCCGGAATGCCCGCTTCGAACGTGTCGTCGCCCCTGACGATCGCCTCGTACACCTTGGTGCGGCCAGCCACGTCGTCCGACTTCACCGTCAGCATTTCCTGCAGCGTGTAGGCGGCACCGTAGGCCTCAAGCGCCCACACCTCCATTTCGCCGAAGCGCTGTCCGCCGAACTGCGCCTTGCCGCCCAGAGGCTGCTGGGTGACGAGGCTATACGGACCTATCGAGCGGGCGTGGATCTTGTCGTCCACGAGGTGGTGGAGCTTGAGCATGTAGATGTAGCCCACCGTCACGCTCCGGTCGAAGGGTTCGCCCGTGCGCCCGTCATACAGCGTCACCTGGCCGCTGCTGGAAAGCCCTGCCTTCTCCAGCATCTCGTTGATGTCAGCCTCGTTGGCGCCGTCGAAGACCGGCGTCGCGATCGAGACACCGTGCTTCATCTGCTCCGCAAGACGAACGATCGATTCATCGTCATAGTTCCGGACAGGCTCGTTACGATCGTTATTCGGAATGATGCTTTCGATCTTCTCGCGCAGCGGCTTGATCTCACCGCCATTTTGATAGGCCTCAAGCAGTTCGCCGATCTGCCGGCCCATGCCCGCGCAGGCCCAGCCCAGATGCGTCTCCAGAATCTGGCCGACGTTCATGCGCGAAGGCACGCCGAGCGGATTGAGCACGATGTCGACATGCGTGCCGTCCTCCAGGAACGGCATGTCCTCGATCGGCACGATGCGAGACACGACGCCCTTGTTGCCATGACGGCCGGCCATCTTGTCGCCCGGCTGCATCTTGCGCTTCACCGCAACGAAGACCTTGACCATCTTCATCACGCCGGGAGGCATCTCGTCGCCGCGCTGGACTTTCTCGACCTTGTCCATGAAGCGCTGCTCCAGCGCCTTCTTGGAGTCGTCATACTGCCCTCGCAAAGCCTCCAGCTCACCCTGGAGCTTCTCGTTCTCAACGGCGAACTGCCACCATTGCGAACGCGGATAGTCGTCCAGCACCTCTCTCGTGAGCGTGGTGCCCTTCTTGAACCCCTTGGGCCCTGCGATGGCCTCCTTGCCGACGAGCATATCGGCAAGCCGCGCATAGACGTTGCGGTCCAGGATCGCCTGCTCGTCATCGCGGTCCTTGGCCAAACGCTCGATTTCCTCGCGCTCGATGGCCATGGCGCGTTCGTCCTTCTCCACGCCGTGGCGGTTGAAGACACGCACCTCAACGACCGTGCCATACGTGCCCGGAGGCATGCGCATGGAAGTGTCGCGAACGTCGGACGCCTTTTCGCCGAAGATGGCGCGCAGCAGCTTCTCTTCCGGCGTCATCGGGCTTTCGCCCTTTGGCGTGATCTTGCCGACGAGGATATCGCCAGGCTGGACCTCTGCGCCGATGTAGACGATGCCGGCCTCGTCGAGGTTCTTCAATGCCTCTTCCGAAACGTTCGGAATGTCGCGCGTAATCTCCTCCGGCCCCAGCTTGGTGTCGCGCGCGCTGACTTCGAACTCCTCGATATGGATCGAGGTGAACACGTCATCGGCGACGATGCGCTCGGAAAGAAGGATCGAGTCTTCGTAGTTGTAGCCGTTCCAGGGCATGAACGCGACGAGCACGTTCCGGCCCAGAGCCAGATCGCCGAGATCGGTCGAGGGACCATCCGCGATGATGTCGCCCTTCTCGATGCGATCACCCACCCTCACCAGCGGACGCTGGTTGATGCAGGTGTTCTGGTTCGAGCGCTGGAACTTCATCAGCCGGTAGATGTCGACGCCCGACTTGCCGGGATCGAGATCTTCCGTGGCGCGGATGACGATACGGGTGGCGTCGACCTGGTCAACCACGCCGGCGCGCCGCGCCGCAATGGCGGCACCGGAGTCACGGGCAACGATCGGCTCCATGCCGGTTCCCACGAACGGCGCTTCGGCACGAACCAATGGCACCGCCTGGCGCTGCATGTTGGAGCCCATCAGCGCGCGGTTGGCGTCGTCGTTCTCGAGGAACGGGATCAGCGCCGCGGCGACCGACACCATCTGCTTCGGCGAGACGTCCATGAGGTCGACGTTCTCGCGCGGCGCCATCATCACCTCCCCCGCGTTGCGGCAGATGACGAACTCGTCCTTGAAGCGGCCTTCCTCGTCCAGTTCCGCATTGGCCTGCGCCACGAAGTGCTTGGCCTCTTCCATGGCGGAAAGATAGACCACCTCGTCGGTCAGCTTGCCGTCGACGATCTTGCGGTACGGGCTCTCGATGAACCCGTACTTGTTGACGCGCGCGAAGGTGGCGAGCGAGTTGATAAGGCCGATATTCGGGCCTTCCGGCGTCTCGATCGGGCAGATGCGGCCGTAGTGCGTCGGATGCACGTCGCGAACCTCGAAGCCGGCCCGCTCGCGGGTCAGGCCACCCGGCCCAAGGGCCGAGAGACGACGCTTGTGAGTGATCTCCGACAGCGGGTTGGTCTGGTCCATGAACTGGGAAAGCTGGGACGAGCCGAAGAACTCGCGCACGGCAGCAGCCGCCGGCTTCGCGTTGATCAGATCCTGCGGCATGACCGTATCGATCTCGATCGAGGACATGCGCTCCTTGATCGCGCGCTCCATCCGCAGCAGGCCGACCCGATACTGGTTCTCCATCAATTCACCGACGGAGCGGACGCGGCGGTTGCCGAGATTGTCGATGTCGTCGATCTCGCCCTTGCCGTCACGCAGTTCCACCAGTGTCTTGACGACGGCCAGGATGTCCTCCTTGCGCAGCACGCGCACGGTATCCGGGCAGTCCAGTTCCAGGCGCATGTTCATCTTCACGCGGCCGACGGCCGAGAGATCATAGCGCTCGGCGTCGAAGAACAGCGAGTGGAACATGGCCTCCGCGGTCTCCAGCGTTGGCGGTTCGCCGGGGCGCATGACGCGGTAGATGTCGAACAGGGCATCCTGGCGGGTTTCGTTCTTGTCCGCGGCCAGCGTGTTGCGGATATACGGGCCGATATTGACGTGGTCGATGTCCAGGATCTGGATTTCCTCCTCGCCGGTGGAAAGCAGAACCTTGAGAGTCTTCTCGTCAATCTCGTCGCCGGCTTCGAGGAAGATCTCGCCAGTCTGGTAATTGACGATGTCCTCGGCCAGGTAGTTGCCCAGCAGATCCTCATCGGTGGCCTTGATCGCCTTCAGGCCCTTCTCGCCGAGTTGGCGGGCCTGACGCGCGGTGATCTTCTTGCCGGCCTCGACGACGACCTCTCCGGTGTCGGCATCGACCAGGTCATTGACCGCCTTGAGCCCCTTGAAGCGCTCGACGCTGAAGGGAATGCGCCAATGGTCGCCAGAACGCTTGTAGGTGATCTTGTCGTAGAAGGTGGACAGGATCTCCTCGCCGTCCATGCCGAGCGCCATCAGCAGCGATGTCACCGGGATCTTGCGGCGACGGTCTATACGCGCGTGAACAATGTCCTTCGAATCGAACTCGATATCGAGCCAGGACCCGCGATAGGGGATGACACGCGCGGCGAACAGGAGCTTGCCGGAAGAGTGCGACTTGCCCTTGTCATGGTCGAAAAAGACGCCCGGCGAACGGTGCATCTGGCTGACGATGACGCGCTCGGTGCCGTTGACGATGAACGTGCCGTTCATCGTCATGAGCGGCATGTCGCCCATGTAGACGTCTTGCTCCTTGATATCCTTGATGGATTTCGCGCCCGTATCCTCATCGATGTCGAACACGATGAGGCGCAGCGTAACCTTCAGCGGCGCGGCATAGGTGAGATCGCGCTGCCGGCACTCGTCTACGTCGAACTTCGGTGGCTCGAACTCGTACTTCACGAATTCGAGCATTGCAGATCCGGAAAAATCGGAAATCGGGAAGACCGACTTGAAAACGGCCTGAAGTCCTTCATCCGGACGACCACCTTCCGGTTCGTCCACCATCAGGAACTGGTCGTATGATGCCTTCTGAACTTCAATCAGGTTCGGCATCTCCGCAACTTCCGGAATCTTTCCGAAAAACTTGCGTACGCGCCTGCGGCCATTGAAAGTCTGGGTCTGGGCCATCGTCGCTCCTTGCTCAGCCATGCCTGGCTTCATCTCCTGGGCGCCGCCCCTGGCGGTCCCTGAAAGGATCCCGCTTCACGGCAAGCGGATCCACTAGTCTTTCAGCATCGGACTTTTCCGGAACCGAGCTTCCCATTCGGGTCCGATGCATTTCCGGAGCGGCGCCACTCCGAACGGAATGCGCCGCCCATTCTGCTGGGCTTCGTGTCGGCCGAACCACCAGGCTCGGGCCGACCCGACGCTCAGAACGGGAAAAAACCCGTTTCCCGAAGGCCCGCTTCCAGGCCCTCGGGAAAGAGGTTTCGCCCAAACTCCCCCATTACGGGGACCGGCGGACAGAAAGCCCGTCCGCCGGCACCGCAACTTACTTCAGCTCGACCTTGGCGCCGGCTGCTTCCAGCTGTGCCTTGATCTTCTCGGCGTCCGCCTTGGCCACTGCCTCCTTGATCGGCTTCGGCGCACCCTCGACCAGGTCCTTGGCTTCCTTGAGGCCAAGACCGGTGATGGCCCGGACTTCCTTGATGACATTGATCTTCTGGGCGCCAGCGTCGGCCAGGATGACGTCGAACTCGGTCTTCTCCTCGGCCGGGGCAGCAGCAGCGCCGCCCGCAGCACCGCCTGCGGCAGCAACCGCAACCGGCGCGGCGGCGGAGACGCCCCACTTCTCCTCGAGCATCTTCGACAGCTCAGCCGCCTCGAGGACGGTCAGGCTCGACAGGTCTTCTACGATCTTGGCGAGATCAGCCATTTCTGTTTTCCTTCAAATGGTTCGAACGTGTTGTTGATGTGAGGCGAGGAACGGCGTCACGCCGCCTCGTCCTTCCGGGCATAAGCGCCAATCACGCGCGCGACCTGACCGGCCGGCGCGTTGACGATCTGGGCGATCCTGGTTGCCGGGGCGGCGATGAGCCCCACCAGCTTGCCGCGCAGCTCGTCCAGGGACGGAAGCGAGGCAAGTGCCTTCACCCCGTCCGCGTCGAGCGCGGTTGCTCCCATGGCGCCGCCGAGAATGACGAGCTTGTCATTCGCCTTGGCGAATTCGGAAGCCACCTTGGGCGCGGTGACCGGATCTTCCGAGTAGGCGATCAGCGTCTGTCCCTTGAACAGATCGATGATCTTCTCGGATTCCGTGCCCTGAAGAGCGATCTTGGCGAGACGGTTCTTCGCGACTTTGACGGTGCCGCCGGCCTGACGCATCTTCGAGCGAAGATCGTTCATCTGCGCGACGGTGATACCGGCATAGTGGGCCACGACCACCGAGCCGGCAGCCTTGAAGGCACCGTTCAGGTTCGTGACGAGTTCGCGTTTTTCCGCTCTGTCCACTGCCTATCTCCAGTTGACCCCTGCCCCATTCGCGGAACAGGTGTCGGTTGCCTTTTGCCGGCCGGGACTTCCATCACTGGATCGCCCCGAACGGCGGTTCAGAGGATCCTGTCCCCTTTTCCGTCGGTCCGGTTGCCCGGAGCCGCACACAAAAGGCAAACACGGTTCGAACCTTTCATCGAAGCCGACGGCTTCTTTGTCCGGTTGTCACCCGTCTCATGCAGGCCATTCGATTAAGGCTTCGGCACAAGACCTCAGCCGCCTGCAATCTCGGACAGGATGTGCCTTCAGCCTTTCGGCTTCCGGCATCCGACCCCCCAATATGCCGGGGGGCCGGAATTCTTCTTAGTGGCCGTTCAGGCCAGCCTTGCTACCCTTGTTACTTACGAAACAGCGAGCGTCGCCGGATCGATCTTGAGGCCCGGGCCCATCGTCGAGCTGACCGACACCTTCTTGACGTAGTTGCCCTTGGCGCCGGACGGCTTGGCCTTCGTCACGGCATCGGCGAAGGCGCGCACGTTCTCTTCCAGGGCCTGGAGGTCGAACGAAATCTTGCCAACGCCGGCATGGACGATTCCGGCCTTCTCGACGCGGAACTCGACAGCACCGCCCTTTGAAGCCTTGACCGCAGCAGCGACATCGGGGGTCACCGTGCCGACACGGGGATTGGGCATGAGGCCGCGAGGGCCGAGCACCTTGCCGAGGCGGCCGACCAGACCCATCATGTCGGGAGTGGCGATGCAGCGATCGAATTCGATCGTGCCGCCCTGGACGATCTCCACCAGATCCTCCGCACCGACAATGTCGGCACCCGCGGCCCTGGCCTCGTCGGCCTTCTCGCCGCGGGCGAAGACGGCCACGCGCACCGTGCGGCCCGTGCCGTTCGGCAGATTGACCACGCCACGCACCATCTGGTCGGCATGGCGCGGATCGACGCCGAGGTTCATGGCGACTTCGACCGTTTCGTCGAACTTCACCTTGGAACGCTCCTTGAGGATCTTCAGAGCCTCATCCAGCGGATAGGCCTTGTTGCGATCGATGCCCTCGCGGGACTGGGCTACGCGCTTTGCAATCTTTGCCATCGCCTCAACCCACCACTTCCAGGCCCATCGAATGGGCGGAACCTTCGATCATGCGCACCGCCGCATCGAGGTCGTACGCGTTCAGATCCTTCATCTTCTTCTCGGCGATCTCGCGCACCTTCTCGCGGCTGATCGTCCCGACCTTGGACTTGCCCGGCTCCTTCGAGCCGGACTTCAGGTTGGCGGCCTTTTTCAGGAAGTAGGTCACCGGCGGCGTCTTCATGACGAAGGTGAACGACTTGTCCTGATAATAGGTGATGACGACGGGGATGGGAGAACCCTTCTCCATCTCCTGGCTCTGCGCGTTGAACGCCTTGCAGAACTCCATGATGTTGATGCCACGCTGACCAAGCGCAGGACCGATCGGAGGCGACGGCGTTGCCGACCCCGCAGGAACCTGGAGCTTGAGCTGGCCTGCAATCTTCTTAGCCATACTCTCTTCTGCCCTTGTTGTTGCCGGCACCTATCGGTCCGGCGGCTGCAGTCCGGTGGTCCGGTTTGATCGGCCGGCTGAAGCCGGTCTCACCTCCCACCTGTTCACGCGGCAAAAATGCCGCCGCTTGCATCCGGCTCGCGCCGAACGATACGGATCAGCTCTTTTCGACCTGTCCGAATTCGAGATCCACAGGCACCGCGCGCCCGAAGATCGAAACTTCGACCTTGAGGCGGGCCCGCTCCTCGTCCACTTCCTGGACGAAGCCGTTAAACGAGGCGAACGGCCCGTCAGACACGCGCACCTGCTCGCCGATCTCGAAGGTGACCGAGGGCTTCGGCCGCTCGACCCCCTCCTGCACCTGATGGAGGATACGCTCAGCCTCCTTGTCGGAGATGTGCATCGGCTTGGCCGTATGCTTATCCTCGCCGAGAAACCCGGTGACCCGCGGCGTGTTCTTGACCAGCGAAATCACAGCATCGTTGAGATCGGCCTTCATCAGCACATAGCCCGGGAAGAACTTGCGCTCGGCGTCAACCTTCTTGCCCCGCCGGACCTCGACGACCTTTTCCGTCGGGACCACGATCTGTTCGATGCGGTCACTAAGGCCCTTCTGCCGGGCCTTGTTCTCTATATCCTCCGCAACCTTCTTTTCGAAGTTCGAATAGGCGTGAACGATATACCACCGCGCAGTCATGCAGCTTCCCCGTCGTGGTAGTCTTACTGGCCGGCGCTCAGACCGAGTATCAGGTCGATTGCGTAACCGATGGCGATGTCGGCAACGAAAAAGAAGGCCATCGCAAGCACCGAAAAGGCCAGCACCATGACGGTCGAAATCACCGTTTCACGACGGGAAGGCCACGTCACCTTGGCCGTCTCCGCCCTCACCTGCTGGAGAAAGACGAATGGATTGAATGTTTTCGACGCCATATGCCGCTCTTTCAGGACCCGTTGAACCGGGCCTCCTGGATGATCCCGCAGGCCGGGACGTGCCGTGGAGCTTCCGAACCAGGCGCCGAATCAGCGCAGGCCTTCCGCCCATGCAAATCAGACGCGCAAAGCCGGACTCCCAGCTCCACGCGTCGCGTGTCTGTCGTGCCTACATAAAGCCGATTCCCGGTCCACGCAAGTGGCTCAGTCCGCCTTATTGTCGAACGCCGCATCGGAACCATCCAGTCGTTCCGTCCCGGCGATAGCATCTATATGCATGAGAGGGCCCGATATGGCAAGTTTCGTGCCATGCTCGAGGCCCTTCCCGGCACGATTAGAAGAAATGGCAGGGGCAGCAGGGCTCGAACCCGCGACCTGCGGTTTTGGAGACCGCCGCTCTACCAACTGAGCTATACCCCTGCACGCGCCGCTTCTGTAATAGTTCGGCGCGAAACCTTCAAGTCGTTTGAGCAGAAAATGGCGACTTGGAAGCCGCCATTTCCCAAAATCGCGTCGATTACTCGACGATGGAAGCGACGATGCCGGCGCCGACGGTGCGGCCGCCCTCGCGGATGGCGAAGCGCAGCTTCTCTTCCATGGCGATCGGCACGATCAG
>SMEK01000712.1_pt1 | contig 17314 bp, 15 predicted proteins | sample 2456371 | NCBI WGS metagenome assembly SMEK01 (sample SAMN10132590, study PRJNA489261) | soil metagenome | isolation source: day1 antibiotic-loamy sand soil ammended with composted manure from dairy... | place: USA | collected 2015-04-01
CTCCTCTTCAGATCTTGTTTTACTTGGGTGATCATGTAAAAATTTTTCTCCCATGTCATTCACATCCCTTTTCTTTATATCTTTACTATACCCCCGTATAGTATTTACGTCAATTATCTTTTACTCTTCACAAGAAATCATACTTCCTTTAGCGAATAGTATATGTATTTCATTCCAACAATACTTATTAATCAAAAGAGCGAAATACGTTTAAGAAAAATTTAAGAATCTAGAAAGAAGATCTTTAGAACTTGGAAGTAGGATAAATTTATAAAAACAACGGAAGGAGAAAGAAATGAAATCTTTAAAATGTTTTATCCTACTTTCCACTGTTACAATTATGGGGCTTACAGGGTGTAATACAGATTACACTTCTAATATCGGAAAACAGCCATTTACTAATATATTAAATATTCCGGAAATCCTTGAACCAACAATTGATGAAAACGGTGTTAAACATTTTGCACTCACAATGCAAGAAGGAACGACGGAATTTTTTAAAGGAAAACAAACAAAAACTTGGGGAATTAACGGTTCTTATTTAGGTCCTACGATACGTGTAGAACGTGGTGATCAAGTTGCATTCGACGTCACAAACAATATAGGAGAGCCCTCTACATTACATTGGCATGGTATGCATCTTCCTGCAGAGATGGATGGTGGACCACACCAAATGATTGAAGCCGGCAGCACTTGGGAACCGTACTGGACCATTAACCAACCCGCGGCAACAACATGGTACCATCCTCATCTTCATGGCAAAACAGCGTTACATGTATATCGGGGACTAGCTGGGATGTTTATCATTGTTGATGAAGAGTCAAAAAGTTTACCGTCGAACTATGGGGTCAACGATATTCCCCTCATCATCCAAGACAAATTATTTTCAGAAGACGGCAATTTAATCGAAAAAACGGACATCGAACCCTTTGGTTTAATGGGAAACACGATTTTAGTAAATGGCACATATGATCCATACCTTGAAGTGAAAGAAAGCCAAATACGATTTCGCTTATTGAATGGTTCCAATGCTCGAGCCTATCACTTTGGATTTGATGACGGCAGAACCTTTCAATTAGTGGCAAACGATGCTGGATTATTGGATAGCCCGATTGAGTTGGATCAAATGATGTTAAGCCCTGGTGAACGAGCAGAAATCGTTGTCAGTTTTGAACCCGGTGATGAAACGATTTTCCGCAGTTTCAAAGGAGAAAATGGAATTGACCAAAATGAATTCGAATTATTAAAAATAGTCGCTTCGGATAATTTAAAGGAAACTAAAGAGATCCCTAAAATATTGACTAAAGAACAAAAGAGCGAGGTACCAACCAACGCAAAAGTTCGTACATTTGAGCTTACAATGGATTCCAAAATTAACGGTAAAGCAATGGATATGAATCGGATCGATGAAGTTGTCCATGCAAATACAACAGAAATTTGGGAAATTACAAATCGCGGTTGGGACCATAATTTTCACATCCATGATGCGGCTTTTCGTATCCTTGATATAAACGGCGAATTGCCACCTATTTATGAAAGAGGACGAAAAGACACTGTATTTATTCCAAGCGGTTCCACTGTTCGCATCGCTGTTCAATTTGGAGAAAACACAAACCCATCCTTCCCGCTCATGTATCATTGTCATCTTTTACTTCATGAAGATGAAGGAATGATGGGACAATTTGTTATCGTTGAACCAAGAACAGAAGACGAAGTACCAAAAAATTTGCACAATAACGAACATAATCAACACCATTAACAAGGCTCATAACTTGAGCCTTCTTTTTTACTCCATAAAAGGTTATGATGATAAAAAAAGCACGTTGGATGGTGAAAATCATGTCTATTAAAACACGATTAATTCTCTCGAACCTCGGTATGATTATCATTCCGATCTTCTCAATTTTATTCATTGATATTGCCATTGTAAATATTATGCTCTTTATTTTTCATATGGCGCCTAATGAAAATTTGCAGTTATTTTTAAATATACGATTTATTAGCTTTTTATTGGTACTGATAATCACCATTGGAGTGTTAACATACTTTGTATCCAAAAGTATTATTCAACCGATTCAACAACTTGCCGAAGCAGCAGAAAAAATTGCTCATGGCAACTTAGACTTTTCTTTAAAAATAAAAGGAAAAGACGAAATTAGTCAACTAACGAAAAGCTTCGAAACGATGAGAAAAAAATTAAAAGAAACCAAGGAACTAAACAAAAAATATGAACAAAATCGCCGGGAACTGATTGCAAGTATTTCCCATGATTTAAAAACCCCCATTACTTCGATTAAAGGTTATATCAATGGGATAAAAGATGGCATCGCTAATACACCAGAAAAAATGGAGAGATATATTAATACAATTGAAAATAAAGCTTCTGAATTGGATCATTTAATTGATGAATTATTTTTATTCTCTAAGTTAAGTTTAAATAAAGTTCAATACCATTTTATGCAATTTGACTTAAAAGACTATTTACAAGATTACATTGATGAACTACGTTTCGATTTAGGAGATAAGAATGAAATGATATCCTTAGTTGTCGAAGGAGATCTAGATTATAAGGTGACAGCTGATCGAAATCAACTTCATCGAGTTATGACAAATTTGATACAAAACAGCCTAAAATATATGGATAAAGAAACACCTAAAATTACTGTCAGACTTTCCAGTACTAACGACTTTATTAAAGTAGCTATATGGGATAATGGTAGCGGAATCGAAAAAGAATCTCTTCCTTTTATTTTTGATCAATTCTACCGAACAGATGAGTCAAGAAACTCCTCAACGGGAGGAAGTGGCATCGGTCTAGCCATTGTAAAACAAATTATTGAAGATCATGGTGGGACTGTTTGGGCAGAAAGCGAAAAAAATATAGGTACAAGTATATTTTTTACCCTTCCGAAAGCAGGTGAAAATCGTTGAAGAGGATTTTAATAATCGAAGATGAAAAGGAAATTGCTGAATTAGAACGAGATTATTTAGAGGTGAATGGCTTCCAATGTGAAATTGTAACAACAGGTAACGAAGGGTTAGAAAAAGCAATAAACGAACCTTTTGATCTCATTTTACTTGATTTAATGTTGCCAGGCATGGATGGCTTTGCATTATGTAAAGAAATTCGTAAAGTAAAAGAAATACCGATTTTAATGGTAACTGCACGTAAGGAAGATATTGATATTATACGGGGGTTCGATCGTGGCGCTGATGACTATATCGAAAAACCTTTTAATCCGAATGAATTAGTTGCCCGCGTTAAAGCCCACCTTTCCCGTTATGAGCGGTTAGTAAACCAAAATCAGCCGAAAAAAGAAATCCGAGTACGTGGTTTACTTATTGATCAAGAAGCGCGCCGCGTATTTATTAATGGAGAAGAAAAAATTTTCACTGTGAAGGAGTTTGATTTGCTCACGTTTTTAGCCCTTCATCCAAATCAAGTCTTTAGCAAAGATCATTTATTTGAACGCATTTGGGGAATAGATGCGCTAGGTGATACATCGACTTCGCGAGAAAATTGAACAAGACCCCTCGAATCCACAATTTATCGAAACCGTTTGGGGTGTCGGTTACCGTTTTAAATAAAAAAGAAATTGAGAGTCCAAAATCTATAAGATTTTGGCTCTTTTTTATGATTCACGAAACGAAAGCAACATTTATTCATATTAAAAACTAAGGTTTAGTGAGGCAACGAGTATGACATTTATAACTTTAGTCATTGAATTATAATGAGAAAAGCAAAAGAATTGTATCTTTGTATATGAGATAAAAACAACTGATTTACGTTTCTATTTAAGAAATATTTAAGAATCTAATAAGAATTTGTTTAAATCCTCCCTGTAAACTGAAAGTAGTTTGAAAGGGAGGTTTTAAATTTGGATAACAAAGAAATTTCTACATTAATAAAAGTAAATCGTGTGTTATTTTTACTTTTTTCGAGTTTATTTTTCATAGCAGTGTTATCACAAATCTTTTTAGCTGGCTTAGCAATTTTCGTAAATCCTATATATTGGATGAAGCATACAACCTTTATTCATGTATTTGGTTTTAATATTCCAGTACTGTTATTTTTACTTTCATATTTTGGAAAATTGCCACAATGGTCCTATATTTATGTATTCGGACTAATATCAGGTGTATTTTTTATGTATTTTACAGCAAACTTTACCAACATTCTTCGCTGGCTGGGAGCATTACATCCTATTATTGCGGTTTTCCTAGTTATTTTATCTTTTCTATTAGTGAAAAAGACAACTTTATTCATTTTTCAAAAAAGGAGTAGTGAGCTAATATGAGAATATTTATTGCAATCATTGTTGGGTTACTTGGTGGCTTTATTTTAGGTGTGGCATTATCAAGCTTTCTCGGGATTTTCGGAATGACTATGCTTAATCAACCGATTGGGATCAAATTCTTACCATATTACACCGCATTACTATGTGCGATCGTGTTACCCATTTTGGAATATCGAAAAGTTATTAAAAAATAAATGAAAACAACCTATAAGGATCTATATTCGAAGACCTTTCCTACTAAAATGCAACGCTTCTGTCCTCGGCAACAGCTTTCGGGGACATTTCTTCTTCTTTTCTTACTCTTGTCCTCAAATAACTGCCCTTCCTCGAGCATTTTTTTTAACTAAAGAAAAAACGACTGGTTTTATAAAACCAGTCAACAGAAAAATTATACGGTTCCGATTACATCAGCATTTTCCCGTTCAAATTCATCAAGCATTTTTCGAACTTCATCGGTCGTTTTCGTACTCATTAAATGATGACGCAGTTCACTGGCGCCGCGGAACCCTTTAACATATATCTTAAAGAAACGTTGCAATTGTGCAAATGGTCGTGGTTCCAATTCCTTCGAATACTTATCAAATAAATCCAGATGCAATTTTAACAGATCAAGTAACTCTTTACTGCTATGTTCTTTCGGCTCCTTTTCAAAGGCATAAGGATTTTTAAATATGCCTCTTCCGATCATCACACCATCCACACCATATCTCTCTACTAATTCCAATCCCGTTTTTCTGTCTGGTATATCTCCATTGATCGTTAATAATGTCTGTGGAGCCACTTCATCACGAAGTTTTTTAATCTCCGGAATAAGTTCCCAATGGGCATCAACTTTACTCATTTCTTTTCTCGTTCGCAAATGAATAGAAAGATTAACAATATCTTGTTTTAATAAATGAGTTAGCCAATTACGCCATTCATCAACATTCGTATAACCTAATCTTGTTTTTACACTTACAGGAAGTCCTCCAGCTTTTGCTGCTTCAATAAGTTCCGCTGCCACATCTGGCCTTTTAATTAAACCAGCACCCTTTCCATCAGCTGCCACGTTCGGGACGGGACATCCCATATTAATATCTAATCCGCTAAATCCTGCTTCTGCCATTCCGATACTCATTTGACGAAACTTCTCTGGCTTATCTCCCCAAATATGAGCGACAATCGGTTGTTCATCTTCCGTATAAAGCAAACGCCCACGTACACTCTTCTTACCCTCTGGGTGACAGTAACTTTCAGAGTTCGTAAATTCTGTAAAAAACACATCTGGTCTTGCTGCTGCACTTACAACATGACGAAAGACCACATCGGTTACATCTTCCATCGGCGCCAGTATAAAGAACGGGCGAGGTAAACTATGCCAAAAATTACTTTCCATCTATTTATTCAACCCTCTCGTTTGTCTATTCTGCTTAAGCTTTTTTTCTTTTTCACTTATACCATGAATAAGTCTATTATAGCAATTGGATTTTCAACTCTTGTCCTAACAATTGTTTATATATAAACTTTCATTTAATACTATAAAAATAAATGTTGCTAGAATCAACATTACTAAAGAATTACCAATAAATAGAAAAAGCCCAATCCGTAAGGACTCAGCCTTTCTAAATCATTATCTAATTTTAATTTAGCATTCACTCTTTTTAACGTTCCGTTCTGATAATACTCATGGCTGCTAAATAACTTGTCCTTGGATTTTCGGGAAGTGGGTTGTTTGTAATTGTAAGACTCGCTTCACCAAAATCATTTACTTTTGAGTCTCAAAACTTCTCAAAATATTAGACCTTTCACTTAAAAAACAGAATTCGTACGAAGTAAAATAAACACATAATATATGTTCATATTCTTTAAATATGTAACATATTGTTTTTATAAAGCTACTTCTCGAATAAGGGGCTTTACCATCATTATGAATCCGTAAGCAATGAATCCGTAAGCAATTCCAAAATTTTTAATCATACATATAAAGAAACGTAATTCATGAATATGCCTATCGTTATTAGTAATTAGGGGGCAATACGAAAGGAATCAATTCTCTTTCGTATTTGTTCCCTATTTTTTTACAAAAAAAGGTGGTGAATCATTGATAACAATCTAGTATATTTTAAAGACATATGGCATGATTTTTAATGGCGTATTTTTTTCTCCTTTAAGATACAATAAAAAAGAAAGTGAGGTTGAATATATATGTTAAACGCGGTGATTATTTCAGTAGTTGTTTTAGCAGTATTATGCCTTTTACGTGTAAATGTATTATTAGCTATTCTAATTGCTGCGATCGTTGCAGGTTTAACAGAAGGTTTATCAATCGTCGATTCCATAAATATGCTTATTGCCGGTATGGGAGGATTATCTGAAACAGCTCTCAGTTATATACTGTTGGGTACTTTTGCTGTTATGATTGGATACTCAGGTATTACTAACTTTCTTGTGCAAAGCTTATTACGAATTATAAAAGGAAAACGGTCAATTTTACTTTTAACAATCGCTGGTGTAGCATGCTTATCTCAGAATCTTATACCTGTTCATATTGCATTTATTCCGATCCTCATTCCTCCGTTACTTCATTTATTTGACAAAATGAAGGTTGATCGAAGAGGCGTAGCAACTGCTTTAACCTTTGGTCTTAAAGCACCGTATATCATGATTCCTGCCGGTTTTGGTTTTATTTTCCAAGGAATTATTGCAGATGAAATGAGTGCCAGTGGAATGGAAATCTCTCGTTCCTCAGTTGCTATGGCAATGCTTGTACCTGGATTTAGTATGGTTGTTGGTTTATTAATTGCCATTTTCTTTACTTATCGAAAGGATCGAGAAATTCCTTCGACCTCTAACAAAACCACAGTTGATATGGCTGCATCTGAAGAAAAGGTTAAATTTACTATAAAGCATGGTTTAACGATTGTTGCAATTGTCGGAGCATTGGCCGTTCAAATATTAACCAGTTCTCTTGTGATCGGAGCATTATTTGGAATTATCTTGATGTTTTTATTCCATATCGTTCCATTTAAAAAAGGAGAAAAATTTGTTGCTGATGGAATATCGATGATGGGTATGATTGCGTTTATAATGCTGATTGCTTCAGGATATGCACACATTTTGAAAGAAACTGGAGCCGTAGACTCCCTTGTGCAAGCAACAACTGGAATTCTTGAAAACAGTGATAAATTTGTAGTTGCTTTCATTATGTTACTCGTCGGCTTATTCATAACAATGGGTATTGGTACCTCATTTGGAACGGTCCCAATCATAGCCGCTTTATATGTCCCAATCTGTACAGCTGTAGGTTTTTCTACATTGGCAACGGCTACAATAATTGGTACAGCAGGAGCGCTGGGTGATGCGGGCTCGCCTGCATCAGATAGTACACTTGGACCAACCTCAGGGCTGAATGCTGATGGAAAACATAACCATATATGGGATACATGTGTACCTACCTTTATCCATTTTAATATCCCATTACTAATATTCGGTTCGATTGCTGCTATTATACTGTAGTAGCCAATTTAAACTGTCTAGATTCGTTCGGTCTGGTTGACAGAATTTACAGAATTGTTTAAAATTATTTTAGCTACTAGTCATTAGAAAAGGAGTATATGATGTCCTTAGATCGCAATCAACTTATTGGCAAAACAGCAATCTTACTACTGTTACAGGATAATTATAAGATCCCAGAAAGTTTGCAAAAACGCGGTTGGAAATATTGTAAAGGGAAAGTTGGCTCCATGGATACACAAACGGTTATTGCAGCAGTTGAAACAGCAGCTAAAAAGCAAAAATTAATACAACCTAATTTATACCGGGAGTACCACGCAATCTACCACGCCATAATTGAAGCATTAAATGGTGTTACAAGGGGAAACAACCTTATAGGTACCGTACTGCGGACTGTCGGATTACAGTTTGCCGTTGTACGCGGAAATCCATATAAAAATGGAGAAGAAGGCGATTGGATAGCCGTAGCTTTTTACGGCACGATTGGTGCACCAGTAAAAGGACTGGAACATGAGTCGATTGGTCTTGGAATAAATCATATATAAGATTAAAAGACCCATAGCTTTTAGTCTATTAGGGGGCGTATAACACTAACTTACGTTTATAGTGTTATACGCCTTTTTTATGTGTTTTGGAGGTGGTAAATTGGTGATACTAACTGGAAAGTCATTAACACTTGAGGAAATTAAGCGAGTTGTATGGTATAAGGAAAAAGTCAAAATTCATCCAGCTACCATCGCAAAAATAGAACAAAATCGTCAAACGGTAGAAAAAATGATTGAAGAGCAGAAAATTATGTATGGTATAAATACAGGGTTTGGAAAATTGAGTGATGTGATGATCGATGATATGGACTTAGATGAATTACAGTTAAATTTAATTAGATCCCATGCATGCGGGGTTGGAGAAATTTTTTCTGAAAAGATTAGCCGTACTATGTTATTATTGAGGGCTAATGCATTATCCCAAGGTTATTCCGGAATTCGACCTATCATTGTTCAGCAACTAGTCAATTTAATCAATAAGTCTATTCATCCCGTCATCCCTCAACAAGGCTCACTCGGTGCCAGTGGAGATCTTGCTCCTTTATCTCATCTAGCACTCGTACTAATCGGAGAAGGGGAAGTGTTTTATCAAGGTCAGCGGATACCTACTTCTCGCGCTTTTGTAAAAGCAGGTATCACACCAATTAAACTCAAAGCAAAAGAAGGATTGGCACTTATCAATGGAACACAAGCGATGACTGCAGTTGGAGTCAATGCTTATTTGGAAATGGAAAAGTTACTCTTCCAAAGTGAACTGATTGCTTGCATGACTATTGAAGGTTTAAGAGGAATTATCGATGCATTTGATCCTGATTTACACAGAGTCCGTGGACACCAAGAACAAATTCAAGTAGCTATGAGAATGAACACTTATTTATCCAATAGTTCTTTAATAACAAAACAAGGGGAACTACGTATTCAAGACGCCTATTCCCTTCGCTGTATCCCACAAGTACTCGGCGCTGCTTGGCAAGCTATTTTGCATGTTAAAGAAAAACTTCTTATTGAGATCAATGCAGTGACGGATAATCCTCTTATATTTTCAAAGGAAAGTAAAGTTATTTCTGGCGGTAATTTTCATGGAGAAATCATCGCATTAGCCATGGACTATATGAAACTAGGAATTGCTGAAACTGCAAATATTGCAGAACGAAGAATTGAACGGCTAGTTAATCCACAACTGAATGATTTACCAGCGTTTTTAAGTCCTCAACCTGGACTCCAGTCTGGAGCGATGATCATGCAATATTCAGCGGCTTCCCTTGTATCAGAAAATAAAGTTTTAGCACACCCTGCAAGTGTCGATTCCATCCCATCGTCTGCTAATCAAGAAGACCATGTAAGCATGGGAACAATTGCAGCAAGGCAAGCTTTACAAATGGTACAAAACACAAGGAGAGTTATCGCTATTGAGCTAATATGTGCCATGGAAGCTGTGGACTATCGTGGAACGCATCTAATGTCAACGGCAACAAAAGAGTGCTATAAGAAAGCCAGACAAATTGTCCCTCCCATTACGAAAGATCGAGTGTTTTCTGTAGATATTGAAAATATGCAAAAATGGCTAATAGAGGAAGAAGAACTACAAGAATTGATCCAACACGTTACCGATGGTGTTCACTATAGTTAAAAGAAGTCATTGGTAATTGGCAATGGTATTCGTTCTATTGAAAATGTATCGATCAAAATTTAAAAAGAAAAACAATCATTTATTTACCAATGAACTTTCCGTTATACATCGAATCTTTCTCAAATTTAAGCATGTTCAAATGTTTAAATCTCAAATAAAATTAACGATTATTACTTCTTACTCACTCTCCGTTTGAAACAAATAACTTTATAATAAAAACCCGGATTTCGTTTGTTTTCTTCGAAATCCGGGTTTTTATATAATATGCTTTTACATATCGATAAGTTCTAAGTTATCTTGGAGAAACCACTCATCTTCGTCACAACATCCCTCGTTCATTCTTCAAAAGAATTTCGATGATTCGCCAAAATCTGATAAAATGGTATTAACCAGTTTTTAGGAGGAATGTAATGAATAAAGAAAAATTAAAAACATGGGTTCAAAAAATCATTCGTTTTTTAGCCGCAATGATCGGCGTTGTCTTATTTTTTTATGTCCTTGTATTTTTTATCGGTTTTGTACCCAATGGTTACAACATTATTCAAGAAAATGGTGATCAATTAACAATAAAATCATATACAATCCTCGGGATGACAGAAAAAATATATGAGTATACACCAGGCGAAGAAGATTTATGGACAAGCCTCGATATTAAGCGAATTATCAATAATGAAAAATGGTATTATGTCTTACTGTTCTCAGCTGTAACAATATCCACCTATTTTTTTATAAAACTTAAGCGTGAGGGGCAAAGTTTTTTTCGAGCATTGATGAATAGCTACTTATTTTTCTCTTTACTGATTCCCTTTATATTAATCAGAAATCATATCATTGCCTTAGACTTGATACTTGGACAGATGCAATAATAGGTCGAAATCAGACCTTACCTAACTCTAAAAACTCATTGTGCAGTATATCCTCCATCTAAAACAACAGCTTGACCAGTCACACCTTTTGCTTTATCGCTCGCTAAAAATATACAATAATCTGCAATTTCTTGAACACTTATTAAACGTTTTTGGGGAATAAGCGGGTATAACACTTCTTCTAGCACTTTGTCTACCGATATTCCCCTTGTTTTTGCTAAATCATTAAATTGACCACGTACTAAAGGTGTATCAACATAACCAGGACAAAGAGCATTAACCGTAATTCCGTATTGTGCCGCTTCTAGAGCTGCTACTTTTGTTAAACCAATCACACCATGTTTTGCACTATTATAGGCAGCTTTTCCTGCAAAGCCAATGAGGCCATTTATGGATGCCATATTAATGATTCTTCCAAATTTTTGCTTTTTCATAATCGGAAAGACTTTTTTTATTGCCATAAATGGGGCAACTTGCATCACCTTGATCAAATGCTCAAATTTTTCCGTCGGAAATTCTTCGATAGTAGACACGTATTGCAAACCAGCATTATTAATTAATACATCAAGTCTTCCAAAGTTTGTAACCGTCTCATCAATGCTATCAATAATTTCTTGTTCTTTCGTCACATCTACCTTCAATCCGATGCAATCGTAGCCTTCTTTTTTCAGATCCATTGTTACTTCTTTAACTTTCTCTTCATTTACATCGGTAAATACAACTTTTGCACCATTTTTCAAAAATTCTACACCTACTTGTAAACCAATACCACTTGCCGCCCCTGTAATATATACGACTCGTCCGTTAACCATTTAATTCCCCTCTCAATTTCTTTCATTACTCACTTTATATAGATAAATTTCTTCCTTAAAAACAAAACTCCTTTTTCCAAGAGACTGTTTTTAATTAACTTTCCAATTTTTTTGTGTATGTTTAGACAAAAGCATTTTTTTAGTACATAAGAGGTTTTTATCCATATGACGGTTCCATCGTATTAAATTTCTATCTGTATAATTTTTGTTTCTACAACATAAACCGGCGAAGCAACAGGTTATATCCTAGTGGAAATGAGGATAAGAATCGGAGATGCAGAATAAATTTTTAGTAGGGTTAAACTGGCACACTTGTCAAGGACACATTAGAAAAAGAGGCTACGTAATCAGAAGATGATTCCTATATTGAATAAGGTGGCGCATTCTCCTCTTTTATTATAAAAATAGCTAGCTTTTCAAATATCCTTTTACAAGATCGTCCTTTCAGTTTACCTGTATTTAAACATTATAGTTTAAAACTGCATTAAATTCTGTGAATTATGGATATATAGAAAATATTTTCATTATCTTGTCAACGAGTCATAATCTTTTTATAATAATATTCAAATCTTAACGCTGCGAAGAGATAATTTAGAAATAATTAAGTTTTATAGTTAATATTAATGGAGGAATTTTTATTGAAAACTCAATATATTGTCGGATCAATGTTCTTATTAACTGGGTGTTTAATGTACTTTTTAGAGAGGTTAGTGAGTTCTGCTGTACATATTTCAGGTAACTTCGTAAACGAAAATACACTACGTATTTACCCGGAATCGTACATACTATCCTTTTTATTTATTATTATAGGGGGAATTTTAATAGCAATAGCTGAATATAGAAGGAACAAAAATCAAGGTAAATAGAAAAAAGTGTATATTAAATATTCATAAAAATGGTTCTTCGAACATTCAAAGACACAAGATGTGTGTTGAATTGTTTCAGTCGAACCATTTTTATTTTGATTAAGTCCAAAATAGAAATGGGTAAATATTTTTTTATAATACAATGAGTGGCCTAGTTTAACCGATCCGCGTCCTCGTAGTTTTTGTGCTCTGGAAATCTAGCTACAAATTTATATATTTGCTATTCTACGTCTTTTTTGAAAACCCAGGATATAATCTCTTTCAACAACACCCTATCGGATTTGACTTGCTGAATCGTATACGTTTGTCCTTTTACCCAATTTGGAATTGTTTGTCCGGTTGCATAATGAGTAGCAGAAGATTTGATTTTTACTTTATCACCTACCTTAAAATCTCGCACATCGCTACCACCTATCGGAATAATCAATTTCTGACCAACATAGATTGTATCAGAAATTAATCCGTTAGCTTCTTTAATCTGTTCAATGGTTACCCCATATTTCTGCGAAATTCCCCATAATGTATCTCCAGCTTGTACTATATGAGTAATCCCTGAGGGTGTAGAATTTTTCTTAAGATTAAACAATTTGACTAATCCATTAACATGACCCTGTGCGATATTATCTAAGAAACTATCATTTTTTAATTTATTCGCGTCTGTAGTGCGATCTATAAATCCATTCTCTGTTAAAATAGCAGGCATTTTAGTCTCACGAAGAACAGCATAGTTTGCACGTTTTTTACCTCTGTCATTCCAACCTGTAGTTTTTACAATTTCCTCATGAAGAATATTTTGATAAGCAATTGTGGAAGAACTTACATTTCCGTTGTAAATATAAGATTCAAAACCAACGCCACCGCCAGCGTTTATATGGATAGAAAGGAAAATATCTGCTCCCCAATCGTTAGCCATTTTGGCACGTTCAGCAAGTGTGATTTTTTTATTCCCTTCACGACTTAATTTAACTTGGACGTTTTCATAAGTTAATAATTTATCTTTTAATTTTAGTGCGATTGCTAAAGTTAATTCAGCTTCCTTTAAACCATTAGCAACAGCACCTGGATCATAACCATTTAAAACACCTTCATGGCCAGGATCAATAAAGATTTTAACCATTGTTAATTCTCTCCTTTTTATTTTTTATATATGCAAAAATAAGCCGCCCGTTTGGACGACTTATTTAGCAAAGAAATTGGTTCTATCTTAAAAAAATCAAAACAAGATATAAACCCTGTTCAATTGCTTGTAGTTTAAATTCGTTTATTATTACATTTACTACAAAAGCATGGATATAAAGCAAAAATAGATTTAAAAGAAGCTAAGAAAATATTAAATGATAATAAATAATAAAAAAGAGAACTTCATGTAGAGGTTCTCTTTTTTTAATGTGACACATAATACTCTATTATTATTTTTATCAATTTCAAAAGTTAGTTGCTCTGTGTCTTTAAGGTATAAACTTTTTCATTTCACCCCCCTCAAACCCGTATTCCATCGTTTCGTTTAAAATAAAAATTTATCAAGAACCCCATTTTGAAATGATTTTCGAGTCAAAATTGATCATTTTCTCTTATTTTTCTGGCATTTTTTCACCAATAAAATTCCAGAAAGACTCTTTTATGAATTAACTAGAGATCTTTCAAAGGATTATAGAACAGTTGAAATTGTAGTCGATCACAGTCCTGAATACGGGATCATGATGAATTAGCAGATGCTTTGGACAGATATGAAAGAAACATTGAACAAAGATTAATCGATTTTATGATATTTGAACTAGACTTTCCTCATCTTCCACAAGAACTATAGCTTAGGCTAAAATGTTTATTATAGCATAACAAAATTTTTATCTTCTAAAATGTATTACTAAAGGGAGGCATTAATAATGGATGTTGTAAAGGAAATTGAATTATTAAAATAAACTTCTTCAAGCAATGGTAGATGGGGATACATATCCATTTTTTATGTTTGCATTAAATCACAACTTAAATGAATCTCAAGTAAATGGGTATTTTGAAGATTTTAAGTGTATTTAAATACCGTTCAGACCAACTTAACGAAAAAGAATTTGAAGAGTACAGTGAAAAGAATATAGAAGATAAAAACTTCCTTAACGAACTAGGGATTAATATAGATATTTTATATAGCAATGAGTTGCCTACATTAACAGAATTTAAAGTTCATATGGAAAAAATATGTGAACACACCTTCGAGATGTAAGTTTAAAGAAACAAAATATGAAATTTGTACACATTTATTAAATCAAATAGAAAATTATTAAAAAAAAAAGAAAGGGTTGAACCTTTTCTTTTTTTGAGGATCGTATAATGTATAAAAATATTTTATGCATTCAACTTTACAATTTAGCATTTAAAAAAATTCTCATATAGTTGAATAATTATTGTCTGTTTTGCATCTAGATTGTCAATCCCGTCAGCTCTTAATTGGACACTCTCATAGAAATCTTTTAGACTTGTTCCTTTAGTTTTTTTGATCTAGCACCCCTTTAACATGCTATCCATCGCTTGAGAAATTGATTGATAAATATGTGATCTTCGTAAAAATAGGTTCAGCCCCCCAATGCGTTAAATTATAGAATAGGTAAGGGCTGAACCTTATTTTATTTAAAAACTTTTACCCCCAATACATAGGAATATATAAGTTCAAAAAACATTTGCATGATATTGAAGGGATATTAAATACTAATCCAGAGGATTTTCCACCCTAAAACATATTATTACTTTATAATGTCGCTATGTGGGCATCTATAGAAAATCAGTCCGGTTGAACTAAGAAATCAATAGAGATCAATGAGTCTTTAAAACTTTATTGCCACATTTGCAAATGGCTAATCAATTCTGGAATTACCTATTAATTGAAAAAATGAACACTCGATTATTTTTTTCCAGTGATACTAATACAAAGATATCGTGATCTGTAGAGTCTTTATGCAATTAAATAGCAATGTTGATAGGCAGAATTTCGTTTGCTATGCTTATATAAGCATAACGATATTAATTTACATATATTAAATTCTGGACTGATTATTGATTTCCTCTACCTTTAAATATCCGTTTTATTATCATTTACTACTCTAAGGAGAGAGCAAATTAATGAAATTAAAAAAAACGTATTCATTTATGTTTTTAATTCTATATATTTTTATACTATTTTTCTTTATAGTTTGGAGTAATTCTGACTTATTAGTTTGGTTATATACAATCGTATTCATCTTTTCAATCAGTTATCTTTGGAAAACACCTAATACAAAAAGAACAAAAAGACTGTTGTTTCTTGGTTATCTCATCATATTTATGATCCAACTAACCTATAATGCTATAGTAATCTATCCATTGAATGACAGCCATTCACTTGAATTCACAAAAAAGGCTATTGCTGTGTTTTTAATTTTTTTACCCTTTTCATTACTCTATATTAACTATCTTTATGTACTACAAAATAAATTTTTCCCATCAAATAGAGATGGCTACGTATTAACATTTGAAGCAATAAAGTTATTGCAGAATAAAGGCAAATCTTTCATTCACACGACAAGAGAAACGAAAGGAAAGATAAATAGAGCAAATCTTGAGCAGATACTGTCGGATATTCCAAAGCACCGGTATACGAAGTACACAAGTTATAATAACCTACCTAATACTTTCTTTGAACAATGTGAGCTTTCAATCGAAGAAGATAATAAAATATATATTATTGTATCAAGTACCGGAAGCCCGGCCAGTGAACTGATTTCAGTATTTACTAAAAAAGAATATAACCATGTATCAATTAGTTTTGATAAAGATTTAAAAACAATCATTAGTTATAACGGCGGGAATCATGTCCAACAACCGGGTCTAAATGTAGAAGATTTACAATCGTTCTATCAAAAAGAAGATAGTAATATTCTTGTTTATAGTCTTCAAGCTACAAGAGAACAAAAACAAAAGCTCCTAAATAAAATAAGAAAAATTAATTCAGAAGGAAGTGCATATAATTTAGTTGGTCTTGTAACTAAAGTGTCACTTAAACCTAACATTATGTTTTGTTCACAATTTGTTTATTCAATGTTAAAGGAAGTTAATTTACATTATTTTGAGATGCCGGAAACACTGGTTAAGCCTACAGACTTCATCGAAAAAGATTATTATAAAAAACTGCATTTTGAATATGAAATTAAGTTTTCTGAATACAAATCGAATTGATTAAGAAATCATTTGATTTTCACTAAAGATCTATACAGAATTAATTTCGTATCATTTTCAGAAGAATCATGTAACCGTTGGAGAACCAAGGAAAAAATGTTCTGCTTCATAATTATTTACTTTAACTGATTAAATAAGTTGTACCATTACTAAAATTTAGCTAAAAAATGCTATATCAGTCTAAAATAGGAACAAAAAATATAAAAAGCTAAATTTAAAAAGAATAGGTATATTTAAATAAATTAACCCCTGAGATGCTATATCGTTTAGTTGACCGAATTGAATAAAAGAAGACGGTTCCCCAAAAATTTATTATCGGTTTGCAAATGGATAGGTTACACTGAGTTGGACAGATTCGTTAAGGTCATATATACTTAAAACTCACAAAAAGTCGGGAGCGAATTAATTATGACCAAAAGATCAAGAAGAACTTTCACAAAAGAATTTAAAGAACAAATCGTCCAACTGCACCTTTCAGGTAAACCTAGAAATGAAATTATCAAAGAATACGAACTAACACCATCTTCTTTTGATAAATGGGTTCGTCGGCATAAAACAAGTGGATCCTTTGAAGAAAAGGACAACAGAACCCCTGAGCAGGA
>SMEK01000387.1_pt1 | contig 17310 bp, 13 predicted proteins | sample 2456371 | NCBI WGS metagenome assembly SMEK01 (sample SAMN10132590, study PRJNA489261) | soil metagenome | isolation source: day1 antibiotic-loamy sand soil ammended with composted manure from dairy... | place: USA | collected 2015-04-01
GCTGAAGCCGGAACTGGACCCAGGCGACACCGAGGCTGCGGCGATCGCGCCGCCGACGCCCGCAGCCAGGCCGCTGCTGAAGCTGGCGAAGCTGCGGTGGTCGAAGTTGTCGAAGCGCTGGCCGCGGTACCAGCCGGGTTGCGCCTGCTGCATCTGCGCCGGTGACAACGCCTCGGCGAAGCGGTTGGCCCAGGCGTTGCCCACATCCAGCGCCACGGCATGGGGCAGGTAGCTGGCGAACAGTTCGGGGTGCGCCTGGGGCGTGTAGCGCGAGTCCAGTTCCTGCTTCTCGGCCACGCCGAGGTACCAGCGGAAGCCCTCGATGCGGTTGAGCAGTTTCGCGCCGGCCTGGGTGGGCGCCTTCATCCAGTAGTAGAACGCGATATTGGTGCCGATCAGCGCGATGAACACCGGCAGCACGGCGAAGCCGGCGACGTTGCCCAACGAGATCATGCCGCCTACCTCGCCGGCGCCGAAGGCGACCGCCATGAACCACGAGACAACGACGCCAGCGCTGTGGTTTCGCGTGGTTCGCCAGGCCATGGCGGTGAGGAAGCACACCGGGAAACTCCAGGCGGTCAGCCACAGCACCAGGAAGGCCGCATCGCCTTGGCTGGTGCCGGCGATGAGCAGCAGGGTGGCCAGCGAGATCAGCGCGCCGGGGATCAGCTTGAGTGTGTTGGTGACAAAAAACTTGTTGCGGTACATCTTGTCCAGCGCCTTCTCCAGCACCTGTTTGGCCTGGCCGACGCGCTGGTGTGCGGATGAGACGAATGCCAGCCGGCTGCTATCGCCGAACAGCGTGTCGAAGAAGGTCTGCTCGTCCGGGGTCAGCGTGGTGACGGGCGATTCGCTGCGCGTCACGCTGTAGGTATCGCCCGCGTCCTGGTCGATGGTCAAGGCGCCCTTGGCGGCGAGGCCGAGGATGGCGACGGTGAAACAGGTCGTGTCGTAACCCATCTGGCGCACGAAGCGCAGCGCCGCAGGCGATTCGCCGTCCGGCGGTGCGTACTCCGCCACGCGCACACCGGTCGCCGGATCGCGGCCCCAGGCGATCCACATCAGCCCGTAATACAGCCACAGCAGCACCAGGCCGCCAAGCCCGATCAGCAGGCTGCGATTGTCGTTGAGCAACCATTGCAACCGCTGCGCCTTGGTGGGTGCGGCAACCAGTCCCTTGGGGAATGCCAGCAGGATGCTCAGGCCCTCGTGTGGTGCCAGCGCGCGGGTGGTGGCGTAGCTGGCGCCGTCGCGGCGGATGGTGGTGGTCAGCGCGCGTTCGTGCGAGCCCTGCACGCCGGTGTAGCCGGAGGCTTTCAACGGGTCGGCATCGACCGCGGCGGGCAGTTGCACGCTGGCACTGGCGTGGTCGATCGGAAAACCCCAGCCGGTGCCGGTGACATTCCAGTACAGCTCGTCATGGTCGTCGAAGACGCCTAGCTGGCGATTGCTGCGGTAGCTCAACACGTACTCGTGTTCGCCGGGCATGACGATGCCGGCGCTGCTGCCCAGGTAGACCCGCACGCCGTTGGCTTGCGGCTCGCTGTGCCAAGGTTCGGGCTGGCCGTCGCGTGCGGCCGAGAGCACCTCGAATTGCACGCGGTAGCGATTGCGCAGCGGGTCGCGGTAGTCGGTGGGGAAGTCGCGATAAATGCCGTGGAGGATCTGCGCGGCTTCGGCACGCACGCGGATGCGCTCGGTCACCACCATGCTGCCGTCGGCGGCCAGCGCGATGTCGGCGTGGTAATCGAGGATGCGCTCGTCGGCGCGGCAGGGTGCGGCGATGGCCAGCAAGGCGAGCAGGAGCAGCAGACAGGATCCAGGTGGATGGCGCATGTGCAGGTCCTTGCGGGGGTCAGGTCAGGCTCACCGTCACGTTGGCGCGGGTATCGTCCTCGGCGGCAAAGAATTGTGCCGGCTGGAAGTGCAGTGCGCGGGCGAGCAGCAGATCGGGGAAGCGCTGCAGGCGCGTGTTGTACTGGCGCACCGAGCCGTTGTAGAAGCGCCGCGCGTGCTGGATCGCGTCCTCCACCTCGACCAGTTCGCGCGAGAATTGCAGGAAGTTGGTGCTGGCCTTCAGCTCCGGATACGCCTCGCCGAGCGCGATCAAGTGGCCGAGATCACCAGCGAGCGCGGTCTCCGCCACGCCGCGCGCGACCGGGCCGGTGCTGGTTTGCGCCAGCTTGCGCTGGGCGGTGATCCGGCTCAGCAATTCGCTTTCATGGCCGGCATAGCCGCGCACGGCTTCCGCCAATACCGGTACCAGGTCATGGCGGCGCTGCAACTGCACGTCGACATCGCTCCACGCGGTGTGTACCTGGTTGCGGTCGCGCACCAGCCGGTTGAACACCCAGGCGGCGCCGATGGCGATGGCCAGCAGGATCCATGTCGTTGTCATCGTGCGCAAACTCCCTGCGTCGCAGGCGCAGCAGCCGGCTGCGGGCGAGGTGGTACGGATGGTGGTGTTTCCCCTTGCCGATCCATCTTGGCACCGTTCGGGCATCCGGACAAAAGAAAGCGGCGGACCGGAAACCCGGCCCGCCGCTGTGTTTGCGAATTGCCCCGGTTTACAACAAGGGGATCAACAGCAAGGCGACGATGTTGATGATCTTGATCAAGGGGTTTACCGCCGGGCCGGCGGTGTCCTTGTACGGGTCGCCAACGGTGTCGCCGGTGACCGCGGCCTTGTGCGCCTCGGAACCCTTGCCGCCATGGTTGCCGTCCTCGATGTACTTCTTGGCGTTGTCCCATGCGCCGCCGCCGGTGGTCATCGAGATGGCAACGAACAGGCCGGTGACGATGGTGCCGATCAACACGCCGCCGAGCGCCTTCGGCCCGAGCAGCAAGCCAACCACGATCGGCACGGCCACGGGCAGCAACGACGGCACGATCATTTCGCGGATCGCCGACTTGGTCAGCATGTCGACCGCGCGGGAATACTCCGGCTTGGCGGTGCCGGCCATGATGCCGGGGATGTCGCGGAACTGCCGACGAACCTCGACCACCACGGCACCGGCCGCGCGGCCGACCGCTTCCATCGCCATCGCGCCGAACAGGTACGGAATCAGGCCGCCGATCAGCAGGCCGATGATCACCATGTGATCGGACAGGTCGAAGGTCATCGCCGTTGCCGTCATGCCGTTCAACGCCGCCTTGGCCTGGGTGGCCACGTCGAGGTTGTGCGTGTAATCGGCGAACAGCACCAGCGCGGCCAATGCAGCCGAACCGATCGCATAGCCCTTGGTCACCGCCTTGGTGGTGTTGCCGACCGCATCGAGCGGATCGGTGATGCCACGCACTTCCGGTGGCAGGTCGGCCATTTCGGCGATGCCGCCGGCGTTGTCGGTGATCGGGCCATAGGCATCGAGCGCCACGATCATGCCGGCCATCGACAGCATCGCCGTGGCCGCGATCGCGATGCCGTACAGGCCACCCAACGCATAGGCACCCCAGATCGCCGCGCACACGGCGATCACCGGCCAGGCGGTGGATTTCATCGACACGCCGAGGCCGGCGATGATGTTGGTGCCGTGTCCCGTGGTGGATGCCGCTGCGATGTGCTGCACCGGCTTGTACTGGGTGCCGGTGTAGTACTCGGTGATCCACACGATCGCGCCGGTCAGCGCCAGGCCGATCAGGGTGCAGCCCCACAGGTTCATCGCGCCGTGGCTGAAGTCGGGCATCAGCTGGGTGGTGATCGGATAGAACGCGGCCGCGGCTAGCACGGCCGAGACGATCACGCCCTTGTACAGCGCGCCCATGATCGAGCCGCCCGCTTTCACCCGCACAAACAGCGTGCCGATGATCGATGCGATGATCGACACCGCGCCGAGCAGCAACGGATACAGCACCGCGTTGGCACCCACTTCGCCGATCATCAGGCTGCCCAGCAGCATGGTGGCGATCACCGTCACCGCATAGGTTTCGAACAGGTCGGCAGCCATGCCGGCGCAGTCGCCGACGTTGTCGCCCACGTTGTCGGCGATCACTGCCGGGTTGCGCGGGTCGTCCTCGGGAATGCCAGCCTCGACCTTGCCGACCAGGTCGGCGCCGACATCCGCGCCCTTGGTGAAGATGCCGCCGCCAAGACGCGCGAAGATCGAAATCAGCGAGCTGCCGAATGCAAAGCCCACCAGCGCGTGCAGCGCGGGTTCGCCGTCGATGCCCATGCGGTTGAGCAGCAACCAGTAACCGGCCACGCCGAGCAAGGCCAGGCCGACCACCAGCATGCCGGTGATCGCACCGCCGCGGCACGCCACGTCCATCGCCTTGCTCAGGCCGCCGCGAGCCGCTTCGGCGGTGCGCACGTTGGCGCGCACCGAAACATTCATGCCGATATAGCCCGCTGCCCCCGACAGCACGGCGCCCAGCAGGAAGCCGATCGCGGTCGGCCAGCTCAGGAAGAATCCGATCAGCAGCAGCAACACCACGCCGACCATGCCGATGGTGGCGTATTGCCGGTTGAGGTAGGCGCGTGCGCCTTCCTGGATCGCTGCGGCGATCTCCTGCATCCGTTCGTTGCCTGGCGATTGCGCCAGGATCCAGCGCGCTGAAAACGCGCCATACAGAACCGCCACTAACGCACATGCAACAACGATCCACCAGCCATACTGCTGCAGCATCGGAGCCTCCCCATGGGTTGTATGCGGCCGTCCGGAGTGGGCGGTCCGGGGGAGTATAGGCAGAGGTTGACGCGCAGGCTGTTGTGCGGCGCAGCGCCATCCATGAAAGCAAAGAGGCCATGCACGAATGCATGGCCCCGGTTCGCTCACATGTGCCGAGGTTTATTGCAGCGCCATGTCCAGGATGATGCCGGTGGCAATGGCGACCAGCAGGTAGTCATTGTTGTTTGCGCGTACCCAGTGGTAACCACGCGGCGGATGACGCAGGCGATAGTGACCGTAGTCGCGCACGACATACGTCGGGCCGTAATACCGGTGGCCACGCTGCCAGCGGTGGTGGCGGACCGGGTAATAGCGCGGCGGCGCGTGACGGTAGCCGCGGCTGTAGCTGTAGCGGCGGTCATCATGCCGACGGTTGTCGTAGCGGCGATTGTCGTGGCGGCGGTTGTCATGACGACGATCGTGCCCGCGGTCATGGCCCTGGCCGTGCCGGCCATGGTCACCGGGGCTCGGCGAGGCCAGCGCGAAACTGCCGGCGGTGAGCAGGGCAACAGCAACGAGCAGGCGGCTGATGAGTTTCATCGAGGGGTCTCCTCTGGTGGGGGTCGTGGCCGCAACAGCGCAGCGATCGACCCGGGCAAGAAAGATCGTAAGAAGCTTCGGCTGAACGTCAGCCGATTCGACCCGCCCGGTTTCAGCTGACGCTCAGCACGGTGAATTCCGTCACGAAAGTGAAGGGTTCAACGCTGGAACGCAGGCAGTCGTTTCGCCACCGCCACGTTCTTCAGTTGCACATAGCGCGGCAGGCCGTCGCGGCCATACGGCAGCGGCGCCTCGCCGCGGATCAGCGGTGCGAGATAACGCCGCGCCGCGGCGGTGATGCCGAAGCCGTCGCGGGTGATGAAGCTTTTTGGCATCTTCTTTTCGCGATTGGCGATCTTCGCCAGCGGCGCGGGCTCGATTTTCCAGCGATACGGCGCATCCGAGGTACGCACGATCACCGGCATCACCGCATTCATGCCGGCCAGCGCATAGTCGACCGCGGCCTTGCCCACTGCGTGCGCCTGGTCGGCGTCGACCTTCGAGGCGGCGTGCCGGGCAGAGCGCTGCAGGTAATCGGGCAGTGCCCAGTGGTATTTGTAGCCGAGCTTTTCCTTGACCAGCGCGGCCAGCACCGGCGCCACGCCGCCGAGTTGCGAATGGCCGAACGCGTCGCGCGTGCCGGCTTCAGCGAGGAACTGGCCGGCCGCGTTGCGCACCCCTTCGGAGGCGACCACGGTGCACCAGCCCACGCGCTCGACGGTGGCTTTCACCTTGGCCAGGAACGCCGCTTCGTCAAAGGTGGTTTCCGGAAACAGGATGATGTGCGGCGGCGCCTCCGCGCCTTCGCCGGCCAGCCCCGCGGCCGCCGCGATCCAGCCGGCGTGGCGCCCCATCACTTCGAGGATGAATACCTTGGTCGAGGTTTCCGCCATCGAGGCCACGTCGAGGCTGGCCTCCAGCGTGGAGATGGCGGTGTATTTCGCCACCGAGCCGAAGCCGGGGCAGCAGTCGGTGACGGCCAGGTCGTTGTCGACCGTCTTGGGTACGCCGATGCAGCGGATGTCGTAGTTCAGCGCCTTGCCCACTTGCGAAATCTTCAGTGCCGTGTCGGCCGAGTCATTGCCGCCGTTGTAGAGGAACCAGCGGATGTCGTGCGCGCGGCATACCTCGATCAACCGTTCGTACTCGGCACGGTTGTCCGCCAGCGATTTCAGCTTGTAGCGGCACGAACCGAACGCGCCGCCCGGCGTGTGTGCCAGTGCGCGGATGGCCGAAACAGGCTCTTTCGACGTGTCGATCAGATCCTCGCGCAGTGCGCCCAGGATGCCGTTGCGCGCCGCGTAAACCTTGACGCCACGGGCGCGGGCGGTCTCGATCACCCCGGCGGCGGTCGCGTTGATCACGGCGGTGACGCCGCCGGACTGGGCGTAAAGCAGGTTGCCGGTAACGGTGGCGGGGCGGCGGCTGGGGCTCATGGTGGTCCTTTATAGGGTGGTGGCTGGGGTGACGGCGTCCGGCAAATCTTTTTGGTGACAATCACTTGGCGCAAACCGGGGCGTGCCACTGTTTGACGGCATCGGGTGCAGCCGCTAATTTGACGTTTCCTTCTGGAATCCGGGGGCTGTCGCAGTGTGCGGCGGCCCGCCGAACTTGTGGAGCATTATGCGACTCGTCCTACTTGGTGCGCCCGGTTCGGGCAAAGGTACCCAGGCCGCCCGGCTGAAAACGGCGTTGGGCGTACCGCATATATCGACCGGCGACATGCTGCGCGCGGCCGTGGCAGCGGGCACCGCGATGGGGTTGAAGGCCAAGGCGGTAATGGACGCCGGTCAGCTGGTATCCGACGACATCCTGCTGGGCATGCTGGAAGAGCGGCTGGCGCAGGATGACGCCAAGGCCGGTTTCATCCTCGATGGTTATCCGCGCAACCTGGCCCAGGCCGATGCGCTGGACCAGTTGCTGGCCAGGCTGGCGCAACCGCTGGATGCGGTGGTGAAACTGGACGTGCCGAACGAAGCGATCATCGGCCGCTGCGAAATCCGCTTCAAGGCCGAGAGCCGCGCGGACGACAACCCGGATACCGTGCGCAAGCGCCTGGCCATCTACGCCGAGCAGACTGCGCCGGTGGCGGATTTCTATGCGCGCCGCGGCAAGCTGCAGGTCGTCGACGGTGTCGGCGAACTGGACGACGTCACCGCGCGGGTCCGGCAGGCCCTGCAGAACGAGCTGGCAGCCGCCAACGGTTGAGTTTCATCCGCCCTGCGGGGCGGATCTCGGGAAGTCGTTCGTCATGCGTCTGCATATTCTTGGCATCTGCGGCACCTTCATGGGCGGCGTCGCGGCATTGGCGCGCGAACTCGGCCACACGGTCGAGGGTTCCGATGCCAACGTCTACCCGCCCATGAGCACCCAACTGGAATCGCTGGGCATCGGTCTGATGAGCGGCTATGCGGCCGAGCACCTGCAGCCCGGCCCTGATCATCCTCGGCCGGATCTGGTGGTGGTCGGCAACGCGATGACCCGCGGCAACCCCGCCGTCGAATACATGCTCGACCAGCGCCTGCGCTACATTTCCGGCCCGCAGTGGCTCGGCGAGACGGTGCTGGCCGATCGCGCCGTGCTGGCCGTGGCCGGCACCCACGGCAAGACCACCACCTCCAGCCTGCTGGCGCATCTGCTGGAAAGCGCGGGCATGGCGCCCGGGTTCCTGATCGGCGGCGTGCCGGGCAATTTCGGCGTTTCGGCGAGGTTGGGGGGCAAGCAGACGTGCGCGGACCCCGAACCCTCATCCGGCGCTGCGCGCCACCTTCTCCCAACGGGAGAAGAGAGTGTTGCGCCGCCATTGGCGGCTCCTTTCGTGATCGAAGCGGACGAATACGACACGGCGTTTTTCGACAAGCGCAGCAAGTTCGTGCACTACCGCCCGCGCATCGCGATCCTCAACAACCTCGAATACGACCACGCGGACATCTTCCCCGATGTTGCCGCGATCCAGCGCCAGTTCCATCACCTGGTGCGCACGGTGCCGGGCAACGGTCGCCTGATCGTCAACGCGCACGACCGGCGACTGGCCGAGGTGCTGGCGATGGGCTGCTGGACGCCGGTGGAAACCTTCGGCATCGGGCACGGCGATTGGCAGGCCACCCTGATCGAAGCGGATGGCTCGGCTTTCGCGGTGCATCATTCGGGGACGCTGGTCGGCGAGGTGCGCTGGTCGCTGCTGGGCGATCACAGCGTGATGAATGCGCTGGCGGCATTGGCGGCGGCCACGGCGGCCGGGGCTGATCCGCAAGCGCTGCTGCCCGCGTTTGCCAGTTTCGAAAGCGTCAAGCGGCGGATGGAACTGATCGGCGAGATGAATGGCGTGCGCGTCTACGACGATTTCGCCCACCATCCCACCGCGATTGCCACGACGCTGGCCGGGTTGCGCGCGAAGGTCGGCCAGGCGCGCATCCTGGTGGCGTTGGAGCCACGCTCCAATTCAATGCGCCAGGGTGCCCACGCGCAGGCGTTGGCACCCTCGCTGGCGCAGGCGGATGCGGTGATGTTCCTGCAGCGTCCCGAATTGCCGTGGGATGCCGCCCGGGTCATCGCGGCGCTGGATGGTCGCGGCCACACCCTGCCGACGGTGGAGGCGCTGATCGATGCGCTGCTGGGGGAAGCGCGGCCGGGCGATCAGGTGATTTTCATGTCCAACGGCGGCTTCGAGTCCGCACCGCGGCGTTTCGCCGAACGCCTGCGACAGGCGTGACGGCGGCGTGGCGGATGCGCTGACGGACCCTCGCGCTGTGGTTACACTTCGCTGATGGCTGTCCAGTCGCCGCTCGCCGAAATGCCGTTGTTCCCCCTCGCCTCGGTGTTGTTTCCTGGTGGGCGCCTGCAGTTGCGCATTTTCGAACCGCGCTATCTCGACCTGGTGCGCGAGTGCACTCGTTACGGCACCGGTTTCGGCGTGTGCCTGATTCTCGAAGGTACCGAGGCGGGCGGTCTGGCGACACCGGCGGCGATCGGCACGATCGCGCGGATTACCGACTTCCATCGTGGCGAGGACGGCCTGCTCGGGATCGTGACCGAGGGCGGCTCGCGTTTCCGTGTCGCGCGCAGCCGGGTGCGTTCCGATGGTCTGCTGCGGGGTGACGTGGAGCCTTGGCCGGCTGAACCGGAACAACCCGTACCGGTGGAATTCGCGCTGTTGCAGAGCATCCTGGAACGATTGATCGAAACGATGGCGCCGCATTGGCGGGACGCTCCGCGCAGCGTTTATGACGATGCCAGCTGGGTCGGCTTCCGGCTGGCCGAACTGTTGCCGCTGGATGCCGCAGAGCAGCAACACATGCTCGAGCTGACCGATCCGGTACAGCGCCTGGCCGAGCTGCGCGATATCCTGCCGCGATTCCAGAAGCCGTGAATCCCGCGGCGTCGGCGTCGTAGACTGGACGCTTTGCGGAGTCCGCGCATGACCGAACTTGCCGGCAAGACCCTGTTCATCACCGGTGCCTCGCGCGGCATCGGCCTGGCAATCGCCCTGCGCGCCGCGCGAGACGGCGCCAATGTGGTGATCGCGGCGAAGAGCGGCGTGCCCAACCCGAAACTGCCGGGCACCATCCATACTGCCGCGGCCGCGGTGGAAGCAGCGGGCGGCAAGGCACTGGCCCTGCAGGTGGACATCCGCGAGGAAACCCAGGTCGTGGCCGCCGCGGCCGAGGCGGCCGAACGTTTTGGCGGCATCGATATCGTGGTCAACAATGCCAGCGCGATCTGGCTGGCCGGTACCGCCGACACGCCGATGAAGCGTTTCGACCTGATGCACCAGGTCAACACCCGCGGTACGTTCCTGGTCACCCAAAGCTGCCTGCCGTACCTGAAACAGGCGGCCAATCCGCACGTGCTGATGCTGTCGCCACCGCCGAACCTCGACCAGAAGTGGTTCGCACCGCACACCGCCTACACCATCGCCAAATACGGCATGAGCCTGTGCGTGCTCGGCATGAGCGCGGAGTTCGCACCGCTGGGTATCGCGGTGAATGCGCTGTGGCCGCGTACGGTAGTGGCCACCGCGGCCATCGGCATGATCGAGGGCGTCAGGGTCGAGCATTGCCGCAAGCCGGACATCGTGGCCGATGCCGCCCACGCCATCCTGACCCGTCCCGCACGCGGCTACAGCGGGCATTTCGCGATCGACGAGGAGATCCTGCGCGAACAGGGAGTGAGCGATTTCGACGGTTATGCGGTGCAGCCGGGCATGCCGTTGTTGCCGGATCTGTTCCTGGACTGACCTGGCGCCGGGAGCCGGGAGCTGGGATACGAAGGCAATATTCCAGCGACGGTGCACGTTCCCGGCAGCCGCAATGTAGGCCCGCACCTACACGGATTCCTGCCAAACCCCTGTCGCTGCAGTGGTTTTCCCCCACTTCACGAGTCCATCCCCTTCACATATTCGCGTATGGGCGCGCGTATATTCATTACGTGATCTACATCACATTTTGTGATTTCCAGGAAACAGGATTGTCGGGAAGCACGGGGAGCGCGGCCGCCGTCGGGGCTTGGCGCTCCCGAACGCGTCCCCGGCCTTGGAGATGGGGGTAGTGTCATGATCGGTGAACAGACATCCAGACGATGTGTGGTCTGGTTTGGCCAACCTTCCGCCGAAGAATGCGCCCGCCTGGCGCAGGCCGGCTGGCGCACCCGGGTTGGTGACATCCTGGCACCGTGCGGGGTGGGCATGCGGCGCGATGACATCGTGGTGGCCATGGCCGACCTGCGGCGCAGCAGCGCTGGCGCGGTTCATGCCATGGGCCAGTTGATGGACAACTATCCCTGGCTGCCGTGGCTGGCCGTGATCCTGCAGGAAACGGCGGCGGATGCCCCGGAAGTCGAGCGCATCCTGCGCGCCAGCGCCGACCACTTCACCGTGCCGGTGGATGTGGCGCGCCTGATCGAAACGCTGACGCGGATCGGCAGCGGCTGGACGCCGGCGGTGGACGACGTGGATATTCCGGGCATCGTGGGCGCGATCAGCCCGGCGATGCGCGCGGCCATGGGCAGCCTGCGCAAGTACGCGCCAGTGGAACTGCCGGTGCTGATCACCGGCGAAACCGGCAGCGGCAAGGAAGTGGCGGCGCGCGCCCTGCATGGCCTGTCGAGCCGCGCCGATCGCCCTTTCGTGGCCATCAACTGCGGTGCCTTGCCGGCCAACCTGGTGCAATCGGAATTGTTCGGGCATGAGCGCGGTGCCTTTACCGGCGCGAATGCGCGGCGCATCGGGCATTTCGAGGCGGCGGCCGGTGGCACGGTGTTCCTCGACGAGATCGGCGACCTGCCGCTGGATGCGCAAACCAGCCTGCTGCGCCTGCTGCAGGAGGGCATGCTGGTGCGGGTGGGTTCCAGTCAGCCGGTCAAGCTGGAGGTTCGCGTGCTGGCGGCCACGCATGTGGACCTGGAAATGGCCGTGGCGCAGGGGCGCTTTCGCGAGGATCTGTACTACCGGCTCAACGTGCTGCGCCTGCGCATGCCGGCGCTGCGCGAACGCGAGGGTGACGTCGAACTGCTCGCGCAACATTTCCTCGACGCGTTCTCGCTGCGCCACCACGGTCGTGCGCGCGCCTTCAGCAGCGGCGCGCGGCAGGCGCTGCGCAGCTTTGCCTGGCCAGGCAATGTGCGTGAACTGCTCAATCGCGTGCAGCGCGCCGCGGTAGTGGCCGAGGGTACGCTGATCAGCGCCGCGGACCTGGATCTGCGCGACACGCACCTGCCCGCGTCCGGTCGTGCGAGTCTCGACCTGAGTCGGGTGTCGGCCGAGCGCGAAGCGGTATTGAAATGCCTGCGCGAGTGCCACGCCAACATCAGTGAATGCGCACGACGCCTCGATGTTTCGCGGGTCACCGTGTATCGACTGTGCAGGAAGCACAAGCTGAAACTCGATGGCCTGCGGAGCAAGCTGCCTCCGAAGGACAAGGGCCGCCCCGACCCGGCGGCTCAGAACATGTAGGGCACCTTGAAAGTGAGGGTGTAATCGGCAGCGTCCGGGGTCAGGCCGACGCCGAGCATGGTCACCAGCGTGGTGTGCTGGTTCAGGGCATGGGTCACACCCAGATTGAAGGTGGCGGCGTTCGCGTCGCTGCCGATGATCCGGGTCCAGGGCGCATCGGTATAGCGCAGCGAGGCCTTGCCGCTGAGCTTGTCGCTGAAGGACAGACTGAGGCTGGTGCGTTCGTTGAAGGCGAATGCCACGCCAGCACCGAAGTAATACGAATTGCCCAGCTTCACGTCACCCGGGTTGCGCGTCTGCGGATCGGTGTCGATGTCGCCGAAGCTTCGCGGGAACGAATGGATATAACCCACGTTGGCGAACACGATCGCCGGGTCCATCGTCTTCACCGCCGACACGCCGATGTTGGCCTGCCATACGCCATTGCCGGTGGGTTGCTTTTCCGGCACGGCGAAGCGGATGTACTGATCGCCGTCGCGCTCCAGCACTTTCCAGTCGATGCCGTAGGGCGCGCGTCCGGTTGGCGCGGTGACACCGAACGTGAGCACCGTGTCCGGCCGCGAGGCGGTTTCCGCGAACAGCTTGTAGTTCGCGCTGAGGCTGATGTCGCCCAGCCCGGCGCCGCTGGTGTCCTCTTCGGCGATCGCCGCGGCTGAACCGCCGGCGCCACCCTTCTGGTAGACCGTCTTGCGGCCGAGGTAGGGCACGTCGAGGTTCAACGACAAGCGCGGCGTGAGGCCGTAGCGTGCGGCGAAATTGTAGGTGAGCGAATCCGATTCGACGTTCTCGATGGCGATGTTGCCGAGGAAGATCGCGTCCAGCGCGAGGAAGCCGTTGAGCGTGAGTTGTTTGCGGTCGTAGCGGCTGTAGCTGAGGCTGTTCTCCAGCGTCAGCTTGCGATCGAACAGCGCGTGCTCCTGCTGCAGGGCATCCTGCAGGCTGCGCGAGGGCGCTTCCTGTTGTGCCTTGGTCGCTTCGGCCACGGTGCCGGCGCGGTTGCTTTCGGTGCCGGCCGACGGCGCCGCGGGTTCGGTCGTTCCGGCTTGAACCTGTGCCGGCAACGCGGCGCCTGATGCCTTGCCGGTCAAACGCGCCTGCAAGGCCTGCACCTGGATGTCCAGTTCACGCAGTCGGCGCACTTCCTGTGCGTAGCTGCTCTTCAGCGCCTGCAACTGGTCCAGCAATGCCTTCACGTCGGCCTGGTCCTGTGCGTCGGGTGGTTCTTCGGCGTAAACGGTTGACGTGCCGAGTACCAGTGAGAGAGCCACCGCGGTGGCCAGAAGTTTTCTGTGCATGATCCTGGGTCCCTGGATGAAGAAGCGCCGGGCGGTGGCGCCTTCCTCATGGATTGCCGATGCCGCGGGCGAGCGCGATGGCCTGCGCCACGTTTTGCGACAGGTTCTGCGCGAGTTGCGCGTTGCTGGCCAGTGACTGGCGCACGAGCTCGATGTCCATCAGGTTGCTGGTGGCCTGGTTGTCGGCGGCCAGCTGCACGCTCTGGCCGATGCTGCCGTTGCGGATCCATTGCTGCACGCTGCCGAGTCCGTTGACGTCGAGCCGCACGCTGGCGTTCCGGCCATCGAAACCGGCGCTGGCCTCGGCGTCGTCCTGTCGCGTACTGGCATTGCCCGGTTGCGCGTTGGTTGCATCGACCGGAGTGCCGCCGCCATCGCGCACATTCAGGCGGACAGCGTTGCTGGCGAGGTTGCCGTCGCCGGCCACCTGCACGCTTTGCAACACGCCGCCGACATTGGCCAGGCCGCTGCCGTCGATGTTGCGGATGGTGGTGGGGGTGGGCATCGGCACGACGGCGTCGGCGCGGGTGATGCTGACGCTGGGCTGGAAACTTACCCGTGGCTGGGGTCCGTGGCTGGCGAAATCCATCGTGATCGCCAAGGTGCCTTGCAGCGTCTGTCCGTTGGCGGCGTTCCAGGTCGAGATCATCTGCACGCCAAACCAGGCCACTGCGTGGCTGCCGATGGTGTAACGGCCGCGCAAGGTATTGAGTTCCGGGTCGCTGATGTCGTGCAGGCCGTTGCCGGGTTGGGCTGTCGGCGCCGGCGGCAACGCAGCGGCATGCAGCGTCGTGACGGGGTTGGCGCATGCCAGCGCGACGATGACGAGGGGCAACAGGTGGATCTTCATGGCGCGCCCTCCGGGGCGGTCCGGCCTAGAACAGGTCGGCGTGGGTGAAGCCGAAGTCGATCAGCTCGGCGTCGGTGATGGGTCCCTGCCGCGCGAACAGCGCGCGTGCGCTGGGTCGATCGATGGGCTGCAGCAGTGCGGTGTGGCGGTCGAAGTCATTGCCGATCACCACGAATACCGCGTGCGATGGCCATGCCCTGGTGAAATCCGCCAGCGCCATCTGGCGATTGCCCAGCATCGGATCGGCCAGCTCCACGGTGTCGCCGCGGACCTGCTTGAGCACCACGAAATGGCGGAAGCCGCGTACATCCATCAGCACCAGGCCCGGTACGCGCAGCGTGCGCAGACGCGATTCGTCCACCCGGTAGCCGCGGCCGCGCATGCCGAGTGCTTCCACGTAGCGCTTGATGTCGAGCATCGAGAAGCCGCGCTGTTTCACTAGTTCTGCGTCCGCGACGCCCATCATTCCCTGGATCACCCGGGTTTCGTCGACGTCGAGGTGGTACGCGTAGCGCAGGATGGTGGCCAGCGCGGCGGCGCCGCAGCTGTAGTCGGTGTGCTGCCGCACCATGTAGCGGTAGCGGCCTTCCTGCATGCTTTCGACGCGCGTGTTGTAGAGGGCCCCGTTGGGCAGCACGCCACCGAAGCTCACCTCGCCGGCGCGAGTCGTTCCGCCGCTGAAGGCGCACAAACCGGCAAGCAGTACGGTGGCGAGTGCATGGCGCATGATCGATTTGTTCCTGGTGTGCTTGGCGAGGAATTCCCCCCGGCCCTCAGGGGTCGGGCCGGGGGGTTCCACAGGTGCCCGGCAACACAGCCGCCGGGTTACCGCCCTCGTCTGCCGCCTGATGCGGCAGCTTGCATGGCAGGTTTATTCACCGCCGCCGACCGGAGGCGCCGCGGCGCTCGGCTGCGCCACCGCGAGCGCAAGGCTGTTGGCCTGCAGGTTGCCGGTGCCCGAGGCGACGTTGACGCCGATGTTGCCCGATGCGTTCTGGAACGCATTGCCGGACAGGCTGGCGTCGTTGGTCGCGTCCACCACCAGCCACTGGGTGGTGTTCACCGTGCCGCTCAGGTTCGCCTGCAGGTCGATGCCGCCGAGCTCGACGAAGCCGAGGTTGCCGTGGTCACGCGAGCTGGTCGATCCGCTCTGGCTGCCGGTGCTCTGGCTGTCGGTGTCGAAGGCCAGGCCACCGATCGGCTGGCCGAGCGAGTCGTTCCCGCGATACGGATTGTTGACGGCGCCCTGCGCTTCCCCGTCCAGGTCGAAATGACCCGTCTGGTTGCCGCCGGTATGGGTGTTGCCGTTCCAGGTATCGGGGTAGAAGTTGTTGGCCTGGTAGGCATTGCCGCGGCTGGTGGATGTGCTCGTTCCGCCGTAGCTCCCCTGCGACGAGCCGCTGTAACTGCCCGCGCCGAGGCCGGCATAGCCGCCGCTCACGTTGCCGCTGAGCGATACCTGGGTGGTCCCGCCGACTTCCTCGGTGCCGCCCTGGTTGCTGATCAGGTTGCCACTCGATACCTGGTTGGAGCTGATGCTCGACTGGGCGTAAACGGTGGTTGCCACCGAGGCGGCGAGCGCATTCTTCTGCTCGTTGTTGTTGCCCGAGGAGACATTGACGCCGATGTTGCCGGCGGCAGCGTTGAAGGCGTTGCCGCCGATGCCCGCCGCGTTGGTCACGCCGCTGTTGAGGGTGACGTTGCCACTGCCGGCCTGGTTCACGAACACCTCGGCGTCGGCCATGCCGAACGAGAAGCTGGCATCGGCGGCGGACAGCGAAGCGGCGTTGTCCTGCGCGTTGTTGTCGCCGGCGGCCACGTTCATGCCGATGTTGCCGGCGGCGGCCGCACCGACGTTGTCACCGATCGAGCCGGTGTTCGTCAGCTTGTCGTTGGTGGCACCGTTGCCGGATATCGATTGGCGATTGTCGACCACCGCGATCGCGGCGGAATCGGTGGTGATGTCGCCCGAGACGGTCGGGTCACCGGTGATGGCGACGTCGGAGCTGAGCGAAAGCTTCTTCTTGAGATCCACCTCGACGCTATGGGCATTGGCTTCCTTGCGCACGTCGACGCTGACGTTCTTGTTCTTCTGGATGTTCTCGTTCACTTCGGTGTTGGTGATGCTGTCGGTGCGCGAGCCGTCGTAACGAAGTTTCGCGGCGGCATCCAGGCGCAGCTTGGCGGCGGCATCAAGGCTGGTGGTCGTGTTGCTGGTGTTGTTGGTGGTGTCGTTGATGACCGTGTTGGAATGCGTGCGCTGATCATTCACCGCGTGCTGGTGATTGATGTTGGCCGTGGCATTCTCGTCGTCGTTGGCGTAAGCCATGCTGGTGCCGAACAGGGTGGCTACAGCCAGGGCGAGCATCGTCCGTTTCAGGTTCGCGTTCATGGTGTCCTCACTTGTGTAACTTGGGTGGTATTCATTGCGGGATGGCTGGCACGGACAGCAACAACTGGTTGCCCGTGGCATTGCCCGAACCCGCGGCCTGATTGAGTTGCATCACCCCCTGGTATCCCTGCATGGCAGACGACCGGACCGCAACGCTGCGGGTGCCGTCGCCGGAGGTGCCGGGATTCACGGGCTGCTGCCCCCCTGCTGACGCGGAAACGGCGGCGGACAGGGAGTCGTCCGTCGTTTCGCGTATGCCTTGTGTGGTCAGCACGGCGGCGACGGCGTTGAGTTGCGCGTTGCTGCTTCCGCTGGCCTGATTGATCGAGGCGAGTCCGCTGCCGGATGCGAAGGCCTGGCCTTCGATGCCGACGCTGGCCGTCAACGGGCCGTCGCCATGGTCGTCGTATTGCCGTTGCCGGCTCTGGATGTTCGCGAGGCCACTGTTGGCGAACGCGCGAAGGTTGGCCTGCTGGTTGAGGTCGCCGGCGGCCATGTTGATGGCGGTAGCACCGTTGGCGCCGCGGAAGGCGTTGCCGTCGATGCGCGTGGCGGCGAGGTAGCCGAGCATCGCGGCGTAGTCGTCACCGGCGTGCGCCGGGGTGGCCGACCAGGCCGAG
>SMEK01000389.1_pt1 | contig 17235 bp, 14 predicted proteins | sample 2456371 | NCBI WGS metagenome assembly SMEK01 (sample SAMN10132590, study PRJNA489261) | soil metagenome | isolation source: day1 antibiotic-loamy sand soil ammended with composted manure from dairy... | place: USA | collected 2015-04-01
ACAAAAGTAACGATTTTAAATCATAGCCGTGACATTTTGCAGACAGAAGAACCCGATGCACGACCAATTATACGGAAAAAGTTGCATGAGTTAGGAGTGGAACTTGTACTCGATTTTGAATTTGAAGAAATTCGTGGAAATGAAATTGTGACTTCAAGAGGGGTTTATACATATGAAAATTTATTATTTGCAACAGGTAGAAGACCAAATGTAGAAATTGCAGAAGCACTTGGGTTAGAAATGAACGGCCGTTACATTAAAGTTAACGAATATTATGAAACAAATATGCCACATGTATATGCAATTGGCGATATCATCGGAGGTCATCAATTGGCACATGCAGCGAGCGCAGAAGGAATTCATGCCATTGAAGCAATTTTAGGAAATAAACCAGAACCGATTGATTTATCTACCATTCCACGTTGCGTCTATTCAACTCCTGAAATCGCGACATTTGGGGCATTGGAAAATGAAGTAAGTGCAGACGAAGTCATTGTTACAAAATTACCATTTAAAACAAATCCGAAAGCATTGATGGAAGGAAATGCAGATGGATTCATTAAATTTATTTCAAGCAAAAAGGACAATAGCATTTTAGGAGCATGCGTTGTAGGAGATGGTGCGACGGAAATTCTTAATTCTATGCTTGCAGTAAAAGTGGCTGGTGGAACAGCAGAAGATTTAGCTAAAATCATTTTCCCGCATCCTACAAAAAGCGAGCTTATTGGAGATGCAGCAAGAACAGTATTTTGGAAAGGAATCCATATTTAAAAACATTAACTTAGTGAAAAGGTTTCATATCCTTTTCGCTTTTTTTATGTGGCAAATGAGTGCCATCAAAATAAGATATATTTTTATTCGAAAATACTCAAAATCCGAAGCGAATTAGCCAAATTAACGATAAGCATTCGTAAAATATGAATTTCGATGAATGTTGTAAAACAAGACCATGCATTCTTATGTTATGATAAAATTCGCTTATAAATTATAAACATATGTAAATGTGAGTTGAGATTCAAATGGAAAATCAAAAATATGTCATTGTCGATTTAGAAACGACCGGTCATTCTCCTAAAGAAGGAGATCGAATGATTCAAATTGCGATGGTCATTATGAAAAATTGGGAAGTGGAAAAAACTTTCACTACCTTTATCCATCCAGGAAGAACGATTCCTTTATTTATACAAGATCTAACAAATATTTCAGACCAAGACGTCAAGGACGCATTACCATTCGAATCATATGCAGAAGAAATATATGAAATATTGCAGGATGCAGTTTTTGTAGCTCATAATGCCGACTTTGATTTATCTTTTTTGCAATCGGAATTTGAACGTGCGGGATTGCCGAGATGGAAAGGGAAGAAAATTGACACTGTTGAACTATCTAAAATACTGTTTCCTATGGCATTAGGCTATAAATTAGCGGATCTTGCCAGCGAATTAAATATTCCGCTCAATAATGCACATCGAGCGGATGATGATGCGATGGCAACGGCTTTATTATTCAAGAAATGTTGGGAAGAAATGTTATCACTTCCCATTCCAACTATTGAACAATTGCATAAACAGTCATTTAAATTAAAATCGAATATTTCCCATTTATTATTCCAAGCATTACAAGTAAAACGGAAAACGATCGAGAACGAATCGGATTATATCTATTATCAACAATTCGCATTAAAGAAAAAGGCGATAAAAAGTGCTGAAAAAGATTTGAAGGGAAGTTACCCAAATTCTACTGAAGAAAAAGTTGAGCTTCTTTCAAAACACTTTCTCAAATTTGAAAAACGCCAAGAGCAATTTCAAATGATGGATGCCATTTGGGAAACTTATCAAGCGAAAAAAGAAATTATGATTGAAGCATCCACAGGGATTGGGAAAACGCTTGGATATTTGTTACCTTCAATTATCTATGCAAAGCAACGAGGAAAGAAAATATGCATTAGTACTTATACGTCATATTTACTTGAACAAATCTTATATAAAGAGATTCCTAAAATTGAAAAGGTTTTAGGAATAAAGGTAAATGTATCTCTACTAAAAGGAATGAAAAATTACATCGATTTAGAGTTATTTGAACAGCTCATTCAACAAGATGGACATTCCTACGATGAAACGTTGACGATTTTGCAAATTATCGTATGGCTATCAAAAACGAATACTGGTGATTTAAGCGAATTGAATCTATCCGGCGGAGGGCAATTATTCGTTGAAAAAATTCGCAAAAAAAATCGCAATCACCAAAATTCTTTTGATTTTTTTGAAAAAGCCATTAAGGAAAGCTTAGAGTCAGATATTATTGTAACGAACCATGCAATGTTGCTAGCTGATTTAGTGCGTATTGAGCCGATTTTCCAATCGATTGACGGATGGGTAATTGACGAAGCGCACCAATTTGTACAAGCAGCAATTCAACGTGATCAAATTATGTTTTCTTATGCTCAATGGAAATATCTTTTTGGTCAGATTGGAATTTCTTCTGATTCAGGTCTATTCCAAGCTTTTCGAAAAGCAGCAATACAAACAGGAAGAGTCTCTGAACAACTATTTTTCCAATTAGAAAAGTCTTTTGCAACTACTTTGGAACGTATTGAAAGCGCAATGCAAACACTCGCAATTTCAATACAAAATCAAAAACCACCTTTATTAGATTATAAACAGACGGCATTTTTAAATGATTTATCATTAAATATGCCATTGTTGAAAGATGTTTCGAGAACTTTGCAAAAATGGATTGATTTAGCGGAATATGTTTCAAACCAAGTTCGTCAAGATGTTGAAGAACTCCCAAAGAAAAATAAGCTGCTGTTAGAACGTTGGGATTATTGGATTCGAGAATTAAAAATCAAATTAGCTGAATGGGATGAACTATTTTTTGTAAAAAGCAATCAATTTGCCGTTTGGGTTGAAATAGATAAACGGCATATCCCAGGCAGCCTTCGCATATACAAGAAGCCGATTGAAATAACAGAAACAGTCGATGTATTGTTTAATAATTTAAGGAAAAACGCAGGTGTTATATGGACGTCGGGCACTTTGACCATTCCGAATAATGAGCGATTTATAGCAAAACAATTAGGAATAGCCGACAATGTCCCGATTCTTAAATTGGAAGCTCCCCAAAACTATTACGGTGGAGCGAAAGGTTATATCGTATCCGATATGCCAGATATTCAAGGAGTATCGCAGTCGGATTATATTGAATCGGTTGCAGCGGCTGTAACTCAAATTATTCAAACGATTGAAGGTCGATGTTTTGTTTTATTTACTTCGCAAGATATGCTAAAGAGAACGGTTGAGCTTATTCAAGAAGCAGAATTATTAAATGACTATTTGTTATTTGCACAAGGTGTTACGAGCGGTAGCCGAATGCGGTTATTAAAATCATTCCAAAAATTCCATCGATCTGTATTGTTTGGTACGAACAGTTTTTGGGAAGGGGTCGATGTACCTGGAGAAGATTTGAGTGCTGTCATCATAGTAAGGCTACCTTTTTCTTCCCCTGATGAGCCAACGTTTAAAGCAAAAGCAACGATGTTAACAGAAAAAGGGCAAAACGCTTTTACAGATTTATCTTTACCTGAGGCAATATTACGATTCAAGCAAGGATTCGGGAGACTCATTCGCTCGTCAAAAGATAAAGGAGTGTTCATTGTACTGGATCGACGAATTGAAACGAAATCGTATGGTAAAGAATTTATAAAAGCACTTCCTAACATTAAAATTGAAAAACTCCCTCTACAACATATGGTGAAAGACTTACAACATTGGTATAATAACAAAGGTGAGGAAGGAAAGCAGGTAGACAACAATTGAAAAAAAGAAAAAATTATTCCATAAAATATAAGGTGTTTAAATGAAAAATTGGATTATTTTTATCACAAGTTTTATGTTAATATTAACTATTGGAATATCTGTTTTAGTCTTCTGGAAAGCGTCAAGTCCATTTGTAAAAATAGAGAAGCAGGCTGTGGAGTTAGCAATTTCATCTAATTCCATCAAAGCGGCCACTGATGCTTATGTTTACAATGGAAATAAACCGTATGTCACCGTTTTCGGAGTAGATGAAAAGGGTGAGGAAAAGGCTGTTTTTGTACCGATTACATTAGATGATAAATCGATACAAATCGTTAGCTTAAAAGACGGTATAACAGAAGATGAGGCTAAATCATTTTTAGATGAACAAAATGTTAAACAAGTGCTTCATACAAAATTAGGCTATGAGGAACCAGGCGCTGTTTGGGAAATCGCTTATATCAACAAATCGGATAAACTCAATTACGTCTACATTTTGTTTGAAGATGGACAATGGTGGAAACGCATTTTGAACTTATAGGGGAGAAGATTACAAATGAAAGAATTATTAGCCAATCGTGTAAAAACTTTAACACCATCTACAACTTTAGCAATTACAGCAAAAGCAAAAGAAATGAAAGCGCAAGGCATTGACGTGATTGGTCTTGGAGCTGGTGAACCAGATTTTAACACTCCACAAAACATCATGGATGCAGCCATTGATTCAATGCAACAAGGGTATACAAAGTATACGCCTTCTGGAGGTCTTCCTGCTTTAAAACAAGCGATTATTGAGAAATTTAAACGAGATAATCAATTGGAATATAAACCTAATGAAATCATTGTTGGTGTTGGAGCGAAGCATGTTCTTTACACATTATTCCAAGTGATTTTAAATGAAGGCGATGAAGTTATTATTCCAATTCCATATTGGGTTTCATATCCAGAGCAAGTAAAACTGGCTGGTGGAGTACCAGTTTATATTGAAGCAACAAGTGAACAAAACTACAAAATTACTGCTGAACAGCTAAAAAATGCTATTACGGATAAAACAAAAGCGGTTATTATCAATTCACCAAGCAATCCTACGGGAATGGTTTATACTCGTGAAGAATTGGAAGACATTGCGAAAATAGCATTAGAAAATAATATTCTGATTGTATCAGATGAAATTTACGAAAAACTATTATACAATGGAGCGGAGCACTTCTCTATCGCACAAATTTCCGAAGAAGTGAAAGCTCAAACGATTGTTATTAATGGTGTTTCAAAATCCCATTCAATGACGGGATGGAGAATCGGTTATGCTGCAGGTAATGCAGATATTATTAATGCGATGACAGATTTGGCATCTCATTCAACTTCCAATCCAACAACTGCATCTCAATATGCAGCGATTGAAGCTTACAATGGACCACAAGACTCTGTAGAAGAAATGAGAAAAGCCTTTGAGTCTCGATTAGAAACTATTTATCCAAAATTAAGTGCAATTCCTGGTTTCAAAGTAGTGAAACCTCAAGGTGCCTTTTATTTATTGCCAGATGTCAGCGAGGCAGCTCAAAAAACTGGATTTGCTTCAGTAGATGAATTTGCAAGTGCGTTGCTAACGGAAGCAAACGTAGCGGTAATCCCAGGTTCTGGTTTTGGAGCGCCATCGACAATTCGAATCAGTTACGCAACATCTTTAAACTTAATTGAAGAAGCCATTGAACGAATCGATCGATTTGTAAAAGATAAATGGCAAGAATAAGCAGTTTCGCAATACGTAGCGTCCGTATATTACGGACGCTTACTTCATAATGAAAGGAGTCAAGCATATGAAGGAACAAAATCATCGACTCCGTAACTGGATAGAGCAAAAAAATGTAAGCATCCCAGAACTATTTTTCCGATATTACAAAAGATTGGGGATTTCTGATGATGAAGCATTGCTATTACTGCAACTTATTGCATTCCATTCCGACAACATTGATTTTCCTCCCCCAAGTGCATTAGCGGACAGAATGCATTTTACGGAAAATGAGATTACTGCGAAGTTACAACGATTGCTTCAAAAAGGCTTTATCGAAATCACTCAAGGAATCGACTCAAGCGGCAAAATTTATGAGAAATATTCAATGTTCCCTCTATGGGATAGAATAATAGATTTAATGGAAGCACAATCCATGAAGCAAGAAGAATTCCAAAAGAAAAATGAGGAAGGGGAATTATTCTCCCTTTTTGAACAGGAATTTGGTCGTTTACTATCACCGATTGAGATTGAAACGATTTCTTTATGGTTAGATCAGGATCATCACCCTCCAAAAATTATACGAGAAGCTTTGAAGGAAGCAGTGCTAGCTGGAAAATTGTCTTTCCGTTACATTGACCGTATTTTATTTGAATGGAAAAAGAAAAATATTCGAACAATCCAGCAAATTGAAAAGCAGCGGGAGCAATTTGCAAAACATAATTCACCTTCCGCCCCTCCGAATCAAAGTACAACAGAAAATCGAAAAAAAGTACCATTTTACAATTGGTTAGATGAAAGAGAATAGGGGAGATAGAATGTTGACAAAAAAACAGTGGGAGCATTGTTTAGAAGTAATCGACGAAATGTTCCCAGATGCCCACTGTGAGCTTGTACACAGCAATGCATTTGAACTAACAATCGCAACTCTTCTATCTGCCCAATGTACTGATCAACTTGTCAATAAAGTGACAAAAAATTTGTTTCAAAAATATAAAACACCAGACGATTATTTATCGGTACCATTGGAGGAGTTGCAGCAAGATATTCGTTCCATTGGGCTTTATCGCAATAAAGCAAAAAATATTCAAAAGTTGTGTGAAAAACTTATAAAAGAATTTAATGGAGAAATTCCAAAAACGAGAGAAGAGTTAACTTCATTACCTGGAGTTGGAAGAAAGACAGCGAATGTTGTGATGTCAGTGGCTTTTGGAATTCCGGCTTTCGCGGTAGATACCCATGTAGAAAGAGTAACAAAACGGCTTGGGCTTTGTCGATGGAAGGACAGCGTGTTAGAAGTAGAAGAAACGCTAATGAAAAAAACACCTAAAGAAAGATGGTCCAAAACCCATCATCAATTAATTTTCTTTGGCCGTTACCATTGCAAGGCACAAAACCCTCAGTGCCATCAATGTCCATTGCTTGACTTATGTCGCGAAGGGCAAAAACGGTTGAAAAAAGGGTTGGTTAAACAATGATACGGGTAAGGAAAGATGCTATACAAAAGGAACAAATCGAGCCTTATTTTGAAGCTTGGGAAAAGTTATCAAAAGAAATTTTTGATGCGCATGACGAACGCAATGGAAAAAAAGCTCAAAGTTTAATGGAGCAAGGCATTGATTTGTTTGAGGAGTTGATTGTCAAAACTTCAGAATCGCAAGTTCAACAGTTCTTGCTCTCTGAAGAATATGAGGCAATGCCATTGAATGGGATGGAGCGTTTTCAATTCATCAAAGGAAGACCCGGACAATACGCATGTTTTGTGCAGTTAGATGAGTTATTTAAAGAATTGAAGAAACGATATGCGCGGTTAAGGGTACAGAAATAATGAATGGAACAATAGTGGCATAGGCGAGTGTAATCGTTTGTGCCACTTTTTTATGGCGAAATATTAACAAACCAATAGAAGTTGATTATATAGAAAGTGCAAAATTTTATGCTTTTTCTTTTAGCACTTATTCCATATGTAATATTGTTTATAGTTGCATACCTTTTCTTTAATTTGATTGTTCAAATAAAGAAAAATGTTGACAAGATAGTAGAACAGAATCAACGAATCCTTTCTTTATTGGATGAAATAGAAAAGAAAAGTGACAGGATTAATCCTGTCACTTTGATAAATGTATGATTATTGAATTTTAGTCGTGTTTTGAAGCTTCCCCAGGTGGTGTTGGTCCATTAGGGGGATTTACGACATTGCCTTCTCCTCCTGGTGAGAACCAATCATCAAAATCGTTGTTGTTTCCATTGTTTGGATTGCCATTGTTATTTCCGTTGTTGTTTCCATTATTTCCGTTATTACCATTATTACCATTTGGATTTCCTTGGTTACCGTTGTTTCCGTTATGATTTGGTGGATGGTCAGTTGAAGGTTCCTCAGTATCATCAGGTAATTCAACATCCGGTTCTGTTATTCCACCATCAATAGTAATGGATACAGATGCTGGTGTGCTTCGGTTTTCTCCAATAATTGCAACAACGGTGAAAGTATATGTTTTGCCAGCTTCAATACCTGATATGGAAGCATGTTTATCCGCTGTAATTGTGACGACGGATGATTTGCCATCATCGGATTGCATGGATACTTCATATTGAACATCCGAACCTTCATAGTCTTCCGGAATTGTGTAGTCCCATGTTAAATCAACTACTCCAAATACTTGGTTAACTGCTTGTAAATTAAACGGTGCTCCTATATCCACTTCTTCATATGCATCAGAAACTTCTTTTGGTTCTGTTCCACGTACAAACAGCTCTGTTCTTCGAAGTTCACTAGGTGTATTTTTACTTGCGAGTTTTAATGGTTCTGTACCAACTTCAATTGTTACTTCAACGACTGAATTTGGTTTTGCAAATCGTTTCGTTTCTTTTCCTTGAGAAATTTCCCCCATGATTTTACTAAACAATACTTGTGGAAGGCGGCGTTCATCCCAAGTTGTTATAGGCTCAGAACGTTTTTCGTATCCACTCCAAATAGCAATGGAATAATTCGTTGAATATCCGACAAACCATGAATCTGGCACTGCTGTACTTGGCAGGTTATATTTTCTAAATTCATCGGCACCATAGTTTGTTGTACCAGTTTTCCCGGCGATATCTAATCCTGAAACTCTTGCTGCTGTACCTGTTGCGTTTCTTTTTGAACTTACTACATCACGAAGCATATCTGTAACCATATAAGCTGTATAGTCATTCATCGCCACTACCGGATCAGGTTTGTACGAGATTTTAGAGCCATCTCGGAAAACAATTTCTTTAATGGCATATGGTTTGTTATAAACACCGTTATTACCGAAAGCTGCATATGCCGCAGCGATTTCGATAGGCGATAATTCAATTTTACCGCCACCAATAGCATCTGCTTCTACAATTTCATCTCTTTCAATACCCAATTTTGAAATGAATTCTTTTGCTTGATTTAGCCCAACTTCTTGCAATATTTTTACTGCTGGGATATTTCGAGAAGCATATAACGCTTCCCTAATAGTAATTGGTCCAAAATATTTTCCGTCCCAGTTTCCGAATTGTTTACCATTGGAATACGTATGTGGTTCATCCACAATGGTTTTTCCGGTAGACCATTTGAAATATTCAATGGCAGGACCATATGCGATTAGCGGTTTCATTGTTGAACCAGGAGGTCTTTTTGCGTCGTCAGCGTAGTTATAGCCTCTACCTGCACCATAATTGCGTCCACCGCCAATTGCTCGTAGTGCACCAGATGTTGTATCAACAACTGCCACCCCGGATTGAATCGTTTCTGTCGGGAAATTGCTTGCGTTATTCATGATATTTTCAACGGTAGTTTGTGCTTTTGGATCCAACGTTGTATAAACTTTTATACCTTCAGATAATAGACTTGGATCCCGATCTTCAATTTCATTTAATACAATGTCTAAAAAGGCATCGTATTTTGTGCCGGCAACGCCTTTTCTTTGTTCTTCCGGTAATAAGCGTGAAGCTACATCGATTTTCTTTGCTTCCTCAGCCTCGGCTTCCGTAATTTTTCCGTGTTGAACCATTAAACTTAATACGATATTGCGGCGTTTCTCCGCTCTATCTGGATTTTTAAACGGATTGTAATTGTTTGGACTTTGTGGCATACCGGCTAATAGGGCAATTTCATCTAACTCTAATTCATTTAATTCTTTGCCAAAGAAGTATTCAGCTCCTGTAGCAAATCCATAAATGTTCCCTGAAATCAAAACTTTATTGAAATACATTTCAAATATTTCTTCTTTGTCATACATGCGTTCTAATTGAATCGATAACCATGCTTCTTGCGCCTTACGTTTTAATGTTTTTTCATTGCTTAAAAAAGAGTTTTTCACTACTTGTTGAGTAATCGTACTTGCTCCTTGTGAACCAAATCCGCCGGTAAAGTTCGCGATTACCGCACCACCTAGACGGAATAAGTCAATTCCAAAATGATCAAAAAATCTTACGTCTTCTGTTGCAAGAATCGCATCAACCATTTCTTGTGGAATCTCGTCATATTCAACATATTTTCGGTTCTCAACACCGATTGTTGCAAAGAGTTCTCCATTCATGTCGTAAAACTCTGCAGAAATCGGATCTTTCAATAATTCTTCATTCAACTCAGGCGCTGAACTTGCGTAATAAAAGAACAATCCTGCTCCAAAAACTAAACCGGCGAAAAAGAGAGTAAAAATGGAGATGATTCCCCATTTCAACCATTTTTTTATAGGTTTTTTATGATTTTTTTGTTGAGATTCTCGTATTTTTCGTATTTCTGTTCGAGAGCGTCTATTTTCACTCAATTCTATCTCCTCGCTTCATGTCTATCATTCTCCATTGGAAATGAGTTTTTTTATAGCATTTATATAATCGATTCTAGGATTATAACCTGGAATGATTTCATAGCTTTTCTCCTCAAAAGTATCGATTGGTATCGATTTTCGTCCTCCGTTTTTCATGTTGCACCACGCATCATATAAAACGGAAAAAGGTAGTAAAAAGTATCGATCCAGTTTAGAAAAACGCACAATGGTAAATGCTATTCCTTGTTGACTAGTTACATTTTTCATGTGGGTGATTTGATGTTCGTGTACATTTTTTAAAGGGAAAGAAGTTTTACTTTCCGTTTCTTTTGCTTCAAAATCAATGTAGTAGCCGTTCCACACCCCATTATAATCTGTAGTAGATGGAGTACGAAAATATGCTTCTCGAATGACTGCCGCACTCCTTTTTGGATACTCTACTTTGACGATTTGGATGGGAACAGGTTTCTTATGAATGATTGCAATTTGTCTACTTAAATAGTACGCATTTGTCTCATTGATTTCATCTTCAAGAGTTTTTCCTCGATTTCCAAAAGAAAAATCTTTGTTCTTTTGAATAGGATTCGCATTTGATGTTGTACTTTTCGGCTTATATGGTTTTCCGTTCGGATATTTGAGCATCCTAAAATCACCCTCTTGAAAATGATATCCAAATCTAGAAATAAGTTTAACATAAAAATTTATCGAAAAAATTGTTCTTTTAGCTAACGATGTCTAGTTTTGGCTAGATGAAAGGTTTTCTCCTATATATATTGAATTAACAAATATAAGGAGGGATTCGTATGAATAAATTTCAATTGCTTATATCTCAATTGGATTGTTTAGATGAAATGATGACCGCCAAACTAGAAAATGAACGAGCTATGATTAATGACTACTTTTTCGGACAAATTGTTTCCACTCATCAAAAAGTAAGCTTAGCAGAAAAGAATGTTCATGTAAAGAATGCTTGTTCCCCTATTGCTAGTGAATTAGAATAGATTTTGATACACTAAGAATAAGAGGGTAATCTCTATGAAACTGCTAGAACTGACGAAATGGTTATTAGATGAGTGTGATGCGTCAAGAAAACGTTTTTTTAAAATGAGAGAACTTGACGCAACACCTCTATTTTTTGAAGAAGTTAAACCGCATTCGGATGATGTACACCAATACCTCATAGACTGGAAAGAACTGGCCATTCAATGGATTGAAGAAACTAAGCCAAAATATGTGCATATACAACAAATTTACAATGTCGTAGAATCGATGGATCAGTTCGTCGTACAATCCTTTTATAAAGAAACGAGCAAAAAAAGATTCCTTCAATCGGTGCATTCGGTACAATATACACTTTCAACATTGTTAAGGTATTTGGAGGAGAAGAACGGTGAAGAAAAAAAGAACGATTGATGAGTTAGTTAGGGAATGGCAAGAAGATGAGGAAATAAAACAAAATATTGCTCATATCGTGACAATGGAAGGTAGAGAAGGGCAGTACGCAGATTTTCCCGAACATCTTCATCCTTCTATAAAAAAAGCGCTACAAGAGCGAGGAATAAAAAAATTATATACGCATCAACGCCAAGCATTTGATTTAGCTCTTGCAGGAAAATCTTTTACTGCAATTACGCCAACCGCTTCCGGAAAGTCTCTCTGTTATCATTTGCCCGTATTACAAAAGATTTTAGAAGACCCTTCATCAAGAGCGATTTATTTATTTCCGACAAAAGCGTTGGCACAAGATCAAAAGACAGATTTAAATCACTTGATTGACGCCATGGATGAGGAAATATACAGCTATACTTATGATGGTGATACAGCACCAAATATTCGGCAAAAAGTAAGAAAAGCTGGCCACATTGTAATGACGAATCCCGATATGTTACATTCAGGCATTTTGCCCCACCATACGAAATGGGTCTCGCTTTTTGAAAATTTAAAGTTTATAGTCATCGATGAACTCCATACATATAAAGGTGTTTTTGGCAGTCATGTAGCCCATGTCCTTCGGAGATTGCTTCGAATTTGCCATTTTTACGGCAGCAATCCTGTTTTTATTTGTACATCAGCAACGATCAAAAACCCAAAAGAGTTGGCTGAAAAATTAACAAATACGAAGCATGAATTAATTTCTCAATCAGGTGCACCGGTAGGAAAGAAAACTTTTATTTTCTATAATCCTCCAATTATACATACAACATTTGGTGTTCGAAGAAGTTCTATATTAGAAGCAAGAGATTTAGCAGCGAAACTATATCAAGCTGGGATTCAAACGATTGTCTTTGCCAAATCCCGTGTCAGCGTCGAAAGGCTCGTTACGTATTTAAAACAGCTAACAAAAAATAAAATTGCAGATGAATCAATTCAAGGCTATCGGGGCGGATATTTACCTTCAGAGCGGCGTCAAATTGAAAAAGGTTTGCGAGATGGCACAATCCAAATTGTTGTAAGTACGAATGCCCTTGAATTAGGTGTCGATATCGGACAGTTACAAGCCTGTATTATGACAGGATATCCAGGAAATATCGCCAGTGCATGGCAACAAGCTGGACGAGCGGGGAGAAGACAAGATTCCGCATTGGTAATATATGTAGCAAATTCTACTGCTCTTGACCAATATGTCGTCAACCACCCGGACTATTTACTGGGCAACGCTCCGGAAGAAGCACTTATTAATCCAGATAATATTTTGATTTTGATGAGTCATTTAAAGTGTGCTTCATTTGAATTACCTTTTTCGACGAATGAAACTTATGGAGAATTTGAAGTTCAAGAGTTGTTAGAGTATTTGCAAGAAGAGGGCGTTCTAGTGAAAACAAATGCTCATTATTATTGGATGAGCGACCGTTTTCCAGCTCATGATGTAAACTTGCGTTCAGCTGCTGGCGAAAATGTCGTCATTATTGACCAAACCATTCCAGCGGGCACGAAAGTAATTGGTGAAATGGATACGTATTCTGCTATGACGTTATTGCATGAAGAAGCGATTTATCTTCATCAAGGAGTTCAATACCAAGTGGAAAAACTCGATTGGGAAGAGAAGAAGGCATATGTTCGTGAAGTCGATGTAAATTACTACACAGACGCCAATTTAGCTGTGGAACTAAAAGTGTTAAGTGAAGATAAATCAGCTATGTATCAGAATGTGACGGTTAGCTACGGAGATGTAAGTTTAGTCGCTATACCTACTATTTTCAAAAAGATTCATATGACAACATTAGATAATATTGGATCCGGAAAGATTCATATACCACCTATGGAGATGCATACAAATGCTACGTGGATTTCCTTTGATTTGCCGGAAAATTGGTCAGAGGAGATGCTGACAGATGCATTAACTGGGGCTGCGTATGCCATCGGATCATTCATCCCGTTGTATATCCAATGCGATCGAAATGATGTCACAGTTGTTCCACAAGTAAAGTCCGTACACAATGAAAAACCGACTTTGTTTATTTATGACAGCTATCCTGGGGGAATCGGTTTAAGTGAGAAAGTATATGATCTTCTCGTACCTATTTTAGAATTAACGATTGAACATGTCTTATCTTGCCCATGTGAATATGGTTGCCCGTCTTGCATCGGTGCACAAGATAATTTATCCGATGGAAAATCGAGAGTATTGAAAATATTAAAGATTTTATTTAATGAAATGATGTGATGGTATGAGTTACGAAAATAAAATAATGCAACTGAAAAAAATGCTTGGAAAGAAGAAAGAACAGCATTCTGAACAACCTTCATATCAAAAACCAGAAAAACCAGCCTATATTTCCAATTGGGGAAAGGCTGGGCTTTCTATCGTAGAAAATGACTTTGGAGTGGTGTTTCATCGACAAGTCCGATATCCATTTACTTATCAGCATGGATGGTATCAACTTCAACAATTTTTTCAGGCAGTAGAGAAGTGGGAACAGACTAAATTTCACCATCCATATGCTATATCCTCAGAGGAAACAGTGTTGTTTTTTGATACAGAAACAACGGGCTTAAAGGGAGTTGGAACTCAAATTTTTCTCATTGGTTTGCTTGGGATTGATGAAGAGGAATTTGTGTTGAATCAATACGTATTAGCTGATCCAGCAAATGAAGCAGCATTATTATTTGAATCAAAGCTATGGCAATGGGGGAATACAATTGTATCATACAACGGGAAAAGTTTTGATTGGCCGCAGCTTGAGATGCGTTGGACCTTTCATAAAAACTTTTTGCCGAAATTACAAACGCCTAGACAAATCGATTTATTACATAGTTCAAAGCGAATCTGGAAAAACCACTTAGAAAAAGTAAAGTTGACGAAAGTGGAAGAAGAAAAATTAGGTTTCAAAAGGGAACATGATATTCCGGGATTTCTTGCTCCGATTATTTATGCAGATGCGGTGAAGAGCGGAAATGCTATCGAACTAATGAAAGTTCTTCAACACAATGAATGGGATATATTATCATTATTGACGCTTTATATTCATTCAACAACTCTTCTTCTTGACCATGCGTTACAAGATGATGCAGTTACATATATAAATATTGGAAAATGGTACGATGATTTAAAGGAACGTCAACAAAGCGAGAAAGTATTATTATCTGTAACAAATCAATTTGATGTAAAAGAATCAGGACTCGCATATTTCTATTTAGCATTTCAACAAAAACGCAATAAACAATTTCTAGAATCAATTGAATCTTTTCAAAAGGCAATACATATAATTGACGAGAGAAAAAAATTGAAAGCTTTTGAACAATTGGCAATGCTCTATGAACATCAAATGAAAGACTATTCAAAAGCATTACAGTATACAATAAAAGGAATAGATTTGCTTCAACAGGCAACATTTTTCAATGAGAATCAAAAGAAAAAACAGCTAGAAACTTGGGATAAACGTTTGCAGCGTATAAAAAAGAAAAATGGGAAATTATTTCATACTTTTGAATAGAAACTTTCATTTCCCAGGTAAGCGCAAATATTGACAAAATCTTTTCGTTCAATGAGTCGAAAATTGCAAAAAATATAATTATAAGATGTTTATTTGTCCTTTTATAACGTTATATGTGATATAATATAGGGTACGTATGTATCGATGGAAGGGCGATGTGCATGAAAATAAAATTAAATTCTAAAATGATATTGGAAAAAGAATTTAAAAGACAAATGAAGGGCTACAATGTCGATGAAGTAGACCAATTTTTAGATATTATCATGGAAGATTACGACAATTTCAATAAAATGATTGAAGAATTACAAGCTGAAAACGAACGTTTGAAAAAAGAACTAGAAAATGCGACTAAGAAACAACAGATCCCTCAACCAACTTTAGGAAATACGAATTTTGATATTTTAAAACGGTTATCGAATTTAGAGAAACATGTGTTTGGAAGTAAATTGTATGATTGATAAAATCCTCAAGTTGTTTTTGAATTAATTGTCTAGTATAATGATTTTTAGATCATAGTGGTTTCGAGTAATCGCTGCAAACGATTTTCGTTTGTAGAGGAAAGTCCATGCTCACACGGATCTGAGATGACCGTAGTGTTCGTGCTTACCGAAAAAATAAGGTAAGGCAAAGCTTACGCAGCTTTGACGGCGGAAGGAAGACCTAAGTCCTTTTTGGATATGGTTGACACTTCCTGAAAAGTGCCACAGTGACGTAGCTTCATCGGAAACGGTGAAGGTGGAACGCGGTAAACCCCACGAGTGAGAAACCCAAATTATGGTAGGGGCGCTCTCCCGAAGGAAATGAACGGAGGGAGGGACGAGAGAAATACTCTCGTAGATAGATGATTACTACCTGACAGTACGAGGCAATCGCCGTTTGAGTACGCAGGAACAGAACATGGCTTACAGAAATCACTATGATAAGGAAAACAAATACATTTTTAAATGTTCATCGTATGCTTCAATTAAAATTATCGTCATAAGCTCTCCATTAAAGGAGAGCTTTTCTTTATATAATCGATGCGGGGGAGAATGGATAATGGTGGGGAAAAATGAAAATCAATCAATAGATAAACAGATAACCGAGTCAATATCAGCGAAGGTATTAAAAATCATTATGGATAATATTACTGAAGGCGTACTCGTAACGGATGAAACGAAGAGAATTATATTCGTTAACCCAGCCTTTGAATACGTAACTCGCTATCATTTTGATGAGGTTGTTGGAAAAAATCCTACAATCCTCCAATCTGGCATGCATGATCACAGATTTTATCAATCTATGTGGGAATCCATTCATCAACAAGGGATATGGCAAGGAGAAATATGGAATCGAAAAAAAGATGGCGAAATTTATCCTGAGTGGTTAAAAATTAAGGCCATTAAAAATGAACAAGGGGAAATTACAAACTATATCGGGATATTTTCTGATATATCAGAGAAAAAGATTATTGAAGATGAATTAAAAAATAAAATCTTAACCGATACACTTACCAATGTGAATAATCGATATTCTTACTTAGTGAAAATGAATTCTCTTTTGGATTCCAACACTTTGAATAATAAAAAAATGAAAGTACAACATGCTGTGATTTTCATAGACTTAAATCGTTTTAAGCAAGTAAATGATACGTTAGGTCATATAATTGGCGATGCTTTGCTTGTGGAAGTAGCAAACCGCTTAAAAAATTTAGTGAGTGAAAAAGATATAATTGCCCGCCATGGAGGAGATGAATTTATCATCACTTTAGTAAATATTTCTCACCCGAGAGACGCTGCGCACTTTGCAGAAAAAATTATTCGTAAAATAGAGGAACCTTTTTTTATTGATGGTCATGAAATCTATATGTCAACGAGCATTGGCATTAGCCTTTACCCCATTGACGGCCAAACGACAGACGAGCTCATCTATTGTGCAGATAAAGCAATGTATTATGCAAAGCAAAAAAGTTCGAATCATTTCTCCTTTTATTTTGATGAATTAAATGTGAATAA
>SMEK01000391.1_pt1 | contig 17230 bp, 14 predicted proteins | sample 2456371 | NCBI WGS metagenome assembly SMEK01 (sample SAMN10132590, study PRJNA489261) | soil metagenome | isolation source: day1 antibiotic-loamy sand soil ammended with composted manure from dairy... | place: USA | collected 2015-04-01
AAAATTGTCTAAAAATAAGTGGAGGTAGTTTGCCAAAAAAAATAAGGCGCGTATTCCAGAAGAAGGAGAATTGGAATGCAAACAAAGGATTTTCCTTACATCAAATGGGGTGATCATCGAACGGTAAGGTGTATTTTGGAAGGAGGAATAGGTTACATTTGGTGGAAATAGGTGATTTAGTAAACTTAACAACTGATGGGTAAAATTATAGCAATAGCCAACCAAAAGGGAGGCGTTGGCAAGACGACAACAGCGATTAACTTGGCAGCAAGCCTAGCAGCTTTGGAACACAAAACACTAATAGTAGATGCTGACCCTCAAGCAAATACCACTTCTGGATTAGGTTTTAATCCTCAAAAAATAGAGAATAGTATATATGAGTGTATGGTCGATAACATTTCTGTTAAGGATGCCATCGTAAGATCAGAAATAGATTACCTTGATTTGCTTCCTTCTCATATAGATTTAGTTGGTGCAGAGATCGAGATGGTGAATTTGGTTAACCGCGAGGAGAAAATGCGAGAAGCACTCGATGAAGTAAGAGATACATATGATTATATAGTGATAGACTGTTCTCCTTCTCTTGGACTCATTACCATCAATGCCTTGACAGCTGCCAACTCAGTGATCATACCGGTTCAGTGTGAATATTTTGCCTTGGAGGGACTTGGAAAGCTGCTCAATACAATTAAGATCATACAGTCTCGTTTAAATACAGGCTTAGAGATAGAAGGTATTTTGCTCACGATGTATGACGTGAGGCTTCGGTTGTCCAACCAAGTAGTAGAAGAGGTAAATCAACACTTTAAGCAGATGGTTTTCTCAACGATTATCCCTAGGAATATAAAATTGAGCGAATCCCCGAGTTTTGGCATGCCCGCCATAGCTCATGATGCAGAAAGTAAAGGGTCTATCGCCTATCTAAACTTGGCCGAGGAAATCATTAAAAAGAACGCAGTAGTTTAAAATTTTCATAATGAGTAATCAGAAATCGCCGAAAAGAAGAAATGCATTAGGAAGAGGTCTGGGCGCCTTGTTGGAAGATTCCGACACCGGTAGAGAAAATCTGGATGGGAAAAGGAGCCCTATGCCTAGAAGCGGAATGGATGAAATCCCCCTTTCGGAGATCGAAGTAAACCCTTTCCAGCCACGTACTTATTTTGATAAGGAGGCCCTTCAGGAGCTTGCCGATTCCATAAAGGTACAAGGAATCATTCAGCCGATTACAGTAAGGAGATTGGAAAGAAACCGGTACCAGTTGATATCGGGAGAGCGGAGGTTTCAGGCCTCTAAGCTAGCAGGGCTAGAGACTATTCCGGCTTATGTGAGAACGGCCGACGACCAGCAAATGCTGGAGATGGCCTTGATAGAGAACATTCAAAGAAAGGATCTCAATGCCATTGAGATCGCCCTGAGCTATCAGAGACTATTGTCCGAATGCGACTTGAAACAAGAACAACTGGGCGAAAGAGTGGGTAAAAACAGGACAACGGTCAATAACTACCTCCGTTTGCTCAAGTTGCCACCGGATATTCAAATTGGACTGAGAGACAACAAGATATCGATGGGGCATGCTAGGGCCATTATCAACGTGGAAAATGTAGATGCCCAATTGGCCATATACAACAAGATCATCAAGGACGACCTCTCGGTAAGGAAAGTAGAGGCCATGGTAAGGGATCTTATGGCCGGAAACGAAAAAGAAGAACCATATACCAAAGAGAAAAAACGTGCAGATGACAACTATGAAATAAAGCAGTTGCAACAAAAACTTTCATCTCATTTTGGTACAAAGATCAATATTAAGAGTGATGACAATAATAAAGGGGAGATAAAAATACCCTTTGTTTCCGCTGAAGATCTGAACCGTATTTTGGAAATTTTGAACTTATAATGCGTAAGGTCGGCATTTTTTATTTTAGATTGTTTTTGGTTTTATGGGGAACTTCATCCGCGTTTGGCCAAGAACTAGCCGATACCGTTGCTACCGATACAGCTCGGCTAGAGTATGAATATGAATATAAGGCAGGGCCTAAGGTTACGGCTGATTATGTGGATACTGTAACTGTTGCCGATACTTATGAAGAGTTTTCTCCCCGGAAAGCCTCTTTGTATTCAGCCATACTCCCGGGATTGGGACAAGCCTACAACGAAAAATACTGGAAGATCCCGATTATATATGGTGGGGCAGTAGCTTTGGGACTGGCCATTGATTTTTATGCAGAGCGCTATTCCTTCTATAGGAGAAATCTATTGACGCAGCAAGAAAGCGGTACGAATGAATTGGGTGTAAGCGAAAGGGTGTTGGAAAATGCTACAAATAAAATGAGGAGGCAGCGGGACTTTTTTGTCATCATGTCGGGGTTGGCATATATGGTCAACATTGTGGATGCGCACATCGACGCACACCTAAAAGGTTTTGATATGAGCGACAACCTAACATTGAAGCTTGGGCCCTCGTTGGAGACTACCCCTTTTGGAACACCAGTAGGGGGTATGGCGCTTACCCTGTACTTAAAATAGATATCATAGAATCATAATTCAAATTTATATAAATGAACATTTTACTTTTAGGCTATGGAAAGATGGGAAGGGCTATAGAGAAAATCGCCCTTGAAAGAGGACATACTATCGCAGGCAGAATTACCATAGAAAACAGGCACGAGTTGACCATTGAGCAGGTAAAACAAGCTGATGTGGCCATAGAGTTCAGTGAGCCAGAAGCTGCAGTCTCGAATATTAAGTTGTGCTTGGATAATGGCGTCCCGGTATTGTCAGGCACTACGGGATGGCTTGACCAAAAGGAAGCCATTGATGCCTATGCTATAGAAAAAAACGGAACTTTCTTTTATGCCTCCAATTTCAGCATTGGCGTTAATTTGTTTTTCAAGCTCAACAAAACATTGGCGTCGCTCATGGAAAGGTACAATGAGTACAGTGTGGACATGGAAGAAATACATCATACAGAAAAGAAAGACGCTCCTAGCGGTACGGCCATTACTTTGGCAGAGGGTATTATGAGCGTCAATTCATCAATAAAAAAGTGGGTAAATGAGCCTTCGGACCAAAAGGATACGCTTCCTATTATCTCCAAAAGAGAGCCAGAAGTGCCAGGAACGCATACCGTGCGTTATTTTTCAAAGATTGACGAGATCGAAATCAAGCATACTGCCTATAGTAGGGAAGGGTTCGCATCGGGCGCTGTTTATGTAGCGGAATGGATTTCCGATAAAAAAGGAGTGCTTTCTATGGAAGATTTTCTCCAACTTTAGTAAGTTGCATTGTTTGCTGAGATAAAAACAGATGAGATTTAACTTTAAAAGATCGAAAGGCCCAAAATCCAAAACCAGGGAGTGGGTCGATGCCATTGTATTTGCTGTAATAGCGGCCACTATTATCCGTTGGTTATTGTTAGAGGCCTTTACGATTCCTACGCCTTCAATGGAAAGGTCGCTGCTCGTTGGCGATTTTCTTTTTGTGAGCAAGATCCACTATGGGCCAAGAACACCCCAAACCCCTTTGCAAATACCATTGACGCATAACCATATTTGGGGAATGCCCAACGTTCGATCTTATCTGGATTGGATTCAGTTGCCCATGTACAGATTTCCAGGGCTTACCTCGGTAAAACATAACGACGTGGTAGTGTTTAACTATCCTGATGAGCTGCAGCATCCTGCCGATCTACGGACACATTACATAAAGCGGTGCATTGGGTTGCCAGGCGATACCGTTTCTATAAAAGATTCCCAAGCTTACGTGAATGGCGTGGCTGTGGAAAACCCCGAAGGGATGCAGTTTAATTACTACATTTCGACCAAAAGTGTCATCAACGATCGGGTTTTCCACGAACATAAGATCAGGGAATACGGGTTTATCCCCAATATTGGCTATTCTGTAATGACTACGCCTGCAACAGCAGAAAAGTTGAGAGCGCTGTCTTTTATCGACGACGTGCAATTGGCACAAATGAGCGAGGAAGAAGCAGAGCCTAGGATTTTTCCCGATGCAGGGAAATTCCCTTGGAATCGCGACTTTTACGGACCTTTATACATTCCCAAGGAGGGAGTGACAATCCCGATAAATGAAGAAACTTTGGCCACTTACAGGGATGTAATCATGCATTATGAAGGAAACGAAGATGTGAATATTGAAGAAGGAAAGCTTACCATACAAGGAGAAGTCATAACGCAATACACATTTAAGCAGGATTACTATTTTATGGTAGGAGACAATAGACACAATTCCCTTGACTCTCGCTATTGGGGATTTGTACCCGAAGACCATATCGTGGGTAAGGCCTTCTTTATATGGCTTTCTATTGATCCTCAAGGCTCTTTCTTTAGCAAAGTACGATGGGACAGATTCTTTAAAATGATTCATTAAGCAGGGCGTATTAGTAATTACAATTCAGGGGTGTGGAGGAGGTACAAATCATAAGTTATTCGCCAAAGTATGCCAAAGTATTTAAAAGCTTGAATGAGGCATGGATAACAAAGTACTTTGAGCTAGAGGAAGAGGACATCAAAACCTTAGGCGACCCTGAGAAGATCATTCGTGACGGAGGTTTTATCCTGGTGGCCATTTTGAGAACAAAAGGCGAGGCGGTTGGAGTTTGTGCTTTGCGCAAAAGCGGTGATAAAACGTATGAGTTTAGCAAAATGGCCGTATCGGAAGAAATGCAAGGACTTGGGATAGGGAAGAAACTAGGAGAGGCTGCCATTGAAAAAGCTAAAGGTGTGGGAGCCAAACGCATTTTTTTGGAGGGGAATACCGCATTGAAAGCCTCTATTCATCTCTATAAAAAATTGGGGTTCAATGAAATTAAAGGGCAAAAGTCGCATTATAAGCGTGTCAATATCGTGATGGAGAGGCATATTGAGTGACAATAGACCGGCAAGTTTTGTAGAAATAAGTAATGCAATACTGATCCCAAGCTATTTAATGTGGTTATCCACTTCCTCCTATGTTCTTGTTGAATAAATTCCGAACACAATATGATTGGGAACGCTCTTTTTTCATGATTTGACGCCTACCACTACAAAGTGGGGCAATAGTTGATATTTCCCCTTTTCTATATATTTCCTCCTTGAATAACACTAAAAAAATGTTACCTTGTAGAGATATCGGGATATAGCTCATACAGAAACAATTGGCATGAGAAAAGTAAACTATCTGTTGCTTTTTTTATTGGTGTGCATGTGTTCGCATGTAGCCAATGCCAATCATATTGTGGGCGGAGGAATCGAGCTTGTGCACCTAAGTGGGTCAAACTATAAATTGAGCTTAATCCAATACCGTGATGCCATCCAACAAGAGAATACCGTCATAGAACCCTATATTACTGTGCGTATTTTTCGACAGGGCGACAATCGGGTCGTAAAAGATGTCGTGCTATACTTCAGTGAAGAAAAAGAATTAGAATATACCAGTCCAGAGTGCGTAGGAGATTTGCTGAAGACTATTCAGGTAACTTATTCTGCTCACGTCGTCATGAGTGCAACTGATTATAATCATCCGCAAGGATATTATGTGGCATGGGAAAGATGTTGCAGGAATAACAATATTGACAATATCAACCTCGTGGCACCCAATACCGTTGGCCAAACTTATTATTTAGCTTTTCCACCTGTAGAAAAGAATGGGAAGGCATTTAGAAACTCATCTCCATCTGGGTTTGCACCTCCCAATGACTACGCTTGTGTCGGCATGCCATTTACTGCTAATTTTGGAGCTGTGGATAAAGATGGAGACCAATTGGTGTATCGTCTTGCTACCCCTTTGGACAGCTCTACTGATGAAGCATTGCCAGACGTCTCTACAGCGCCATATCCTTTGGTGCCATGGAAGGCCGGGTTTGATGAGAATGCTATGGTACCTGGAGCGCCTCCGCTGCAAATCGATCATGATGGCCAGCTTACGGTGACACCTACTCAACTTGGGTTGTTTGTGTTTTCTGTAATATGTGAAGAGTTTAGAGATGGGAAGAAAATAGGAGAGGCAAGAATAGATTTTCAGCTTTTGGTAGTTGACTGTCCTCAGCAGGGGCAGGCACCTGTGCTGAAAGTCGATGCACAAGGTAAAAGCAATTTTGACCCTGCAACAGGATTTGTCGAGATCGATGGTTCTTTGCCAGAAAGCGACCGGTGCTTGGATTTTTATATGATCGACAAGGAAAACATTGGGATATCCAGTGTCGAAATATTGCCTGTGAATTTTTCTATTGATGATGGAGTCGCCGCTATCGATAGAAGTGCTTTCAGCATAAAGGGCGACACTTTGAAAGGAAAAATATGCTTTTCAGCATGTCCCAAAGGTTCCTCCCCCTATATAATGGATATTATAGCAAAAGATAATGCATGTCCAGCTCCACTGCAAGACAAAGTGCGCTTACATGTAAATATAAAGCCTCCTGAAAATGAGGCGCCCTATTTCGCAAACTTCCTTGAGGGAGAACAAACAGTATACGTAGGCAGCAAACTTGAACTGCCAGTGAATATTCTCGATACCAACGGAGACATGCTGAGCTTAAAACTAGAGACGCTAGGGTTTGATGCTTCTAATCATCGGATGGGGCTGAATGAGGAAATCAACGAGAAAGGTAGGATAGAGGCCACCTTTAGCTGGGACGTTACATGTGAGGATCTTAATGTTATGGACAATAATCATTATACGGTGCAGTTTATAGCAAATGATAGCCCCCAGTGCGAAATGATGGCCACGAGCAGTGTTTCGCTCACTTTCATTGTAGAGGATATCCATTCAAGTTTTGAACACTTTGAAATGCCCAATGTGTTTACCCCAAATGGAGATGATAAAAATGAGTACTTCCAGATGTGCGACCAGCCGCAGTGTGAAAGACAGTATGTGTTGCCTCCCGACAACTGCCAAGGTCGTTTTAAGAGCATAGAGATTTTTAATAGGTGGGGAAAGAGCGTGTTCAGAGATAATAGCAGAGACTTTAAATGGAGTGGAGAGGGGATGAGCGATGGGGTATATTACTATGTCGTCAGATATACCCATAAAACCATAAGAGGGCAACTTACCCTGATGCGTTAGAAATTGTAAAAGAAACTTTAAAGCTTTCAATACTTATGGGAATATTTATTTTTGTAAAATGAAAGATAAGGTAGTAATCATAACAGGTGGTTCATCAGGAATTGGAGAAGCTTGTGCGGTGGCATTTGGACGGGCAGGAGCAAAGGTCGTCGTCACGGGAAGGAATGCGGCGAAACTCGAAGAAGTAAGTCAGAGGCTCGCAAAGGAAAACATACAGCACATCACGCTAACCGCTGATGTGAGTATAGAGCAGGACAACAAGACCCTTGTAGAAAAGACCATTCAGCAATTTGGGAAAATAGATGTCTTGGTTAACAATGCTGGCATTTCTATGCGGGCACTTTTTGAGGATCTGGATTTAAACGTTTTCCAAAAGGTGATGGACATCAACTTTTATGGGACTGTTTATGCTACAAAATATTGTCTTCCGCATATATTGGTAACCAAAGGTTCTATCGTTGGCGTCAGCTCTATCAATGGGTACAGAGGCACACCGGCCAGAACAGCTTATACAGCTTCCAAATATGCTATGCAAGGCTTTTTGGAGTCATTAAGGACAGAAGTAATGAAGCGAGGGGTCCATGTACTGGTGGCCTGTCCTGGGTTTACTAGTTCCAATATCAGAAATGCAGCCCTTACAGCCGATGGATCTGTGCAAGGAGAATCCCCTCGAGAGGAAGAAAAAATGATGTCTGCGGAAGCGGTAGCCGAAGCTATCTTAAAAGCCACACGCAAAAGGAAGCGCGATATCGTACTGACAACGCAGGGAAAGTTGGCGGTTTTTCTCAACAAGTGGATGCCGGGTATGATGGATAATATCGTGTACAACCACATGGCAAAGGAAAAGGATTCGCCTTTTAAGTAGAATGTGATGAGGGCCATGCCTACTGGAGGCAACTTTTACAAGGCCTTTTTGCTACTGAATAAACTAGATAATTTAACTAAATGATTTTTTCCAACCATCAAACTCTTAAACCAATGAAAAAAGTATTTCTACTGGCATTGTTGCCCTTTGCATTTTATGCATGTACAAACAAAACGGACAAGCGAACGGATGCTGAAACTACGGAAGTTTCAGAAGATGCTACTGAAGAGATTACGCCTACACTCACCAAGGCGTGGGAAACCGACACCGTAATGACCACTGCTGAGTCAACACTTTATGATGACGAGAATGACATTATCTATGTGAGTAATATCAATGGCAACCACTCAATAAAAGATGGCAACGGGTTTATTTCAAAAATGCGTCCCGATGGCACTATCATTCAGCTACAATGGGTTACCGGATTGAATGCACCCAAAGGGATGGCCATCCTGAACGATAAGCTTTATGTAACCGACATTGATGAATTGGTGGAGGTCAATATTTCTGACAGTACCGTCACAAATCGTTTTCCAGTGCAGGGGGCATCTTTCCTAAATGATGCGGCAACAGATGGGAATAAGGTTTACTTTTCTGACTCTCAGACAGGGAAAGTCCATGTGCTAGAAGACGGGAAAGTAAATACTATAGCAGAGGGCATGGAAGGTATCAACGGTCTTGCCTTTAATGACGCAGGGGTTTTACATATTTTGAATGGTCAAGGCCTTATCCGCTATGATCTAGACGCCAAGACCACCGAACCCATCAATGAAGTAGTAACCGGAGGTGACGGCTTGGTAATCATAGATGACAATACCTACATTGCCAGCCGTTGGAAAGGTGAGATTTACCTGATCAAAGACGGAAAGGAATACTTGCTGCTCGATACTACAGGAGAAGGATCCAATACTGCTGATATTGATTACATAGCCGATGAAAACTTGGTGTTGGTGCCTACTTTTCAAAAAAATAGGGTTGCGGCCTATACGCTGGAATATTAAAATTCTGGTGAACACGAAGCTTATACCGACACATCAAATAAGAAAATGCCCAAGATGAAAATCTTGGGCATTTTTATGTCTAAAAATAAATTTTTCAATAAGTAATATTTAATAGCACAATCTAGAGATTTTAAAACTATTTATTGTTATAATCCCACCTCATGATTTACCGCTAGAATGCCTTTTTTATTGCGGATATCCTCCAACCTCAATAATACAGATCGTAAGTAAACGATATCTTTTCCAAGGTTTAATTCACTGTGCCTTTCGTTATTTGCAGCAAATTAATTTTAAATTATATCTATCTATGAAAAAATTGAATGCTTATTTACTTGTTGTTCTTTTATCCGTCATCGGATTTGCATGCAAGGAAGATCCACTAGAGTCAATTACGATCAAGACGAGTGGGACGCTATCGGTTACGCTTATGAATGGCAATCAACCATTGGCCAACCAAAAGGTGTGGTTCGAAAGCTCGATTTCGGGATTCGAGGATGTTTTGCTTACTGACGCAAATGGGAGGATTGACTTCGGGCCATTAAATGCAGGTCCTTATAGCCTTTACACGGAGGTTGAGGAGCCTTACACACAAGTTAACCAAGAGATTCACGTGATAAGCGGTGAAAATATCCAAAAAGAGATTCAGATAAGGGATTATGTAGGGAGTTATAAAATATCTCTTAGAGACAACTGGAGTTCTGAGATCATAAATGAAGATTTGGGACTCAAGGTGCTGTTCGTACCTTTAAACGATGCTTACTACGAAGCCACAAGCTATGCAAGTATCGCAGACGTTATGTACGAGCTAGCTACTAAAGAGGTGACTTTAGGAAACAAAGGCGTTCACACTGTAGAGCTCCCTGTTGCTAACTATAATATATACTTGGTAAAAGATGACTACATAATATACTCACGTACTTATGTGGGCATTAATAAATTTTCAGACGGCAGTACCACCCTTTGGGCAACCGCAGACAGCTACCGCGATTAAATTTTAGTCACATTAATTAGATGATATCGATGAAAAATATATTAATGGGGTTGTTGATGGTTTCGGTGATGCTCTCTTTTTCTTGTAAAGAGGATCAGCTAGAATCCATCACAATCAAAAAAAATGGTGACCTTTCCATTGTATTGCTAGATGGTGAAAATCCAGTGCCAGGCCAGAAAGTGTTTCTTTACAGCGGCTATTCTGGGGGTATAATCAGTGCACTTGAAACCAATGAAAAAGGGGTGATTAACTTTGGGACCTTCCATGAAGGTTTTTATGGGATAAGGTTTCATGTTGAAGGAGAGGTGTATGTTGAGCAAGAGATTCAAGTAATAAGTGGCGAAACCAAGGGCAATAAAGTGATCCAGTTGAAAGATTACGTGGGCACCTATACTGTGGAGCTTTTCGATTACAATACCAATGAAATCATAAAGGACGACCATGGATATGGGATTGCCATAGTGCCTTATATTGAAGGACTTGAAGACGTTGAGGAAGAGGATCTCGTAAATTACGCAAGGGAAATAAAGTATTTTGCATCAGGAGTTGTGACTTTCGAGTTGCCTGTTTATGAGTATGTCGCTTTTTTGGTTAAGAAAGACGAGGATGATTATTTTGAATATGTGGACGAATTCTATATAGGTCGACTTGATGAAGAGAAGTCTAGAGCATATGTAGACCTAGATTAGTGAAGTAGGGCTGTAATAACTTATATCCTTATAGGTTGATTTATAGGCTGTAGCAGAACCTAGGAAAGGGTCTGCTACAGCCTTTATTTTTTGCTTTAAAGACAACATAGGTAGAAAGGACAAATAATCTGGTAGGAATTTAGAGCAGGGCCGCATTATTATTTCTTGTCAAAAGTGGTGCAAAAACCTTAAATTGCTCCAAAATTGGGAAGTGAAGTCTAAGTTTTTGCATCTCATAAGCTCTCTCATAAAAATGACATGATCGTTGCAACTCGGCCACTCGCTTAGGTGACGAGATTGTGGCAATAAATAAACGCTATGATATTATTGCACACATTTGACACCAGCTTGCCATTGACCAATCCGGTATTGAAGTTCTTTTTGATACTCGTGATTATTTTAATCTCTCCTATAATTCTAAACAGGCTTAAAATTCCTCACCTTCTAGGACTGATCATAGCGGGGGCAGTGATTGGTCCGTATGGTTTGGGCCTCATTTATCGGGATAGCAGTATCATTCTATCGGGCACAGCAGGTCTCCTCTACATCATGTTTCTTGCGGGCTTGGAGATAGACATGGCAGACTTTAAAAAGAATAGTATGAAAAGTCTGGTTTTTGGCATCTACACTTTCATTCTCCCCATGACCTTGGCCACATTTGGAGCGATTTATTTATTAGGCTATTCCATTCCGACATCAGTCCTGTTTGCGAGTATGCTCGCTTCACATACCCCTCTTGCGTATCCTTTGATCAGTAAATTGGGTGTGGCAAAAAACAAAGCGGTGAATATAGCCTTGGGAGGCACCGTGATAACAGATACATTGGCCTTGCTTGTACTTGCCGTAATTGTAGGCATGACAGTTGGTGAGGTAAATAATGAGTTTTGGATAAGACTTTCTATATCCATAGTGGTTTTTGGGCTCATCGTTATATTTCTTTTTCCCATTATAGCAAGTTGGTTTTTCAAGCGGTATGACGATAATATATCGCAGTACATTTTTGTGTTGGCACTGGTCTTTTTAGGGGCAGTATTGGCTGAAATGGCGGGCATAGAGGCTATCATCGGTGCCTTCTTGTCTGGCTTGGCACTCAACAGGCTTATTCCACACACCTCTCCTTTGATGAACAGGATTGAGTTTGTAGGTAATGCCATATTTATCCCCTTTTTCCTGATAGGGGTGGGGATGTTGATCGACTACCGTGCATTTTTCAAAGACTTCGAAACACTAAAAGTAGGGGCTCTTATGATTGCTATTGCTACCACGGCAAAATTCTCTGCCGCATGGCTAACGCAAAAGACCTTTAGGTTTTCGATCGACCAGCGAAGATTGATTTTTGGGCTGAGCAATGCGCAAGCGGCTGCAACATTGGCTGCCGTAATTGTGGGTTATAATGTGATTATCGGTGAGACGGAAAGCGGTGAACCCATTCGTTTGTTGAGCGAGGCTGTTCTGAATGGGTCTATCCTGATGATTTTGTTTACTTGCACGCATGCTACATTTGTGGCTCAAAAGGGTGCCAAGAACATTGCGCTATCAGAAGCTTCGGAAGCGAGTGAGGAGGAAAGTGAAATTCATGAAAAAATTCTTATCCCCATCAGCAATATCGATACTATTGATGAGCTGGTAAACTTGGGCGTTACCATTAAATCGAAGAACAACAAGGAAGGATTGTACGCCCTTACTATTGTTGACAATAACTCCACTGATGGTGCAGCAGACAAAAATGCTAAGAAAATACTCAACAGGGCTGCCGTTACGGCTTCTGCTACCGATAATTATTTGCAGGAACTTCTTCGCTATGACCTAAATATAGTAAACGGGATTACCAGCGTGGTTAAGGAGCATAAGATCACCGACCTTTTGTTGGGGCTTCATGTAAAAAAAGGGATTTCAGATTCATTTCTAGGAAACTTGACCGAAGGGATATTGACAAAATGTAATACGACTACATTGATCTACAAACCGACCCAACCCTTCGGAACGATAAAAAGGCATATCATCATCGTTCCGGAGAATGCAGAAAAAGAAATAGGGTTCCCTTTTTGGCTGATTAAAGTTTGGAATATTGCACGCAACTCTGGGGCTAAGTTGGTTTTTTACGCAGCACCTCACACGCTCAAGTATATTAAGGAAATTCATTCAAAGCATCCTGTTGAGAGCGAATTTGAAGAGTTTAGCGCTTGGGATGACTTTTTGATATTGGCAAGAAACTTCCATCCCGACGATAATTTGATAATTGTTTTGAGCAGGAAGAACAGGCATTCCTATCACAGCAAGATGGACAAGATACCTACATATCTCAATAAATATTTTAGAGAAAACAGTTTTATCCTGATTTACCCTCAACAAATTGGAGTTTCTGACCGATCTCAGATAGACCTGACTAATCCTGCACTGATCGAACCCATTGGGAAACTTGATGAAATTGGGAAGACGATCGCAAAGCTCTTCAGAAAAAAATAGCCTCACCTTCACAATGAATCATTGGGAAGGTGATATGCATCCTAGAGGAGTATGTGGAGGGTTTTATCGACCCTCCCGTAGTTTGTCAAATGCTTGCTTCAATGCCTTGGCTAGCATGGTCGGACGATATTTTGAATCCGCTTGGGTAATAACATGAATATGGCCCACATGTAGAATTTGGCATTCTTCTCCCAATAGGCTACTGACCACTAGATTGCCCGCTTCTATCTGCGTTTCTTGGTCCAGGTGCTTCATGTTTTTGGCCACTATGGTAATGTCCACCTTCCCGTTAGGGGTAAGCGACAGACCAAACTGCCAACTTTGTGCATTCACAAAATGCAGGTTGTACTCCTCGTCATAAAGCTTCAGTTCTATGGGCTCCTCCTTTATGGGTTTTGCATAGTAAAAGGTCCAATCAGGAAAAGCAGGGGAAGCTCCCACGATAGATTTGCTTAACCTTAGCAATTCTGGATCTCCATTAGGTGAAATGGTAAGGTAGAAAGCATTTGATCCATCGGGACCCATTTCCCAAGTAAAAAGACCCAAACTCAATACTTGATTATCCATCATTTGTACGAGTTCCTCTCGTTCGGGGTGCAGCTCATCATTCAAGATCTCTCTTATTCGCCTCTCTTGGGTTTCAAACCATTCCCAAAATGACGAAATCTTGTTGAATCTTATGTCTTTGACCATTATTGTCATTTAGAATATTGCTCAAAAGTAATAAAAGTAGCCCACAAAAAGGAGCAGGTGAATATTAGGAAGCAACTGCTTGCCTACTTTACGATAGAAAAACTAACAGTGTTAGTTTTATGTTAATAAAATTAGTAAATAAGATGTATGAGCTAATTTTATTGTCATACTTTTGCTAAAAAGAAATCATCATGTTGCCCGACAAGCAAATCATTCATATGGACCAAGATGCCTTTTTCGTATCGGTGGAAATACGGAAGGATCCGAGCCTAATGGGAAAGCCGATTATCATTGGAGGCACGACAGACAGGGGTGTAGTGGCCTCTTGCAGCTATGAGGCACGTAAGTTTGGGGTGCATTCTGCCATGTCATCACGGTTGGCAAGAATCCTATGCCCCCACGCCATTTTTATAAAAGGGAGCATGGAAGAGTATTCCAAGGCTTCCCATGAGGTTACTGACATATTGCGAGAACGTGTGCCTTTGCTTGAAAAGGCCAGCATCGATGAACATTATATCGATATGACAGGTATGGACAGATTCCATGGAACGCTCAAATACGCCTGTGAACTCAGGCAGCGCGTGATTAAAGAAACTGGGTTGCCGATTTCGTTTGGGCTTTCTATAAACAAAACCGTATCTAAAATGGCTACTAATGAGTGCAAGCCCAATGGGGAGCTGAATGTAGAGAAACCCGCAGTACAATCCTTCCTGAATCCACTGTCTATCCGAAAAATTCCTGGAATGGGCAACAAGACTTTTGTGAAATTGAGCGATATGGGCATAAAAAAAATTCATACGCTGGCGCAAATCCATCCTGACCAGATGCAAGCCTTGTTGGGGAAAAGTGGGTTATTGTTACTCCAAAAAGCGAAAGGCATCGACCCTTCGCCAGTTGTCCCTTACACGGAGCAGAAAAGCATCAGCACCCAATGCACTTTCAAGGCAGATACCATTGATATAGCCAGCATCCGGAGTCTAATCGCCGCCATGGTGATGGAGTTGGCCTTTGAGCTCCGGCGGAAGCAAAAGCTGACGGCTTGTGTGGCCGTGACCATTCGCTATGCCAACTTCGAGGATGTGACTAAACAAGCTACCATTGCTTATACCGCTCTCGATGAGGTATTGGTCCAAAGGGTGCTAGAACTTTTCAAGCAGGTGTATCAGAAACGGATGCTGCTGCGGATGGTAGGAGTGCGCTTTTCTAATTTGGTGAGCGGACATGAGCAGATGGGGCTTTTTGCTGGGGCTGGAGAACGGTACAGCCTCTATCAAGCTATGGATAAAATCCGGATGCGGTTTGGAGAAAAGGCTGTGACTATGGCTTCTGCATTGAAACTAGAGTTATAAACATGTACCTGAATGCACACTCCCATTTTAGCCTGCGCTATGGTACGATGTCTGTCCCCGAGCTGGTGGAGGCAGCCAAGGCACATGGCATTGACCAACTGGCACTGACCGACATCAACAATTCCACGGGCATCATGCAGTTCATGCGCGAATGCAACAGCAAAGGGGTCAAGCCGATCGCTGGAATGGAGTTTCGTAAGAACAAGAGGCTGTTGTACATAGGCATTGCTAAAAATAAAGAAGGGATGAAGGAGCTGAATGACTTTATGACCTACCACAACCTGTCCAAAAAGCCGTTGCCTGAGATTGCGCAGGCTTTCCACAATGCTTATGTGATTTATCCTTATGGGCGTGGGGAGCCCTTGAGAGAAAATGAGTTCTTGGGCATTCGGTTTGGTCAACTCAAGGAGCTATACAAAAAAAACCTTTCGTCTATAAGAGATAAGCTGGTTGTGCTACAGCCTGTATTCATGGCAGATAAGATCGGTTATCGTTTGCATGAATACCTTCGGGCAATCGATCTGAATACTGTTCTAACCATGGTGCCGCCTGAAGACAAATGCCAAAGAACCGACATGTTCTTACCCTTGGAAGAGTTGGTAGGACATTTTTCAAACTACTCCTTTATTTTGGAGAACACTCAAAAGTTGATGGATGGCTGTACCATGGACTATCCTCAGGGTAAGATAAAGTTGAACCGCAGAACTTTTACAGGGAATCCTGATGATGATAGAGCGTTATTGGAGAAGCTGGCAAAGGAAGGCATGCTCGACCGATATGGAAAGAACAATAGAGAAGCGTTGAAAAAAGTGGAGTATGAACTAAAGGTGATCTATGAACTAGGCTTCTGTTCGTATTTTTTGATCACATGGGACATTATCCGCTACTCGATGTCAAAAGGGTATTATCACGTGGGCAGGGGATCGGGTGCCAACAGCATCGTGGCCTACTGTTTGCGCATTACCAATGTTGATCCTTTGGAGCTAGACCTTTACTTTGAACGTTTCCTGAATCCACAGCGCACCTCGCCCCCAGACTTTGACATCGATTACTCTTGGGACGAGCGGGATGACGTTCAAGACTATATCTTTAAACGCTACGGCAGGGAATATACTGCTTTATTGGGGACTATGTCTACCTTCAGAGACCGTTCGGTGATCAGGGAAATTGGCAAGGTAATGGGGCTTCCAAAGACAGAGATCGACATGTTCACTGACCCCGCAGTAGAGAAGGCTACTCAAGAGAATCTTACTTTTAAAAAGATCAAGGCAGTCTTTGCCCTCATGCAAGATATGCCCAACCAGCGGGGCATCCATGCTGGGGGGATACTGATTTCAGAAGAGCCGATTACCTACTATACCGCTCTTGATCTACCTCCAAAGGGTTTGCCTACCGTGCAATGGGACATGTATGAGGCGGAAAATATAGGTTATGACAAATATGACATCCTTAGCCAGCGGGGGATTGGTCACATCAAAGAGGCGGTGGAGCTAGTGGCGCAAAACCAGCAGCAGAAGATTGATATACATCAGGTGAAGAGGTTTGTGAAAGATCCAAAGATCAATGCTCGTTTGAAAACAGGGAATACCATCGGCTGTTTTTATGTAGAGTCTCCGGCGATGAGGCAGTTGCTCATTAAGCTACAATGCGACAGCTATCCCATACTGGTTGCGGCGAGCTCTATTATACGGCCTGGGGTGGCTAGCTCGGGCATGATGCCTGCTTATATCCGTCATCATCATAACCCTGACGAGGTGCACTATTTGCATCCTGTGATGGAGGAGCAGCTGAAAGAAACCTACGGCGTGATGGTGTATCAAGAGGATGTGATCAAGATATGCATTCATTTTGCGGGCATGGATGGCGCTGATGCCGACATCCTGAGAAGGGGCATGAGTGGTAAGTATAGGTCTAGCGTAGAGTTTGATAAATTGGTAGTGCGGTTCTTTGATGGCGCAAGGAAGTTGGGCAGGCCAGAAAACGTTATTCAAGAAGTGTGGCGACAGGTGTACAGCTTTGCCGGTTATAGCTTTTCCAAGGCACATTCGGCCAGTTTCGCCGTAGAGAGTTATCAGAGCCTTTATCTTAAAACTTATTTTCCAAAAGAGTTTATGGTG
>SMEK01000394.1_pt1 | contig 17189 bp, 16 predicted proteins | sample 2456371 | NCBI WGS metagenome assembly SMEK01 (sample SAMN10132590, study PRJNA489261) | soil metagenome | isolation source: day1 antibiotic-loamy sand soil ammended with composted manure from dairy... | place: USA | collected 2015-04-01
GCCGCCAGCACCACCCAGGCAAGCGGCACCGTCGATGCAGAACGCAATGGCCCGCAAGATCATGCCCACCAGCGGCTACCGGGTGATGCCGATCATGCCGCCGCAGCCCATGCCTGGCGACATCAACACCGAGAACTACACCCATCGCGACACCAACCCGGTACAGGTGGCCAGCGAGCAACCGGTGTCCACCTTCAGCATCGACGTCGACACCGGCTCGTACACCAACGTGCGCCGCATGCTGACTGCAGGACAGTTGCCGCCGGCCGATGCCGTGCGTGCCGAGGAATTCATCAACTACTTCGACTACGGCTACGCGCCACCGGCCAGCCGCGAGCAACCCTTCAGCGTCACCACCGAACTGGGCCCGGCGCCGTGGAACAGCAAGCGCCAGTTGCTGCTGATCGGCATCCAGGGCTATCGCGTGCCGGCCGCCAGCATTCCCGCCGCCAACCTGGTGTTCCTGATCGACACCTCCGGCTCGATGGGATCGCCCGATAAACTGCCGCTGCTGCAAGCCTCGCTGAAACAGCTGGTACGCCAGTTGCGTCCGCAGGATCGCCTGGCCATCGTTACCTATGCCGGTTACGCCGGCGTCGCGCTGCCTTCCACGGCCGGCGACCAGCACGCCACCATCAACGCCGCCATCGACAGCCTCCGCGCCAACGGCTCCACCAACGGCGGTGCCGGCATCGAACTGGCCTACGCGCAGGCCGAACAGGGTTTCATCAAGGGCGGCGTGAACCGGGTGATCCTGGCCACCGACGGCGACTTCAACGTGGGCACGGTCAACCAGGAATCCCTGAAAACCATCATTGAGGATCGCCGCAAGGGCGGCGTGGCACTGACCACACTGGGCTTCGGCCAGGACAACTACAACGACGCGATGGCGGTGATGCTGGCCGACGCCGGCAACGGCAGCCACCACTACATCGACAGCCTGGTCGAAGGTCGCCGGGTGCTGGTCGATGAAATGTCCGCCACGCTGCTGACGATCGCGAAGGACGTGAAAATCCAGGTCGAGTTCAACCCCGCGCGGGTGCAGGAATACCGTCTGATCGGCTATGAAAAGCGCATGCTCAAGCGCGAGGATTTCAACAACGACAAGATTGACGCCGGCGAGATCGGCGCGGGCGCCAATGTCACCGCGATCTACGAGATCACGCCAAAGGGGTCCGATGCCGCACGCATCGATCCGCTGCGCTACGGCGCGCATGCCGCCACCGCCGGCAGCGGCAACGAACTCGCCTTCCTGCGCCTGCGCTACAAGCTGCCTGGCGAGGCGAACAGCAAGCTGATCGAGCACCCGGTTGCCGCGCAAGCCGAAGCCCAAGCCGGCGAGCGCCTGCGCTATGCCGCCGCGGTTGCCGCCTTCGCCGATGCCCTGCGCGGCGGCAACTACCTGGACGGCTACGACTATGCGCAGATCGCCACGCTCGCCGGCGGCGCGCGCGGCGATGATGACGACGGCTATCGCTCGGGCTTCGTGCAACTGGTGAAGCTGGCTGGCGGGTTGGCCACGCAAGGTCATGACGGCGCACGCGACACCACGGCCCGCTGAGGTTGTCGGCCCTGCGGCGCGTGCGGCGGTCACGGGTGTCGCCCCCACGACACCCTTCCCCGGCCGCCCGCGCACCGCAGGGCCGCAAACTGCCAGCGATGCGCATCGTGTCCAGCCCGGCACGCACCGCGCCCGATGCAACCGGCGCCACCTATCCGGCGCCGGCCGAATTGGCTTAATCTGGGCGCTTATGGACGCCGCCGTCGATCCCGATGCGATGCTGATGCTTGCCTACGCACGTGGCGACCTGGCCGCGTTCGAGACGCTGTACGCACGTCATCGCGGCATGCTCTACCGCTTCCTGCTGCGCAGCGTGCGCGACTCGCACCGTACCGACGAGTTGTTCCAGGAAACCTGGAGCCGGGTGATCGCCGCCCGCCTGCGTTACCAGCCGCAGGCAAAGTTCAGCACCTGGCTGCTGCAGATCGCGCACAACCTGATGATCGACCACGCCCGGCGCCAGCGCCCGATGGCTGGCGCGGACGAAACGGAAGCCACGCTCGCCAACCTCGTCACGCCGGAGCGCGAACAGCCCGAGCAGGCCCTGTCCGAGTTCGAGCGCCGCCGCGGTCTCCAGCGCGCGATCGAGCAACTGCCGGAAGAACAACGCATCGCGGTGTTGTTGCGCCTGGAAAAGGATCTCAGCCTGGAGGAAATCGCCACGGTGACAGGTGCCGGCCGCGAAACGGTGAAATCGCGGCTGCGCTACGCCATGACCCGCTTACGTGAAGTGCTGTCCGAATGACCACCCCACTGCCACCGCCCGATCCGGATACCGCGGACGAACGCCTGCCAGGCGAAGCCGAACTGGCCGCGCTGTATCGCCAGCTGCCGCCGAATGTGCCCTCAGCGGCGCTGGATGCGGCCGTGCTGCAGGCAGCCGCGCAAGCGGCCGCGACGGGCAGAACGCAACCTGAGGTGCCACTCGAACGGCGCAGGACACCGCGCGAATCCGGTGACTGGGTACACCCCCGGCCGGTCGCGGCCACGCCGAACGCAACACGCCGGCACCATCCTCGCTGGCTGTTCGGTTTGAGCACCGCGGCGACCCTGCTGCTCGCCGGCGGTCTGGCCTGGCACCTGCACGAAGCACCACAGCCCGAATCACGGGCCATGCCCGCACCGACAACGGCAGCGGACATGGCGCCACCATCGACCGAAACAGAAACCGCGGCACCGGCTCTCACCCCCGCACCGCCCGCTCCCGCACCATCCAGGCAACCGCCGCCGCGGGTGATGGCCGCAAAAATGCAGGCCGCACCTGCTGCGCCACCCGCATCCTTCGCACGTCCCTCGTCGGTGGACAAGAAGACCTCGCCGTTGCCGCTCCGGCAACCGCAGGCAGCCGTCGCGGCCCGTGCTCCGGCGAGCATCCCCAGCGAAAACGCAGACCGGGCGCCGGCAGGCGCAGACGCCCCGGCGATGATGTCCGACACCTCGACCGGCGCCGCACCCGCAATGGCCGCGCCACCGGCCCCCATGGAAGAACTGGCCGTTGCCGACACAGCGCCGGACGCCAATGACACGCCAGTGCAGGAACTGGAGAAAATTCGGCAATTGTTCGCGCAAGGGCATGAGCGGGAAGCCGGGCAGCGGCTGGCTGCATTCCACCTCGCGCACCCGCAAGCGGAATTGCCACCGGACCTCCAGGCCAAACTGCGCAAGCCATGAGTGGAGCCTTGTTCACCCTGGCCGAATCCTGCCGTCATCAGGAAGACATCAAGAAAAGCCGATTCCTCGCCCTGGCCGTCCCCGCCGAAACCGCGGAGCAGGCACTGGCCTTCGTGCGCGAAGTGAGCGATCCCGCCGCCACGCACAATTGCTGGGCGTACCGGATCGGCATGGATTACCGCTTCAACGACGATGGCGAACCCGGCGGCACCGCCGGCCGGCCGATCCTGCAAGCCATCGAAGGCCAGGACATGGATGCCGTCGCGGTGGTGGTGACGCGCTGGTACGGCGGCATCAAACTCGGCGCCGGCGGCCTGGTGCGGGCTTACGGAGGCACCGCCGCGGAATGCCTGCGCCGTGCCGAACGCGTGCCCATCGTGGCCATGACGCGACTCGGCCTGCATTGCGATTTCGCCGACCTTGCCTTGCTCAAGGCACGACTCAAGGAACTGCAAGCGGAGATCGAGCAGGAAACCTTCGGCGCCGCCGGCGTGGAGCTGCACTTGCGCCTGCCGGACACCCAACTCGCCGAAGTCCAACTGCGAATCGGCGACATCACCCGCGGCCGCAGCACCACGCGGCTGCTGTAGGGGTGCGCCCGGTGCGCGAGCTCCTCGTTGCGTAACGAAAAGCTCGCGCACTGGGTGCGCTCCTACAAAATCACGGTAGCGATTGAATCAGCCGCCACCCGCCCCACTTCAATAGCTGCGTGCCGCTGCGCACATCCCCGAGGCATCTTGCGAGAACCCATGAGCGACGCCGCCAACGACACGCCACGCCCTTCCCGCCGCATCGGCGCCCTGCGGGAGCTCTGGCCGTTCCTGAAACCGCATCGCGCGCTGGCGTTCGGCTGGCTGCTGTTCCTGGCCATGTCGTCCGGCGCTTCGCTGGTACTGCCGATGGCGTTCCGGCACATCATCGACAAGGGCTTCAGTCATTCCAGCCTGGCGGTGATCAACGAGACGTTCATCGCGCTGTTCGGCGTGGCGCTGGTGCTCGCCTTTGCCACCGCCGCACGCTATTTCTGCATCACGCTGCTGAGCGAACGCGCGCTCGCCTCGTTGCGACAGACGCTGTATGACAAGGTGATCCGGCTTGACGTGAGCTTTTTCGAACGCAGTCGCGTTGGCGAATTGCTGTCGCGCCTGAGTGCCGATACCGAGGTGGTGCAGGCGTTGATCGGCTCCGGCGTATCGGTGGCCCTGCGCAGCGCGGTGATGTTGATCGGCGCGGCAGCGATGATGGTCTGGACCGCGCCATCGCTGGCCGGCCTCACCGCACTGGTGATTCCGGCCGTGATGCTGCCGATCCTGATCTTTGGCCGCCGCGTGCAGAAACTCTCGCGCGCCAGCCAGGACCGCCTGGCCGATGCCGCCGCGATGGCGAACGAAACCCTGAATGCCTCCACCGCCGTCAAGGCGTATGCACGCGAGGACGTCGAAAGCACGCGCTACAGCAGCGCCATCTTCCGCGCCCTGGCCACCGCACGCCGACGCATCGGCATGCGTGCATTGCTGACCATGTCGGTGATTGTGCTGGTGTTCGGCGCCATCACCCTGGTGCTGTGGGCCGGCGCCCGCCAGGTACTGGCCGGCACACTGGATGGCGGCGTGCTGGTCCAGTTCGTGCTGTACGCGGTGTTCGCCGCCGGCTCGGTGGCCGGCCTTTCCGAAGTCTGGGGCGACGTGCTGCGCGCGGCGGGCGCGATGGAGCGCATCGGCGAATTGCTGGCCGAACGCGCCGACATCGTCGACCCGGCGAAACCGCTCGCCCTGCCCCGCCCCGTGCACGGCGCATTGCGCTTCGAGGGTGTGACCTTTCATTACCCGACCCGTCCCGACACCGCCGCGCTGAACGACTTCACGCTGGACATCCAGCCCGGCGAAACCGTCGCCCTGGTCGGCCCGTCCGGCGCGGGCAAGAGCACCGTGTTGGCCATGCTGCTGCGCTTCTACGATCCGCAAGGCGGTCGCATCACGCTCGACGGTATCGACTTGCGCGCACTGACCATGGCGGACCTGCGCGGCACGATCGCCCTGGTGCCACAGGAAACCGTGATCTTCAGCGGAACCGCCGCCGACAACATCCGTTTCGGCCGCAAGGGCGCGAGCGACGAGGAAGTGCGCGAAGCCGCCCGCGCCGCCGAAGCGCACGACTTCATCAGCGCGCTCAACGACGGCTATCAGGCGGAAATGGGCGAGCGCGGCGTGCGCCTGTCCGGCGGCCAACGCCAGCGCGTGGCGATTGCCCGCGCGATCCTGCGCAACGCCCCGCTGCTGTTGCTCGACGAAGCCACCTCGGCCCTCGACGCACAATCCGAAGCGGCTATCCAGCAAGCACTCGAACGCCTCGAAAAAGGTCGCACCACCCTGGTCATCGCCCACCGCCTGGCCACCGTGCAGCGCGCCGACCGCATCGTGGTGATGGATGGCGGCCGCATCGTGGCGCAAGGCACCCACGAGAGCCTGCTGGCCGAGGGTGGGTTGTATGCGGAACTGGCGCGGTTGCAGTTCGTGGCCTGACCCGGGCTGCTTTTCGTGCGGGAAGTCGCTCGCGGGCGACGCCCCAGGCAAAGTCGGAGTGAAGCTTGCCCGTCATTCCAGCGAGGCGCTTTATCAACGGCCAAACGGCCGGTCAGGCTGGAACCCAGTGCCTTCTATCAGCCACCAAGTCACTGGATCCCGGCTGGAACCCAGTGCCTTCCGGCAGCCACCAAGCCGATGGATCCGAGCTTCGCCGAGACGGGCACCCCCGGCTTTTGAGTATCGGCACCCTCGGAGCCGGTACGAAGGAGCAGCACCCGCGAGCGAGGTTCCCGCGGTTGGTGGGTGTCTGAAGCTTGACGCATCCGGTTCGTGTGCCGATCCTCGTGCACCATGTCCATCATCCTCACTCCCTTCGCCCGTCCCCGCCTGTTCCCGCGCGACCGCCGGCCCAGTGCCATCCGCGACTGCACTGCCGAAGAGTTCGAACAGCGCCTCAATAGCGAGGCACCGCTGAAGGTGCTGGACGGCTATGCGCCGTTCTGCAAGCTGCACGTGCACCGCAACTGGACATCCACGCGCTGCACCGCCACGCCGATCACCGAGGCCAACCGCCACCACCTGCGCTCGGCCTACGAGGCACGCAACAAGGACGAGTTGCCGGTACTGGTGCGCTGGTTCGAGGGCATCGATCCGCCGATGGCCAACTATCTGCTGCCGATCCTCTACAGCCGCGAGCAACTGGCGAAGGAAGGCTCGCCGATCGACGCCGACTGGGGTGTGGTCGGCTGCCTCTACACCGCCGAGCCGGAGGAAATTCCGATGGTGCCGATCACCATGTTGCGCAATGCGCTGGGCGTGGAGGAAGGCGGCTCGGGCGTGCCGCTGGATCGCACGGCGTATCGACGCGCCGTGGCGTTCTGGGAAGCACACGCGAACTGGCGCGGGTGAATCCGGCACGGCGTGCTTTTCGAGGCTGGGAAGCACGCGGCGAAGCGGTTTCCCTGCCGAAGCGTGATTTGATCACAATCACAGGTGCACGAAAAGCTTTCATGAACTATCATTAGTTACATGAGAAGAGACAGCAAGCTTTCGTCGGTCCTGCATCTGCTGCTGCACATGGCGCACAGCGACCTGCCCCGCACGTCCGAGGAACTGTCGGGCTTTCTGAATACCAACCCCGTGCTGGTGCGGCGCGTGCTCGCCGGCTTGCGTGAACGCGGCTACGTCGGTTCGGACAAGGGCCACGGCGGCGGCTGGACGATCACCTGCAACCTGCATGACGTGACCTTGCACGACATCTACGAAGCCGTCGGCTCGCCCACCGTGTTCGCCATGGGCAACCGGGTCGACCACCCCGAGTGCCTGGTCGAAAAGGTCGTCAACCAGTCACTGGCAAATGCCTTCGACGAAGCCGAAGCCCTGCTGATCGAGCGCTTCAGGGACGTCACCCTGGCGGATCTGTCGGAGCGCTTCAACCGTCACTACGCAAAACACCAACGGGAACATCATGCGCATCGTCCCGCCAAGCAGTAGCTCCGGCACCGAGACGATACTGGTGCTTGGCGCCAGCGGAGTAACGGGCCGCGAAGTGACCAGGCAACTGATCGCCGCCGGCCACCAGCCGAGGCTTCTGATCCGCGCCGCATCCCGCGCAAAGACCGCCGAATTCGAAGGCCACGCGACCCTCGTCGAGGGCGACCTGGAAGACGATGCATCCGTGGCCGCCGCGCTTGCCGGTATCGAGAAACTGTATCTGGTCTGTTCCGGGCGGACCGATGGTCTACCCGGGCGGTTTCTGGAAAGGCACACCATCGACGCCGCACGCAAGGCTGGCGTGAAACACGTCGTCAAACTGTCCACCTTCAAGGCCGACGATCCGGACCTTCTGCTAGGGCAGTGGCACGGCGCTACCGAACAACACCTCATGGATTCGGGCATGGAATGGACCATGCTTCGGCCGGCCACTTTCAACACGAATGCATTGTTCATGTGGGCAGGTTCGATCAAGGCGCAGGGCGTGTTCCAGCAGCCGACCGGCGAGGGAAACTGGGCTTCCATCGATCCCGCTGACATCGCCGCCGTTGCGGTGAAAGCTCTGACGAGCCCGGGCCACGAATCGAAGATCTACACACTGACCGGCCCGGAATCCGCCAACGCTGCCGGCTACGCCGCAAAGCTCGCGACGGTGCTGGGCAAGCCGGTGTCGTTCGTCGACGCACCGCCTGAATGGCTCAAGCAAGGCATGGTGGATTTCGGGTTTCCCGAGGATCAAGTGACGGCGGCGTTGCAGGTCATGGCGTCCGTGAAGGCCAATGAATGGGATGTCCAGTCAGCCGATGTCACGGCCGTGCTGGGTCGCCCCGCGGTGACTTTCGAACACTGGGCGACCCAGAACGCCGCAGCTTTTTCCTGAGCTGCCGCGCGCCATGAAGAACACCGAGGAGAAACCCATGCAATCCGATGATACGGAAAGCCGCTTCGACGCCATCGTCGTCGGCGGCAGCTATGCCGGCCTGTCGGCGGCGACGCAATTGGCGCGGGCACGCCGGCGCGTGCTGGTGCTGGATGCCGGCCAGCGGCGCAACCGTTACGCCCGCCACTCGCACGGCTTCCTGACGCAGGACGGCAGCGAAGGCTTGGCCATCGCTGCCAAGGGCCGCGAACAATTGTTGGCCTACCCCACCGTCACATGGCAGGAAGGATTGGCGGTGAACGCCGCCATTCATGGAGACGGTTTTGAGGTGACGCTGGCAGATGGCCAACTGTTGCGGGCTCGCCGGCTGGTGCTGGCAACCGGCGTGATCGACGAACTGCCGCCGCTCGACGGACTGGCCGAACGCTGGGGCCGGCATGTATTCGCCTGCCCCTATTGCGACGGTTATGAACTGGCCCAAGGCAACATCGGCGTACTGGCCTCGGGGCCGATGGCGGTGCATCAGGCCATGATGCTGCCCGATTGGGGCACCGTCACGTTGTTCCTCAACGGCGCTTTCGAGCCCGACGAAGCGCAATTGGCTGCGCTGGCCGGTCGCGGCGTGACGATTGAACGCACGCCGGTGGAGCGGATCACGGGCAAGGCCGACATGGTGCTGCGCAACGGCGGCATCCGGTCGCTGGACGGCCTGTTCGTCATGAGCACGACGCGTCCCGGCAGCCCGCTGGCCGAACAATTGGGCTGCGCGTTCGAACAGGGGCATTCCGGCCCGTACATACGCACCGACCAGCGCAAGGCCAGTAGCGTGGCCGGCGTCTTCTGCTGCGGCGACGCCGCAAGCATGTTGCCCGGGGTGGCCTATGCCGTGGCCGATGGCGCCATGGCCGGCGTGTCAGCCCATCAGTCGCTGGTCTTCGGCGCGGTAGTGCCCTGAAACCCAGCCGGCTTCTGACGCCATGACGCATTGCCTATCGCCTTGATTGGAAAAACCGAATGGCGCGCCCACGCCGTTGAAGGCAGACTCGGTGGGAGAGACAGCCCGCTGGTCGACCTTCCGGCCAGCTTTCAGCAAAGGAGGCACCCCATGTCCCACGACGAGAACAAGCCCGACGGCGGTTCGACCACCGGCTCCGGCGCACCGGCCATCAGCGATCGCAACTCGCTGACCATCGGCCCGAATGGCCCGATCCTGCTGCACGACGTGCACTTCCTGGAGCAGATGGCGCACTTCAATCGCGAGAAGGTGCCCGAGCGCCAGCCACACGCCAAGGGCGCCGGCGCATTCGGCGTGCTGGAGATTTCCGAGGATGTCTCCGCTTACACCAAGGCCGCGCTGTTCCAGAAAGGTGCGTCGACCGACATGCTGGCGCGCTTCTCCACCGTCGCCGGCGAAATGGGCAGCCCGGATACCTGGCGCGACGTGCGCGGTTTCTCGCTGAAGTTCTATACCGACGAAGGCAACTACGACCTGGTCGGCAACAACACGCCGGTGTTCTTCCTGCGCGACCCGATCAAGTTTCCGCACTTCATCCGCAGCCAGAAACGCCTGCCCGATTCCGGCCTGCGCGACAACCACATGCAATGGGACTTCTGGACGTCCAATCCCGAATCCGCGCACCAGGTCACCTACGTGATGGGTGAGCGCGGTTTGCCGCGCACGTGGCGGCACATGAACGGTTACGGTTCGCACACCTACATGTGGATCAACGCCGCCGGCGAGAAGTTCTGGGTGAAGTACCACTTCCACACCCGCCAGGGCATGGCGTTTTTCAACAACGCCGAAGCGGCCGCGATGGCCGGCCAGGATGCCGACTTCCATCGCGGCGACCTGTTCAACGCGATCAAGCGTGGCGAATTCCCCGTGTGGGATCTGTCGGTGCAGGTGATGCCTTACGCCGAAGCCAAAAACTATCGCTTCAATCCGTTCGACCTGACCAAGGTGTGGCCACACAAGGACTACCCGCTGATCAAGGTCGGCACGATGACCCTGAATCGCAATCCGGAGAATTTCTTCGCACAGATCGAACAGGCCGCGTTCTCGCCAGGCAACACCGTGCCGGGCATCGGCCTGTCGCCGGACAAGATGCTGCTCGGGCGCGCGTTCGCCTACGCCGACGCGCAGCGCAACCGCATCGGCACCAACTTCCACCAGTTGCCGGTGAACCAGCCCAAGGTGCCGGTGAACACGTACATGTTCGATGGCCAGATGGCTTACCACCACAGCGGCAACGCGCCGGTGCATGCGCCCAACAGCGGCGGTCGTCCGTGGTCCGACGACACCGGTCCGGTGGCGGAGGGCTGGGAGACCGATGGCGAGATGGTGCGCAGTGCGTACACGCTGCATGCGGAGGATGACGACTTCGGCCAGGCCGGCACGATGGTTCGCGAGGTCTGGAACGACGCCCAGCGCGCCCAGTTCGTCGACCAGGTCGCCGGCAGCCTGCTCGGCGGCGTGCGCAGCCCGGTACTGGAACGCGCGTTTGCCTACTGGAAAAGCGTGGACGCCACCGTGGGCCAGCAGATCGAGGACAAGGTGCGTGCCGGCAGCGCGCCGGAACCGGCCGAGGGCATGGGCGAAGGGTGAACTTCGCCGTGCGGCGACTCCGGATCCGCCACGATGCGGTCATCGCCGCGTGAGGTCGTTGTCCCGAACGGTTTTGCCACCTGAAACTGCTGCTCGAACGTAACTGGCCTGGCCGTCCGTAGCTCGCACGGACGGCCAGGGCTCGCCCGACCATTCATGACTCACTCGACCGTCCGTAGCCTGCCCAGCCGTCCATAACTCACTCGGCCGTCCATGGCTCACCAGGCCTTTCATGACTCTCTCGGCCGTCCATAGCTCACCAAGCCGTCCATAACTCACTCGGCCGTCCGTAACTCACCAGGTCGTCATTCCCGCGAAAGCGGGAATCCATGGTGGCTCGGCGGAACACCGCCACATGGATTCCCGCTTTCGCGGGAATGACGGCCACTGGGGTTGCGGGTGTTGCATGAACAGGACCCCTGCTGCGCACGGCACGGTCCATACCGGACAGTTCGTCTTTACGGAATGGCGAAAAAGGCTCCCTCGATACAGTTCGCCTTCACGGGATGGGAAAAGCCCGGCCAGGACAATTCACCTTTACGGGAAAGCCTGGCCACGCAGGGGCGTTGTGCTATCGCCTAGCCGGCGAGTGTCGCGCTGTCGATGACGAAGCGATACTTCACGTCACCCTTCACCATGCGATCGTAAGCCTCGTCGATTTTCTGCATCGGGATCATCTCGATGTCGGAAACGATGCCGTGATCGGCGCAGAAATCGAGCATTTCCTGGGTCTCGGCGATGCCGCCGATCAGCGAGCCGGCAATGGCGCGGCGCTTGAAGATCAGGTTGGCCACGCTCGGCGAGGGGTGCGGGTGCTCGGGCACGCCCACCAGCACCAGTGTGCCGTCGCGCTTGAGCAACCCGGTGAACGCGTCCAGCGAATGGCTGGCGGCCACCGTGTTGAGAATGAAATCGAAACTGGTGGCGTGTGCCTTCATCTCATCCGCGTTGCGCGAGACCACGACCTCGTCGGCCCCCAGGTCCAGCGCGGCCTGGCGTTTGCTGTCGGAGGTGGTGAAAGCGACCACGTGCGCGCCCATCGCATGGGCTAGCTTCACGCCCATGTGTCCCAGGCCACCGATGCCGACCACGCCGACCTTATGGCCCGGCCCCACGTTCCAGTGCCGCAATGGGGAATACGTGGTGATGCCGGCGCATAAAAGCGGCGCAACGGCCGCCAGCTGTTCTTCGCGGTGGCGGATTTTCAGCACGAATTTTTCATCGACCACGATGCGCTGCGAATAGCCGCCCAGCGTGTGGCCGGGCGCATCTTTCGTCGCACCGTTGTAGGTGCCGACAAAGCCGTTTTCGCAGTACTGCTCCAGCCCCTCGTCGCAGGCTGCGCAATGCTGGCAGCTGTCGACCATGCAGCCCACGCCGACGGTGTCGCCCACCTTGAAGCCGCTCACGCCGTCGCCCACGGCGCTGACGTGGCCGACGATCTCATGACCCGGCACACAGGGGAAAAGCGTGCCGCCCCACTCCGAGCGCACGGTATGCAGGTCGGAATGGCAGACGCCGCAAAAGGCGATGTCGATCTGTACATCCTGCGGACCCGGGGCACGACGCTCGATGTCGAGGGGCTGCAGCGGTTTGTCGGCGGCTTGCGCGCCATAGGCCTTGGTCGTCATGGGGATTTCCTTGCTGGGGTGATTGAAAGAAGTCGGGCATGTGCGTCGTACAAGATATTCCTCATCGCCGATCTTCTCCACGGGTCGATCATCCGCCTGGCGGCTCACTGCGTCTTCACCATCCCGACTGAATCCTTCCATTCCCGCTCAAAGGATCAACCATGGACTACCTCGGACTCATTCAGTGGCCAGCAATGATCGTGACCGTGGTCGCGGCCTGGTACGTCTCATCGCGGGCGAGGACCCGTCGCGGCTTCGGCTTCTGGTGTTTCCTGGCCAGCAACGTGCTGTGGATCATCTGGGGCTGGCATACCTCGGCCTATGCACTGATCGTGCTGCAGGTGTTTCTGGCGGCGATGAATCTTCGCGGGGCGAAGAAGAACGAGGCGCTGTAGCGGCAGATGCTCTGCGTGAAAACGCCATGTCGGCATTCCATGACGCAGGGTCGACCCGCTTCACTGCCTCGCGTTTAATCTCCCCATCCCCGTGCGCTGGAGCTTCCCGTGGAAATGATCGAGATCCCCTACCGCCCGGAGGGCCCCAACGGCTGGAAAGTGCCCGTGCCCGGTGATGGCGAGAAACAATTCTCGTCGCGAGAGGAGGCGCTGGCGTTCGCGCTCCGGATCGCCAGGGAGCAGCACTCGGCTACGGCCGAACCACGCTATCTGTGCGTCGAGGGTGGCGACGGTAAATGGCGTTTGTTCACCACCGACCTCCTCCCGCTGACCTGAGAGCGTGGGCGGTAGAAATCTTCCGGGCTGCCAAAGCGGTTGCGTGGTCCATCCTTGACCAGCTTGGCTGTTGTGACACGCTTCGCCTCTAAAATTTCCAGCGCCCGCGCTCCTGGATGAGGGGGTCGGCATCACCATGCCGGTGGTGGGTACGCGGCGACGATTGCCTGCCTCAGGCTGTCACGCCAGAAGGGGCTGCAGACGTGCGGCCAGCCATTCCATGAAAACGCGTACGCGTCGCGGCTGATGCCGCCGATGCGCGTACAGCAGGGTTACCGGCATCGGGGCGGCGCGGTAATCCTTCAACACTTCTTTCAGCCGACCGGCTTCGACCAGTGCACGCATCCCCGCCGTCGGCCCCTGGATCAGGCCGAACCCGGCCACGCAGGCCACCTGGTAGCTGCCGGTGTTGTTGACCGTCAGCGCGCCGGGCACGGGCCGCACGTGCACGCCGCTGTCGTCGACATACTCGAAGCCATCGGGCTGACCACCAAAACTTTGCGTGTAATGCACCATGCAGTGGTCATCAAGTTCATCAGGGTGACGTGGCTCGCCGTGCCGGCGCAGATAGTCGGGGCTGGCGAACGTGCCGATGCTGAACAGGCCCAGCGGCCGCGCGACCAGGTTGTCGACATCCTCCAGCTCACCCACGCGCAACACGCAATCGAAGCCCTCCTGGACCAGGTCGACGCGCCGGTCGGCGCTACTCAGCTCCAGCTCGATCCCCGGATGCGCGGCAAGAAACTCCGGCAGGTGCGGCAGCACGAACAGTTGCGCCGTGGAGGTGGGCATGTCCACGCGCAGGCGGCCGCGCAGTTCGCTATCGTCATCGCGGAACATCGATTGCAACTCGTCCATGTCATCGAGCATGTCGCGGCAGCGCTCCAGGAACGCGAGGCCGTCCTGGGTGGGTTCGACACGGCGCGTGGTTCGATGCAGCAGGCGCGTGCCCAGCAACGCCTCCAGCTGTTGCACCGCAATCGAGGCGCTGGCCTTGGGCAATCCCAGGTCCGCGGCGGCATGGGTGAAGCTGCCGCGCTCGGCAACACGGGTGAAGATCTTCATGGCATCGACGTCGTGCATGGCTTTGTTATTCACATATGAACATACAAATCCCATTTTGCATGTTTATGCTTCGAATACAAACCAATAAGTTGATGACCGGGCGCGAGATCACGCCGTCATCCCCTTCATTGGTTCAAGGAATTCCCCCATGACAAACGCATCCACCATCGCCCTGATCACCGGCGGCAACCGTGGCCTCGGCCGCAACGCCGCGCTGGCGCTTGCCCGCCAGGGCATCGACATCATCCTTACCTACCGCACCCATGCGGACGAGGCGCAGGCCGTTGTCGCCGAGATCCAGGATTTCGGCCGCCGCGCGGTGGCCTTGCAACTCGACCTCACCGACACCGACCAGTTTCCGGTCTTCGCCGATACGGTGCGCGAGGCACTGGCCAGCGGCTGGGAACGCCAACAGTTCGACTTCCTGCTCAACAACGCCGGGCTCGGCGCCACGGCCCCGTTTGCCGACACCACGCCGGCGCAGTTCGACCAGATGGTTGCGATCCATGCCAAGGGGCCGTTCTTCCTGACCCAGGCGCTGTTGCCGCTGCTGGCCGATGGCGGTCGCATCCTCAACGTGTCGTCCGGACTGACCCGTTTCGCCCTGCCCGGCTACGCCGCGTACGCGATGATGAAAGGCGGCATCGAAGTGCTTACCCGTTACCAGGCCAAGGAACTGGGTGCGCGCGGCATCACCGTGAACACGCTGGCACCCGGCGCCATCGAGACCGATTTCGGTGGTGGTGCCGTGCGTGACAACGGTGACCTCAATGCACTGGTCGCCAGCAACACCGCCCTGGGCCGGGCCGGCTTGCCCGACGACATCGGCGGCGTGGTGGCAGCACTGCTTGGCCCCGGCAGTGGCTGGATCAACGCGCAACGCGTCGAGGCGTCCGGCGGAATGTTCCTGTAAGAGTTCCGGATGGATGAGGCCGCGCCGGAGTCGAACACTTGGCTTTTGCCCAACCGTTGGTTCAACGTGGCGAGGGTTGTGGCTCCGCGTCCACCGCACGTTTGACGGCGGCCACGAAATCACGCCGTGCCGCGATCAGGTCTTTGGACACGGCGTGTGGCCACGCCGCCACCTGGGCAATCACCAACTGACGTGCGGGGTCGACGTAGACCAACTGGCCGAAGATACCGATGGCCGCGTAGCTCCCATCGGTATCCGTCCACCACAGGTAGCCGTAGCCGCGATCGGGATCATCGACCCCGGTCTGCTGGCGCACCGCGCCCTGCAGCCAGGCGACGGCAATCACCGGTTTGCCGTTGATGCGACCACCGTCGAGCATGAACTGGCCCAGCCGCGCGTAGTCGCCCAGGGTGGCCGACAATCCGCTGCCGCCGGTGTCGCTGCCGTCACACTCATCCTTGATCCAGTAGGCATCGGCGGCCATGCCGTACGGCTGCCAGATCGTCTGCGACAGATAAGCGGCCAGCGAACGCTTCGTCGCCCGCTGCACCAGGATGCCGAGCAGGTCGGTTTCCGCAGTGTTGTAGTTGAAGTGCGTGCCAGCGGGCCACTGCCGCGGCTGCTTCACCAGGTAGGACAGGATATGCGCGCGGCCATCGACGCAGGCGCCGCGGTACATCTGCGCCACATCCGAATCGGCATCGGCGTAATCCTCGTTCCAGCGCACGCCGGAGGTCATCGTCAACAACTGCTGCACCGTGACATCGGCGTAGGCACTGTCGCGCAACTCCGGGATATAGCTGCCCAGACTGTCGTCCATGCCGTGGATGTAACCCTGCTGCAAGGCGATCCCGAGCAAGGTGGAGGTGACCGACTTGGCCACTGAAAACGACTCCCAGTGCTGCTCCGGCCCAAACCCCAGCGCATAACGCTGCAGGCGAATGCGGCCGTGCTGCAACACCATCACCCCGGCGATGTGGTGCTCGTCCATATAGCTGGTCAGCCACGCCGTCGCATCCTGTCCGGCCATGTGCGCCAGTGGCTGACCTTGCGGCAAGGCGTGCACCTGCGCGCCGTGTTCGGCGCGGTCGCTGGGAAACTGCTCGTACATCTTCCGGAACTGCGCCTCGCGCTGCGCCTGCGGCCAGAACAACACCGCCTCGCGTTGCTGGCCGATGGTGGGTTCCGATTCGCTGGCAGCTGCCAATGGCAACGACGCGGCGAGCAGCAGTGCGGCAGCGAACAAGCGCAGGCAGGCAGATGAAGGCATGGGCGGGGCGCGGATGATGACGAATTCGTCATCTTACTGCGGTGCACGCCGGACCCGGCTTCCGCGAAGCCATCAACCACGTCAACGGGCAAGCAGAACAGACTATGAAGTGAATCCCCCGGCAGGCGCGTCGATGTCATCATTCGCGAGTATCGACAACCCCTGAGCACCGCGGAGATCCCGTGAACGCAACGCCCCATTTCATCGACCTCGACATCGGCTACGACATCCCCGCCCGGCCCGGCATGGACGAGGCGGATATCCAGACGCCTTGCCTGATCCTCGATCTCGATGCGCTGGAGCGCAACATCATCAAGATGGGCGACTACGCGCGCGCCCACGGCATGCGTCACCGCAGCCACGGCAAGATGCACAAATCGGTCGATGTACAGAAATTGCAGGAACGCCTGGGCGGCGCGGCGGGCGTGTGCTGCCAGAAGGTGTCCGAAGCCGAGGTTTTCGCGCGAGGTGGCATCAAGGACATCCTCGTGTCGAACCAGGTCCGCGACCCGGGCAAGATCGATCGGCTCGCCCGCCTGCCGCACCACGGCGCGCACATCAGCGTTTGTGTCGACGACGTGGCCAACGTGGCCGAACTGTCCGCCGCCGCGCAAAAATACGGCACCGTGCTGCAATGCCTGGTCGAAATCGACTGCGGTGCGGGCCGCTGTGGCGTGGTCACTCCCGGCGAAGCAGTCCGGATCGCCAAAGCCATCGATGCCGCGCCTGCCCTGGCCTTCGCCGGCATCCAGGCCTACCAGGGCGCCATGCAGCATCTGGAAAACTACGCGGACCGCAAGGCGAGGCTCGACGTCGCCATCGCGCTGGTGAAGACCATCGAGA
>SMEK01000466.1_pt1 | contig 17177 bp, 16 predicted proteins | sample 2456371 | NCBI WGS metagenome assembly SMEK01 (sample SAMN10132590, study PRJNA489261) | soil metagenome | isolation source: day1 antibiotic-loamy sand soil ammended with composted manure from dairy... | place: USA | collected 2015-04-01
CGAATACTGGCCCAGGCTGTAGAAGGCAATTGCCCGCTGGTTCCATCCCTCGGCAAAGGCCGGGGCCTGGTCCAGCAGTTCCGTCGCCATGCGGATGGCCTCGTCGAACTGGCGCGCGGTGTTCAGCCGAATCACGATGCTCAGCCGTTGCCGCTGTTCGTCGTTGCCGTCACGGCACCACACGGCCCGGCAACCGTTCTCAGCAGCCAGGCGGACGCCCCGATCCTCGTCCTGGAGCGCGCGGCCCAAAACGTCGTTGGCCGAACGGAAATCGCCCAAAAATCCCAGCGCCAACACGGCAGCCCGACGCGTCTCGCGGCGACCGTGGCTCGGGCGCCGGGCAGGCCGGGACGAACCCGGCTTCGCCACCGGCGACGCTGTCCGTCGACAGCCAACGCGGTGGTGATCGCGTGGTGGCCAGTGGTGGGGCCGACTCCGCGTACAACTACGGCCCCACGGTGTTGGTGGACGGCGGCACCGTGCGCATGTGGTGGTGCAGTCAGTACGGCAGCGCGCTTCCCCCCGGCGACGACATCCTGTACGCGGAGGCCGCCTCGCCCGACGGTCCGTTCACGGGTCCCGGTGGAGGCATCCCCCAGGCCGTGTTCTCGGGCAACCCCGGTCATTTCGACGCCGTCCACACCTGTGATCCGACGGTGCTGCGGGTCGACGGGACCTACTACATGTACTACACGGGAGCGGCGGGGGACGATCAGGATTACGGCAACGCCATCGGCGTGGCGACCAGTACCGACGGTGTGCACTGGACCCGGCCGAGGAGCGAGCCCGTCATCACGCCGTCGCACGACACGCATCGGGACAACACCTATGGGGCGGGACAGCCCGCGGCGGTGTACCTCGACGGCTGGTTCTACGTGATGTTCACCGACACCACGGGCGAGGCGGCCGGGTGGAACGGCGGAGGACAGTTCCTGCTGCGTTCACAGGATCCGATGTTCGCGACGGGGGTCGAGGCGCTGGGGGAGGACGGCTTCGTCGCCGTGCCGAGCACCGACTCACCACGTACCCGTTCGCTCGTGGACGCCTTCAGCGCCGATCTGACGTGGGTGGACGCGTTGAACGCGTTCGCCATCGCCCACCAGACCGCAGAGGGCACTACGTTGACCTTCTGGAACCGTGACTTCACGGCTCAGCCGTACGAGCCGGTGCTCATCCGCAGCCAGTGGGAGGAGGGGCCGGGACTGGTCCGGCAACCCGACGGGCACGCGCCGCTTTCGTTGCGGGACCCGTGTGGGCGAGTGCCGTTCGACGTCGTGCACGCCACCGTGATCGGGGAGGCGAATGCGCCCACCGGGCTGCGGCGCTACGGACTCGACGTGTACGGCGTGGACGGCTGTGGCGATCCACGCCGGGCTCTTGCGGTGTTGGAGGGCGTCGCTGTGCCGTCACCGGTGCGCACGATGGACCTCGTGGTCGACGGTCGACTCGTGCGTGTCGATCGGCGCTCGGTGGCCACCGAACTTGCCTGGCACGTGCTCGACGAACGCCCACCGGCACTCGATGGGGTGCCTGTGGCGGCGCGACTCTCCGCGGGCGCCCGGGCGGTGGCGGCGGAAGGACACGGTGTCGGCGTCCTGCTGGAGGAGACACTGTGGCCGGTCACCTCCACCGCGGCGCTTCGGGCCAACGACTCCCCGATCGAGACGATCAGTCCGGAGCAGTGGCGGGCGTACCCGAAAGGACCCCAGCTCTAGCTACCGGGCGGGTTCGGTCTCCTGACGGTGTCGGCCCCGGCGGCTCTGGAGGTTGCCGATTCGGCGTCTCCGTACGAAGTGGCCAGGCGGCGTCCCACCACCAGGCCGAGACCGGCGGGCACCATGATCAACAGCGCTGTGAAGGCCGCGCCTCCGGTGAGGGCGGAGGCCAGCGCGCTCACACCCGTTCTGTCCACGAACGCGGCCTTGCCGACGACGGTGAGCACACCGGAGGTGACTCCGGCGACGAGCGCGGCCACGAACCAGGTGCGTCCGGCCTCGTCGAGGCCCACCCAGGCGTCGATCGCGCTCCACAGTGCCGCACTCCCCACGAGCACCGTCAGGGTGATCGTGGTGACGAGTGTGACGTCGGTCGGCTGGAACACGGCGAACTTCGCGGTGGCGACGGCGGCGGTGGCGTGCAGGAAGGCCATGCCGAGTGCGCGTGGGATCCAGGGCGGCATCTGCGTCACTGTACTGCCGAGGCGGGAGTCGGTGAACCCTGTCGAGAACGAGATCATGCGCAGCACGGCGGCCGGGTGACGTGGTGGTCCGGTCGCCACGGAGGCGCGGCCTTACACTGAGCCGGTGCCCGAGATCCATGCGACCCGACGACGTGCTCTGCGGGAGCGCCTCCACACCGCCGAACTCGACGCGCTCCTCCTCACCGACTTGCTCAATATCCGCTATCTGACCGGTTTCACCGGTTCGAACGCGGCCCTGCTGGTGCACAGCGACGGCGATGAGCGCACCGTTTTCTGCACCGACGGCCGATACACCGCCCAGGCGGAGGCGGAAGTACCGGATCTCCGCAAGATCATCGAACGGCCGAGCGCACTCGCGCTCGTGCGGGAAGCCGACAGGCAACTTGCGCGCGGAGCCCTCGGGTTCGAAAGCCAGCACGTGAGCGTGGAAGAGCACGCCTCGTTCGTCGACGTGGCCGAGTCCGTGACGTTGCGCCGAGCGCCGGAGTTGGTCGAACGGTTGCGTGAGGTCAAAGACGACGCCGAGATCGAGGACCTCCGCGAGGCGTGCGCCATCGCCGACCGGGCACTGGCCGATCTGTTGGAAAGCGGTGGGCTGCGCCCAGGCCGTACCGAACGGGAGGTCGCACGCGATCTGGAGAACCGCATGGCGGAACACGGCTCCGAGGAGCCGGCGTTCCGAACGATCGTCGCCACGGGAGCCCATTCCGCCATCCCGCATCATCGGCCTACCGACGCTGTCCTGGAGACAGGGGATTTCGTTAAGCTCGATTTCGGCGCCGTGGTGAACGGGTACCACTCGGACATGACCCGGACGATCGTGCTCGGCCAGCCCGCGCAATGGCAGCGGGAACTGTACGAGCTCGTGGCCGCGGCGCAGGAAGCGGGCACGCAGGCCGCACGCCCGGGACGGGAGGTGGCCGCCGTCGACGCCGCTGCCAGGAGTGTCATCGCCGAGGCCGGGTACGGCGAACAGTTCTCGCACGGGCTCGGTCACGGTGTGGGGTTGGACGTACACGAGGCACCGAGACTGGCCCAGACCGGCGTCGGTACACTGTCGGCCTGCATGGCGGTCACCGTGGAGCCGGGGGTTTACCTGGCCGGGCGCGGTGGTGTCCGCATCGAGGACACGCTTGTCGTGCGGGAGGGAACTCCCGAGATCCTCACCCTGAGTACCAAGGAACTCGTGGTCGCCTAGTGGCGACCCCACCCGACACAGGAGAACGCACACTCGTGGCCACCACCAACGACCTCAAGAACGGCATGGTCCTCGTCCTGGACGGCGAGCTGTGGTCCGTCGTGTCATTCCAGCACGTCAAGCCCGGTAAGGGCGGCGCGTTCGTGCGCACGACGCTGAAGCACGTCACCAGCGGTAAGGTGGTGGACCGCACGTTCAATGCGGGCACCAAGGTCGACACTGCGACGGTGGACCGTCGGCAGATGACGTACCTGTACAACGACGGCACCGACTACGTGTTCATGGACGGCCAGACCTACGAGCAGCTGGAGCTCTCGGCTGACCTCGTGGGTGACGCCGCGAAGTTCCTCCTCGAGAACACCGAGGTGGAAGTCGGTATGCACGAGGAGACCCCGCTGTACGTGGAGCTGCCCACCGCGGTGGAGCTCGTGGTGGAGCACACCGAGCCCGGAGTCCAGGGGGACCGGTCCACCGGAGGAACGAAGCCGGCGACGTTGGAGACGGGCGCCGAGATCCAGGTGCCGTTGTTCGTCAACACTGGTGACAAGGTCAAGGTCGACACTCGCGACGGCCGATACCTCGGCCGTGCCTGAGCTTCGGACGGCGACGACCACGGTGAACAACGAGTCACGTGCTTCCCGGACCGCCCGGCGCGGGACCTTCAGCCGCCGCGCGTCTCGACAGCGCGCGGTGGAGCTGTTGTACGAAGCGGCATTGCGGAAGACCGATCCGGCGACCCTGATGTCGGAGCGGCTCGGTTCGCCCGACGTGGACCCGATCAGCGACTACACGATCACGCTGGTGGAAGGGGTCAGTGAGAACCGCGAGCGCATCGACGAGTTGTTGGCCGAGTACGCGCAAGGTTGGTCGCTGGAGCGTATGCCGCCGGTCGACCTCGCGGTGCTGCGGGTCGGTCTGTACGAGCTGCTGTGGTTGGACGACGTGCCTGATCCGGTCGCCATCGACGAAGCCGTGGGAATAGCCAAGCAACTGTCGACCGATGATTCGCCGCGGTTCGTCAACGGCGTGCTCGGACGCATCGGCACGGTCGCCGAACGGCTGCGCAAGGTCCTTTGACGAGGCGGCCTTCTTACCGAGGCTGAGGTGGGACCTGAGCCGGTAATGGTCGCCGCCTCGTGAGGAGCTCAGTTATTCGGCGGCCCGGTGGGTTTTCGGAAACGACTACCGACGAGGACCGCGCGGACCGAGGGCCGAGGCCGCGGGACGCGCGGTCCGTCGCGGTGGACGCGGATCATTCCTCCGTGGAAGGACGTGCTTCGGGAGGAAGCACTCCCCATTCGATGAGTTGTTCGGTCAGTTCGCCGGGGGTCATGTCGTAGATGATCGCCAGCGAACGCAAGTCCTCGGTGCGGATCGAGAGCACCTTGCCGTTGTAGTCACCCCGCTGGCTCTGGATGGTCGCCGCGTACCGCGCCAGCGGACCCACCTTCTCGGCGGGCAGCTGCTGCAGCCGTTCGAGATTGATCACGATCTTGGTGGCGGGCTCGGCGCCGGACGGCACCCTGCCTTCAGGCAGCAACTCGACTACCGGAACCCCGTAGAAGTCGGCGAGCTCGGCCAATTTCTGTACGGTCACCGCGCGGTCGCCCCGTTCGTAGGAGCCGACGACGACGGCCTTCCAGCGGCCGCCGGACTTCTGCTCGACTCCGTGCAGGGACAGGCCCTGTTGTTGGCGGATACCGCGGAGCTTGGCCCCGAGCGCCTTGGCGTAATCGCCCATGTGGTGGTTCTCCGTTTCCTCGCCCCGATGCGGCCACCGATGACCGACAGGGAATATTTACGCCGAATACTCAGAGTAATGGTTACTCCTCGTCGTCACCAGGTCAAGCAGATCATCGCCGTCTGGGGTTACTCACAGAGACAGACCACCCGTAAGGGCGAGGTTCTGTTCCTGCTACTGTCGGACCGGTTCGCCTGGTGCATCCAGGGCAAAGAGCATCCTTTAAGGACCCGTCCGGTGAGGCGGGGAAGGAGACCTTCCGTGGCGTCACGATCGCGTGGCGCGACCGGATCGGCCGCTGAGCGCGAGCTGCTCTCGGCCGGTGACGTTGCGCGCACTATCGCCCGAATGGCCCATCAGGTCATCGAAAAAACCGCGCTCGGTGCTGAGGGCATGCCCCCACCCGTGTTGCTGGGCATCCCGACGCGAGGAGCGCCTCTCGCGGCTCGGTTGAGCGCGAGGATCACCGAGTTCTCCGGTGTGGCGGTGCCCAAGGGCACACTCGATGTCACGTTGTACCGGGACGATCTCCGCCGTCGTCCCACTCGACCCCTCGCCCAGACCCAGCTTCCGGACTCCGGCATCGACGACCGGGTCGTCGTGCTCGTCGACGACGTCCTGTACTCCGGCCGGACCATCCGAGCCGCGCTGGACGCACTGCGTGATCACGGGCGACCTCGGGCCGTGCAGTTGGCGGTGCTCATCGACCGTGGCCATCGGGAGCTGCCCATCCGCGCCGACTACGTGGGCAAGAACGTCCCGACCTCGCGGTCCGAGGACGTCTCGGTGTTGTTGGACGAGGTCGACGGCCGCGACGCCGTATTGCTCAGGGAGCGTCGATGAAGCATCTGCTGTCCACCGACGGTCTCGACGCCGCTACGGCCACGGCGATCCTCGACACGGCCGATGAACTGAAACGCACTCTGTTGGGCCGCGAGGTCCGCAAACTACCCACGCTGCGTGGGCGCACCGTGATCACCTTGTTCTACGAGAACTCGACCCGCACCCGGGTGTCGTTCGAGATCGCGGGCAAGTGGATGAGCGCCGACGTGGTGAACGTCTCCGCGGGCGGTTCGTCGGTCGGCAAGGGTGAATCCCTCCGGGACACCGCGTTGACGTTGTCGGCCGCAGGCGCGGACTGCGTGGTCATCCGGCATCCGGCCTCCGGTGCCGCTCATCGGCTCGCGGGCTGGCTGGCCGAGACGGGGACCAGCGTGATCAACGCCGGGGACGGGACGCACGAGCACCCGACGCAGGCGTTACTCGACGCCGCCACGCTGCGGGAGCGACTCGGCGGCCTTGAGGGCCGTCGCGTGACGATCGTCGGTGACGTGCTCCACAGCCGGGTCGCGCGGTCGAACGCGCATCTGCTGCCCCTGCTCGGCGCGGAGGTGACGTTGGTCGCACCACCGACGTTGTTGCCGGTGGGAGTGGAGTCGTGGCCGGTCACCGTGTCCCACGATCTCGATGCCGCCCTGCCCGCCACCGACGCGGTGATGATGCTGCGCGTGCAGGCCGAGCGCATGCACGGAGGTTTCTTCCCTTCGGCGCGGGAATACGCGATCGCGTACGGATTGAACGAGACCCGGCTGAAATTGCTGCCCGAACACGCCGTGGTACTGCACCCGGGACCGATGCTGCGCGGGATGGAGATCGCCTCGGCGGTGGCCGACGCACCCAACGCGGTGATCACCGAACAGGTCCGTAACGGTGTGCACGTGCGGATGGCGGTGCTCTATCACCTGCTGGCGGGGGAAGGGGAGAAGTCGTGACGACCAGCAGTGTCCTGCTGCGGCAGGTCAGGCCGTACGGAACCGGTGAGCCCGTCGACGTGTTGATCGCCGACGGTGTGATCGCGGAGATAGGACGCCCCGACGCGCCCGCCGGGGCCGAGGTGATCGACGGCGACGGACAGATCCTGCTGCCGGGTTTCGTCGATCTGCACACCCATTTGCGGGAGCCGGGCAGGGAGGACGCCGAAACGATCGAAACCGGCTCGGCGGCCGCCGCGCTGGGTGGTTACACGGCGGTGTTCGCCATGGCCAACACCGACCCGGTGGCCGACAACGCCGTGATCACCGACTACGTGTGGCGGCGGGGCCAGGAGGTCGGCCTCGTGGACGTGCATCCCGTGGGTGCGGTCACCGTGGGGCTGGCGGGCGAGCGGCTCGCCGAGATGGGCACGATGGCCAACTCGGCGGCCAGGGTGCGGATGTTCTCCGACGACGGACACTGCGTCTTCGACCCCCTCGTGATGCGCAGGGCGTTGGAGTACTCCACCGCGCTCGGCGTCGTGGTGGCCCAACACGCCGAGGACCCGCGGCTGACGGTGGGAGCTCAGGCGCATGAGGGGGAACGGGCCGCGCGGCTGGGATACCCGGGGTGGCCCGCCTCCGCGGAGGAATCCATCGTCGCCCGGGACTGTGTGCTCGCCCGGCACGCCGGGGCGCGATTGCACATCTGCCATGTCTCGGCGGCGGGGACGGTGGACGTGTTGCGTTGGGCCAAGGAGCTCGGTACCGCCGTCTCGGCCGAGGTGACACCGCATCATCTGTTGCTCACCGATGAGCGGCTGAGCACGTTCGACCCGGTCAACAAGGTCAATCCGCCACTGCGTTCCGAGGCCGACGTCCAACGCATGCGGCAGGCGTTGGCCGACGGAGTGATCGACTGCGTGGCCACCGATCACGCACCACACGCGCCGCAGGACAAGGACTGCGAATGGGCCGCGGCGCGGCCGGGGATGTTGGGGCTGCAGACCGCTCTGTCCGTGGTCGTCGAGACGATGGTCCGTCCCGGACTGCTCGACTGGCGTGGGGTGGCACGGGTGTTGAGCGAACGCCCCGCTCAGATCGCCGGACTGCCGGACCAGGGCAGGCCGTTGGCCGAAGGCGAGCCGGCGAACCTGGTGCTGGTCGATCCGGACACGGAGTGGACCGTCCAGGGCTCGGAATTGGCGAGCCGGGCGAGGAACACGCCGTACGAAGGCCTGCGACTACCGGCCGTGGTGAGCGCCACGTTGCTGCGTGGGCGCATCACCTCGCGCGAAGGGAAACTTGTGTGATGGACAGGCTTTTGCTGACACTGCTGGTCTTTGCGTTCTTCGCGCTCTGTGTGTACGGCATGTGGCGCGGCTGGCGACGGCAGGCCCGCGCCCAGAGCGTGCGGATACCGCCGTTCTCGCCCGTGCCCGACGATCCCGGCGAACCGGAGCTGGAAACGCGAGGCATCTACGTCAGCACGACGATGTCGGGCCGTTGGCAGGAGCGCATCGTCACCCGTGGAGCGGGACTGCGTGGACCCGCGGTGGTGCGGCTCTACGCGGACGGAATCGAGATCGACCGCAGCGGCGCGCCCAGTTTCTGGATTCCGCGGGACAGCATCGTCGACGTGCACACGGCGAAGGGGATGGCGGGCAAGGTCATGGGCACCGACAGCCTGTTGGTGTTCACCTGGCGCCTCGGTGACGTCGAGTTGGACACCGGTCTGCGCGGTGACGACCTCTCCGTCTATCCGCGGTGGATCGAGCAGGTCAAGGGAGGTGCCCAGGTATGACCGGGATGCGCACAGCCGCCGTGCTCGTGCTTGAGGACGGCCGGATCTTCCGGGGGACGGCGTACGGCGCCCGTGGGCGCGCCCTGGGGGAGGCGGTCTTCTCCACCGGGATGACCGGCTACCAGGAGACGCTGACCGACCCGTCGTATCACCGGCAGATCGTGGTGCAGACGGCGCCGCACATCGGCAACACCGGTTGGAACTCCGAGGACGACGAGTCCGGACGGGTCTGGGCGGCCGGGTACGTGGTGCGGGACCCGGCGCGGACGCCGTCTCACTGGCGGTCGACGCGCACGTTGGAGGACGTGCTCGTCGAGCAGGGCGTGGTCGGTATCGCCGAGGTCGACACGCGCGCGCTCACCCGGTATCTCCGTGAGCACGGCGCCATGCGCGCCGGCATCTTCTCCGGCGACGCCCTGAGCGCGGAGGACGACCTGGTGGCCCAGGTCCAGGCGAGTCCGAGGATGCAGGGCGCCGATCTCGCGAAGGAGGTCACCACGGCCACGCCGTACGTGGTGCCGGCGGAGGGACGGACCCGCTTCCGAGTGGCGGCGCTGGATCTCGGCATCAAGGCGAACACCCCACGTCGGATGGCGGCGCGGGGTATCGAGGTGCACGTCCTGCCCGCAAGCAGCGGACTCGACGACGTCCTCGCCGTCGAGCCGCACGGGGTGTTCCTGTCCAACGGTCCCGGGGACCCCGAGACCCAGCGGGGCGCGATCGAGCTCACTCGCCGGGTGTTGGAGCGGGAGCTGCCGCTGTTTGGCATCTGCTTCGGCAACCAGATCCTCGGTCGGGCGTTGGGGCTGAACACCTACAAGATGCGTTTCGGACACCGGGGTCTCAACGTCCCGGTCATCGACGTCGCCACCGGCAAGGTGGCCATCACCGCACAGAACCACGGATTCGCTCTCGAAGGCGAGCCGGGACAGCGTTTCGACTCGCCGTTCGGCAAGGCGCGGGTCAGTCATTACTGCGCCAACGACGGCACGGTGGAGGGTCTGCGCTGCGAGGAGGTTCCGGCGTTCTCGGTGCAGTACCACCCGGAGGCCGCCGCGGGCCCGCATGACGCGGGATCGCTGTTCGACGAGTTCGTCACCCTGATGGAGGCCCGCCATGCCCAAACGCAGTGACATCGAGCACGTACTCGTGATCGGGTCGGGACCGATCGTCATCGGCCAGGCCGCCGAATTCGACTACTCCGGCACCCAGGCGTGTCGCGTGCTCCGTTCCGAGGGGCTGCGGGTGAGCTTGGTGAACTCCAACCCGGCGACGATCATGACCGACCCCGAGTTCGCCGACTCCACCTACATCGAGCCGGTGACACCGGATTTCGTGGAGAAGGTCATCGTCGCCGAGCGGGAGCAGGGCAGGCCCATCGACTCCCTGCTGGCGACCCTCGGCGGTCAGACGGCCCTCAACTGCGCTGTGGCCCTGCACGAGCGCGGGGTGCTGGAGAAGTACGGCATCGAGCTCATCGGCGCCGACATCGACGCCATCCAGCGGGGTGAGGACCGGCAGAAGTTCAAGGACATCGTGCGGGCGGTCGGCGGTGGGGTGCCCCGCAGCGCCGTGTGCCACTCCATGGAGGAGGTCCGCGAGACCGTCGCCGAACTCGGTCTTCCCGTCGTGATCCGGCCCTCGTTCACCATGGGCGGCCTCGGTTCCGGAATGGCCCACACTCCGGAGGAGCTCGAACGCATGGCGTCGATCGGACTGGAGGAGAGTCCGGTCACCGAGGTGCTCATCGAGGAGAGCGTGCTCGGGTGGAAGGAATACGAGCTGGAGCTCATGCGCGACCGCAACGACAACGTGGTGGTCGTGTGCTCCATCGAGAACATCGACCCGATGGGTGTGCACACCGGTGACTCGGTGACCGTCGCACCCGCGATGACGCTCACCGACCGTGAGTACCAACACATGCGGGACGTCGGCATCGCCGTGTTGCGCGAGGTCGGCGTGGACACCGGCGGGTGCAACATCCAGTTCGCCGTCAACCCCGAGGACGGCCGCATGGTCGTCATCGAGATGAACCCCCGCGTGTCGCGGTCGTCGGCGTTGGCGTCGAAGGCGACCGGGTTCCCGATCGCCAAGATCGCGGCGAAGCTGGCCATCGGCTACACGCTCGACGAGATCACCAACGACATCACCGGTGAGACACCCGCGTCGTTCGAGCCGACGCTCGACTACGTCGTCGTGAAGATGCCGCGGTTCGCGTTCGAGAAGTTCCCCGGGGCGGACCCGGAGCTGACCACGACGATGAAGAGCGTCGGTGAGGCCATGGCGCTGGGGCGCAGCTTCCCCGAGGCGTTGGGCAAGGCGATGCGGTCGATGGAGACCAAGGCGGGTGGTTTCTGGACCCGGCCCGACCCGGAGGGCGCGACGCTGGAGTCGACGCTGGAGGAGCTTCGCACCGCGCATGAGGGCCGGCTTTACGCCGTCGAACGGGCGTTGCGGCTCGGCGCGACGGTGGAGCAGGTGCACAAGGCCAGTGGCATCGATCCGTGGTTCATCGACCAGATCGCGTTCATCGGTGAGATCGGTGCCCAGGTGCGTGACGCCCCCGTGCTGGAGGCGGACCTGCTGCGCAGGGCCAAGCGCGCCGGTCTGTCCGACCGGCAGATCGCCGCGCTTCGACCGGAGCTGGCCGGTGAGGACGGTGTTCGCACGCTACGGCACCGGCTCGGGATCCGCCCGGTGTTCAAGACCGTGGACACCTGCGCGGCGGAGTTCGAGGCGAAGACGCCGTATCACTACTCGGCCTACGAGGCCGACGCCACCGCCGAATCGGAGGTGGCCCCACAACGTGAGAAGCCGAAGGTGTTGATCCTCGGCTCGGGGCCGAACCGGATCGGGCAGGGGATCGAATTCGACTACTCGTGCGTGCACGCCGCGCTCGCGTTGCGCGAGGCCGGGTTCGAAGCCGTGATGGTGAACTGCAACCCGGAGACGGTGTCCACCGACTACGACACCTCCGACCGGTTGTACTTCGAGCCGTTGACCTTCGAGGACGTGCTCGAGATCGTGCACGCCGAGCAGGCTTCGGGTGAGGTCGCCGGCGTGATCGTGCAACTGGGTGGGCAGACGCCGCTCGGGTTGGCGCAGCGGTTGGCCGACGCCGGGGTTCCGGTGGTGGGTACTCCGCCCGAGGCGATCCATCTGGCCGAGGAGCGCGGTGCCTTCGGTGAGGTGCTGGCGGCCGCCGGGCTGCCCGCGCCGAAGTACGGTATGGCGACGTCGTTCGACGGCGCCCGGCGGATCGCCGACGAGATCGGCTATCCGGTGCTCGTGCGACCGTCCTACGTTCTGGGCGGCCGCGGTATGGAGATCGTCTACGACGAGGCGACGCTACGCGGCTACATCGAGCGCGCCACGGAGGTCACACCCGAACACCCGGTGCTGGTGGACCGCTTCCTCGACGATGCGATCGAGATCGACGTCGACGCGCTCTACGACGGCGAGGAGTTGTACCTCGGCGGTGTGATGGAACACATCGAGGAGGCCGGGGTGCACTCCGGTGACTCGGCGTGCGCGTTGCCTCCCATCACGTTGGGGCGGACCGACCTCGAAGCGGTGCGCCGTTCGACCGAGGCCATCGCCAAGGGCATCGGCGTGCGGGGCCTGCTCAACGTGCAGTACGCCCTCAAGGACGACATGTTGTACGTGCTCGAGGCCAACCCGAGGGCGTCGAGGACCGTACCGTTCGTGTCGAAGGCCACGGCGGTGCCGCTGGCGAAGGCGGCGGCGTTGATCATGACCGGCTCGTCGATCGCCGAGCTGCGTGCTCGGGGCGTGCTCCCGGCCGAGGGGGACGGCGGACTGCTGCCCCTGGGTTCCCCGGTGGCGGTCAAGGAAGCCGTGCTGCCGTTCAACCGCTTCCGCACACCGGAAGGCCATGGGGTCGACTCACTGCTCGGACCGGAGATGAAGTCCACGGGCGAGGTGATGGGCGTCGACCTGTCGTTCGGGGAGGCGTTCGCGAAGTCCCAGGCGGGTGCGTACGGATCTTTGCCGACCCGCGGAACCGTGTTCGTCTCGGTGGCCAACCGGGACAAACGTTCCTTGGTCTTCCCGGTGAAGCGACTGGCCGATCTCGGGTTCAAGGTGGTCGCCACCGCGGGCACGGCGGACGTCCTGCGGCGCAACGGCGTCGAGTGCTCGGTGGTGCGTAAGCACTACCAGGGCAGCACTCCCGAGGAACCCAACATCGTCGAGGTGATCCGGGACGGCGGCGTGGACATGGTGATCAACACGCCGTACGGGAACAGCGGACCGCGCGTGGACGGGTACGAGATCCGCACGGCGGCGGTGTCGCGGGGGATTCCGTGCATCACGACGGTGCAGGGAGCGGCGGCCGCGGTACACGGCATCGAGGCGCTCATCCGAGGAGAGGTCACCGTGCGGCCGTTGCAGGAACTCCAGGCGAGACTCCGTGAGGTGACGGAAGCGTGAGCGGAAGACGATGAGCGACATGGCTGGCCGATCTTTCGGGGAGCGGTTGACGGCGGCCGTGTCCGCTCGGGGTCCGCTGTGTGTGGGCATCGATCCGCATCCGGCTCTGCTGGAGGCCTGGGGGCTTCCCGTCGACGTGAGCGGGCTCGAACGGTTCGCTCTGACGGCCACGGAGGCCCTCGCGGGGACCGTGGCCGTGCTCAAACCCCAGTCGGCGTTCTTCGAGGCCTACGGGGCCGCGGGGATCGCCGTGCTCGAACGGGTCCTCGCCATGGCGAGACAGGCCGGTGCCCTGGTGCTGCTCGACGTCAAGCGGGGTGACATCGGGTCCACGATGGCCGCCTACACGGCCGCCTATCTGGCCGACGACGCCCCGCTGGCGGCCGATGCGATCACCGTGTCGCCGTATCTCGGGTTCGGTTCGCTGGAGCCTGCGCTGAAGCAGGCTCGCAGCACGGGCCGAGGGGTGTTCGTGCTCGCGCGGACGTCCAACCCTGAGGGAGGCACCGTGCAGTGTTCGCGAGGGGCCGACGGCGTCACCGTCGCCCAGTCCGTCGTGGATTCGGTTGCGGAGTGTAACCGGGGGGCGGAGCCCCTCGGGGACGTCGGAGTCGTGGTCGGGGCGACCGTGAAACCGGGTGAATTGCGGCTCGACGCGGTGAACGGGCCGGTACTCGCGCCGGGACTCGGTGCGCAGGGCGCCACGGCCGAGGATCTGCGCCGGGTGTTCGGCGAGGGGGTGCGGGCGGTGCTGCCGTCGTCGTCTCGTGACATCCTCCGGCACGGTCCCACGCCTGAGGCATTGCGCTCGGCGGTCGAGGCGGCGCGGGAGAGTCTCGTGTCCATCCTGCCGCAAATGTCATCGTCGTAACGGCATGCCCTGGTCCGACCGTATATTGATCTTGCACTACGCTACGAGTCCGTGGCGTCACGAGGGTTTCGGCGCGACAAGCAGAGCGACAGATGCGAACCTCACGTCTTCGATAGTCCGTTCGGTGTGAGTAGGGTCGTTTCTGGCCGGGCCATGGCGCCTAGCCGTGGTGCGGTTTCGTCATGTCGTCGGCCGAGGTCGGCGATGCCTGCGGTCGGCGCCACCCCGCATTGAGAGTCCAGGTCGAGGGTGGGTACGGTCGCCACACCCACCCAGAATTTTTGAGTAACACCGGAGGAAAACGTGGCACTTCCCCAGCTCACCGAGGAACAGCGTGCTGCGGCGCTGGAGAAGGCCGCCGCCGCCCGCCGCGCTCGTGCCGAGCTCAAGGAACGGCTCAAGCGCGGTGGTACGACCCTCGCCGAAGTGCTGAAGCAGGCCGACGAGGACGAGGTCCTCGGCAAGATGAAGGTCTCCGCATTGCTGGAAGCGCTGCCGGGCGTGGGCAAGGTGCGTGCGCAGCAGACGATGGAGCGTCTGGAGATCGCGTCCAGCCGCCGTCTGCGTGGCCTCGGCGACAGGCAGCGTAAGGCGTTGCTGGCCGAGTTCAGCGGCGAGTGAGCGAGCGGAATCGCGGCTCGAGCGCGGTCGGCCCGATGGCCGGTCGTGAAAACGGTGAGTCGGTGTCGGGCGTGAGCCCGAGGCACCGGCTCACCGTTGTCTCGGGGCCGTCCGGGGTCGGTAAGTCGAGCGTCGTCGCCGAGTTGCGGAGGCTGTGCCCTGACATCTTCCTCAGCGTTTCGGTGACCACCCGAGCGCCGAGGGCGGGCGAGGTCGATGGCGAGCATTACCACTTCGTGGACCGGGAGCGGTTCCGGTCCATGGTCGAAAACGGTGAGCTGCTCGAACACGCCGAGTTCGCGGGTAACTACTACGGCACGCCTCGCGCGCCGGTGGAGCGGGTGCTCGAACAGGGGCGTCCAGCGGTGCTGGAGATCGAGCTCAAAGGCGCCCGTCAGGTGCGGGCCGCCATGCCTGACGCGCAGCTGGTGATGTTGCTGCCGCCGTCCTGGGAGGAGCTCGTCAATCGACTCACGGGTCGGGGCACCGAGCGGGACGACGCCGTACGGGCGCGATTGCGTGAGGCCGAGCGGGAGCTGCAGGCCGCGGACGAGTTCGACGCTCGCATCGTCAACTCCGACGTGCGGACCGCCGCGCGCGAGTTGCTAAGCTTGGTGATTGGCCGAACCGCCGTTTGCGACGATACGGAGCACAGTCAGTGACTGCGATTACGCTGGGGCCGCAGGGTGAGCAGCTCGAAGGCATCACCAACCCGCCCATCGATGAGCTGCTGGAGAAAGTCAGTTCCAAGTACGCGCTCGTGATCTACGCCGCGAAGCGCGCCCGCCAGATCAACGACTACTACGCCCAGCTGGGCGAGGGGCTGCTGGAGTACGTGGGCCCGCTCGTCGAGCCGGGGCCGAGGGAGAAGTCGTTGTCGATCGCGCTGCGCGAGATCCACGCGGGTCTGCTCGAGCACACCGAAGGCGAGTAGTTCACCGTTGGCAGAGCGACCACGTGTCGTCCTCGGCGTCGGGGGCGGCATCGCCGCCTACAAGGCCTGTGAGGTGCTGCGGGGGCTCACCGAGTCCGGGCACGATGTCCGGGTCGTTCCGACCGCCGCGGCACTGAAGTTCGTCGGAGCCGCCACCTTCGAGGCCTTGTCGGGGCACCCCGTGCACACGGACGTGTTCACCGAGGTGCCCGAGGTGCAGCACGTCCGTGTCGGTCAGGAGGCCGATCTGGTCCTGGTCGTACCGGCCACGGCCGATCTGTTGGCCAAGGCCGCTCACGGTGTCGCCGACGACCTGCTCACCAACACGCTGCTGATGGCACGCTGTCCGGTGGTGTTCTTCCCCGCGATGCACACCGAGATGTGGGAGCATCCGGCGACCCGGGACAACGTGGCGCTGCTGCGCTCCCGCGGCGTGGTGGTCACCGAACCCGATTCGGGCCGGTTGACGGGCAAGGACACCGGTAAGGGGCGCCTGGCCGACCCCCGGGAGATCGTCGATCTCGCGAAGTTGCTGCTGGCGAAGCCGAACGCGCTGCCCAGGGATCTGGAAGGCGTTCGGGTGGTCGTGTCGGCGGGCGGTACCCGGGAGCCGCTGGACCCGGTCCGTTTCCTCGGTAACCGCTCGTCCGGTAAGCAGGGATACGCTCTGGCCAGGGTCGCCGCGCAGCGTGGTGCGGAGGTGACGCTCGTCGCCGCGCATACGGCTGCGTTGCCCGATCCTGCCGGGGCGCACGTGGTGTCCGTCTCGACCGCCGCGGAACTACAGGTAGCGATGGAGGACGCGGCCGCTGAGGCCGACGTCGTCGTCATGGCGGCGGCGGTCGCGGACTTCCGACCCGCCGAGCGGGCCGAGTACAAGATCAAAAAGCAGGGCGACGGCTCGGCGCCCACCGTGACACTGACCCGTAATCCGGACATACTCGCCGGGCTTGCGCAGCGCAGACGACCGGGCCAGATCCTCGTCGGATTCGCGGCCGAGACCGGTGACGAGCACGGCAGCGTGCTCGACCACGGTCGGATCAAACTGAAACGCAAGGGCGTCGACCTGCTCGTGCTCAACGCCGTCGGTGAGGGCAGAGCCTTCGAGGTGGACGAGAACACGGGCTGGTTGTTGTCGCCCAGCGGACTCGAGCAACGTATTCCACTGGGGGCCAAGTCGGAGTTGGCGGCTACGGTGTGGGACGCCGTGGCGGAGTTGGTACGTGCACAGGGACGGCGACAGTAAGCTTTGTCGCGTCGTCAGCACGTCGGACGGAATGGGGCGAGGAGTCGGTGAGCACGTCGAACCGCAGATTGTTCACGTCGGAGTCGGTGACCGAAGGCCACCCGGACAAGATCTGTGATTCGATCAGCGACTCCATCCTGGATGCTCTGCTCGCCGCGGATCCGCGGAGTCGGGTCGCCGTGGAGACGTTGATCACCACCGGTCAGGTGCACATCGTCGGTGAGGTGACCACCGAGGCCTATGCCGACATCCCGACGATCGTCCGGGATCGTGTGTTGGAGATCGGGTACGACTCGTCGGCCAAGGGGTTCGACGGTGCGTCGTGTGGTGTGAACGTGGCGATCGACTCGCAGTCGCCG
>SMEK01000454.1_pt1 | contig 17161 bp, 13 predicted proteins | sample 2456371 | NCBI WGS metagenome assembly SMEK01 (sample SAMN10132590, study PRJNA489261) | soil metagenome | isolation source: day1 antibiotic-loamy sand soil ammended with composted manure from dairy... | place: USA | collected 2015-04-01
ATCGAACCATTTAGTTTGTGAACGATAGCTTGTACATGGGATAAGCCGATTCCAGTCGAAGGGACGCCTTCACTGTTGAATTTTGTAGTATATCCCGGGTCGAATATAACAGGGATTAAATTTTTTGGAATGCCAATACCTGTATCTTCTACTGTAATAGTTGTGAAGTCCTTAGATGTGTTTATCGAAATATGGATTGTACCTTCCTCTTCAATTGCTTCTACAGCATTTGCAACTAGATTATTCATTAGCGCAAGTAAAGGAAGATGTTGTTTTGTATAAAAATCTTGATTATAAGAAACTTTGAATTGAATTTTTTTATTTAGCATTTCACTATATTTTTCATTCGCTTCCTTTACATATTGAAGTAAATTGGAGATGAAATAAGCATCTAATTGTTCCATTTTTAAGATTTTTGATAAGCCTGCATAAATTCTTTGTTCATCTTTTTTGACTTCATGAATTTCTTGAGCAATTGAAAGCGCTTTAATACTTAGCAATGGATCTATCTTTTTTAATTGTTCATATAAACTATAACTATTAGCGGTAATATGTTCGATTTCGTTCATGGATTTTTTTAAATATAATGCTTCTACGTAAAGGGTTGAGATAAAGTTTAATAATTGTTGCATTTGTCTTTTTTGTTCTTTTACAGTGATAGAACTATAAATACCGATGACGAAGAAGCTACGGATGATGGCAACTAAAAGTAGTAATGCGACATCTTTTAATGTTACAGAAATGTCTGTAATAAATAATGTGGTTGTTAGCTGTTCAACGTAATTACTTACAAATTCAACGATGGTTACCAAACTTCCTAATAAGAAAGGTTTCGATTTATTTTTTTCAAGTTTAATAATGCTTAGACCAATAGCAAATAAGATATAAAAAAGACCTGCCGGAATGTGAAAAAATAATGAAACCGAAAATGTACTTATTGATAATAGTTCATCCAATAATGCACGAAAAAGGACTACAACGATTCCTGTTATGCATCCAGTATGAATCAGCGGTAAGGGTCGAATCAATACTGCTAATAAAAATATTACGGTTCCTAAACCGATTCGGAAAGGTGCACCTTCAAAAGGAATAACTTTCACTTCACTTGCAATAGCTGTTAAAATTGCCACAATGAATATCAACAAATAATCATACCGATAGTTCATTGATTTTGTTTGTTCCATAATAACTCCTTAATAAAGTAATTCTTCCATTTATTCTAATCTAAAATAGAAGGAAAATAAAAAAGAAGTATTTCGATAAAATAAAAAACCACTACTGAATTTCAGTAGCGGTTGAAATTTCAAATGTATGTATGGCGGAGGAAGAGGGATTCGAACCCCCGCGCGGTTTGCCCCGCCTGTCGGTTTTCAAGACCGATCCCTTCAGCCATGAAATTTTCAATAAGTCAATAAAAAACAATGATATAAAAAGCACAAAATTAGGAGGTTTATGGAATAGTGTGCTACAAGTAGAAGAATACCCAGAACAAAACATTGCAATTATCATTGTATATGAGGTATACTAATTTATGCCGTGCTAGGTGGGGAGGTAGCGGTGCCCTGTAACTCGCAATCCGCTCTAGCGAGACTGAAGTCCTTTTTGAGGCTGTATGCATGTAGGGTTTGCCTCTTGCACGTAGCGTTGAAGGTTGGGTCCCGCGCAATGGGTAGCCATGAACCATGTCAGGTCCGGAAGGAAGCAGCATTAAGTGGTTTCACCCATGTGCCGTGGGGTAGCCTGACCCGAGCTGGCGACAAGAGTAGCACCTATGTGCTGCAGTCGAGGAAAGGTGCACGGCTTTATAATTGAAAAATTTGCCGTGTCGGCTATTTTATATAGTTAAATATTATATCGAACAATTTTGGAAAGGCTGTAGATATCTTAAACAATGAGATATCTACAGCCTTTTTTAATGTCAATGAATCGATCTGTATTCCACCAGATGCGAACAGTTTCTTAATAAAAACTTAAGAATTTGTTATTTTTTTCAATTACTCGGAACTATATGTTAAAAAAAACGTACTAATCAACAAAAGATGTGAAAAGGAGATGTCGCTGGGTGCAAAGAAATATATTCATTCTAATGATGGTAGTCTTTATTACTTTCTTTGTTCAAATTGATACAACACGTGCTGCACCACAATTGGAAGTGAAAGCAGAAGTAGGTGTAGACAACAAAATTAAATTGTATACACCTTTACCAATAAAATTAACAATCACAAATAATGGGAGTCCCTTTTCAGGGGATTTAGTCATCGATGCCGCAGTTACTTTTTCAGCCGGTTCTGCTCAAGTTTATGCACTAGATCTGGCAGAAGGTGAAACAAAAACAATTACTCTTTATTTGGACGGTTTATCAGACGATTATTATTATCGCTCACAAAACGAAAGCCTTTTTTCCTTTTATGATGGTGGTATTGAAAAAGGAAAATTAATTGATTATTCAGGCGATAAAAATATTCGTTTTCGATCTTATTACGACGGAGATTATTCATTTATTTTTACTTATACGGAAAATAGTGATCGTTTAGCGGCATTATTACGTTTGAGTCAATATGTTCCAAATAATATTGAAATTTTCCATTTAAATCAAATCCCTAATTATGATTTTCCTATAGATTTCAAAGGATTTGCCATGGCAGATATATTCGTTGTGGATGAAATGAATATTGCCGATTTATCAGAAGAGAAGCAACAGGCAATTTATGAGTGGGTAGAAAACGGTGGAATTCTGCTAGTTGGAGCATCTGAACAAGTGGAGCGTTCCATGGGGATATTTGGTGAATATCTTCCATTAAATTTGTCCTCTGAGAAAGTTATCGTCACGAAAGAAGTATTAGAAACATTATCTAAAGGCGGCATTTTTACGGAAGATATTGAAGTATTCCGTGCAACTGAAAAAGAAGGTAGCAAAAGAATCCTCGCTGATGGAAATACAATACTTGCCTCATCCATTGACTTAGGGAAAGGAAAAATTATTCAAACGACTTTTTCGTTAGGAGATCAGCCGCTCTCAACGATGGATGGTTATGGAAAGTTAATAAACGAAATTTTGCAGCTTCAATCGAATAGCAATCAATGGAACAGAGGGAATTTTTTAGACGTGTTGCCATATGAGGTTGGAAATTCTAATGAGTTATTCCCTTCATTCCAAGTAAAAACGCCACTCATTATTATTACAATCATACTTTACATGTTCATTGTAGGACCTATTTTATATCTCGTATTAAAAAAGCTCGACAAAAGGGAACATGCATGGTGGCTTATCCCTGTTCTATCAATTGTATTAACATTGTCAATGTTCATTGTTGGCGCAAAAGATCGCATTATGCAAGCTCAAATCAATCAGTCAGCCTTTTATAAAGTGAATGGCAAAAACTTATCAGGCTATTATGTAGAGTCTATTTTAACGAATCGAGGCGGAGATTTTGTATTTACTGTAGATGAAAATACGTCTGCCTTTGCGAAAAGAAACTATGGAATGAATACTTTCGGTATCTTACATGAAAAATCCTATGTTAAACATCATGGGAATGGAACGACCATTCACTTACGAAATTTGAATTATTGGTCTGTGCAATCAATTATTGGTGAAACTAACATACCAAATGCAGGGAACTTTGATATCGATTTAACTGTGAAAGATTCAAAAATTGAGGGAACGGTAAAAAATAATTTCCCATTTGCTGTGAAGGATGTTGCTATTTGGTCTGGTGCACGAGAGATTCTATTAGGAGATATTAAACCAAATGAGACAGTAAAGGTTTCTGAATCCTTAAACAGCTCAATTCTTTTAAAACCAATTGTTTATGGTAATTATTTAGGAACGCCAAAAACGGCTGAAGAATTGATTCCAAAAAGGATCATGCAACTGAAATATCAGGCTTTAAATTTAATGGATGAAAATCAGCCGGTAGTTATTGGTTGGGCAGAAGAAGCGATCGTCGGTATTCAATTAGATGGTAGGGCAGAAGTAAACCCTATCGCTGTTATTCTTCAAACATTTGAACCAAATATGGATCTTGAAGGGGAATTTACAGTGAATGATAGCATGATGGAAACAAATATATATCCTGTCAATGCTGGATATATGGAAATGTATAATGAACAAAATAATGAATGGCAATTAGACCCTGGTGAGTATGAATATATAGCTGTCATTCCAGAAGAATTATTTGATGAAAAATTGCAATTGACAAAAATAAAAATATCGAATCACGAAAATAAAAACCTAACAATTTCCCTTTGGAATTATAAGACAAATCGTTTTGAAGAAATTCAAGAGAAAGAAATGTTATTACAGGAAAATCTCGAACAATATATTTCAGAGTATCATGAAATAAAGATGTTATTACAGGTTAAAAACAATATTGAAATGTCGCCAATTAAATTACCGACTGTAGAGATTCAGGGGGTGGCTAATAAATGATTGAAATTCAAAATCTCACAAAAAAATTTGGTTCTTTTACAGCCCTTGACCAGTTGACTATGACTGTTGGGGAAGGTGTAGTTTTTGGTTTTGTTGGTGCAAACGGGGCTGGTAAATCTACAACTTTTTCTATTCTCGCCACCCTCCTCTCCCCATCATCAGGCGATGCTTTTATTAATGGGAAAAGCGTTGTAAAAGAGCCAAAAGAAGTGCGGAAATTAATTGGCTATATGCCAGACTTTTTTGGAGTTTATGACCAATTAAAAACAGATGAATATTTAGATTTTTATGGTGCGTGTTATGGACTTTCAGAAAAACAAAGGAAAGTGCTGATTCCACAATTGTTAGAGCTCGTCAATTTAACGGATAAACGTTATGAATATGTAGATTTGTTATCCCGGGGAATGAAGCAGCGCCTATGTTTAGCTCGTTCGCTCATCCATGATCCGAAAGTGTTAATTTTAGATGAACCAGCATCTGGTTTAGATCCGCGAGCAAGGGTAGAAATGCGAGAAATCATTAAGCAGTTAAAACAGATGGGGAAAACGATTTTAATTTCATCCCATATACTTCCTGAACTTGCGGAAATGTGTGATGAAATTGGTGTTATTGATCGAGGGAAATTAATTGCCCATGGAAATGTTGATTCCATACAGTCCAAATTACAGGGAGATAAGAATATTACGATAAAAGTTTTACATGAAATTGAAAAAACGGTGAAGTTTTTAGAGGAAGATCCATTTGTTTCATCAATTGAAGTGCTAGAAGGAAATGAAGCAATAACGTTTATTTATAAAGGGACGAAGGAAGAACAAATGAAATTATTGCAAAGAGCAATTGTTGCGGGACTTCCGGTTTATTCTTTCATGGAAGATGAAAAAGATTTGGAAGATGTTTATATGGCGATTACGAAGGGAGCGGATTCAAAATGAAAGGACTATTATCCAATCCTGTATTGATGAAAGAATTAAAATTGCGTTTCCGCGCCTTTAAAAGCTTTTCAGGCTTAATGTTTTATTTAGCGGTATTAATCATATTTGTTTCAGGCTTCTTACTAATATTTACGCAATTTTCTACCTCTGGATTTTTCGTACCTAGCAATAGTTTTACGATGTTTTCTGTACTTTCTGTATTGCAAATGGCCCTTGTTATGTTTATTACACCAGGGCTTACTGCTGGGGCAATTAGCACAGAGCGGGAGAAACAAACTTTAAATATTTTACTGACGACAACCCAATCCTCTTCGCAAATAATTATTGGAAAGCTATTATCCTCTGTAGCATTTCTTATTTTAATGTTAATAGCTGGGCTGCCGCTTTATAGCATTGTGTTTTTATTTGGAGGAGTGTCACCAGGACAATTTTTTACAATGTTTTTCTTTTATTTAGTTACATTAATTGCGATCGGTAGTATTGGCATCATGTTCTCAACGATTACAAAAAGAACGATTATTTCGATGATTGCAACTTACGGAGCGATGATATTTTTAGGAGGTATTACTGCTTTCTTCTTCTTTGTAGGTTTTTCTTTAGAACAAATGATGATGTCGCAACAACAAAATACTCAAGGTTTAACGACATTCTTACCAATATCGTATTTTTGGGCAAGTATTAACCCAGGCGTACTTATTCTTACTTTGCTTATCCCTGATACGAAAACAGCTTTAATAGATACAGTTGGAATTAGTTTTCCAAATTGGATTGTTTATTTAATCTTTTATGTATTTATCACCATTGTTTGTTTAACCATTGCCATTCGAAAATTGCGAGCAAATATGAAAACAAATCGTTAGGAGTGAGAAAGATGGATCGTCAAAGCGGATTATTAAAATACGTGAAGAAAGCAAAAAGAAGCTTAAACATTGAAAAAATGCTGCCTATGTTTCAATACGGAATTTTCTTTTCATTAGTACTTAGCCTGGCGATCCTCTTCGTTTCTCGCTTCTTTGTTTTCGCCTATTATGACGAAGTTGCTTTGTTTGTGGCGTGTGCAACACTTATTGTGACGGTTGTTTATATATACTTTAAGCGCATTCGTTTGAAGGAAGCGATACGGGAATTAGATTCTTTTTATCCTTATAACGAATTAGTAACAGCTCTTTCATTTAACAATGAGGAGCATCCATTAGCAGATTCAATTATGAACAAAGCTATTAACGAATTGGAAGGAGCTTATGACCGTTTTAAAAAGCGACCAAAAAACTATTGGCGACCAAAAGTATTGCTTGGAATTTTGGGTGCTATCATTATTATGGCTACTTTAGTCATTTTTCCTTCCAAAACGCAACAGGAAGCGCAGGTTGTTGAAAAAGAACGAGAAGTCATTCAGGAAATGGAAAAGGAAATAGCGAAATTAGAGAAAAAAGCTCAATCTGAAGAAGTAAAAAGGGAAATGAAAGAGCTCCTTGAAAAATTGAAAGAGGTAGAGACTTCTGAACAAGCGCTTCGAGAGGTAGTAAAGAAACAAAAAGAACTAAAACTGCAACAACAAAAATTGCAGGATAAGAAGTTAGGAGAAAAGGGTGAAACTTCGGAATTATCGGAAGAAGAATTGCAAAAACTGAAAGATTTAGCGGAAATGCAAAGTTTACTTGCAAAAAATGCTTCGAACACTCAAAATGCCTTAAGTAAAATTGGAAAGCCTATTAGCTTTGATTTGCAAAACACGATAGCTAAAGCGATGGATTCTCAAACGAACGAATCTAACATTGGAAACAACTCTCAAAACATGAATAACCAAAATGGCAATTCCTCAATGGGGAATAATAACAGCAAAGCCAATCAGCAACAAAATAATAATCAGACTGGTCAAGGAAGTAATGGTTCTGGCAGTAGTCAAGGCCAAGGACATACTGGATCTGGGTCCGGGAGTAATCAAGGTCAGGGAAGCAATGGAACAACAGGTCTTGGCCAAGGTCAAGGAAATGGATCTATGGCAGGTAGCGGTGCAGGAAAAGGAAAGGGGGGGCGCAATCTTCTATCAGTGCCTAGTGGGCGGCTTGGAGAAAGCAATGAACCAACTGTAGACAGTGGTCCGATAGGTGAAGGAGATCCAGCAATAGAACAAAAAGGACCAGTTCCCGTGACAAAGGGAAGTGTTCGACCATATGAAGAAGTCATCGGAGAATATGAAGAAAAGTATTTACAAAGTACCGAACGTTTGCAACTACCGAAAGATCTACAAAATGTAGTGGAATCATACTTTTCATCGATTCAGTCTGAAGAGTAGGGGGAATTAGTGTGTTTAGTGAAGAGCAATATTCGGAAATGGCAGAACAGCTGCAGCGAGTAAGAAAGGAAATTGGTAAATTTATTGTTGGTCAGGATGAGGCGATCGAATACACTCTTTATTCTATATTGGCAGATGGTCATGCATTATTAGAAGGGTTGCCTGGGATGGGGAAAACGATGCTTATTCGCACGATTTCAAGTGTTTTAGATTTATCCTTCTCCCGCATCCAATTTACGCCAGATTTAATGCCTGCTGATATTACAGGGACAAATATCATTCAACGAACTGAAAGAGGCTCACAACAATTTGTTTTTCAACCAGGACCGATTTTTAACCAAATGGTGTTGGCTGATGAAATTAACCGAGCAACACCCAAAACGCAAAGTGCATTATTAGAAGCAATGGGTGAAAAGACGGTGACAATTTTAGGAGATACGAAGCCTATGGCAAAACCGTTTTTTGTATTAGCGACACAAAATCCAATTGAAATGGAAGGAACATATCCTCTACCAGAGGCACAAATGGACCGCTTTTTATGCAAGATATTAGTACCATATCCTCGTAAAGACGAGTTAATGGAAATAATGAAACGGACGACAGGTTCACAAGATATTCAATTACAAAAAGTGATGAATACAGAACGTTTAATTATTGCCCAACAAATGGTAAAGGAAGTATTAGTAGCTGATGAAATGTTAGAATATGCAGCTGATTTAGTCATGGCAACCCATCCAAAAGGGGAGGATGCTTTACCTTTTGTAAAACAATACATCATGTATGGAAGTGGACCGAGGGGATTACAAAGTATCATTAAGCTAGCAAAAGCGAGAGCGGTATTTAACGGGAGATTTCATGTAGCTCTTGCAGATATAAAAGCTGTGGCTAAACCGGCTTTGCGTCATCGACTTCTTTTAAATTATGAAGGAGAGGCAACTGGAAAAACAACGGACGATTTAATAGAAGAAATACTACATCACATTCAACAAGGTGTCTCCGCATGAATCATTTCATTTTATCAGATGAATTGATTACCAAAATAGGACGCTTATCGGTTGCCACATCTTCCAAATTAAGAGGGCATCATAAAGGTTCGCATCGCTCTCAACGCTTTGGTTCTTCCTTAGATTTCTCAGATTATAGAGAATATGCGTTAGGAGATGATGTGCGTCAAGTAGACTGGAATGTATTCGCAAGGACGGAAAAATATTTTATTAAGCGTTTTTTAGATGAGCAGGAAATGAGAGTGCATATATTGCTGGATTCCTCTCGTTCAATGGGTGACGAGAAAAAGTGGCTATTTGCAAGACAGCTTGTTGCTGCTTTAGGAATCATGGTATTAAACAGAGATGATCGACTCTCCTTTTCTACTTTAGAGGCAGACACTTTTTTTAGAAGAAAAGGAGCAACTTATCGAAAAGTCTATTTGCAAATAGTGTCGCAAATGAAGGAAGCTACTTTTAAAGAGAGTTTTGCAAAGAATGGATTAAAGGCTTTACCAAAAGATAGTACGGTATTATTTGTTATAACGGATAGTCTAGAACCGATAACGGAATGGGAACATTTTTTCCGTAAACTTCCTCGTTTTGCAGGGGACGTTCGTTGTATTCAAATTGTGACGGAAGAAGAATTAAATCCAACCTATACAGGGGATGTTCGGTTAATTGATGCAGAAAGTAATGAAGAATTAAACGTTTCTATGTCGAATAAAGTGCTAGAACAGTATAAAAAAGAACGCGCTCAACACGAAGCAGCTTTCCATAAGATATGCAGTCGCTTCGGCATTCAAACAATTCAATTAGTCGTTGAAAATGGAATTCAGCACGCGATTTTTCATCAATTATTAATGAATCGGTGGGTACAGTGAGGTGATACGCTTTGGGGGTTAGTCAATTAATCTTTTTATGGACCATTGCTTTTCCAATCATTGTCCTTTTATATTACTTCTTTCGAAAGAAATATAAAGAACAAGAAGTATCTTCCACACTTTTTTGGGAACAAGTGATGCAAGAAACCCGCGTATCGCCTTACTTAAAACATTTACAAAGGAATGCGCTATTTTATTTACAGATGTTAGCACTACTGTTGTTTGTTCTTGCATTAATGAATCCCTATTTAAAAACAAAGGAAATTGGCGGAGAACAAGTAATATGGATTGTGGATACGTCTGCGACAATGCTTGCAGGAAAAGAACAATCGACCTTTGAAAAACATCTAGAGGAAATGCGTTCACTCGTGAAAGAGATTGGGGGAAGACCATTAACAATCATTACAACAGGTAGTGATCCAAAAGCAATTATTCGTCAAGAAACGAATGTGCAGCAAATCGAAAAAGCAATCGACGGATTAGCCGTAACTTACGAAGAGCAGCATTTAACGAAAGCAATTGAGATGGCAAATGCTTTTATCGGTGATTTGCCAACAACAATATATTTATTTACAGATGCTGTATCCCGTTCGGATTTGCCTATAGAGAGTGAACATGTGAAATGGATTGTTAAGGGAGCAGATAGAGACTTAAAAAATGTGGCAATCACTCGATTGGCAGCAACAAGCATAAATGGTGAAACGATTGCATTGTTACAATTAAAAAATGAAACAGAAGAAAATCAAACGGTACAGCTTTCTATTACAAATAAAGATGGCGATGAGTTATTGGAAAAAACCATTACGTTACAACCAAAAGCAGAATTGGCCAACACATTTGAAGCTTTGCCGAATATTGATGTGCTTGTTGCAACGATTCAAGTAAAGGATGATTACGAAGCAGATAATTCGATGATGACCATCGTTGGAAGTAATCCTTATGAAATTGCGGTAGGACAAGATATGCATAAGTTAGTGCAAATCGGGTTTCAATCGGTAGGTCTTGATGTGAAATCTGTTCCTGAACATCAATTGGAATCCTTAAGGGGTGCGATTGTAGTAACGAATCAAACCGAACTTCTTAAGCGTAATGAACCGATTGTATTAATTGGCCGAGATGATGAAATTGAAAGTGAAGTAAGCGGAAAAATAGAAGTAATACAAGATGAATTGTTTGCGTTCAGTTCGCTAGAAGATGTATATGTAAGTGCGGTTTACCCACCATTTGATGACTTTGATACGATTGCAAAGGTTGGAGACAAACCATTTATTCAACGGTCTCCTAAAGGAGATATTGTCGTTTTAGCGGATATTCAGTCAACAGACTGGCCGCTTTATCCTTCATTTCCTTTGTTTTTATGGAGTGTTCAAAATGAACTAATGGAAGGTAAAACTTCATTAGGAATATTTACGCCAAATGAACAACGAGCTGTTTCGTTATTGCCAGGTGACTGGTCCATTTACAATGCAGATGGCGTGTATATTTCTTCTTTTGAACAATCAAGAGATTTTCAAGCGCCATCAAAACCAGGGTTATATGTTGTTCAATCAGAACATGAGGAGAGACCTTTTATTGTTCAATTACCACAGAAAGAGCGGACAATTGAAGAAGGGACGAGTTTTGAATTAGGAAATGTCGTAAGTGGACAAGAGGATATAACGAATCAATCAATTGCGAAATGGATTGTGCTACTTATTTTATTTTTGATTGTGGTTGAGTGGGAGGTGCAAAGAAGACGTGGATTTGCGAATTGATCATCCAATTTTCCTGCTTTTGCTCATACCACTCTTAGGGTATTTGATTTGGACGTGGTTACATCATCGTTCATTATTAAAAAGGAAACATGGAATTGTCTTCATCATACGTATTATCACTATTATTATGCTTGTCTTTGCCATTGCATCTCCTTATTTGTTATTGCCGGTGAAGGAAGAGCAAGTATTATTCCTTATCGACCGCTCTGCTTCAATGGCAGGCACTGAGGATGAAGCGTTAAAGTTTATCGAAGAAAGTTTACGAGAAAAGAAAGAAACCCATTCGGTAGGGATTTATTCTTTTGCATCGAACTTTCAAACTGAAGCAATCTTATCTAAGACATTAGAGCATGTTCCAAACTTAAGTGAAATACGTGAAGTGGGTGAGACAAATATTGAACAAGCACTACAACTAGCAACAGGAATCGTTGATAAGGACAAAGCAACACGCATTATTCTTATGACGGATGGTTTACAAACGAAAGGTGAAGTTTTAGAGAGCATAACAAAAATAGCTGGTTCAAAAATTTCAGTAGATGTTGTTCCATTAGGTAGAAAAATAAGCAACGATGTTTCAATTCAGAGCTTTACAACACCGCAAGTGGCTTATCAGGGAGAAGAACAAACATTAGTGACTGAAATTGAATCAACAACAGATACAATGGGCGAATTGCTGTTATATGAAAATGATCAACTTATTTTCCGGGAAACAATTCAGCTAGAAGAAGGGAAAAATGTTTTTACTTATCGACATAAAGGCAATAAAGAAGGTTTAGTCAAATATGAAGCATACATTCAAACCGATGAAGATGCAATCTTAGAAAATAATAAGTTGACAAGTATAACAATGGTTCAAAGTACCCCACGATTACTCATTGTTAGTGATAGAGAAGAAGGCTCTCCAATTGCTGATATGTTAAATCCTTCTTCCATCCAATTTGAAGAAGTGTCAGCTGAAGAATTGCCGAGCTCGCTATCATATATGTTGAAGTATGATGCCATTATTTTTGACAATGTTCCTGGCCATCTTGTAGGAGAAGCGAAAATGGGTGTCATCGAGCAGGCGGTAAAAAACTTTGGTGTTGGCTTTATGATGGTTGGTGGTGAAAACAGCTTTGGCATTGGCGGATATTTTAAAACACCAATTGAAAAGTTGTTACCAGTAGAAATGGAAGTAAAGGGTAAACAACAACTTCCATCTTTAGGGCTTGTCATTGTACTTGACCGTTCTGGCAGTATGATTGGGCTAAAAATGGAATTAGCAAAGGAAGCAGCGGTGCGTTCCGTGGAGTTGCTTCGAGAGGGAGACACTTTTGGATTAATTGCTTTCGACTCGCATCCATGGGAAATCATTGAAACTAAACCATTAGAAAATAAAGATGAAGTGACTAATACCATCTTATCGATTCCGGCTGAAGGAGGTACGGAAATTTATCCTTCTCTTTCTTTAGCCTATAATAATCTGTTTGATTTACCATTACAAAGAAAACATATTATTTTATTAACAGATGGACAGTCAGCTACATCAGGTAACTACGAAGAACTAATTGAAAGTGGGAAGAAAAAACATATTACATTATCAACTGTTGCCATTGGGCATGATGCGGATCGTCAACTTTTAGAAAGCTTAAGTGAATTAGCTGGAGGAAGATTTTATGACGTGGAGGATGAAACGACGATTCCTTCGATTTTATCTCGTGAGACAGCGATGATTTCTCGGACATATATTGTAGATGATCCGTTTTATCCGGTCATTTATCACTCAGAAGGTTGGAACCAGTTGTTTGAAAAGGGCGTTCCTCAAATGAATGCTTATATAGGTACGACAGCGAAAACTACAGCTAATGTGATAGCAGAAAGTGAAAAAGAAGATCCGGTGCTTGCAGAATGGCAATATGGATTAGGAAGGACGATTGCATTTACTTCCGATTCAACAGGTGCTTGGACAGGTGATTGGGGACGTTGGGATCGATGGGTTGACTTTTGGAATACAGCAATTTCTCGCTTGCTGCCGACTTATAACGAAATTGCTTATGATATTCGAATGGATGGAGAAGGCTCATTCTTAATTACCGACCCAACGAATCAAGCTGCATTTTTAGATGTAGCAGTTGTAGATGAATATGGAAATGAATTGGAGGTTCATTTAGAACCGATTTCTGCAAGTAAAGTGCGAGCGGTTGCGGATGCAAAACCGGGGCTTGTATTTTTTAGAATTTCAAAGGATGACAATGTATATCAAGCGGGATTAACGGTGCCGTATAGTTCGGAATATAGATTGCAACCACTAAATGAGAAATTATTAGAAGAAGTAGCAGATAAAACTGGTGGCAAAATCGTAGAGGATCCTCAAGAAGTATTTCGAAAATTCAACGAACAAGGAGCAACACGTCAAAGCATTGCTACCATTATATTGCTCGTCAGTTTATTGCTTTTCTTTGTCGACATAACGATAAGGAGATTTGGTTGGGCCTTTTTCAAGCAAATGGGCAAATCGAAAAATATTGTGACAGCACAAAAGGTAACAGAGGAAGAAACGAGTGTAGCTGAAATATTAAAAGAGTTAAGGAAAAAATAATAATAAAAGGATAGGATGGTGTCGTAGTAGGTGGCGCCATCTTTTTTCAATCATTTATTATGCTCTACAGAAAAGAAGAAGTAATGTAATGAGTTGTGCTATAATGTAGCTACAAGAATGACGAAGGTAGAAGGAGAGGAAATCGTTGACGTACCAAGCATTTTATCGTGTTTACAGACCACAAAGTTTCCGCGAAATGTCTGGTCAAACCCACGTAAAAAGAACACTTCAAAATGCTCTCCTAGCAAATAAAACAACGCATGCGTATTTGTTTTCTGGTCCACGAGGTACAGGTAAGACAAGTACTGCTAAAATTTTTGCTAAAGCATTAAATTGCGAAAAAGCACCAACAAATGAACCTTGTAATGAATGTCCAACTTGCCGAAGTATAACAGAAGGCTCGCATCCGGATGTCATTGAATTCGATGCCGCTTCCAATTCCCGCGTTGAAGAAATTCGCGACATTATTGAGAAAGTAAGGTTTGCTCCCGTAAGTGCTCGCTATAAAGTGTATATAATCGACGAAGTGCATATGCTTTCTACGAGTGCTTTTAATGCTTTACTCAAAACGTTAGAAGAGCCTCCATCTCATGCGGTATTTATTTTAGCAACAACCGAGCCTCATAAATTACCAGCTACAATTATTTCTCGCTGTCAACGGTTTGATTTTAAACGCCTCTCTTCCAACGATATTGTGGAACGAATGAAATTAGTGTTAGAGGATATCAATTTACCTTTTGAGGAACAGGCGTTAAAAGTCATTGCCCAAGCAGCTAGTGGTGGGATGAGGGATGCACTAAGTTTATTAGATCAAGTCGTATCCTTTAGCGGGGAAAAGTTGACTTTAGAAAATGCTTTGTTGGTAAGCGGATCCATAAGTCAAGATGTATTCTATGATATGGTTGTTGCTTTAAAAGAAAAAGACATTGCACATGTCCTATCTTTATTGGAAGAGTTAATTGCAGAAGGAAAAGATCCTCTTCGTTTATCGGAAGACTTAATTACCTTCTTCCGAGATTTATTGTTGCTTCAAACAAGCGAGGATTTAGAGGAACTGTTAGAGCTAGTGACGCCAGAGGAAAAATTTATCGAGTTGTCCCGCGAGTTTTCAGCCGATGCGCTTTACGGATATATCGATATCCTATCTAAAACACAGCAAGATATGAGATTTTCTCATCACACGAAAGTTTATTTGGAAACGGCTTTATTGAAAATGACTCAATTTTCGAATGTAGGTGTGTTGAAAGCGGGAGAAATGCCACAAGCGGATTCTGTATTGAATAATAAAGTCATACAATTAGAGAAAATAATTTTTCAATTGAAAGAGCAAATTGAAAATGGAGTGGCGATGTCTGCAACGGATGCACCAGTTAAAGATGAGAATCGCCAAAGAACAAAAATAACGAATGCATACAAAGCGCCGACGGGTAGAATAAAAGAAGTATTAAAAGAAGCTACTAAAAAAGACATTATTCAAATTAAAAATGCTTGGTTACCTGCACTCAACCAACTGCAAAAATCACAATCAGCTCTATTTGCGGAAGCAGAACCAGTTGCAGCTTCTTCTAGTGCATTTGTGATAAAATTCAAGTATGATATACATTGTCAAATGGTTGCTGAAAACAAAGACCTCACTTCTACATTTTCTCAAATACTTTTCCAACAAATGGGTATCATGTACGAAATTTTATGTATACCAGAAAGTCAATGGACCGTTTTGCGTGAAAACTTTATTCGGGAGAACGGTTTAAATCTAAAAAAAGATCAAAATGCAGGTAAGGTTCAGGAAAGCGCTCCTGAGGCGCCATATATTGACGATGCAAAAGAGATCGAATCGGAAGACCCAATTGTGAAAGAAGCGGAAAAAATGTTTGGGAAAGATTTTATTGAAGTAGTAGAAGATTGATGATTTTCAGCATAATTATTAATGAATGTCAATGAAGGAGGACGTATTTATGCGTGGAATGGGTAATATGCAAAGTATGATGAAAAAAATGCAAAAAATGCAAAAGGAAATGCTTCAAGCACAAGAAGAATTAAATGCAAGACAATTTGAAGGAACAGCTGGCGGTGGCATGGTAAAAGTAATAGTTAGCGGTGAACGCAAAGTGCTTGAAGTCAACATAGATCCTTCTGTAGTGGACCCTGAAGATGTAGAAATGCTGCAAGATTTAATTACCGTTGCAACAAATGATGCATTGAACAAAGTGGATGAAGCAACTGCGGCAACAATGGGCAAATTTACACAAGGCTTAAACCTTCCGTTCTAGGAGGAAAAATTAAATGTATTATCCTGAACCAATATCAAAGCTCATTGATAGCTTTATGAAATTGCCAGGCATCGGTCCGAAAACTGCGGCTCGACTGGCATTTTTCGTTTTAACAATGAAGGAAGATGCAGTCTTGTCCTTTGCAAAGGCATTAGTTGATGCGAAGAGAGACTTAACATACTGTTCTGTATGTGGACATATTACAGATGTGGATCCGTGCCAAATTTGTACTGATCAATCAAGGGATGTCTCAACAATTTGTGTCGTACAAGACCCTAAAGATGTGATAGCTATGGAGAAAATGAAGGACTACCATGGCTTGTATCATGTATTGCATGGCGCTATCTCACCGATGGATGGAGTTGGACCAGAAGACATAAATGTAGCTTCTTTAATCAACCGATTAAAAGATGAAAGAGTAAAAGAACTTATTTTAGCAACCAATCCAACGATTGAAGGAGAAGCAACGGCAATGTATATTTCACGTCTAGTAAAACCATCCGGAATTCGAACAACCCGTATAGCCCATGGATTACCAGTAGGTGGCGATCTGGAGTATGCTGATGAGGTAACGTTATCTAAAGCTTTGGAAGGACGGCGTGAAATATAAAGTGGGTTTATTTAGTAGAAAAGGAAAGTTAAAAAAAGAATTTGATGAGCAGTTAGCGCGATTAATGCAAGAAACGAAAGATGATTGGAATAATGCAAAACTTCTTGAAGAGTTAACCGAAGATTATAATTTAGATGTCATTGCTCAAAGTAAAATTGCTGAAAGCATTCACTTTTATCTTTTTAAAGAAGCACGAATCCGAAAAATCATGTTGCGTTAAATAAAAGTAGGACCATCGTATAAAACAATTTCCTGATTTATAAAAAAATAAATACTAAGAGTAGCCGTTATAGCATATGTTTCCAATGTACTTAAACTCAGGAGGAGATTGGATGGGTACATATTTAATTTTAGGTGCTATATGCGTGCTACTCATGATAATTCTTACTATTGGTAAAAGAATTGGCTATGGAATAATCATT
>SMEK01000396.1_pt1 | contig 17058 bp, 19 predicted proteins | sample 2456371 | NCBI WGS metagenome assembly SMEK01 (sample SAMN10132590, study PRJNA489261) | soil metagenome | isolation source: day1 antibiotic-loamy sand soil ammended with composted manure from dairy... | place: USA | collected 2015-04-01
CGCCGGAGCCGGAGCACCACGGCCGCGAGCCGGAGCCTCTTCCTCGTCGTCGGCAGCGACATCCGCCGTTTGGGGAGCGCGCCTGCGCGCCTCTTCCTCGGCACGGCGGCGGGCCTCCGCCTCCTTCTGCAGGCGTGCCTCTTCCTCGGCCTGACGGCGCGCGGATTCCTCACGCTCGCGCCGGCGGCGCTCTTCTTCCTCGGCACGGCGACGAGCCTCTTCAGCGGCGCGCTGACGATCCTCTATCTCGCGCGCCTTGGAGCTCTCGAGAGCGCGGCGACGCGCTTCCATCTCTTCGCGTGACAGCTCGTTGAGCACCAAGCGCTCCTGCGGTGCCCTGCGCGGCTCCTGCTGTGGAGCTGCGGGACGCGCTGGAGCAGCCGGAGCCGGAGCTGCCGGCGCAGGCTTTGGCGAGAACACAGCAGCCGCCTCCGGCTTCTCGCCGGGCTTGACGAATCTGCGCTTCGTCTCGACGACCACGGACTTGGTGCGGCCGTGCGAGAAGTTCTGCCGCACGGTGCTTTGCTCGACACCAGGGCGCTTCAACGTCAGCGTCTTCTTGGGCGTTACACTCAACGTCTTGTCGTCGCCCGATTTCGTATCACTCATTCCACATCCTCTGCGGCGTCTTCGTCGCCGGCAACGGCCGCAAGCATTGCCAAATCGTCCGGGGAACCGCCCCGGTAGTGGTCCAGCGCAACCATGCGCTTCTCAACCGCCCTGCCCGCGTCACCCGCGAGAACGGCAGCATGTATCACATTTGTGCCACCCAATGCCAAACCCAATTCGCCCTGGGAAAAAAGTTTGTAGGCACGGATGGCAGGGCCGCCGGCATGAACGGTCGCACGCCGCGCCTGCGCGATCTTGCGCACCCCATCTTCGGCCGCTTCCATTGCATGCGTGACCAGCAGGGCCTTGCCGGAGCGAACCGCCGCATCAACCTTGGCGGAACCCAACACAACCTGTCCAGCCTTGCGGGCAAGCCCCAGCGCGCCCAACGCGGCCTTTGCAAGCAGGGAATCGACCATGCCGCCGAGATCCGGCGGCACAGCAACCTGCCGCTTGAAAGCACGGTTGAAATGGTTCTTCGTAGCCGCCTTGTCAACCGTGGTGCGGCTTAATGCGGTCCAACAGCCGCGGCCAGGCAGGTTGCGCTTCAGATCGGGGACGACCGATGAATCCGGACCGACCACGAACCGGATCAATTTATCCGGCTCGGCGGTCTTCCCGGTGACGATGCAGGTGCGATCGTTCATCTCGTCCAAAGGTTTCCCCAATCCGTTCCATCGTCAGACGCCGACGGATTCTGCTTCCGCACCTTCGGCTTCGGCCCGGGCTTCCTCTTCGGAAATCCAGCCGGCCATCAGGCGGGCCGCCAGAATCATCTGCTCGGCCTCGGCCTTGGAGACGCCATGCTCGGCGAGGACGCCGGGGTACACCTTCGTCTCCCCGTCCTTGCGCTCTCTCCAGCCCACGAGATCGTCGGCAGCATAACCGGCGAAGTCTTCTACGGTCTTCACGCCATCCTCGCCCAGCGTGACCAGCATGGCGGTGGTGATGCCGGGAATCTGGCGCAGCTCGTCCTTGACGCCCAGCTTCTTGCGGGCGGCGTCCTGCTCGGCCTCGACTTTCTCGAGATATTCGCGGGCGCGGTTCTGGATTTCGGTGGCGGTGTCCTCATCGAAACCATCAATGGTGGAGATTTCGGACGCGTCGACATAGGCAACTTCCTCGATGGAGGTGAAGCCTTCCGACGCAAGGACCTGACCGACCATCTCGTCGACGTCGAGTGCCTCCATGAACAGTTTGGACCGTTCAACGAACTCCTTCTGACGCCGCTGCGATTCTTCCTCTTCGGTCAGTATGTCGATGTCCCAGCCGGTAAGCTGCGAAGCCAGACGCACATTCTGACCGCGGCGACCGATGGCCAGCGAAAGCTGATCGTCGGGCACAACCACCTCGATGCGCTCGGCCTCCTCGTCGAGCACGACCTTGGCAACCTCGGCCGGCTGCAACGCATTGACGATGAAGGAAGCAGCCGAGGGCGACCACGGAATGATGTCGATCTTCTCGCCCTGCAACTCGGCCACCACGGCCTGCACGCGCGAACCGCGCATGCCGACGCAGGCACCTACAGGGTCTATCGACGAATCGCGGGAGGTAACCGCAATCTTTGCACGTGAACCCGGATCGCGGGCCACGGACTTGATCTCGATGATGCCGTCGTAGATCTCGGGCACTTCCATGGTGAACAGCTTGGCCATGAATTGCGGATGGGTGCGCGACAGGAAAATCTGCGGGCCGCGCTGCTCGCGCCGCACGTCGTAGACATAGGCGCGTACACGATCACCATATTTGTAGGTTTCGCGGGGGATCAGTTCGTCGCGACGGATGATCGCCTCGCCGCGGCCGAGATCGACGATGACGTTGCCATATTCGACGCGCTTGACGGTGCCGTTGACGATCTCGCCGATGCGATCCTTGTATTCCTCATACTGCCGGTCGCGCTCGGCCTCGCGCACCTTCTGGACAATGACCTGCTTGGCCGACTGGGCGGCGATACGGCCGAAATCCATGGGCGGAAGCTGCTCGGCAATGAAATCGCCAATCTGGGCGTCAGGATTGCGCTCTCGCGCGGTGGCCAGCGCAATCTGCGTGGCATAGTCCTCGACGGTCTCCACGACCTCCATCAGCCGCTGCAGCTTCATCTCGCCTGTCTGCGGGTTGATGTCGGCCCGGATGTTGGTTTCCTGGCCGTACCGGGAGCGCGCCGCCTTCTGAATCGCATCCGCCATGGCGGCGATGACGATCTCCTTGTCGATCGACTTCTCTCGCGCGACCGCATCCGCGATCTGCAGAAGTTCGAGCCTGTTGGCACTGACAGCCATTTCTTTCTCCCTGAACAAGGCCGCATGGAGCGGCCGCTCAAAATTCAATTCCCGTTACCGGCTTCCTGGGCGGGGTCGGACGGTTCAGCCTCCTCGCCGCGGCGTTTCTTCGCTTCCTTGCGGGCGCGATTGTCTTTCGACAGCGCATCGCGGATCAGATCGTCAGTCAGGATCAGCCTGGCTTCGGCGATCGCTTCCCAGGGCACCAGCACCGTCGGCTCCTCGCCATAGGCCGCCTGGTCGCGCCGGATGGTCACGCCGCCCTCGTCCGTCGCCTCGATCCTGCCCTTGAAGCGCTTGCGTTCCGCGACGAGAACGGACGTCTCCATTTTCACCAAATGGCCGGCCCAACCCGAAAAGTCGGACTTGCGCACCAACGGGCGGTCAATGCCGGGCGACGACACTTCAAGATGATAAGCCTTCTCAATCGGATCGTCGACATCCAGCGCCGGCGAGATTGCACGAGACACCTCTTCGCAATCCTCGACGGTCATCGTCCCGTCATTGCGTTCGGCCATCACCTGAAGGGTCAGCCCGTTCTGGCCGGACAGACGCACTCTTACGAGACGATACCCCATACCGCGGAGAATCGGCTCGACAATCAACGCGATCCGCGCATCGATCCCGCTTTCACGGATGATGCGATCGTCACCTGGAACTGCGTCTGACGTCACTGTCGTCGCGTCTCCTGAACCGGCAGGTAACAAAAAAGAGCGGGACCGGAAGGACCCACTCTTCGTCATACCGACCAAGAATTTGCGGCTGATATAAACGATCGCAGCCCGCCTTTCAAGCCTACTCTGAATGCGCAGAGTTGCGAGCCGTGCATCAGACGCAGGGAGGCCATGCAACAAGAAAGATGGCGGTTGCGGGCGGCCCTACCTAGTTATGTTGCAGCGCAACACGATCGGTGCCCCTAAAAGCAGGGCCCGGAGGAATTAAATGACCAAGCGCACCACATTTGCACGATTCAGCGAACTCATGACCACATTCGGCAGCGCCATCGCGGCGGCCAGTGCCGTTGAGGCCGGACGGTGCCCGCGAGCGTGCGACCTTGCCAATCTCGGCATAGATCCGAAGGCCTTCCGGAAGATCGGCCACTATTACTGACCAATGCTTGCCCGCGGCACGCCGGCACTTCAAGCGCAGGAGGGTGCCGACCGGGACCGCTTCTCCTTTCGGCCCGTCTAAAGCCTCTTGAACGTCAGATAGGCCGGCCGACGCCCTTCCCGCAGGGCCTTGGCTTCGTAGCGCGTGCCGGGCCAGCCAGGATAGGGCTCGTTCCAGTCCGCCGCCTGCCGGGCCTCCCATTCGAAAGCGCCATGGTGGCGACATGCGAGGAGCGTCCAGTTGACGTAGCTGTCGATATCCGATGCGAAGCGGAACATGGCGCCCGGTTTCAACACCCGGGCGAAGCGGTCCAGATTAGCTTTCCCAACGAAACGACGTTTCCAGTGCCGTTTTTTCGGCCAGGGGTCGGGATAGAACAGGTCGATGCCATCCAGCGAGGCCGGCGGTAGCCAGTCCAGAAGCCGGGTTGCGTCGTCGTCATACACCCTGAGATTGGCGAGCGGCTCCCGCGCCACCATGGCCATGACCTTTGCCATGCCATTGACGAAAGGCTCGACACCAATGAAGCCGATCTCGGGATGGGCGCGGGCCTCATGAAGAAGGTGCTCCCCGCCCCCGAAGCCGATCTCCAGGCGGACCGAGGAGACCGGAGCCTCGAAAAGCGCGGCCAGCCTGTCAGGGGGCGATTCGGCAAGGTCGATGCGATAGCGCGGCAGGACACTTTCGAGCGCCGCCACCTGTCCGGGGCGCAAGGCCTTACCACGACGGCGGCCGAAGAAGGATTCGCTGGCGCGCTCCGCTCGCTTGTCCGGCATGTCAAGCGTCAGGCGGCCAGCGCCTCTTCGCGCGACACGGCCTCCCTGATCGCCTTGACCAGGTCGGTCTTCTCCCAGGAGAAGGAACCGTCGCGGCCCGGCTTGCGGCCGAAGTGGCCATAGGACGAGGTGCGCGCGTAGATCGGCCGGTTCAGGTCGAGGTGCTTGCGGATGCCAGTCGGCGACAGGTCCATGACCTCGCGCAGCGCCCGTTCCAGCCGTTCCTCGCTGACCGTACCCGTTCCGTGCAGGTCGACATAGACCGACAGTGGCTGGGCTACACCGATGGCATAGGCCAGCTGGATGGTGCAGCGATCCGCGAGCTTGGCGGCAACCACGTTCTTGGCGAGGTAGCGGGCCGCATAGGCGGCCGACCTGTCCACCTTGGTGGTATCCTTGCCGGAAAAGGCGCCACCGCCATGGGGCGCAGCGCCACCGTAAGTATCTACAATGATCTTGCGACCGGTGAGACCCGCATCGCCATCAGGGCCGCCAATGACGAAAGCCCCGGTGGGATTAATGTACCAGTTGCAGTCGGGCGCGATGGTCAGGCCGCCCGAATCCAGCGCCTCGCGGATATAGGGCTCGACGACCGACCGCACTTTCTTGTTGTCCCAGGAAGGATCCAGATGCTGGGTCGACAACACGATCTGGGTGACTTCCTTCGGCTTGCCGTCGACATAGCGGACGGTGACCTGGCTCTTGGCATCGGGCCCGAGTTTCGCCACCTCACCCTCGCCGCGATGCCTGGCGGCAGCGAGCAATTCAAGGATCTTGTGGCTGTAGTAGATCGGTGCCGGCATCAGGTCGGGCGTCTCGCGGCAGGCATAGCCGAACATGATGCCCTGGTCGCCCGCGCCCTCCACGCCCTGGCGGTCGGCAGCATTGTCAACACCCTGCGCTATGTTCTCGGACTGCCCATGCAGCAGCACGTCGATCCTTGCCGTCTTCCAGTGAAAGCCTTCCTGCTCGTAGCCTATGGCCCGGATAGCCTTGCGTGCAGCAGCCCTGAACTTGGTGGGGTTGATGACGGGCTCGCCGGAAGCATCCCTGAGGACCTGCCCCGACTTGTCCTTCTTGAGCAGGGTTTCGGGAACGCGCACCTCGCCGGCAATGATGACGCGGTTGGTGGTCGCTAGCGTTTCGCAAGCCACGCGGACCTTCCATGGATCCATGCCTGCCTTGCGGGCTTCCCGATAGACGAGGTCGACGATCTCATCCGAGATACGGTCGCAAACCTTGTCGGGATGTCCTTCCGAAACCGATTCCGAGGTGAAAAGATAGTTCTGGCGCGTCACGGGATGTCCCCACTAGAAAAAAAGGCCGGCACGCTGCCGGGCCTGACGGCTTGTGTTAACGGCGCAAAGCCGGCTTCGTCAAGGCCGGCGGGAGGCAAGACCTGCCAAAGGTAGCTTCCGAATTGGGCTTTTTTTCCACACTCGAATCTTGACTGGAGACCGCAAGAACCAGCGTCTCAGGTCAGCAGTGGTTCGCCATGTCAGGCCTCGAACCGTTCGAAGGTGGCCAGCCTATTCTACGCCCTCGTCGGCCAAAGCCTTGACCAGATCGATGATCTTGCGGCGTACCTTCGGATCGCCGATCCGCACGAAAGCGCGATTGAGTTGCAGCCCCTCGGGGGTTGAGCAGAAGTCGACGTGGTAGGAAGACGAGGCATCTTCCGAGAAGCCGCCCGCGCGCCCCGGTTCGTGGTCCGGCGCGTTTTCGAAGAAGAACGCGACAGGTACACCAAGAATCGATGCAATCGCCTGAAGACGGCTGGCACCAACCCTGTTGGTACCCTTTTCGTATTTCTGTATCTGCTGGAAAGTAATGCCTAGGCTTTCTCCGAGCTTCTCCTGGCTCATGCCAAGCATATTGCGCCGAAGACGGATCCGGCTGCCGACATGCATATCGATCGGGTTCGGTTTCTTCTTGTTTTCTTCTACCATTTTTCCCTCGCCGAACTCATTCGGCTTTGTGATTTGCCCGACCGGGCGGTCAACTCTCGTTCACCCCGAGCGGCTCTAGGCCCCCTTTGGCGACATGATACTATATGAATTTCTAATATATACCCTGTCAATCAAGCGGCAGTCGCTGCCTTACGCTTAGAAATAAAGCTGAGATGAACATCAGAAGGAGTATGCCGAACCCGTTAATGCTGCGTTGGCCCGCCGAAAGCAGCCTCTCGACGGCAATCGGCACGCGAACATCCAGCACTCCCCTGGCGTCCATTGCGAGCGCGTCAACAATCCTCCCTCGCGCGTCCACGACCGCCGAAATACCGTTATTGGCGGCACGCAGAAGTGGCATCCCATTCTCCACCGCCCGGACTTGTGCCTGCCTGAAGTGCTGGTAAGGCCCCGGCGTACCGCCAAACCAAGCGTCGTTTGTGACATTTACAATAAGCTCACCTGACGTAACGTCAACCGACACAAGGTCGGGAAAGATGACCTCGTAGCAAATGAAGGGGACTGCACCGACGCCTCCGGGAAGATCGACAGGATGTCGCGTGCTTCCGGCGGAGAAATTCATTGGCCCGGCAACCAGTTGCTGAACCCCCAAACGCTTGAGCAGGCCAGCCAGAGGCAAGTACTCGCCAAAAGGAACCAGGTGGACCTTGTCAACGGCATCAACGATCTGGCCGCCCTCGTCCACCGCCACCACCGAATTGTAGTACCTGTCATTACCGCCTACGGATCTTTCCTCGCGCACGGCTCCCGCCAGCAGGAGCTGGCCTGGTTGGAGCATGTCGCCCAGCGCCGCCAATGCGTCGGGGCGCTCGGTAAAGAGGAAGGGCACGGATGTTTCCGGCCACAGTATGACCTGCGGTGCCGCATGGGTGAGATCCGGCGGCTGGGAGGACAGCGCCAGCATGGTGGAGAAGATGCGATCCCGTACTGACGCATCCCATTTCTCGGAAAGATCGACCGAAGGCTGAACGATGCGCACGTCGAGCGAGCGTCCGGAGACAACGGCAGGTAAGGAAAGCCTGAAGTAGCCGAAGCCGATGTCCACGCAAAGCAGTGCGGCCAGGAGCACTGCGCCGAGGCGTATGTGACGCTGACCCGCCAGCAGGGCCGGCAGCGAAAAGGCAAAAACGGCCAGCACGTTCATTCCGGTCATGCCAACGACGGAGACGCCCTGCATCAGCAGCGGAACCGGCATTGCCGCGTAACCGACGGCATTCCACGGAAAGCCGGTAAACAGGAAACCGCGCAACCATTCGGAAATGCCAAATCCGAAGGCCAGGGCTGCGATACGGCCTATGTCGCTGCTCCAGAACAGGCGCGCCAGGGCGGTCGCGAGGCCGTAAAAAAAGGCGAGCATCAATGGGATGCCCAGGACGGCGAGGGGTAGCGCCCAGGCGAAGTCGTCCGCCTCCACCAGAAGCGCGCTGCCTATCCACCAAAGCCCGGCGAGAAAATAGCCGAAGCCGAACCACCACCCCACCGCAAAGGCGGGACGTAACCGGCCGAGGCGATTTGAGGTGACCTCACCGGTGGCGCCGTCGAGCAGCCAGACCAGGAGGGGGAAGGACACGAAACCCACGGCGGGGAAATCGTATGGCGCCTGCGCCAGAACCAGCAGCGCGCCGGCAAGCCAGGCCGTCACTACTCGGCGCCAGCCCCACAACAAGATTATCCGGCCGGCAAGCCGCTGCATAAGCCGTCCCAGGTCCCACGAATCACCGGCACAGATGTATCAGGCGGGAACCGGCGCTCCAAACCCCTGACGGCGCATGCGTCCCCCGTTTTTTCGCATCGGTTTGCCAAAGCGCGGGGACGGCTTTCCGCGCGCCGCGGGATTCGGGCGCTCGCTATCTCAGGCCGCCTCCGCCGCTTTCAGCCTCCCGCGCGCCGCGGCCACGGTTGGAGCGAAGGTGGCAAGCGGTGGCCTCACGCCATGGGTGACCAGCATGTGCCGGACCTGCCGCGAAGCGCCGGCAACGATGAAACGAACTCCGGCCTGCCTTGCCTTCCTTGCCGCCCCTTCGATCACATTGGCGGCAGTGGAGTCGAGAAACGGGACCGCAGAACAGTCGAGAATGAAATTTCTGCGCCGATCGGCAATTCGATCGAGCACCGCGGCCACGGTTGCCGCCGCGCCGAAGAAGAAGGCGCCGGAAATGCGGTACACGACCGTGTCGGGATCGGCACCCTCGGACGGATCGTAGGCAACGCGCTCGCCATTGGCATCGTCGGCACGGTCTTCGCTGACCGGCGGTGCATGGACCTCCACTTCAACCGACCGCGCCATGCGCCCGATGAAAAGCATCGCGCCGAGCGCAAAGCCGACGACGATGCCGGTGGTAAGATCGCGGAAGATGACCAGGGCAAAGGTCGCCACCAGAACCAGCGCATCACCGCGCGAGGAGCGAAGCAGCGCCGTGACCGCCGGCCGCTCCACCATGTTCCAGGCAACGGTGGCCAGAACTCCGGCAAGGGCCGCCAGCGGAATGTAGCTGGCAAGCGGCGCAGCAACCAGCATGAACAACAGGATGAACAGGGAGTGGAACATGCCGGAAGCCGGGCCATGGGCGCCGGCGCGTATGTTGGTGGCCGTGCGGGCGATAAGACCCGTAACGCAGAGGCCGCCGAACAACGCGGAACCAATATTGGCCGCACCCTGCGCCACCAATTCGCAGTTCGAACGATGGCGCCGGCCTGTCATGCCGTCGGCAACGACGGCTGAAAGCAGCGATTCGATCGCCGCAAGCAGGGCAAAGGCGATCGCATCGGGCAAAACGGCCATTGCCTTGTCGAGGCTGAAGGCCGGAAGGGAGGGCTCCGGCAGGGAGCGAGGAATGCCCCCAAACTGGGAGCCGACTGTCTCGACCGGAAGCTGGAAGAGCGCGGTGACCACGGAGGCCGCCACCACGGCCACCAGCAGGCCAGGCCAGGACGGGCGCAAGCGCTTGACCGCGACAATGATGGCGATCGTCAGAATGGAAATGGCCACGGCGGCGGGATTGATCGTGCCGGCGGCTTCTCCCAGAGCGATCAGTCGCGGCACCAGATCCCCCGGCTCCTTGCCCTGCAGGGTCAGCCCAAACAGGTCGCGCAACTGGCTTGACATGATGATGACCGCGATGCCCGCGGTAAATCCGACCGTCACAGGATAGGGAATGAATTTTACATAGGCGCCGAGCCTGAGAAAACCCGCCGCTACAAGAATGGCGCCGGCCATCAGCGTCGCCAAGAGCATTCCGTCTATGCCATGACGGTCCACCGTCGCGGCAACAAGCACGATGAAGGCCCCGGCCGGCCCACCAATCTGGAAGCGGCTGCCGCCCAGTGCGCCTACCAGAAAGCCGCCGACGATGGCTGTGAACAGCCCCCGGGCAGGGTCGACATGCGAGGCGATGGCAATCGCCATCGAGAGTGGCAGCGCCACGATCGCCACCGTGAGCCCCGCCAGGAGGTCGGCACGCAGTTGTGCCGCGCCATAGCCTTCGCGAAGCACCGTAACCAGCTTGGGGGTGAACAGGTCGGCGAAACTCGGCCTTGCCTGCCGGACCGTGTGACCGGGATCCTTCATGAACTGCATCCGCTTAAAGGACGGCGGGATCGTCGGCACAAACGTCGGCGGTCGCCGTCGCGACTGTATTCATCCACCTGAGAACGGAGCGTCGCCCTGGGGAGGAGCCTTGAGCCGAACGCCACGGCCGCCACGTTCGCTCGCCTGGTTCTCGCCGATCAGTTCCACACCGGCCTCCTCGAGGGCCTGGATAACCTTCATCAGCGTGTCAACCATGCCGCGCACCACGTCCTCACTGGCTTCCATGCGCTGGATGGTCGGCAAGGAAACGCCGGCGCGTTCCGCGAGCGTCTTCTGGTCGATGCCGGCCAATGCTCGCGCGGCGCGCATCTGCGCAGCGGTGATCATCGGCAGCACTCCATTCTAAGATCGTACGATACATGCATAGAACATTTAAAATGATGTGTCAAACATCAATACCCACGGTTGACGCGTAATCATCGATTGTGATCGCCTGGAAAAAGACGCCGCCAGGGCAAGCGCGCGACCAGCCACCACGACAAGGCCCAGGCAAAGCCCGCGCACCAGCCGGCGAGGACATCGGAGGGCCAGTGCACGCCGAGATATACACGGCTGGCGCCGACCATCAGCGTGACGAACACGGCCAGCAACAGGACATAGGCGCGGGTCACCCTGCCCGGCAGGACGCGCGTGGCCAGAGCCCCAAGCGTGAGATAGGTCACGGCCGACAGCATGGCATGCCCGCTGGGAAAGGACATCGAGGTTTCCGCGGCAAGATGCGAGACAAGTTCAGGACGCGGGCGGCTGACGCCCACTTTCATCCAACTCGACAGGATCTGCCCGGAGGCAACCGCGAGAAAGACGAAGAGCGCCGTGCCCCCCTGCCCGGCCAGGAGGAAATAGATGAAAACGGCCGCCACGATCAGCACCAGGACGCTGACGCTCCCCAACGCGGTGATGTCGCGCACTGCATCTTCCAGCCATGGGGGTCCGATGGGCGTGTCGGGATGGCCCTCCACCCGGAAGGCAAGAAGAATCCGCATGTCGAGGTCGTGTGGCGTGGAGGCGCGCGCGATCTCGACCAGCTCCATGAAGCTCCAAAGTGCGCCGGCCAGGGCCAGTCCCGCGAGCAATATCGGCAGTTCAATCCTGCTCAGGATCGACCTTCGAATCCGTTTCATGCGGCTGCCGCGCGTCATCGTCCCTGGACATAGGGCCCGAGGGTTATCAGGGCCACGGAGGCAATTGCCAGGAGCACACCTGCGCCCTGCATGGCGTTGAGCTTCTCACCATAGACGGCAAGGGCAATCACGTTGACCGCCACGAGCTGGATCACCGCTGACAGACTGAGCGAAATGGACATGCCGTATTCGCGGATCAGCCGAAGCATGATCAGGTTGCCGAGCGTGTAAAGGACCAGCGTCCATACGAGCTTGCCGACGCTGGGGGCCAATCCCCATTGCTTGGCGGCCGTCGCCGCAAGCAGGAAGATGACGGTCGACAGCCCGAGCTGCACAAGACCCCATATGCTCATTCTGGTTCCCGCGGCTGAGTAAACCGGCCGTGTCGCCGGCCGGGACAGTTAGTTTGGATAAGCAAGCCGCGTCAACGTGTGTGTTGCGGGCTGTGGAATGCGGATCATGCGCGAAGGCGATAGCCAGTGCGGAAGATCCAGCCGACGATCACGACGCAGACGAACAGGAACCCAAGCGTCATGCCGAGGCTCACGGCGACCGAGACATCGGAAATGCCGAAGAAAGCCCAGCGAAAACCGCTCACCAGATAGACGACCGGGTTGAACAAGGTGACCGTGCGCCAGATGCCGGGCAGCATGTCGATCGAATAGAAGGCGCCCCCAAGGAAGGTAAGGGGCGTCACCACCAGCAGCGGCACAAGTTGCAACTGCTCAAAATTCCCCGCCCAGATGCCTATGATGAAGCCGAACAGCGCGAAGGTAACTGCCGTGAGGACCAGAAAGGCAAGCATCCACACCGGGTGCTGGATATGGAGGTCCACGAACAGCGTGGCCGTTGCCAGTATGATCAGCCCGATCCCCATGGACTTGGTTGCGGCGGCCCCGACATAGGCGATGACGATCTCCAGATAGGAGACAGGGGCCGAAAGCAACTCGTAGATGGTGCCTACGAATTTCGGGAAATAGATGCCGAAGGCCGCATTGGAAATGGACTGTGTCAGCAGCGAAAGCATGATCAGGCCAGGCACTATGAAAGCGCCGTAGCTGATACCGTTTATCTCGGAAATCCGCGAACCGATGGCAGCACCGAAGACCACGAAATAGAGAGAGGTCGAGATGACGGGGGACGCCACGCTCTGCAGCAGGGTGCGCAGGGTACGCGCCATTTCCACCTTGTAGATCGCCCATACAGCGCGTGGGTTCATGACGCTTTCCTCACCAGAGAGACGAAGATTTCTTCCAGCGAGCTCGCCTGCGTGTCGAGGTCGCGAAATGCGATTCCCGCCGCTTCGAGATCGCGCAGAAGAGTGGCGACGCCGGGTCGCTCCGCCTGGTTGTCATAGGTGTAGATGAGCGTGCCGCCGCCGTCGGCAAGGTCAAGCTGATAACGCGCCAGCTCCGGCGGGATCGCGGAGAGCGGGCTGCGCAGTTCGAGCTTCAACAGCTTGCGGCCGAGCTTGCGCATCAGTTCCGCTTTTTCTTCGACCAGGATGATCTCGCCCTTGTCGATGACGCCTACACGGTCGGCCATTTCCTCAGCCTCCTCGATGTAGTGCGTGGTCAGGATGATGGTGACGCCGCTGTCGCGCAGGCGGCGAACGAGCGCCCACATATCCTTGCGCAACTCCACGTCGACACCGGCCGTTGGCTCGTCGAGAAAAAGGATTTTCGGTTCGTGCGCCAGCGCCTTTCCGATGAGCACGCGCCGCTTCATGCCTCCCGACAGCGTGATCACCTTGGCGTCACGCTTCTCCCAAAGCGACAGATCCTTGAGGAGCTTGTCGATGAAGACCGGATCGGCCTTCTTGCCGAACAGGCCGCGGCTGTAGTTCATCACGCTGCGGACGGTCTCGAAGGATTCGACCGTGAGTTCCTGGGGTACCAGGCCGATCAGGCTGCGCGCGGCACGGTAGTCCCTGGAGATATCGTGACCGTCCACCGTCACCGTTCCGGTGGACCGGTTGACGATGCCGCAGACGATGGAAATGAGCGTCGTCTTGCCAGCGCCGTTCGGGCCAAGCAACGCAAAGATTTCGCCGCGACGGATTTCGAGATCCACCCGCTTCAGCGCCGGGACGCCGGTGGCATAGGTCTTGGATACGCCGGATATGGAGATGATCGAAGGCATGTAATGAAAGGCTTTAATCACGAAGGGAAATTGCTTGTGCAGTGCTATGTCGGCACAGGCAAGCCGTTTTCAATGCCATTGCTGACATATCCGGCCATATCGTGGCCGGCTTGCTCGCCACACGGCATTCGCCGCCTGCCAGATGCAGCTTATTGGGGTGACGGCTGTTGCTGCGGGAGCTCTCGTGGCTTGATGATGGGAGTGTTCCCCTCATCCGGCGCCGGTTCGGTCATCTTGTCATCTCCCGTATCCGGCGGCTCCAGCACACCATCACATGGAGCAAGCTTCGCCGTGAGATCACCGCTCTGCTCCACGGCATCCTCGTCCGTAACGACACCGGCCCTGTCCTGATCGGGTTGCGCCTGGCATGGCGAGGCCGATGGGCTCGGAGCATTGGTCTGGGCGGCTGCGGTCAACGTGGTGAACAGGATCGCCAAGGCGGTCGCCGAAAGCGTTTTCATCCTGGCCTCCTTTCAAAGTCTACCGAAGGGAAGGCCTCGCGGAACGTTTGGTTCCCACGAGCGACAGGGGGCGCCGGGAACGAACAGGCGGACCAGGAGTTGGAGACGGAAGCACAGGAATGAGAACGCGACGATGCGAAACCCTGAAAAAACAGTAGACCGCAGCCGGTTCAACGAAAGCAGGCCGGACATTGCCGACGCAATCGAAGACGACAAGCCGCATCTGAAGGAACCGGACTGGGACAGCATCGAAGGCGCCGCTCCCGCTACGGAGATCGTGCCGGGTGATGGCGATACGGGCGAAGGCATCGACAAGGAAGTGCAGCCCGGTGTCAACCCAGATGGCGACCATCCGGAAGAGGACGATGACAATCCCGATCAGGAGAGCGACGAGGCGCTGCCGGGCGACGAGGAAGAACAGGCCATTCGCCACAAGTTGGGCGGGGGCGGCATCCGCTATGAGCCTGACTGACCGGCCATTTCAATTGATGAGGGTGAAGATGCTCAAGATCGTGACCGCCACAGCCGTTTCATTCGTTCTCGTTGGCTCCGCAATTGCGCAAAATGACGAGCCTCCTCAGAACGCCAGGAAGCTTTCGGAAATCGTAGCCAAGGTCGAGCAGCGCCACGACTTCCGCTATATCGATGAGATCGAGTGGGACGACGGTGCCTACGAGATCACCTACTACACGACCGACAATGCCAAGGTGGAAATCAATTTCGACCCGGTAACGGCCGAGCCGAAGGGCTCCAAGTAAGTTTCACCTGGCTCCAGATGACCGTGCGCTCCAAGCCATTCCTGGCTAAGAGAGCGGCATGGATGTCTTGCCCGATTCTTCCGGCCTCGAAAGCCTCCTTTCCAGGCTGCAGCGCGTTACCTTTGATTACTTTCTGAACAACGCCAATCCCCGGAACGGCCTCATCGCCGACCGGACGCGGGTCGGCTCGCCAGCCTCAATTGCCGCGACCGGATTTGCGCTGGGTACCTATCCGATCGGCGTTGCACGCGGCTTCATCAGCAGGGCGGATGCAGCCGCACGCACGCTCGCGACGTTGCGCTTCTTCTGGACCGCGCCGCACGGTCCGGAACCCGACGCCACCGGTTACAAGGGCTTCTACTATCATTTCCTCGACATGCGAAACGGCCGTCGAGCCTGGAAATGTGAGCTTTCCACCGTCGACACGGCCCTTCTGCTCGCCGGCGTTCTCGCGGCAGGTGCGTTTTTCCGTGAGGATGACGAAGCGGAGGCCGAAATCCGCAGGCTTGCCGATGCTCTCTATCGTCGAACCGATTGGCGCTGGGCGCAGAATGGCGGCGCCATGGTCACGCATGGATGGCGACCGGAAAAAGGTTTCTTGCGCTACCACTGGCAGGGCTATGACGAGGCGCTGATCCTGTACATACTCGGCCTCGGTTCACCGACCTTCCCGCTGCCGCCGGAAAGCTACCGCGCGTGGCTTTCAGGCTTCCGGTGGAAGAAGATCTACGGACGCGAGTTCCTATATGCAGGGCCGCTATTCGTTCACCAGTTCTCGCACGCCTGGATCGACTTTCGCGGCATTCGCGACGACTTCATGCGGAGCCGGGGCAGCGACTATTTCGAGAACAGCCGAACGGCCACCTATATCCAGCGCGAATACGCAATCCGCAATCCTCGCCACTTCGCCGGCTATGGGGAGCATTGCTGGGGCATCAGCGCCAGCGACGGGCCAGGGCCGATGAAATGGAACTTCCGGGGCCGTGTGCAGCATTTCGCGGGCTATCTTGCCCGCGGGGTGCCCTACGGACCCGACGACGGCACGCTGTCACCTTCCGCCGCCATCGCCTCGCTGCCCTTCGCGCCCGAAATCGTCCTTCCGGCGGTCGCCAGTTTCCGTGCACTCGGCGTGCAGCGGGGCAACCCCTCCAGCTTCATCTCCAGCTTCAATCTCAGCGCCCCGGACCCCAACGGAGGCGAGCACGGATGGGTAGCGCCGGAGGAAATTGGCATCAGCCAGGGAGCGATGGCGCTGATGATCGAGAATTATCGCTCAGGCCTATTGTGGCGGCTGATGCGGTCCTGCCCTTATATTGTCCAGGGACTGCGCCGCGCAGGTTTCTGTGGAGGCTGGCTCTAAGCCAAAGCCATTCAGCTCCTGTTCTGCGACACCAGGACGGGGTTTTCCCGGTAGATGTCCGAAAATAGATGCTTCAACGCTTCGACCTTCGGCAGGTCGTTGTAGACGATATAGGGATAGGTCGGATTACGCGTCATGAAATCCTGGTGGTAATCCTCGGCGGGATAGAAGGTTTTGCCGGTTTCAATGGTGGTGACAATCGGACCGCTTAAAAGGCCGCTCTTGTCTAGCTGGGCAATATAGGACTGCGCGACCCTTTTCTGCTCGTCATTCGCGACGAAGATGGTTGAGCGATACTGCGTCCCGCGGTCCGGCCCCTGGTAGTTCAACTGAGTGGGATTGTGGGCCACCGAGAAAAAGACCTGCAGCAGTTTCCCGTAGCTGACCTTTGACGGATCGTAGGTGACCTGCACTGACTCGGCATGGCCGGTGGTCCCTGTTCCGACTGTTTCGTAATGAGCTGTTTCCGCCGCTCCCCCGGCATATCCGGACACCGCCTGGGTGACGCCTTCCACGTGCTGGAACACGCCCTGCACCCCCCAGAAACACCCGCCGGCGAACGTCGCCGTTGCGGGCCCGGCAAAAACCTTCTCATCCAAAGCGGGCGGCGGAATCCTTACGGCTTCCTCGGCGGAACGTGCCGGCGCCAGCCATGGCAAAGCCGCAGCACCGATCGCAAGAAGGCCGAGCGCGCCAAGCGGAAGGCCGGCTGCGCGCGTGGAAAAATAGCGGCTAGATTTCATGGTGGGACTCCACTCCGATAGGCAGCGGCATGGCCGCCATCATACCGGAAGGCTCACTCCCCCGCGCGTCACGAAGTCGTGTGGGCCGGACCCCACCTGCGAAAGCAAGCGCCACCCGCGAACGGGTGGCGCTCCTTCAA
>SMEK01000397.1_pt1 | contig 17052 bp, 17 predicted proteins | sample 2456371 | NCBI WGS metagenome assembly SMEK01 (sample SAMN10132590, study PRJNA489261) | soil metagenome | isolation source: day1 antibiotic-loamy sand soil ammended with composted manure from dairy... | place: USA | collected 2015-04-01
CGATGTGTACCACACCATTTCTTATGCAGAGAATACCGATTTATCTCAAGAACAAAACAAAGTAAAACTATTAGATCATTTAGATGATGTGTACCAGCGTACGCGAAATATTTCAAAAGAAAACAGTTTTATTCCAACCGGAACGGAATATGTAAGTTATCTAAAGAATATGCTTTTAGAGTTTCAGGATACTAAAGTGAAAATTATTACAGCGGGAATCGATGATTTTTATTGGGATAGTTTAAATAAAATTAAGAAAGTAGTTTTGTACAGAATTATTCAGGAACTATTGGTAAATATGAAAAAACACAGCCAGGCAGATTTGGTAGTTATAAAATTCTCAAAAACCAATAAATACGGGGTAATTCAATATTCTGATAATGGTGTTGGATTCGATAAAAATGACAAAAAAATTAAAAATGGTCTTCAAAATGTGGAAACCCGTATAAAAACTATAAACGGAACTATTACTTTTGACTCGAAAGTTAAAAAAGGCGTGAAAGCTGTACTGCGTTTTCCATTATAAAATTAGCAAAATGTTTAAAAAAGTTTTAATAGCAGAAGATATCGATTCCATTAGTTTTGGCATAGTTACGGCTTTGGCAGAATATGCGGATATGGAAATTAACCATGCCAAATATTGCGACGATGCGTTATTAAAAATAAAAAAAGCATTACAAGAAAACAATCCTTATGATTTGTTGATTTCAGATCTTTCTTTTAAAGCCGATCATACTAAAACCATTTTGCATTCGGGCGAAGAATTGGTAGAGGCAGTTAAAAAAATACAACCCGAAATTCACATTATTGTATATTCGATAGAAGACCGTATGGCAAAAATTAAAAATATGTTCGACAACAATTTAATAAATGCCTATGTTTCTAAAGGGCGAAACAGCACCCGAGAACTAAAAAAAGCCATTGAAAACGTGTATGCAAATGGCGGAAAATATGTTCCTGAAAACCTTCAAAGTATGTTTCGTGAAGCTTCTGTTTTTGAAATTGAAGAACAAGATATTGAATTGTTGAATCTTTTAGCCAAAGGATATTCTCAAGAAGAAATCAGTAAAGACTTTAGGAGTAAAAATTACACATCTGCAAGCATGAGTAGTGTTGAAAAGCGCATAAATAAACTGAAAATTCATTTTAATTCTCGAAACATTACACATCTTATCAGTCAAACCAAAGATATTGGATTAATATAAATCCATTTTTAAAATATTACATTGAAACACTTTGTTGTTGTTTTCTTAAAGTTGTTTGTTTTAAGAAAATGTTGAAATCCGACTTTTTAGTCGGATTTTTTTAACTTTTTTTAACAGAATGTGGAAAGCCGTAAGGAATTGGTTTTTGTTTATGATATGTTTGTTGTGTTTAATAATATAAAAATGTTTAATTATGAAAAATTACTATGTAAACAGAAATGAACAAGTTAATGGAGATCATGAAGTTCATACTTCAGATTGCATTTATCTACCAAAACCAGAAAATAGAATTTTTTTAGGTTACTTTTTAAATTGCAGAGGTGCTGTGGTAGAAGCTAGAAAGTATTATAGGCAATGTAATGGATGTCGTAATTGCTCGAAAGAGTGCCATACATCATAAATACATAAACTAAAAGAGTATTGTCAAATTATCTGTGATTATTAAAAAAAAACTTAAATTGTGAGTTTTATAAGAAATACGCTCAACATATTTAATAATCAAACTATAAAAATAAAAGATATATGCAAAAAATACTACTTATTACTTTAACCTTATTGGGTTTAAATTCTTTTGCTCAAAGTTTTCCAGGTGAAATGCCAGATTTATTATTAAATAAAATTGTAATGCCAATTGCTAAAGAAAAAGATTTTCAAAGGTTTGGTTATAATAACTTTATTCAAAAATTTGATAAAAAGAGAAAAACTTATAACAGATTTAGAAACGTTCCTTTGAGTAGCGATGGTATTAAATCCGATTATGAAAAATTAGTTGGAAAAGAATTTAAAGTTATTGGTATATATAAACCTGAAAACACTTATAGTTCTGACGATGAGTTTATACTAGAATTAGAGAACAATGAGATAGGTATTATTTTTTATAAATATGATAAAAGATTTGAAACCTCTTACGAACTCGAGACAAAAACACCATTAAATTTTCCTGAAGATTATTTTTGTAAACAAATGTGGTATAAAAAAGATAAATTTAACGGTATGGAGAATTTTTATACACCTTTAGAACGGAATCTAAACTTAGGGAAAGTAATTATAGATGGAAATACTAATATAGTTTTAGGTATTTCAGTATACGGAAGTACTTTAAACGTTAATGAGACAGGAGCTTTTATACTTTTAAAAGATGGTAAGAAAATATTAAGAGATAAACAAAAGTTAGATGTTGAAGCTAGTAGTAGCGGATGGATTTACAAAGCTAGCATCATACTGACTGAAGAAGATATTCAACTTTTAAGAAATTCAGAGATTACAGACGTAAAATTATATATTTACGACTCTGAGATTTCTAAAAAGGAAGGATATTTACTTCAGGAGTATTTAAAATGTATGACAAAAGATTTGACAGACCTAAAGGATCAAATGAAATCTTTTTAAAGCAATCAGGCATAATCACAAAGAAATAAAAAAGCCAAACAAAAGTTTTTAGAATGATTTTTTTGATAAATGAAAATACCATTTAAAAAACTAATCAATAAAATGAATTTTCACAACCTACAATAGGCTTATCTTATAAATTTTAAAATATGGCAAGTCACAACCCTAACGCAAAATACGGCAGACGAAAAAACCGTGAAGAGCTTCATAGAAAATATTCCAACATGTCAGGTAGAGAAAAATCTGATTTTGATTCAACAGTTTGGATTTTAAGATTTGTATTATTCATTATTGCAATGGCTGTTTGTTTAATTGTGATAATGTGTGGAGGAACTATAAAATAAAGATATATGAAAAAATTACTACTTATTACATTAACCTTATTTGGTTTAAATTCTTTCGCTCAAAGTTTTCCAGGAAATAAACCCGAAATTCTATTAAACAAAGTAATGAAGCCAATTGAAAAGGATGAAATTTTGCAATTTTATGGCTATAAAAATTTTATTGACAATTTTGACACTATTACAAAGGAATATAAAATCACAGATCTAAATAATAAGCCGTTTTACAATGAAAAATGTTTTTGCTCACGTTATGAGGATTTAAAGAAATTAAAATTTAAAGTAAAAAAAATATTTAATGTAAACGACAAATATTCTATACACAGTGATAAATCAATGTTACAGTTAGAAAATGATAGCGTTGGAATTGTTTACTATTTATATGATCCAAAATATGAACATTCGTTTGAGTTAGAATTAGACAAAGGAGAAATATTGCCAAACGAAGTTTTCTGTGAAGATATTGACATGGAAAAAGATAAGTTTAACGGAGAAGTAACTTACAGAACTCCATTTGGAAATCAAGGAATTAATTTAACAAAAATCAAAAAAAACAATGTAACAAATTATTATTTAAGCGTTAGTGTAGACGGTTCAACTTTGAACGTAGGAACAAAAGGTGCTTATGTATTATTCGATAATGGAAAAAAAATATCAAGACCTAATGAATCTATCGACGTTGATTCTAATATCGGAACTTACTCAAGTGGCTGGGAATATTCTGCTTTTATAAAATTAAATCAAGAAGACATTAAGCTTTTAAAAAACAATAAAATAACTGATGTAAAACTTTACATATATCAGAATGAAGTATCAAAAAATACAAGTATTAAGATACAACAATATATGAAGTGCTTAACTAAATAATGCCCAACTTATTTAATTGAACAAAAGCTTTTAGAATAACCATGATTTGGACAATTAAAAATTACTAATAAAACAAAACTACAAAATGAAAAATATTCTTTTTCTTACAGTCTTACTACTAACTACATCTTGTACAAAAAAACACGATGGATTTTTAACATTAGAAATAAAAAATGGTGCCGGCGTTTTAAAAGAAGTTAATTTCGAAATAAGTGAATCCACTATTGAGGAAATAGAAAAATTAAATATAGACAAAACAGAAAAAAGCGATCAAGTAATAAGTTACAGTTTAGCATACGCAAATGGTTATTTAGACGTTTATTTAAACAATCCAAGTAGCTATGATTTTATAGATGATTCTACAGGAAATATATACGTTTTAGGAGATACGATAAAAATAACATATAATTTTACTGCTCAGAATGGTTTTGGAAATAAAATTATAAGTAAAGCTTATATTGATGTTTATAATAAAAATGGTCAAAAAGAAACAGACGTAAAAATTGAATAAAATGAAACCCCTAATCCCATTATTTCTAGCCCTTATAATCTTCTCATGCCAACAAAAGCAAGAAGATGCTTTAATAGCGCAAAATTGCCATACCGAAGCCGAAGCCACATGTACAGGCAGCAAATCGTGCAACGCCTGTAAAAACTGCAAATACTGTAAACATTGTTCAAAAAGTGGCAATAGTTGTGGTGTTTGTAAATAATGTTCATTTTTGTATTTTAAAACAAACCACATGAAACAACTTTATTTACTCTTTTTATTTGCAACCTTAACCTTTTGCAGTTCCAACAAAAGCGATTTTTCTGAAACTTCGGAACAATTTCAGGAATGGTATCCGGTAACTAAAGTAGTCGATGGCGATACCTTTTGGGTAGATAACGGAACATCAAAAGGAATCAAAATCCGGCTAACCGGTATAGATGCTCCCGAATCTCAAAAACGCTGGAAAAAGGAAGAAGGTTATTATGGTAAAGAATCCAAAGATTATCTAACTAAACTATTGAAAAATAAAAAAGTCCGTTTAGAAACAGACATCGATTCTTTGGATCGATACGGTAGAACATTATCCTATGTATATTTAGAAAATGATACGTTTGTAAATGCAATTATGGTAAAAGAAGGATACGCAGTTATCATGACCGTACCTCCTAATGTAAGATATGTGGATCTTTTTTATAAGCTGCAAGTTCAGGCGCGTGAAAATAATCGCGGATTGTGGAGGAATAAAAATTAAAAGAAAAACTTATAAAGTTCCCATCTATTTTTGAAAAGCAAATATAACGAGTTCTAAACTCTACAGGATATAAAAAATCCCTAAACTTTAGGGATTTTTATTCTTAATAACTGTACTGTACAGAATAACTGCTTGGGTGGGTTACAGGAACATTCTGCTCATCTTTTACCACATTTCCGTTTACTTCTGCTTTGTAAGAGTAGGTAATACTGTTGTTTGTAAAAGGAATAAATTGCATGCTTAAACTTGCTGCCTGTATAGGGTTTATTGTTTCAATCACGTAGGTTTTTACGCTTCCTGAAAAGCTTTCGTCGTTTAAAGAAATAGCGTTCTCGTTCGGTCTTTCTGTACCATTAACCTTCCAAATGGTATTTGTATTTATCGCTCCGCCGGCAACAACAAACGAAATATAATCATCAGGAATTACCCCGTTGATAGTAACGGTAAACTTTATTGTTTTACCCTCAAGCCCCGGAATTGCAGGGGTCGAATCATCACTGCCGCAACCTGTTAATATTCCTGTAGCTAAAAATAAAAATAGCAGTCCTTTTGAACTCAATTTAAAAATACTCTTTTTCATAGAATTTTGATTTAAAATTATAACGTTCAAATTTAGATAAAACTATTTAAAAATAATAATATGTTTAGAAAACGAAATGCATTAAAAAACCTCTATCGGGAAAGATAGAGGTTTTAGTCTATAAATTAGGTATTCTTAAAACCTGACCGGGATAAATTTTATCCGGATGGTTTAACATGGGTTTGTTCGCTTCAAAAATGGTGTTGTATTTATTGGGATCACCATAATAATCCTTTGAAATTTTTGACAGGGTGTCGCCGCTTACCACCGTGTAGAATTGTGCTTGTGGTGCCGGCGTTGCAACAGTCATTAAGTTATCAACCTGGTCAACACCTTCAACATTTCCAATAGCCAAAAGAATTTTTTCAGCGTCTGCCTGTGCAGCTACCTCACCTTCTACTTTAACATCGTCATCGGTAACAGATAATTTCAGTCGGTTATAAGTTAACCCCAAACTTTTTACATAATCAAGCAATGCCTGAGCCTGTAATTCTTTTTTCTCTTCAATTGGCGCATCTTCTTCTTTTTTACCAAAAATTTTAGCACCTTTTTCTTTAATAAATGAAAATAATCCCATAGCGTATATTTTTAAAATTCAAATAAATATAAGAAAAAAATAAAAACAGTATGTTACAATTCTATTAAATCATTTCTGTATCGCAAAATTTAAGTATCTTCGCTTGTAGATAAAAAATTAACTAAATAATGAAAAAATTAAGCTTATTTCTTTCTTTGTTTATGCTTGCAATGCCTTTGGGAATGTTTGCTAACGAAGGAATGTGGTTTTTAATGTTCATTGAACGTTTAAATTACCGCGATATGCAAAAAATGGGGTTACAGTTGACTCCCGACGAAATTTACAGCATTAACAACCATTCATTAAAAGATGCTATTGTTCAGTTTGACGGAGGTTGTACCGCCGAAATCATTTCAGACCAAGGTTTAGTATTGACCAATCACCACTGCGGGTACAGTGCCATTGCAGAACTATCTACGCCGCAAGACGATATTTTAACCAACGGTTTTTGGGCAAAAACCCAAGCCGATGAACGCAAACCTAAAGATGTTTCGGTGCGTTTCTTTGTTCGTATGGACGATGTTACCAAGCGTATTTTAAACGTTGTTAACGATAATATGACCGAAGCTGAGCGTGAAAAAGCCATCAATCAGGAAATAGCTAAAATCGATAAAGAAAACAACGAAGGCGGAAAATATACCGTTTCGGTAAAATCATTTTTTCAAGGAAATGAATATTACTATTTCGTATATCAAGATTATACCGATGTTCGTTTAGTAGGAACTCCGCCAAATAGTATTGGTAAATTCGGTGGGGATACAGATAACTGGGAATGGCCACGCCATACGGGTGATTTTTCAATTTTCCGCGTATATGGTGATGCCAACGGAAATCCGGCAGAATATTCGGCAGATAACGTTCCGTTAAAACCTAAACATTTTTTACCTGTAAATATCCAGGGATTAAAACAAGGCGATTTCTCAATGATTTTGGGTTATCCAGGAAGAACAAACCGCTGGATGCCGGCAGAAGGAATTGAACAAAACGTGGAGTTTGCTTATCCTGCTTGGGTTGAAGGGTCACGTTTGGGAATGGACGTGATGAAAAAATACATGGATCAAAGCGATGAAGTTCGTTTGGCGTACGCAAGCAAATATGCAGGTGTTGCTAATTACTGGAAAAATCGCCAGGGAATGATTGATGCCTTAAAACAGCACAAAACGGCTGAAACAAAACGCACAGATGAGGCAAAATTCAATAAATGGGCAAATGAAAAGAAAAATAAAGAAAAATACGGAAACGTAATTGCCGATATTAACGCGTATTATGCTGCTACAAATGAAAAAGCACGTCACGATAATTATTTAATGACTATTTTACGTACGTCTAATTTAGCGGCAATTCCTTACAGTTTTGGAAATGCTTTGATCCAATATGCCAATGAAAACGAAGCAAAACGTGCAGAGATGCGCCCAAGATTAGAAGAAGCAATCAATGATGCGTACGAAGGGTTCTATGCACCGCTAGAATCAGAAATGCTGGCACGTCAATTAAATTTATATGCCACAAAATCTACAGGATATGCCATTGCACCGTATGTAAAACAATTGGGTGAGCAAAACAATTACGATTATTCTAAATTGATCGACAAAGCTTTTGCCGGAAGTATTTTTTCATCAAAGGATTTAATGATGAAATATTTGAACAATCCGGAAAAATCAATGATTGAAAACGATGAATTGTTTAAAATTTCGACTGATTTATTGACAAAATACCGTGAGCAACCAGAAAATTTAGCTCCGTTAAAAGAAAAATACGATACCGCTTTCCGCAGATTGGTTGACGGATTAAGACAAGCAAATCCAAAAACAAAATACTATCCTGATGCCAACTCAACGTTGCGTTTAACTTATGGAAAAGTAATTGATTTACCACGCCGTACCGATCGCCCGAATGATGCAGCAGAGAATTGGTACACCACATTGCAAGGAACCATCGCAAAACACAAAGCGGGCGATGAAGAGTTTGAAAACCCACAACGTTTGATTGATTTGTATAACGCTAAAGATTACGGACAATATGCAGATAAAGACGGTACATTGCACGTAAACTTTTTAACAGATCACGATATTACAGGTGGTAACTCGGGTTCACCGGTTTTAAACGGAAAAGGGGAACTAATTGGATTGGCTTTCGACGGTAATATTGAAGCAATGGCAGGCGATGTTATTTTTGATCCTGAATTGCAACGTACCATTAATGTGGACATTCGTTACGTTTTATTCATCATTGATAAATACGCCGGTGCTACACATTTAATTGATGAAATGAAACTTGTAAAGTAATTTCATTTTAAATAAAAGTTATCAAACCCCGACAGAGTTCTAAACTCCGTTGGGGTTTTTTGTTTATTTTCAAATTTAACTATAGCATATTTTATTAAAATTCTTTAATTTTAGATGGAATTAAATATTTAAAGCTATGAAGAATTTAATCACAATTTTAATGGTAATTTGTTGTTGTGTTGCCACTACAGATGTTTTTGCACAAAATAAAAAAGTTAAACGTGCTGAATTTGGTAATTTAACCAAAGCGGGTAAGTTTACAGAATATGTATCTAAAAATGGAGAAGTGATCACCGTGGGCGACAGTTTACAAATTGGTAATCCCAGCAATTTTGAAAAGTATGTTTTTCTTACGCAAAACGATACCTATTTACGTGCTGATCAAATGAATAAAAAATTGCAGCTAAAAGCCATAAATGTTTCAGGCGATGATAAAAAAGGATATGAAGTTTATTTTACTTTTAAAGGGTTGGGTGCAACGCCGGTTTTTGTAAAATACGAAGACGCTTTACAGACAAATGAGATTAAATTATTAAAGCCAACTACCGAAAATTTGCAAGAATAATCCGTTCTTTGCTAAATGAAAAAATGGTTGACAATTCTAATCTTTTTTATAGTTCTTTCGTGTTCTAAGCCCGAACTCATTCCTGTGTCTTTCTATTATTGGCGGACTTCTTTTCAATTGACCGATTTAGAAAAAGAATACATAAACGAGTTAAAAGTGAACAAACTGTACATTCGTTATTTTGATGTGGCATTAAACAACAGTGAGCCCGTTCCTGTAACTTCAATTGTTTTTAATGAAAAAATACAAAAGATCGAAATTGTACCGGTCATTTATATCAAAAACGAAGTTTTTCTTCAAAATACAGATACCAAAGATTTAGCTCAGAAAATATACAATTACATTGCACAAATCAATAATAAGAACGGATTTAGAACAAACGAAATTCAGTTTGATTGCGATTGGAGCTTAAAATCAAAACAGAATTATTTTCAATTCCTTGCCGATTTTAAAAAACTCCATCCAGAATTATCAGCAACGATCCGTTTGCATCAAATCAAGTATCCCGAAAAAGCAGGAATTCCCGATGTTGATAAAGGCGTTTTGATGTATTACAATATGGGCGTTATTAGTTCTGGAGATAATAATTCTATTTACGACCGCTCGGTAGCGCAACGATACATAAAATCGTTACAAAATTATTCACTCCCTTTAAATATTGCTTTGCCGGTTTTTAGCTGGGGCGTTCACATTCGCGATAACAAGGTGGTAAATTTAATTGGCGGATTAAGCAATAATGACCTGCAAAAACATCCTTTTGAAAAGGTGTCAGAAAACAGGTATCGGGTCATTGAAGATTTTATTTACCAGGGGCGTTATCTGGCTAAAAATGATGTTGTGAAAATAGAAGAACCATCAGCCGAACAATTAAAAGAGATGATGAAAGATTTGAAGAATCACCTAAAAAAGAAACCAAATGAAATTATATTTTACGATTTAAACGAAAAAAATGTAACCAAATATGAAAAAGAAACTTTTAAAACTGTTAGCCGTTGGTAGCTTTGCTACTATTTTTGGCTATGGTATATATGCTTACGGTTGTGCCGACGGATGGTGGGGAGCTGGATATTCATCGATATTCTCGCCAGAAATTACGGTGAGCAATAAAGATTACGAACCGTTTTTTTACGATGATTACACCATTTTTTACAACGGGTACAACGTACAATCTACCACCGATTTGTTTAAAGAGGAAACCATTGCCGATTGGGCAGCATATCTTGAAAAATACGATGCAAAAACAGTTGAATATTATTTGTACGATAATGAATTGAATACGGTTTTGGCTGAGGTGTCGTCTTCAAAAAATCCAATAGAGGCTTTTAATACGCACGTTTCAAAACAATATGCATTAAAGAGTAAAGATGCCAAATCTAAAAATTTATTTGAATTTATGCTCTTGTCACGCGGTATTGAAACCTATTCCAATCAAACCTATAATTATTGGGATTATAACAACCGTACACAGTTAAATGCCGAACAAAATGTGGTACAGAAAATAGAGCAGACATTCAATAAAGCTTCAAAAAAAGATGTTTTTTATAAAAATCGTTTGTGGTTTCAGGTATTGCGTGCAAAATTCTATTCAGACGATGTAAGTTCGGTTATCACATTTTTTAACCATACAGAAAAAGACCAGCCCAAAAACAACTTATATTACCGTGGATTAAGTTATGTGGGCGGTGCCTATAAAAATGTAAAGAATTATGAAAAAGCAAATGTGGCTTTTGCGCAGGTTTTTTGTCAGTGTAAACCATTAATGCCTTCTGCTTTGTTTGATTACCGTCCTTTAGACGCGGCATCGTTTAAAAACAGTTTAAATCAGGTAAACAATCAACAAACTAAAGAGGTATTGTATGCTTTGCAAGGATATTACACCAATGAATTCAGTGCTTTGCAGGATTTGTATCAATTGAATCCCAATTCGCCTCACGTAGATTTTCTATTGTCACGCTGGGTCAATATCAACGAACAGAATATCAATATTTATACAGAATATGAAAAGATAGACGTTGATCCTAAAAAAGTAAAAAAAGATTTTAAAGATAAGGTTGATTCAGCCCAGGTTAAATGGATTAACGAAGTGGCCAACAAAGGCAATGTTCACAACCCGTATATCTGGAAAGCCACTGCGGCGTATTTTAATTCGTTAACAGGCGATTATCAAAAATCTGACGAATTGTTAAAACAGGCACATACATTAGCTAAAAATGCCGAACAAAAAGGGCAGGTACGAAATTTACGACTGTTCAACAATTTGTTAAGCATTGATAAAATGGATATCAAAGCCGAGGGCAAGTTAATAGAAGATACCAATTGGTTGTTTTATGACGAATCAAATGTGAATTATTACACATCAACAAACAGGGTTGGTTATCTGCAGGAATTTACCAAAAAATACATCAGTGCACTATATAAAAAACAGAACGATCCGTTAATGGCAGAATTGGTTTATCCTGTAAATGGATTTTTTAAGGATCAGAAACAAAGCATAGCAATGGAACAATTGCTTTTAAGCAACAAACGCTCTGCCTGGCAGGATATTTTTGTAGGAATTTATCCTTACAAACTGGCTGATATATATGAAAGTCGCGGAATTTATCTTTTTTATCAGGATAAAATCACCGAAGCCATTGCCGAGTTTGAAAAGATAGAACCTTTTGAAAGGCGACAACACAATTGGAGCGAAAACCGGTACGAAACAATAAAGGTTGATTATAAAGCAACGGAATTACCCGGAAATCCGTTTAACGGAAAAATAAAAGATTGCAATGATTGTGATCACGTAGCAAAACAATCGGTTAAATATTCGCAACTGCAATTTCTTAAAAAAGTAAAAGAAATGCAGGATAAAATTGCTGCCGGAGAAGATGTGTACAACAACGCCTTATTGGTTGGGAACGCGTTTTACAATGCGTCGTATTTCGGAAATGCCCGCACGTTTTATTACAACAACATCATCAGCGAATATGGGAACAGTATTTCAAACGAGCACGAAAAAATGCTCTACGGAATGGATCATGTTAGAAAATATTACACAATTGCTCAAAAAAATGCTGAAACCAAAGAGCAAAAAGCGAAGATGGCGTATATGTTTGCCAAAGTTGAACGCAATGATTTTTATGCTGTGAGCTATTTTATGCCCAACGATTATTTTTATCCTTACGGAGATTTTGTAAGTTTTAAAAAATGGAATGGATTTGAAGAGCTAAAGAATAATTACAGCGATACCAAATACTATCAGGAAGTGATTAATGAGTGTGGTTATTTCCGGAAATATTTAGGGATTAATTAAACTGATTTTATGTTTTATCCTGCAATATTTTAATGTTTTGCAGGATTTTTTTAGATATTTTGGTGAATATAATCACTAAAAAATATATTAATTTGGTGAATATAATCACTGAAAACATATTAATTTGGTGAATATTAAAAATAAATGTACCTTTGAATAAAGTTTTTAAGCTATGATACAAAGGGAATTTATAAATGTTTTACAATCAAAACTCCATAAAGGAAAAGTAATTGTATTGATAGGTCCCCGGCAAGTAGGGAAGACCACGCTTATAAATACATTGCTTAAAGATAAAGAGTTTCTGTTTTTGGATGGAGACGATCAGTCTGTGGTTGAAATTCTGTCTAACACCAATACAGAAATTTTAAAAAACATTATTGGAAATTATAAATATGTTTTTGTTGACGAAGCCCAACGCATTCCTAATATCGGATTAAAATTGAAAATCATGGTCGATCAGATTAAAGGTGTTCAGATAATTGTCAGTGGATCATCGGCATTTGATATTAGTAATGAAATTCAGGAACCACTTACCGGACGTAAATTTGAATACCATTTATTCGCTATTTCTTGGAATGAATTTGAAGGCAATGTTGGATACATCAAAGCTCGGCAACAATTAGAATTACGGTTGCTTTATGGAATGTATCCTGATGTGATTAATAATTTTGGCAACGAATATGAGATCTTAAAGAATTTAACGTCAAGTTATTTATATAAGGATATTTTAGCATTGAGCAATATCAGAAAACCTGATGTTTTAGAAAAAATTGTTCAGGCATTGGCGTTTCAGGTTGGGAGCGAAGTCAGTTACAATGAAATTGCCCAGTTGGTGGGCGTTGATAAAAATACGGTCAGTGATTATATTGATTTGTTAGAGAAAGCTTTTGTAGTTTTCAGGTTAAACAGTTTTAGTAAAAATCTTCGTAATGAAATAAAAACCAACCGGAAAATTTATTTTTACGATAACGGTATCCGGAATATGGTGATAGGTAATTTCAGTCCGTTTGAATTGCGACAGGATAAAGGAGCCTTGTGGGAAAATTTTATGATTTCAGAACGACAAAAAGTACTGAATTTACAACAAAAACCGGTTAAATCATATTTTTGGCGAACCACAGCGCAACAAGAAATTGATTATGTGGAGGTTGAAAACAACAGAGTGAACGCATTTGAATTTAAATGGTCAGAAAAGAAAAAGACAAAGCTTCCTAAATCATTTGCAGAAGCTTACGATCCTGATTTTTTAGTAATAACAAAAAATAATTTTAGAGATTTTTTAAAGTAAAATAATCCTAATAAGGTTTTAAGATTTTGTAGGCGTAGTAGACTGTTATGATTCTATCTTAATCTAGTAAAGCACGTCTTTTCTCTTTATTCTACTTTTCTATTCCCCTAAAAAAATGTAGTTTTGAAGTGAGAAAACAAAAAATATAATGCGCATACATTTTATAGCAATTGGCGGGAGTGCCATGCACAATTTAGCTTTGGCTTTGCACGATAAAGGAGAACAAATTTCAGGGAGCGATGATGCTGTTTTTGAACCTTCAAAATCGCGGTTAAAAGCCAAAGGCTTGTTGCCCGAAAACGAAGGCTGGTTTCCTGAAAAAATCACTGCTGATATCGATGCGGTTATTTTAGGTATGCACGCAAAAGCCGACAACCCGGAATTGTTAAAAGCGCAGGAATTAGGACTGAAAATCTATTCGTATCCCGAATTTATCTACGAACACTCTAAAAATAAAACCCGTGTAGTTATTGGCGGATCGCACGGCAAAACAACCATTACCTCAATGATCCTTCACGTGATGAATTACCACAATGTACCGGTTGATTTCTTGGTAGGTGCCCAGTTAGAAGGTTTTACCAATATGGTACATCTCACAAAAGAAAACGATTTTATGCTGATTGAAGGCGACGAATATTTGTCTTCACCAACCGATCTGCGCCCAAAATTTCATTTGTATCAGCCCAATATTGCCTTAATCAGTGGTATTGCCTGGGATCACATCAACGTGTTTCCAACGTTTGAAAACTATGTAGAGCAATTCAAGATTTTTATCGATAAAATTACCAATGGAGGTATTTTAATTTACAACGAAGACGATGCCGTGGTAAAACAAATTGTGGAAGAAGCGGAAAAACCCGTTCGCAGAATACCGTATTCATTGCCCGAATATACAATAGATAAAGGCGTTACATATATAGAAACATCAGACGGACCAATGCCTATTGAAGTTTTTGGAGCGCATAACCTAAGTAATTTAGCCGGTGCCAAATGGATCTGCCAGAATATGGGAATTGATGAAGCCGAGTTTTACGAGGCTATTGCAAGTTTTAAAGGAGCGTCTAAACGTTTGGAAAAAATTGCAGAAACCAAAACCACCGTTGCCTACAAAGATTTTGCCCATTCACCAAGTAAAGTAAAAGCTACAACCGAAGCCGTAAAAAAGCAATATCCCAATAAAAAATTAATTGCCTGTTTAGAATTACACACGTATTCCAGTTTAAATGCCAAATTTTTAACGGAATATCAAGGAGCATTAGACGCTGCCGATACAGCCGTAGTGTTTTATTCGCCCGATGCCGTAGCGATTAAAAAGTTGGAAGAAGTTACAAAAGAACAAATTGAACAGGCTTTTAACAGAGAAGATTTAATCGTTTACACCAATCCCGAGGAATTCAAATCGTTTTTAGTGGTTCAGGATTTTAAAGACTCCGTTTTGCTGTTAATGAGTTCCGGTAATTACGGCGGACTGAATTTTGATGAGGTTCAACAGATGATTGAATAATTCCAACACAGAAGAAAACCCAAAGTTTGTCATTCCGTAGAACTCTAAAAAGATGTTTACAGCATGACAAACTTGATGATTTACGAATAAAAATAGTACTTTTTATCTCTTTCACCAACCTTATAAACGGTTTGTACATCGTCTATCCCCTTTAGACCTTGTAACACAATGGGCGTTAAAGAATACCAGTGATTTTTTAAGTTTGAGAAAAAATTCTCAGAAATCAACACGTCGGCATTGTGCTCTTTGCAGTTTTTTTGCAACCGCGAACCTAAATTTAATACATTGCCATGATAGGCAATTTCTTTTTTATAATCGCCCACTAATGCGGCAGATACCTCTCCGCTATGTATAGAACAGCGAAAATTGGGTATATGGTTGTATTTTTTTAAATAAAAATGTTTCTTTTGATCTAATAAATCTTTGTAATTAAAATACAGCGCAATGCATTTTTCGTAATCAAAATCCTTTGAAACCTTCCAGGTAATAACAGCTTCATCGCCCACAAACTGATAAATTTCTGCACCGTGCATCAATGTAATATCCGATAAATCCCAAAAGCAATCCTGAATATATCGGCTAAAATTCAAATGTCCCATTTCGTTAGCGGTAGGGGTAGAGTCTTCTAAATCTAAAAACATAAATACCCGGTGTTCTTCTTTTGGGTTGCGGTAAGTGTTTTTAACAATATTCACAAAATATTTCCGTCCTAAATTTCTTCGCAGCTGAATAATTAAACTCACCACTGCTTCGGTAATTAAAGCATATAATAGTATGTTTATTGTAGTGGGTTCACTAAAAATTTGTGAAATCAGTTCTACATTTATTGTAAACCCATAAATGTAAAGAATTGTTAGATAGACAAGATGAGAAAGCATCACAAAAACGCTTATACGCAATAAAATATTATAAGCTAATTTTTGTATACGCTCTATATATGGATACACAAAAACGTGTAAAAAACCCATCACCAAACCAAACGATGCACCAATAAACAATGCTATCTGATACAGCCATTTTTTAGGTATTTCAGTATTTAGTCTATAAATCTCTGTGAGATATTCCTGGGGAATATCGTAAAACTTAATATAAACAAAAAAAAATGTTACAAATACCCAGATGGAAACAATGTACAGAACTTGTCTTACGTTATAAGCCAAATTATTCTGGATTTTACTTTTAAACCAATAGCTGAAACCATTAAACATAAAGTACGTTTTTTAAGTTATTCTAATTCTTCACAAAGAAAACCGCATGAATCAAGAAGCACAACAACATCGTTGGTACTAAAATCAGAACCTTCCATTCTAAGAATGTTGTCGCAGTCTTCTAAATCAAAATTAATCTTGAAACCGGGATATTTCTCCATTAATACTTTTTCTAAAAGGTAATCTGAATCAGTTGGATGATTGACATTTGTTTTAAAAACCTTAATCATATTCTATTTGTTTTAAACAATAAAAATTATTTTAATTGATGGATGGTCGATTCAAAAAAACGAAACAAAAAAATCTTACTGTAATAGTCTTTTAACTTATGTTCTTCTATAAAATCGGTAAATTTTTTAAATTGTATATGGGGCGTTTCTTCGACAAAAACAAACCAGAAATCATGAATATTTGCTTGTTCTCTAAAAAAGTCAGAAGTGAAAGGAGTGTATAATGACGGATGGAATGAACGTTTTTTTAATTTGTTCAGATCACAAAATAGCACGCCGGTTTTAATGCCGTTGTTCTCAACGATGTTTATTTCGTATTGGATGCAATCCATAAGCACCAGGTTTTCGCTGTAACATTCGGTAAATCGGCTTGACTCTGCAATTTGTATGATTTTTTCTTTCCTTTCGTCTTTGTTTAATCGGGGGTCAATACGTTCCACGAACTTCTGAAAATTCCCAATATTCATAAGCTGT
>SMEK01000398.1_pt1 | contig 17037 bp, 18 predicted proteins | sample 2456371 | NCBI WGS metagenome assembly SMEK01 (sample SAMN10132590, study PRJNA489261) | soil metagenome | isolation source: day1 antibiotic-loamy sand soil ammended with composted manure from dairy... | place: USA | collected 2015-04-01
CAGGGCCCGGGCGGCAATCGCCCCCAGGGCGGTGGCCGTCATGGCGGACCTGCCGGCGGGCGTCCGCCAGGTCGCGGCGGCAACCGTTCCGGCAACCGCTGATCACGATTCACTACGAGACTGACCGATGGTTCGCATCTATCACAACAACCGCTGCTCCAAATCGCGCGCCACGCTGGCGCTGCTCGAGGAGCGCGGTGGCGAGGTCGAGGTGATCAACTACCTCGATACGCCACCGAGCGCGACCGAACTGGCCGGATTGCTGCAGAAACTGGGCATGACCGCCCGCGAGCTGTTGCGCACGGGTGAAGAGGACTACCGTGCGCTGGGGTTGGACAACCCCGCACTCGATGATGACGCCCTGATCGCCGCCATGGTCGCGCACCCGAAGCTGATCGAGCGCCCCATCGTGGTTGCCAACGGCAAGGCGGCCCTCGGCCGCCCGCCGGAGACCGTGCTCGCGATCCTGTAGGAGCTCTATTCGGGATCCGGCAGAGCAGGCTCCCGCATCGCCTGTCCGCTAACACGCGACTGCAGGAGCGTACCCTGTGCGCGGGCTTTCCGTCACGTGTACGCAGAGCATCGCGCACAGGGTGCGCTCCTACAACGACGGGGAATTAATCCGGATCGAGCGAGAACGCGTCGGCATCCATCCAGGCGGGGAACCGTTCGCGGTGCGCGAGCAACGGTGCCGGATCCAGCGTGATGGTCACCACCTGCTCCTGCGCACCCAATTCCACCAGCGGTTCGCCGACCGGGTCGAGTATCGCGCTGTCGCCGGCATACGGGATCTCGTTGCCGTCCACGCCAACCCGGTTCACGCCGACCACGTAACAGAGATTCTCGATGGCCCGCGCGCGCAACAGCGTGCGCCACGGCTGCCGGCGCGCAGTCGGCCAGTTGGCGACGAAGATGGCCAGGTCGTAGTCCATGCCGCCGCCAGCCGCCGCCAGCCGGCGATTGCGCAGCCACACCGGGAAGCGCAGGTCGTAGCAGACCTGCGGCAGGATGCGCCAACCCTTGAGCTCCACGATCAACCGCTCGCTGCCGCCACCGTAACGCGTGTGCTCGCCAGCCATGCGGAACAGGTGGCGCTTGTCGTATTGCTCGAAGCTGCCATCCGGTTGCATCCAGAGCAAACGGTTGTAGACGACGCCGTTCTCGCGGATGGCCAGGCTGCCGCAGATCACCGCGCCTACCTCGATCGCCAGTGCGCGCAGCCACGCCACGCCTTCGCCGTCCATCGTGTCGGCGCTGGCCTGGATGTCGTTGCTGAAGCCGGACAGGAACGTCTCCGGCAGCACGATCAGGTCGCTGCCTTGCGCCTGGCGCACCAATTCGCCGTAGTAATCGCGGTTGGCCGGCGCGTCGTGCCAGCGGGTCGCGCCCTGGATCAATGACACTTTCAGCGGTTGCATGATCACAGCCGGCATAACCGTTCCGCCGCCGCATCCATCGTGGCATCGCTCTTGGCGAAGCACAATCGCAGCAATCGCGTACCGGGCGCGCTTTCGTAGAACGGCGTCAGCGGAATCGCCGCCACGCCGCCCTGTTCTACCAGCCAGCGACTGAAGGCGAGATCGTCCTCGTCGCGGATCGCCGAATAGTCGACCAATTGGAAATAGCCGCCCGGCACGTCGAGCAGTTTGAAGCGCGAAGGCTTCAGCAGCTCGCGAAAGCGGTCGCGCTTGGCCTGGTAGAACGCCGGCAACTCCAGGTAATGCTGCGAATGGCTGGCCATGAATTCACCGAACGCCACCTGCGCCGGATGGAAGGTGCAGAACGTGAGGTACTGGTGCACCTTGCGGAACTCGGCGCTCAGCGCCGCTGGCGCCACCGCGTAGCCGACTTTCCAGCCGGTGCAGTGGTAGGTCTTGCCGAACGAGGAAACCACGATGCTGCGCTCGGCCAGTTCCGGGTGGCGCAACACGCTCTCGTGCTGCCCCTCATACACGATGTGCTCGTAGACCTCGTCGGACAGCACCACGATGCCGGTGTCGCGCACGATCGCCGCCAGTTCGTCCAGGTCGGCCGGCGACAGCACCGCGCCGGACGGGTTGTGCGGGCTGTTGATCATGATCATGCGGGTTCTCGGCGTCACCGCATCGCGCACGCGCTGCCAGTCGATCGAGAACGCCGGCACGGTCAGCGGAATGTGCACCGCGCGAGCGCCCTGCAGGTCGATTGCCGGTTCGTAACAATCGTAGGCCGGGTCGAACACGATCACTTCCTCGCCCGCGCGCACCGTCGCGGCGATTGCCGCGAAGATTGCCTCGGTGGCGCCCGAGGTGACCGTGATGTCGGTGTCCACGTCGAGCTTGCGGCCATACAGCCGTTCGGTCTTCAGCGCGATCTGCTCGCGCAAGCCAGCGGTACCGTGCATCGGCGCGTACTGGTTGCGGCCATCGTTCATGGCGTGGCTCAACGCATCGCGCAACGGCTGCGGCGGCTCGAAGTCGGGGAAGCCCTGGCCAAGGTTGACGGCCTTGTGTTGCAGCGCCAGCTGGCTCATTACGCTGAAGACGGTGGTGCCGACTTTCGGAAGCTTGGTCTCGATCATTCTCATCTGGCCGTATGGATGTCCATAAAAGTTGCAGCGTAGCTTATCGGGGCAGCCGCGGGCGTCAGGGTTCCGGCAATACGTCCAGCGGTCGCCGCCGGCATTGCTCGTGTTTGAGCAGCGTGGTTTCCGGGAGCTTTTCAGCGAGGAAATCCACCAGGGCGCGAACGCCCGGCAACATGCCGCGCCGACTGGGGTAGACGAAATGCATGGTGCCCTCGGGCGAACTCCACCCCGGCAACACCACCTCCAGCTGGCCAGCCGCGATCGCGGGCGCGCAGACGAATTCCGGCAGCAATGCCACGCCCATGCCGCGACGGGCGGACTCGAGCAGCACGGCGAAATCACCCGTGATCAGTCGTGCCTGCACTTCCACACTGGTCTCCTTGCCGCTGGCATCGATCAGCTCCCACACCTGCACCCCCTCGTGCTCACGCATCGACAGTGCCGGCAATCGGGCCAATTCGTCCGGTTGTGTCGGACGCCCGCGTGCGTTCAGCAGCGCCGGGCTGGCCACCAAAGTGGTGCGGGATTGTCCGAAGGTGCGAATCACCAGGTTGGCATCGGTATCGAGCTTGGCACGCACGCGAATCGCCAGGTCGTAGCCTTCGCCAATCACGTCGACACGGTGGTTGCTTGCCGTCAGGCGCACCTGCATCTTCGGGTATTGCTCGAGGAAATCCGGCAACAGATGCGTCAGTACGGTCTGTGCCAGCGAGACCGGGCAGCTCAACCGCACCACGCCGCGCGGTTCGGCACGCAATTCATCGACGGCGTCCTGCGCCGCTTGCGCTTCTTCCAGCACGGCACGGCAATGCGCATAGAAACGCTCGCCGACCTCGGTGATCACGAAACGCCGCGTGGTCCGCTGCAGCAGGCGCACGCCGAGCCGCTCCTCCAGTTGCGCCACGCGCTTGCTCAGGCGCGACTTCGGTACGCCCAGCGCACGACCGGCGGCGGAAAAGCCGCCGTGTTCGACCACGGCGGCAAAGAAGTAGAGGTCATTGAGGTCCTGCAGGGCGCCGCCCAATACCGTCATGATTGTTTCCAATTAGAAACGATAAGTCCCAAACAACCCGTCTTATCGCCGCATTGTTTCAAATATATCCTCGACTTGTCGTCGGACATCCGACAAGCTGAGGCACATCGTCCCATGAAAATCCTGCATATCGACTCCAGCGCACTGGGCACCCACTCCGTGTCGCGCCAGCTCACCGCCGACATCGTAGCCGAGCTGAAGCGCGGTTCGCCCAGTGATGCGGTCCGCTATCACGATCTTGCCGCGCAACCGTTGCCGCACTGGGCGCCAGTGGCGGACGCCAGCGACCCCGCCGCCGCACTGGGCAACCAGGCGCTCGAAGCGTTTCTCGCCGCCGACGTGGTGGTGATCGGCGCTCCCATGTACAACTTCGCCATTCCCAGCCAGCTCAAGGCGTGGCTCGACCGCATCCTGGTGGCCGGCAAGACCTTCCGCTATACCGCCAACGGCCCCGAAGGCCTGGCCGGTGACAAACGCGTGATCGTGGCGCTGAGCCGCGGCGGTTTCTACGGCAAGGACACCGCGGCCGCCGCGATGGATTTCCAGGAGCCCTACCTGCGCGCCGTGTTCGCCTTCATCGGCGTCCAGAACGTCGAGTTCGTCCGGGCCGAAGGTGTCGCCATCGGCGAGGAGCAGAAGGCGCTGGCGCTGGAATCGGCGCACAGCGCCATCGAAACGCTGGTCGCCGAAGCCGCCTGACGCACAGCGTCCCGTGCGAGGCCTTCCGCGTTGGCGGAAGGTCCTTCGCGCGGCTCATGCACCGCACAACCGCAGGGAGTGGCAAAAGCGCGCGCGGACCGACACACTGCCGGTTCCCTCCACCCACAGGAACCCGCGCATGAATCGCTCGTTACGTCTGTCACTGCTTGCCCTGCTGGCCATCGCGCCGTCCGTGCAGGCAGCGGACCTGCTGGTCAACAACGTCAACGGCTATACGCTGGACAGTCACGGCAAACTGCAGCATTTCCAGGCACTTCTGGTCGACCAGGGCAAGGTGGTGGCCACCGGCGACAACGCCGACCTGGCCAGCCGCGCCGGTGATGCCAGGGTGATCGACGGCCAGGGCAAGACCCTGCTGCCCGGCTTGATCGACGCCCACGGCCACGTGCTGGAACTGGGCTATGCGCGCAACAACGTCGATCTCGTCGGCACCCGCACGCTGGAAGAGGCACTGGCCAAGGTGAAAGCCTACGCGGCGGCCCATCCCGAGGCGGAATGGATCATCGGCAGCGGCTGGAACCAGGAGATCTGGAAGCTCGGACGCTTTCCCACCGCGGAGGATCTCGATACTGCGGTCGCCGATCGCCCGGTGTGGTTGAGCCGGATCGATGGCCATGCCGGTTGGGCCAATACCGCGGCACTGAAGCTGGCTGGCGTCACCAAGGCCAGCAAGGACCCGGATGGCGGCCGCATCGAGCGCGGCGCGGACGGCAACCCCACCGGCGTCTTCATCGATGGTGCCAGCGACCTGATGTACGCGGTGGTTCCCGCGCCCACGGCGAAACAGAAAGTCGCGGCGATGGATACCGCGCTGGCCGAGATGGCCAGCGTCGGCCTGACCGGTGTCAGCGACGCCGGCATCGACCTGGAAAACTACAAGCTCTATCGCCAGTACGCCGACGCCAACAAGCTCACCGCGCGCATCTACGCGATGATCCGTGGCACCGGTGACGACTTCGACGCCATCAGCAAGGACGGCCCGCTGATCGGTTACGGCAACGATTTCCTCACCGTGCGCGCGGTCAAGCTGTTCGCTGACGGCGCGCTGGGCAGTCGCGGCGCGGCGATGCTCAAGCCGTACAGCGATGACCCGCACAACAGCGGCCTGCTGTTCCTGAAACCCGACGAACTCACCGCGATGATCGGCAAGGCGCTGGGCAAGGGTTACCAGGTCGGCATCCATGCGATCGGCGACGGCGCCAACCGCGAAGTACTGGACAGCTACGCCGCCGCCTACAAGAGCCATCCCGACGGCATCTCGCAGCGCAACCGGATCGAGCACGCGCAGATCGTGTCGCTGGAGGACATCGCCCGTTTCGTGCCGTTGCAGCTGATCGCCTCGATGCAGCCGACCCACGCCACGTCCGACATGAACATGGCCGAGGACCGCATCGGCCACGAGCGGATCAAGGGTGCCTATGCATGGCAGCGCTTCCTCAAGCAGGGCACCATCGTCGCTGGCGGCTCGGACTTCCCGGTGGAATCGCCCAATCCGTTCTACGGCCTGTACTCCGCCGTCACCCGTGAAGACCACGAAGGCCACCCGCCCGGCGGCTGGTACCCGGACCAGGACATGAGCCTGGTGCAGGCCCTGCGCGCGTTCACCCTTGATGCCGCCTACGCGGAGCACTCGGAGAAAACCCTGGGCACGCTGGAACCAGGCAAGTGGGCCGACTTCATCGTGGTCGACCACGACATCTTCAAGGACCCGGCGAGCAAGCTGTGGAACACCAAGGTGTTGCAGACCTGGGTGGGCGGCAAGCAGGTGTACGCCGCGGAGGATTGATTGCGCGCTGCTGGATACGACAAAGGCCGGCTGCGAAGCCGGCCTTTGCTTTTCTGCGAGGTAAAGCCCGTCCGCCGACCACCTAAATCGTCGACGTCTTCCCGCCATCCATCGGGATGATCGCCCCGGTGACATAGCTTGCCCGCGCCGACGCCAGGAATAGCGCCACGTCGGCGATTTCCCCGGGTTCGGCCATGCGTCCCATCGGAATGCCCGCCAGTTGCGTGGCGAGCAACTCGTCGCGCGACCGCCCGCTGGCACGAACCGCCGCATTCAGGCCTTCATCGACGCGACCGGTGCGGGTGATGCCGGGGTTGATCGCGTTCACCCGCACGCCCTGTCCCGCATACGCGTTCGCATAACCCACCGTGGCCAGCATCAATGCGGCATTGGCCGAGCCGCCGCCGATATGCTGCGGATTGGCCTGGCGGCCGCCCTGCCCGATCACGTTGACGATGCAGCCGTGGCCACGCGCGCCCATGCGTCGGATCACCGGATCGATCGCATGCATGTAGCTGAAGTACTTCGCCTGCATCGCGGCATGCATGGCCGCCGCATCCAGTTCATCCGGCGGCGTGCGGCGCGCGGCACCGGCGCAATTGACGAGTACGTCGATCGGGCCGTGGTCGTTCTCGATGCACTCCATCACCAACTGCGCCGCGACGCTGTCGCCGAGGTCGGCTGGCTGGATCGCCATGGCCAGGCCCGACGAGGCCAGTTGCGATTGTGCGGTTTGCAGGTTTGCCGGTACACGCGAGATGCCGACCACCTTGGCACCCTCGCGCGCAAACGCCGTTGCGCAAGCCAGGCCAATGCCTTTGCTGGCACCCGTGACAACCACGACCTTGTCGAACAATTCGAGATCCACGCCTGTCTCCGACCATCCCGTTGCCGTCATTGAAGCATGAAGCCATGGGTGCGGCCGCCCTATCGAATAGCCCGCAGCGACCACATAGGCCATCAGTCATGTTGCGAAATGGCACATCGCCTATTGACGCTTCGAAAGTCGGTGTTATAGTTCACTACAACACCACCCAACGAGTTCACCAAGGAGGCCGTCATGAAAGCACCGAACCTGATCGCCAGCGTCGCCGCCGTCCTCATCACGTGCGCAACCCTGAGCGTCGTCAACTACAACGTGGCCCCGGCGAACGCGTATGTCACCGCCAGCAACGCCATGGAGATCACCGACCTGGCCCCGATCCAGGTTCGCCCCAGCGCCGATGAGCTGCGCCATGCAGCGCTGCTGTCGGATATCGGCACGGCCGGCCTGGCCACGGTTCCGTCGCTGCTCCCCTCCGATGACGCCAGCCCTGCGCCGTTGAGCCTGTTCGGGTCCGAATTGACCATGCCCTACTATTCGTTTGGCACCAAGTTCGGTCGCATCACCAAGGAATAAAACATGACCATTACCTGGAGCGACAGCGTCCCGATCTATCGCCAACTGCACCAGCGTGTCGTGGCGATGATCCTGGACGGCGCCTTGAACGAAGGCGACCCGCTGCCGTCGGTACGCCAGGTGGCAGCGGACTACCAGATCAATCCGCTGACAGTGTCGAAGGCGTACCAGGAGCTGGTCGATGAGCAACTGGTCGAAAAACGGAGGGGATTGGGCATGTTTGTCATCGAAGGCGCCCGCGAGGCGCTGCTGAAGTCCGAACGCGAGCGGTTCCTGCGCGAAGAGTGGCCGGTGCTGTTTGCACGGTTGCAGCGGCTGGGGCTGGATATCAAGACGCTGATGCGCGAAGCCGACAAGGAGAAGCAATCATGAGCGCCGTGATCACGGCCAGCGGCCTGAGCAAGCGCTACAAGTCGTCGCTGGCGCTGGACAATGTCAACTTGCAGATCGAACCGGGGCGCATCGTCGGCCTGATCGGCCCCAACGGCGCCGGCAAGACCACCGCGCTGAAGGCGATCCTCGGCCTCACCGACTTCACCGGCGAACTCAACGTGCTGGGTTTCGACCCGCGCAAGCAGCGCGACAGGCTGATGGGCGACGTGTGCTTCATCGCCGACGTGGCGGTGTTGCCCCGCTGGATTCGCGTATCCGAGGCGGTGGATTTCGTGGCCAACACACATCCGCGTTTCGATCGCGCCAAGTGCGAAGCCTTCCTGGCGCGTACCAAGCTGCAGCCCAGCCAGCGCGTGCGGCAGATGTCCAAGGGCATGATCGTGCAGTTGCACCTGGCGCTGGTGATGGCGATCGACGCCAAGCTGCTGATCCTCGACGAACCCACGCTCGGCCTGGACATCCTCTATCGCAAGCAGTTCTACCAGAACCTGCTGGAGGACTACTTCGACGAGAACAAGACGATCATCGTCACCACCCACCAGGTGGAGGAAGTCGAGCACATCCTCACCGACCTGATGTTCATCCGCGACGGCAGGATCGTGCTGGATGCCGACATGGACGCCATCGGCGATCGCTATATTGAAGTGATGGTGAACGCCAACCAGGCCGCCACCGCCCGCGCGCTGAAACCGCTGGACGAACGCCAGGTATTCGGCAAGAGCATTTTCCTGTTTGACGGCGTCGCACGATCCACCCTGGAAGCCCTCGGCGAAACCCGCCGGCCATCCATCAGCGACCTGTTCGTCGCCACCATGAAGGGTACCTACGCATGAAAACCGGGACCTTGAACACCATGTACTGGCTCGTGAAACGCGAGTTCTGGGAGCATCGCGGCGGCTTCCTGTGGGCGCCGATCATCACCGGCGGCATCTTCCTGCTGCTCAACATCATGGGCATCATCACCGCCGAAGTGCTGGGTGCCAGCCACGGCATCCAGATCGGCGGTGCCAACGGCATCCAGAACGTCATCGCCGACATGGACGCCGGCGACATCAGCAAGGTCGGCATGGTGCTGGACCTGGCGATGTACTCGGCCATGGGCATGATCGCCATCGTGCTGGGCTTCGTGGTGTTGTTCTACTGCCTCGGCGCGCTCTACGACGATCGCCGCGACCGCAGCATCCTGTTCTGGAAATCGCTGCCGGTTTCCGACCTCAGCACCGTGCTGTCGAAGGTGATCAGCGCCACCGTGCTTGCCCCGGCCATCGCGATCGTCGTGGGCGTGGTCATCGGTATCGTGCAACTGCTGATTCTGGCCATGGTGCTCTCGTTCCACGGCGTCAACGTCTGGCACCTGCTGACCCTGGCCCACCCGTTCCGCGTCACCGCCAACCTGATCGGTTCGCTGCCGCTGTACCTGCTGTTTGCACTGCCGTCGGTGGGCTGGTTCCTGCTCTGCTCGTCGTGGGCCCGCAGCAAGCCGTTCCTGTGGGCGGTGGCCATGCCGATCCTGGCCGGCGTATTGATCAGCTGGTTCGGCTTGATGGGCTTGTTCAACCTGCCCAGCGGATGGTTCTGGAGCCATGTGGTACGTCGCCTGCTGCTCAGCGTGTTTCCGGGTTCGGGCATGCTCTTCAGCACCGATTCGCTGACCTCTTCGAGCGATATCGGCCCGCTGGGCTTCATGGATCTCGGCCACGCCTACCGCCTGCTGGCAACACCCGACCTGTGGATCGGCGTAGCCATCGGCGCCGCCATGATCGCCACCGCCATCTGGTTCCGCCGCTGGCGCGACGACAGCTGATCGCCTGCCCCCATTTCCTCGGAGAACACACCATGCCCCCCGCACGCCTCGCCGGATTGCTGCTGATGACCACCCTGCTCGCCGCCTGCGGTGACGGCCACAGCAACATCAGCATCATCAGCTCGGGCAACAGCAGCCTGGTCAATGGCGGCATCAACCTGCGCGACGACAAGGTCACCCTGCACACTCATGGCGCGCCGGACGCGGTCATCGACTCGGCCGGCAACTTCAGCATCGAGCAGAAATCGCTCGCCATCAACCCGGCCCAACGCGCACTGTTGCAGGACTACCACCGCAACACCGTGGCCGTCCGCCAACACGGCATCGCCACCGGCAAGGCGGGCGTGGCGATCGCCGGCCAGGCGGTCAAGAGCGTGGTCAAGGGGCTGGCCAGCGGCGATACGGACAGCATCGACAGGGACGTCAACGCCAAGGCCGCCAAAGTCGAGCAGGAAGCGATGAAAATCTGCGACGACCTGGCAAACATCAAGACCGCGCAGGACAGCCTCGCCACCCAGCTCCCGGCATTCAAACCCTACGCCGGCATCCTCGACGGAGACGACATCGCCGATTGCCGAAGCCGCGATTCCAACGACTGACCCTGCGAGCTCGCGGCTTTCGCCGCCGTGCATGCAGCCAGGCATCCCGACGCAAGCTTCTTCCAGCCATTCGAGACGGAGAACACCATGAAAGTCCTCAGCTTGAGCGCCCTCGCGCTGGCCATGCTGCTGCCACTGGCCGCCTGCGGCCAGCCCGACCAGGCCGACACCACCGACAGCACGGCATCGACACCGGACGATGCCGCCGACAAAGTTTCGCGATCGGGGATCTCCGGCGAAATCCACAAGGCCATGCAGGAGGCCCGGCAGGAACTGGCGAGCAAGAACATCGACGTGAACAGCGTCCACATCGGCGACAGCCGATCCGATGACAAGGATTCGCGCCCCAAGGCGGAAATCACCCCGCAGGGCGAGTTGCTGATCGCCGGCGACAAGGTGGCCGCCACGCCCGCACAACAGACCCTGCTGTTGGGTTACCGCCAGCAGATTCTCGGCATCGCCGAGGCAGGCATGGATATCGGCGAGCAGGGCGCCGAGCTGGGCGTCAACGCTGCCAGGGAAGCCCTGTGGGGCGCGTTCACCGGCAAAAGCGACGAGGACATCGAAGCCTCCATCAAGCCGCACACGGACAGGATCGAGGCTGCCGCCATGAAGTTGTGCCAGCGTCTTCCCGCCTTGTTGTCCACCCAGCAGGAGCTGGCTGCGGCGATGCCCGAATTCAGGCCCTACGCCACCATGCAGCAACAGGATGTCGACGATTGCGGCAAGGACATCAAAGACAAGGACGGCAAGAAGGGCTTCGCCGTGTTCTCTGACTGATCCGACTCGCGCCCACACGGTCATGCCTGGCTTGCAGGAACCCGCAGGGGTTCTGCAAGCCAGGCATCAAGCTCAACCGTGAATGCCACCACGAGTCAGCGTCAGCAGGGCGAACGTTTTCCTCAGCCCACCTGAAGACCCGCGGATCAACCCTGAATGCCACCACGGGTCAGCGTCATCGGATCGAGCAGCTTTTTCAGCTCATCCTTCGACAACCCGGTGGTTTCCAGCGCCACGTCCATGATCGGGCGATGTTCCTTGTAGGCCTGCTTGGCGGTGGCCGCGCCCTTCTCGTAACCGATTACCGGGTTCAGCGCGGTGACCAGGATCGGGTTCATCGCCAGCGCCTGGTTTACCCGCGCCTTGTTGACTTTGAAGCCGGCAATCGATTTGTCGGCCAGCAACACGCTGACGTTGGCCAGGATCCCGATCGACTGCAGCAGGTTGTGCGCGATCAGCGGCAGCATCACGTTGAGCTGGAAGTTGCCGCTTTGACCGGCAACGGTGATGGACGCGTCGTTGCCGATCACCTGCGCGGCGACCATCGCCACCGCCTCGGGAATTACCGGATTGACCTTGCCCGGCATGATCGAGGATCCCGGCTGCAGCGCCGGCAACTCGATCTCGCCGAGGCCGGCCAGCGGGCCGGAATTCATCCAGCGCAGGTCGTTGGCGATCTTCATCAGGCCCACCGCCAGCGTCTTCAACTGGCCGGACAATTCGACCGCCGCGTCCTGCGCGGCCATGCCCTCGAAATAGTTCTCCGCCGACTCGAACTTCACCCCGGCCAGCTTCTTCAGCTGCAATGCCATCGCCGGGCCGAACTTCGGATCGGCATTGATCCCGGTGCCTACCGCGGTACCACCCTGCGGCAACTGACGCATGCGTTTCAACGCATCCTCGAGGCGCTCGATCGCGCTGGCGATCTGCGCCGACCAGCCGGAAAGCTCCTGGCCGAAGGTGATTGGCATCGCGTCCATCAAATGGGTGCGACCGGTCTTCGGCGTGTTCTTCAACTCGCGGGCACGCCTGTCGATCGCTTTCTTCAAATGCTTCAGCGCCGGCAGCAAGTGTTCGCTGGTGGTGAGCGCGGCGCTGACGTGGATCGCGGTGGGGATCACGTCGTTCGAGCTCTGCCCGTAATTGACGTGATCGTTCGGATGCACCTTGGCGCCCGCCGCTACCGCCAGATGCGCAATCACCTCGTTCGCATTCATGTTGGTGCTGGTACCGGACCCGGTCTGGAAGATATCGATCGGGAACTGCGCGTCATATTGACCCTCGGCCACCGCCAGCGCCGCCTTGCGGATCGCCGCGGCCTGCCCTTTCTTCAGGTGACCCAGCGACAGGTTGACCTCGGCGGCAGCGGCCTTGATCAGGCCCAGCGCGCGAATGAACTGGCGCGGCAGATGCAGGCCGGAAATCGGGAAATTGTCGATCGCGCGCTGGGTCTGCGCGCCGTACAGCGCGTCGGCCGGTACCTGCAGTTCGCCCATGCTGTCGTGTTCGATGCGGAAGCCGCTCATGGTTTGTTCCTTCGGTGGGATGGGAAAAGCCGGATCCTGGAGAACTCCCGTCGCCCCGGCGCAAGCTGGGGCCCCAGTGACTCGGTGCCCTTGAAGCACAAAGGCACGGGACTCCTGCCTGCGCAGGAATGACGGGCAAAAAAAGCCCTTTGGTGGCTTGCCACTATAGGCCGCAAGGCATCGCGCCGCTGTCGATGTAAAATGGCCGTTTCCCCTTGCCGGAACGCCCCGATGTCCACCCACGCACTCACTGCCCTGTCGCCGCTGGATGGCCGTTACGCCAGCAAGGTCGAAACGCTGCGCCCGATCTTCAGCGAATTCGGCCTGATGCATCGCCGCGTGCAGGTGGAAATCGAATGGTTGCTGGCGCTGGCCGCCGAGCCGAAGATCACCGAGCTGCCAGCCTTCGACGCCGCCCAGGTCGCTACCCTGAAAGCCATCGCCGGGAACTTCAGCGAAGCCGACGGCGAGCGCATCAAGGCGATCGAGGCCACCACCAACCACGACGTCAAGGCCGTCGAATACTTCATCAAGGAAAAGATCGGCGCGGATGCCAGCCTGGCCCAGGCCAGGGAGTTCGTGCATTTCGCCTGCACCAGCGAGGACATCAACAACCTTTCCTACGCGCTGATGCTGCGCGACGCACGCGCGCAAGTGCTGCTGCCGCAACTCGATGCCGTAACGACCCGACTGCGCGACATCGCGCACAGCAACGCCGCACTGCCGCTGCTCTCACGCACCCACGGCCAGACTGCCTCGCCCAGCACGCTGGGCAAGGAAATCGCCAACGTGGTGGCGCGCCTCGAGCGCCAGCGCAAGCAACTGGTGGCCGTCGAGGTTTCCGGCAAGATCAACGGCGCGGTGGGCAACTACAACGCCCACGTCATCACCTATCCCGAAGTGGACTGGCAGGCGTTCTCGCAGCACTTCGTCGAAGGCCTCGGCCTCGACTACAACGCCTACACCACGCAGATCGAGCCGCACGACAACGTCGCCGAATACTGCGATGCGGTGCGTCGGGCCAACATCATCCTGATCGACCTTGCCCGCGACATCTGGGGCTACATCTCGCTCGGCTACTTCAAGCAGACGCTGAAGGCCGGCGAAGTCGGCTCCTCCACCATGCCGCACAAGGTCAACCCGATCGATTTCGAAAACGCCGAAGGCAACTTTGGCCTGGCCAACGCCCTGCTCGGCCACTTCGCCGAAAAGCTGCCGATCAGTCGCTGGCAGCGCGACCTCACCGACTCCACCGTACTGCGCGCCCTTGGCACTGCCTTCGGCCACACGCTGGTGGCGCTGGAATCGTTGAAGAAGGGCCTCGGCAAACTCAACGTCAATGCCGACCGCATCAGCACCGACCTCGACGCCAGTTGGGAAGTACTGGCCGAAGCGGTGCAAACCGTGATGCGCCGCTACGGCCTGCCCCAACCGTACGAACAGCTCAAGGCACTCACCCGCGGCCACGGCATCACCCGGGACTCGATGCGTGAGTTCATTGTTGGGCTGGACCTGCCAGCCGATGCAAAACAGCGGTTGCTGGAGCTGACTCCCGGCAGCTACATCGGCCTGGCCGGGACACTGGCGAAAGCGATCTGAAGCCAAACTCGTTGCCACTGCCCCGACGGCGCGTTACCCATAACACGCCGTCTGCCAAATGCACCCCGGAAGCGGCGTGTTGCAAGGAGCATGGCTGCCGGGTGCGGGCGGTACCACCAGGGCTTCCCTGGTGGATCAGCGTGCTGCGGCGTAGTGCTTTGGTTGGCTGAACTGCAGTGGCCGGCTTATCGGATGCTTGAGGGTGTAGTGATGCGCTCCTCGGCGCGTGGTGGCATCGCGACAAATGGTGGTCCATTACTCTTCGACGACTTGAGGACATTCACCATCCCGTCCACTTCGAAGATGTGATCTCAACCATTGCAAAATGCGTTGCGGCTTGTCGGCATGTCCAGACACTACATCGCTCTGGTGCCCAGGCTGAAAACCGTGGCGAGCGTCTGGGTACTTTTCAAAGATCTACGGGTTCTTCAGTATTCGCATTGTCAAAGCGCCCTCAGCCATCGGCGAACTATCTGGTTCAAGGGTGCCCACTTCTCATTCGAGGCGGACGGCTGCGCCGCCGCCCAATTCCAGCATCAGGCCGCTATTCGATGAACCTGGAGTCCCACATTGCCGCGCTTGAAGAGCAGCTGCGAATGGCAATGCTACGTAGCGATCTAGCCACGCTGGACTACCTCATTGCCGAAGATCTGTTGTTCGTGGGACCAGACGGCTCGGTGTTCGGAAAGGCAGACGACCTTGAGCTGCATCGCTCCGGGATGCAGCGCATCTCGCAATTGGACGTCACTGATCTGCTTGTGCGCGCCCATGGTGAGGTCGCAGTTGCTGCGGTGTCAGCGGTCGTAGCCGGCACCTTTGGCGGGCAGCCGTTCTCTGGCCACTTCAGGTACCTGCGTACATGGGCCAGGACCCTTGCGGGCTGGCAGGTCGTCGGCGGTTCCGCCACAGCGATCGCGGGCCCAGGATCGTGAGCGCGGCCTACCAATGCGTTCACGCCTTGAGCGTTGGGTTTTATACGTAGCGACGCAGATCAACAAGCACCTCGCGCAGCAATCTGCCGAATCCCTCAAGCCGAAACCGATAGGTCATGCGCTCAAACGGGTACCCTGAGCCAGCTTTTCAGGCATCCGGACGTGTCGAGGCCAGAATCGCAAGGAATGTATCGGACGCACATCCAGCCCTGCTGCAGAGACGGGAGCGCCTGCCATGAAGAACGAGTCACTGCCGGACCAGGTTCTGGAAGCCCTGCGCAACGGCGACACCATCGGGGCGATCCGGCGTCTTTGTGAATCCACAGGCCTGGGGCTGAAGGAAGGCATGGACGTCATCGAGGGGCATTTGCGGGATCACCCGGCAACAACCGCCGCGCCGTCGTCATGCAACGCGTTCCCGCCGTCAGTCACCGACGCGTTGCGGCGCGGAAACAAGATCGAGGCGATCAAGCTGCTGCGGAAACAGCGCGGCATCGGCCTGAAGGAAGCCAAGGATGCCGTGGACGAAATGACCAGGCGCGAGCGACAGACAACCGCTGGCCGGCCCACGGTGGACAGGCCGCCCGCGAGCCACGCGATCTGGTGGCTCGCGGGCCTGGTGCTTGCGTGCTACGCCATCTACCGCCTTGCTGCGTAAAGCCGTTGCGCCCGCGGACGCAGGTGCTTCGGCGACCTCGGGCTGAAGCCAGGAAATCGCTCACCCGCTGAAGCTGCCAACGAAGACGGCCGACACCTCACGATGTCGGCCGTCTTCGTCCAATCACGCAGTGATCAGGCGTTCGCCTTGATCAAGCCCTCTTCCTGCATGGCTTTCTGCACGGCCGGGCGTGCGGCTACACGCTGCTGGAACGCGGCCAGCCCCGTGAACCCGGACAGGTCGAGGCCCACGTGTTTTGCCCAGTTGGTCACGGTGAACAGGTAGGCGTCGGCGACGGTGAAGTGGTCGCCAAGCAGCCAGTCCTGTTTCGCCAGCAGGGTCTCGAGCGTGGCATAGCGTTTGGCCAGGTACTCCTTGCGCTCCTGGCGTACTTCGTCCGACGTAGCCGGCTTGAACAGCGGGGTGTAGGACTTGTGCAGTTCGGAGTTGATGTAACCCAGCATCTCCTGCAGGTGATAGCGCGGCAGGGTGCCATGGGTCGGGGCGAGCGCGCTTTCGGGCTTCTCGTCGGCCAGGTACAGCACGATGGTCGGGCCTTCGGTCAGCAACTCGCCGCTGTCCAACTGCAGCGCGGGTACATAGCCTTTCGGGTTGATCTGCAGGAAATCATCGCCGTTCTCGGTGCGCTTGGTCTTGCCGTCGACCCTGACCAGTTGCAGCGGGATGCCGGCCTCCTGCGCAACGATGTGCGGCGAGAGCGAGCAGGCGCCGGGCATGTAATAAAGCTTCATCTGTTTTCTCCATCGGAACGTGGGGGATCGGGGCGCGATGGGAAAAACCGGCTCGCTCGACGAAGCGTTCATGGTATCGCTCCAGGTCGCAGCTTGTAACCGATGGCCCGGGAATGCCCGTTCTTCCGATTCCGAAATGGCCGCTCAGCCGACCTCGTCCGAGCCCTCGTTGACACCCTCGAACAGGAAGGTCGACAGATAACGCTCGCCGGTGTCCGGCAGCATCGCCAGCAGCACCGAGCCGGCGGGCGCATCCTTCGCCACTTCCAGCGCGGCGGCCAGGGTGGCGCCGGAGGAAATACCGGTGAAGATGCCTTCGCTCTGCGCCAAGGCACGCGAGGTCTCGCGGGCGAGCACGTCGTCGACGGGCACGATGCGATCGACGACCTTCGGATTCAGCACAGCGGGCACGAAGTCGGGCGTCCAGCCCTGGATCTTGTGCGGTTGCCACGCCTCGCCGGAGAGCATCGCGGCGCCGGCAGGCTCGGTG
>SMEK01000399.1_pt1 | contig 17034 bp, 17 predicted proteins | sample 2456371 | NCBI WGS metagenome assembly SMEK01 (sample SAMN10132590, study PRJNA489261) | soil metagenome | isolation source: day1 antibiotic-loamy sand soil ammended with composted manure from dairy... | place: USA | collected 2015-04-01
CAGCACGCCGCGCGCTGGCGGCGCACCACCTGGAACCGCGTCGGCCGCTGCGCGGTTGCCTCGACGTGCTGGCCCAGCATCTGCTGACGCGCGCGCTCGGCGGTGGTTTCGAGGCCGACCAGGCGTACGCGGAAATCGGCAGCACCCGCGCCTATGCACAGTTGCCGCGCGCGCAGTTCGACGCGGTACTCGACTACCTGCAACACGGCGGCACCGCGCTGGCCGGCTATCCCGAATACCACAAACTGCAACGCACCGAGGATGGCCGTTACCACGTCCAGAGCAAACGCGTGGCACGCCTGCACCGCTTGTCGATCGGCACGATCACCGCCGACGGCAGCCTCCAGGTGCGTTACCTGAAGGGAGCGCGACTGGGCGCGGTGGAAGAAAGTTTCGTGTCGCGGCTGAGGCCCGGCGACCGGTTCCTGTTTGCCGGACGCAACCTCGAACTGGTGCGCGTGCGCGACATGACCGCGTATGTGCGGCAGGCCTCCAGCCGACGCGGCGGCGTGCCGCGCTGGATGGGCGGACGGCTGCCGCTTTCCGGCGAACTCTCTGCCGAACTGCGCCGCACGCTGGCCGATGCCGCCGCGCCCGAAGCGGAGATGCGCGCACTGGCGCCGCTACTGGCGATCCAGCGCAAGCAGTCGCGCGTACCGCAGGTGGACGAATTGCTGATCGAGCGCACGCACACGCGCGAGGGGCATTACCTGTTCGTCTATCCGTTTGCCGGCCGGCTCGCGCACGAAGGCCTGGCCGCCGTGCTCGGCTACCGCCTGTCGCAGGTCGCCAAGGCCGACTACGGTTACGCAGTCAACGACTACGGCTTGGCGATCACCGCGCGCAAGCTGCCACCGCTCGACGCCGAGGCGATGCGCCGCTTGCTGCATCCCTGGCAACTGCGTCGCGACATTCGCGCCAGCATCAACCTCACCGAACTGGCGCGGCGGCAGTTTCGCGAAGTGGCGCGCGTGGCCGGGCTGGTGTTCAACGGCTACCCGGGCAGCGGCAAGACGCTGCGCCAGTTGCAGGTGTCCAGCGGCTTGCTGTTCGACGTGTTGCGTCGGCACGACCCGGATCATCCCCTGCTGTGGCAGGCCGAGCGCGAGGTGCTTGAGCAGCAGCTGGACTATCCACGCCTGCGTGACTGCCTGATCCGTTGCGCGCGCAGCCGCCTGTTGTGGGTCGAGACACCGCGGCTCACGCCACTGGCCTTTCCGCTGTGGGTGGAGCGACTGCGCGGCGGCGTGCATGCCGACGACTGGAAAAGCCGGGTAGAACGCATGCTGGCCACACTGGAAAAGGCGGCGGATCGATGAACGAATTGCGCCTGATCGTCGCCGGCGAACGGTTTGAATTGCACGGCGAACGCGCCGTGTACTGGCCGCGCCGGAAAAGCCTGCTGATCGCGGACGTCCATTTCGGCAAGGGTTCGGTGCTGCGCCGCGCCGGCATCAATCTCCCCACCGGCCAGACCTCCGGCGACCTGGCCCGGCTCGACGGCTTGATCGCACATTTCCGCCCCGCGCAGTTGATCGTGCTGGGCGATCTGGTGCACGGCGCCGCACCGCTGGACGCGCCGTGGATCGGCATGGTTGGCGCATGGCGCCAGCGCCATGCGGTGATTGGAATGACCTTGGTTGCGGGCAACCACGATCGGCACTTCGATGCGCGCTTGCTCGGCTTCGACGTGGTGGGCAATGAGTTGTCGCAGCCACCGTTCCTGTTGCGCCATGCGCCCGCCGTGGTTCCGGGCAGCTACGTGCTGGCCGGCCACGTGCATCCGGGCATCACCGTGCACGATGGCTGGCGGCGCCATCGCCTGCCTGCCTTCCGGTTTGCCAGCGACACTGGCTTGCTGCCGTCGTTCGGCGCGCTGACCGGCCTGCATGAAACACCGGCGGAAAGCGGCGAGCGGATCGTGGCGATCACGCCCGGTGGACTGGTGCCGCTCGATGCAGCCAGCCGCGGTGAATGATCAGCGGACGGCCTGCAGCGCCCGCACCATCGCGCGAATGGCGTCGGCGTCGCTGCGCAGCTCGCCTTGCTGCATGTCGTCGAGCCGCGCATGCCGATGCTGCATGCGCGAATCCCGTGGTTGCTTCGCCGACGCGTGGAATTCATTGGCGCCGGTGCGCGCAGCCAGCCCGGCGATGTTGCCGGCGGAAATGCCAGCGCCGGGCATGACCGCGAGACGGCTGCCGGCCTGCAGCAGCAACGCCTTGATCCGTTGCGCACCATCCATGGCCGCCACTTCCCCACCCGAGGTCAACACCCGCTCGCAACCGAGGGCGAGCACATCGTCCAGTGCCGACGATGGGTCACGCACCAGATCGAAGGCACGATGAAAGGTGACGCCCATGCCGCCCGCCGCCGCGATCAACGCCCGGCAGCGCGGCATGTCCACGTTGCCATCGGCATCCAGCACGCCGAGCGCCACGCCATCGCAACCTGCTGCCGCGCAGGATTCGATGTCGCGCAGCATCGTTTCCATTTCCAGATCGCTGTAGAGGAAATCGCCGGCGCGTGGACGGATCAGCACGTACAGCGGAATGCGCAGCCGCTCGCGCGCCAACATGATCTGCGCGTGTGACGGGGTCAGCCCGCCAAGCTCCAGAGCGGTGCACAGCTCGACCCGCCCCGCCCCGCCTTCCTGCGCGGCCAGCGCGGAATCGACCGAATTGGCGGCGATTTCAAGGATCACGAATAGCTCGTGGTGTAGACGCTTTGCGAGGGGATCAGGGCATCCTGATTCTTCGCATCGCAGACGGCGTAGGAGAAGCCATGCTGGATCGCGTAGGCGCCGACTTCGCCATTGCGGTTCATCGCCAGGAACCCGACCTGCAGGGTCTTCGATGCCTCGCGGCGTTTCCTGACGATGCGCATCACCGCCTCCTTGCAGGCTTCGTGCGGCGAGCGTCCCTGGCGCATCAGCTCGACGACGAGGAAGCTGCCGGCGTTGCGGATCACTTCCTCGCCCACCCCGGTGGAAGTAGCGCCGCCCACCTCGCCATCTACGTACAGGCCGGCGCCGATGATCGGGCTGTCGCCGACGCGCCCGCGCATTTTCCACGCCATGCCGCTGGTGGTGCAGGCGCCGGCCAGGCGGCCGTGCGCGTCGATGGCCAGCATGCCGATGGTGTCGTGGTTGTGCGCGCCACCCGGCATCCCGGGGGCGGTGCCCTTGCCGTAGTCGTGCACTTCGCTGTTGATGGCGGGCTGGTAGTGCGCGGTTTTCTGCCATTCGTGCCAGGCCTTTTCGGCTTGCGGCGTCAGCAGCTCCTGCTTCTTGAAGCCCTGCTCCAGCGCAAACTGCAAGGCGCCCTCGCCGACCAGCAACACGTGCGGCGTGCGTTCCATCACCCGGCGCGCCACTGAAATCGGATGCTCGATGTGCTCGATCGCGGCCACCGCGCCGCAGTTGCCCTCGGCGTCCATGATGCTGGCGTCCAGCGTCACATGGCCATCGCGGTCCGGGTAACCGCCCATTCCGACGCTGTGGTTTTTCAGATCCGACTCGGGCACCTGCACGCCGGACTCGACCGCATCCAGCACATGGCCGCCCTTGCCCAGCACCGCCCACGCCGCGTGATTCGCCGCCACGCCGAAATCCCATGTCGACACCACCCGGGCACCCGTCGACAGCGCAGGCCGGACGGCCGAACCGGCTGCGAGCTTGCCGCCCCACGCCAGCATCGGGGCTGCGGCACCCAGCAGGGAAGCCTTGAGGAAACGCCTGCGATCAGTCATTGCATGACTCCACCATGGAAAAAACAAAAACCCCGCAACGAGTGCGGGGTTTCATTTTGCATCACAACGTACGCGAGGGATCAGGCGGCTGCTTCAACTGCCGACGCCTGGGCTCCCTTCGGCCCCTGGGTTACTTCGAACTGCACGCGCTGACCTTCCTGCAGGCTGCGGAAGCCCTTGGAATTGATCGCCGAAAAATGGACGAATACGTCCGCACTGCCGTCCTCGGGTGCGATGAAACCGAAACCCTTGGCATCGTTGAACCATTTGACCGTACCGAAACTCATTGCGTGAACCTCTGGATCCATGGAATGGTGCGCCAGGATCTGCGCTGAACCGATGAATCCCCCCTTGGGTTCGCCGCCCTGGCCCGGCGAAAGTATCAATATGTGAAGGCCCAGCGCAATATGTGAAAAGCCACTCACCGCCCAAAACCGGACGTCGCGCTCAGCTTTTCAGCATGGCGGCGATAATATGCGGCACCTCGGCGGTTGCTGCCGCCAGATGCGCGAAGATTTCCTCGATGCTGATTTCCGCTTCGTCGCCGCAACCGGCAGCGAAATTCGCCACCAGCGCGAGGCACGCATAATCCAGCTCCAGCTCGCGCGCCAGCACCGCCTCGGGCATGCCGGTCATGCCGACCAGGTCGCAACCATCGCGCTTCATGCGGGCAATTTCGGCGCGGGTTTCCAAGCGGGGGCCTTGCGTGGCGCCGTAGCAGCCACCGTCGATCGCAGCGATGCCGGCCTCGCTCGCCGCCGCCAGCAACGCTTGGCGCAGCGAGGCGGTATACGGTTCGCTGAAGTCGATGTGCTTCACTTCGGCGCCATCGACGTCGCAGTAACTGGTGTAACGACCGTGGGTGTAGTCGATCAGCTGATCCGGCACCACGATCACCCGCGGCCCCATGTCGCCGCGGATGCCACCAACGGCATTGACGCCGATCACGCGCCGCGCGCCGAGGTTGTGCAGCGCCCACAGGTTGGCGCGGTAATTGACCCGGTGCGGCGGCAGGTCGTGACCTTCGCCGTGACGTGCCAGGAACGCCACGCGCTTGCCCGCGAAATCGCCGAGCACCACGTCACCCGATGCGGGTCCGTAGGGCGTTTCCACCGCATGCCGGGTGATGTTTTCCAGGCCGGGAAACGCGTACAGGCCGCTGCCGCCGATGACGGCCAGGTCGATGGAAGCGTGGTCAGGATGGGGCATCGTGGTAATCCAATGGCAGGCAATCGATGTAGGAGCGCACCCTGTGCGCGAGCTTTTCTTTCACGTGACGAAGAGCATCGCGCACAGGGTGCGTTCCTACGCGTTTTATTCCTTCAATGCATAGATTCCGGGCAAATTGCGGCCTTGTTCGTAATAGTCCAGGCCGTAGCCGAACACGTAGCGGTCGGGCAATACGACGCCGTTGAAGTCCGACGCGATGCCTTCGACCAGGCGATCGTGCTGCTTGGTGCACAGGCTGGCGATCAGCACTTTTTTTGCGCCGCGGGCATAGCAATCCTCGCGTACGGCCTTCAGCGTATGACCTTCGTCGAGGATGTCGTCGACCAGCAGCACCACGCGCCCGGCCAGCGGCACCGCCGGCTCGCGCAACCAGTGCAGCTCGCTGCCGGAAGTGGCGCCGCGATAGCGGGTGGCGTGGACATAGTCGAACTCCAGGCCGGTGCGGATCGCCAGCGCCAACTGGCCGGCAAAGATCAGTGCACCGTTCATCACCGGCAAAAACACCGCACGTTCGCCATCCAGCGCGGCGTCGATGCGCCGCCCCATGTCGACGATCACGCTTTCCAGGGTGTCGCGGTTGTACAGCAGTTCGGCTTGCGCCAGTGCGTCGGCCAACGCCGGGATCGAAGTGTTCATGCGACTCCTTGTTCGGTATTCAATGCCGTGATGCGCGCGACGAAGCGGTCGCGTTGCGGGTTGTCGATGAGGCCGGCCCAGCTTGATCCCAACGAGCCGCTCAGGCTCGCCAGCGATGCCAGCTGCGAGGGTGAATCGGCGGGCATCGCGGCGATGGCTTCGTCGACGACCTCGGGGAAGCACGCCAGTACCAGGTCGCAGCCGGCATCCAGGTGCGCGCGCACGCGTTCACCCACGCTGCCCGCGGATCCGGCGGCGGCCATGCTGATGTCGTCGCTGATCACCGCACCGGCGAAAGCCAGCTCGCCGCGCAGGATCTCTTCGATCCATATCTTCGAGTAGCCGGCCGGCCGGCTGTCCACGGCCGGATAGATCACGTGCGCCATCATCACCGCCTCGACCCGCGCCTCGATGCACTGGGCGAACGGCACCAGGTCGTCTTGGCGGATCTGCCCCAGGCTGCGCGGATCGATGGCCTGGGCCTTGTGGGTATCCGCCGCCACCGAACCGTGCCCCGGGAAATGCTTGAGCACCGCTGCCATGCCGCCCAGGTGCATGCCGCGCACATAGGCCTGCGCCAGCTCTGCCGCCGTGGCCGGATCGGCGTGGAAGGCACGCAGGCCGATCGCCTCGTTGCCGCGAGCCAGATCCACCACCGGTGCAAAACTGAAATCGACGCCGCTGGCGCGCAATTCGCTGGCCATGACCCAGGCGTGCTCCTCGGCCAGTCGCACGGCTTCGTCGGGATCGCGGTCGTACACCGCGCCAATCGCGGCCAGGGGTGGCAGGCGGGTGAAGCCGTCGCGGAAACGCTGTACCGGACCGCCCTCCTGATCCACCGCGATCAGCGTGTGCTGGCCCCCGGCCTCGCGAATGGCTTCACACAGGGCGATCAATTGTTCACGCGAGCGGTAATTGCGCGCGAACAGCAACACACCGGCCACGCCCGGCGCCGCCAGCCAGCGCTTTTCGTGTTCGGCCAGTTCCAGCGCGGCCACGCCGATCATCAACATGCAGCATCCTCGGCAGCGCGCTCGTTCGGCGACCATTGCCGGTACGGATGCGCGATCAGGTTGACGTTGTAATAGCGTTCCAGCGCGCTCACCTCGCGACCCAGCCACGGCGGATGCGGGAATGGCGCATCGATGGCCGGCAGCTCGACCTCGGCGACGATCAGTCCGTCGTTGTCACCGCTGAATTCGTCGATCTCGAACAATACGCCATCCACGCGGACGTGATGGCGGACTTTTTCCAGCACCCCGTCGCAAAGCGTGGCAAGCATGGCCCGGGCGTCGCCGGTCGGTATCGGATAGTCGAATTCCGCCCGTGCAATGCCGGGCGTGGCCGCCTTGATATTGAGCCACGCCAGTTCACCGGCGATGCGCGCGCGCACCGAGGCGCGCGCACCGCCATCACGCAAGGCTTGCGCACCCATCAGATAACCCTGCGCCATCGGCTCGCTGCGTTCGATGTCGGCGCGCCAGCTGTCGTCGGCCAACAGGAATTTTCGTTCGATCTCGATCGGCATGAGCAGGTGTGAATGAGTGGAGGGATGAAGAATGGCTATCCGACCTGGCGCCGTTACCGCCAGCGTTCCTGCTGAGCGTAACGACCACGGCTCGCGAAGTCGAAGCGTTCGCGCAGGCCCTTCGACTTCGGCCCGCAGGCTACGCTCGAAACCTGCCCCGGACTTGATCCGGGGGTGAACGGAATGCACAGGTTGGACTCGATTCGATGGCCGCCCCGGGCTTGATCGGGGGGCCTGTGATTTTTTCTGCGGCAACCCGGGATGAACGGCAAAGCCCGCGACCTCAACGTTCGAACAACGCGATCGACTCCACGTGGGCGGTGTGCGGGAACATGTCCATCACGCCGGCAGCGCTCAACCGGAAGCCGTGCTGGTTGACCAGTATCCCGGCATCGCGCGCCAGCGAAGCGGGGTGGCAGGAGACATACACGACACGCCGCGTCTGCTTGTGCGGCAGGTACTGGAGCACCTGGTCGGCGCCCGCGCGTGGCGGGTCGAGCAACACCTTGTCCCATGGCTGGCGTGCCCAATCCGTGGCGCGCTGATCCTCGAACAGGTTGGCCACGTGGAAACGCGCATTGTCGATGCCATTGCGCGCGGCGTTCTGCGCGGCACGCTCGACCAGGCCGTGTTCGCCTTCCACGCCCGCCACTTCGGCGACCCGGCGGGCAATCGGCAACGTGAAGTTGCCGAGGCCGCAAAACAGGTCGAGTACGCGATCGGTTGGCTGCGGATCGAGCAGTTCCAACGCGTGCGCCATCATGCGCTGGTTCATGCCAGCGTTGACCTGCACGAAATCGAGCGGCTGGAATTCCAGCTCCACATCGTCGAAGCGCGCGTCGCCACTGGCGATGCGGAACGCCAGCCGCGGGTTCTCCGGCCACAGCGGATGCACGCTGCTGGTGCCGCCTGGTTGCAGGTAGATCGCCAACTGGTGTTGCTGGCCGAAGCTGGTCAACGCAGCAAGGTCACGCTCGCTCAGCGGCTGCATGTGGCGAAACACCAGCGCCATCAGATCATCGCCGGCGGCAAACTCGATCTGCGCAATGGTATCGACGGCATCCAGCGTGCCGAGCAGGTCGGCGAGCAGGCCAATCTTGGGGCCGAGCGCCGGGTGCATCACTTCGCATCGCTGGATTTCGGCCACGAAACGCGGGTTCTGTTCTTCGCGAAAGCCGACCAGCACGCGGCCTTTCTTGGCTACATTTCGTACCGAGAGCCGGCCCTTGCGGCGATAACCCCAAGGCTCGCCGGTAAGCGGCGGCAGCCACGATACGGGCGATACCTTGCCGATGCGCTCGAAGTTCTCGGCCAGCACGCGCTGTTTCGCGGCGATCTGTGAATCGGCGTCCATGTGCTGCAGTGAACAACCGCTGCACTGCGCGAAATGCGCGCAACGCGGTTCGACCCGATGCGGTGATGGCGTGATCACCTCGACCACGTCGGCCTCGTCGAAATGACGATGCCGCTTGCGCAGGCGAGCCATCACCTTCTCGTCGAGCAAGGCGCCACTCACGAATACGGTCTTGCCGTCGATGCGGGCCACGCCGCGACCGTCGTGGCCGAGGGCGGTGATGTGGGCTTCGAAAGGGATGGGCGAGACAGTATTGGAGCGTGACATGGGGCGCAGGCGAAAGGGCTGGCCGCCAATTATCACAGATCAAGCCAGGTCACGCCTGCAGGAGCGCACCCTGTGCGCGATGCCCTTCATCACGTAACGGAAAGCATCGTGCACAGGGTGCTCCTGCAAAACATGCCCGGGCGGTTATTTTTTCTGCCAGGCGCCGGCGCTGTTCTGGTAGTACCAGCCGGCACGCGCTTTTTCGATCCAGCCCTTGGCGAACGTGGAGCGGATCTGGGATTCCCACTCCGGATGGCCGTTGGCCTGGGCGATCTCGCGATACAGCGCGGCGCGGTCACGATTCTCGTCGGCCACCGTGGCGTTGGCCTGCGCGCGCTGGCTCAGCGGCACCTTGGCGGCATCACGCATGGCCACCATGCCGTCATGGGTGAACCCCGCCGCGCCACTGCCCAGCAGGTCGCCCAGCGTGCCACGGAAGCGCGCATGCATCCGGGTGCGAATGGCCTCGGTCGCCGCGGTCTGGATGCGAATGTTCGGTGCATCGGCGGCATAAGCTGCCGGAATCAGCAGATCGAGCAGCATCGCCGACGGCTGTTTGTCGTGGCTTTCCGGCGCGGGCTTGGGCTCTTCCGGCGCCGGCTGTGTGACGGAACTGTCCAGCACGTTGCCGATGAACTGGTCAGCCGCCTTCTGTGCGGCAGCTTCGGGGAAATACACGTTGATGGTGACGCAACCCACCAGCGCCACCGCCAGCGAAGTCAGCACGAGATAGAGAAGTTTGCGCATGGGTTGCACTCCGGCAGTTGATGCGTTGGATGATAACGATGCAGCGATGCGTGTCAGTGAATTTCCGGACCGGCGCCATGCACGGCCTCGCGCAAACGTCGCACCAGGGTGGGCCAGTCCACCTGGGTTTGGTGGCCGATCACCTTGAGCCGCGGCAGGCCGCTGCCTTCGACGATAGTGTAGCCGTCGTCGGTGGGCTCCAGACCACTCATCTGGCACACCGTGCCCTGCAACGTGCAGTTGAGTCCGATCCGGCTGTAGCCGAACGTCTTGAACAGCTTCAGCACGGCACCTTGCAGGCCCGCCGCCACGCCACCGCCGCCAACCGAGGTCAGGTTGTTCACCGCACGCTGGCTGATGCGCCCACCGCCATCGGCCAGCAGGCTTGCCTTGAACGCGACGGGATTCCAGTTGACCAGCCGCAGGTCATCGATCGATCCGTCCAGCCGCCCGCTCATGTCACCGAAATCGAACACGCTGGTGATCGCCGCCAGGTCCAGTTGTTTCAGGGCAATGTCTCCGCTCAACACCGGGTGCGGACCGAACGGTTGCTGCAGCGAGAGTCGGGTGATGTCGACGAAACCATCGAACAGGCTGGCGGACAAGCCGCCTTCCAGTTCAAAACGGTCATCGACCCAACGTAACGAAGGAATGGCGCCACCGAGCGTACCGGGGAACGCCGGCCAGCCCATTGCCTGGCTGAAGGCCGACATGTCGACGCCAGTCAGCACCAGCGAGGTGGCCAAGCGCTGTCCCTTCGCCGCGGCCGGGCGCCAGTCCAGCCCGCCGACCCGCAACTCGCCGCCCAATACCGGTACCTGCAGTGGCTGTTGCAGGCTGAGCACGCCGTCGTTGCTGCGCCACCGCGACTGCGCGGCGCCGTTGTCGATCCGGTAGAACTTCAGGCTGCGCCAGCCAAGCGTGGTCGCCGGACGCACGCCTTGGGCGTTCCAATCCAGTCCGCCGGTCAAACCGTCGACGGCCAACTCACCGCTTCCGTCGGAAAAATCCAGCCCGTCGGTGTCGAAGGCAAAGCGGCGCAGGCCATCGGCACGCAGATCCAGGCTCCCGCTCAACTGGCCGTTGATCCGCACGTCGTCCAGTCCGAGCGTGCTCAACCAGGCCTGTCCATAGCGTGTGTAAGCGGCGGGGAAGCTGGCGTGCAGGTGATCCAGTTGCAGTGTTTTCAGATCGCCCGCGGCACTGAAGGCCAGGGCGCCGTCGAACTGGAGCGCATCGGGATCGCTCACGCGCAGCCGGCTCAGCGCGAAGGCGCCGCCTTGTGCCGTCGCCTGGAGGTTCAGCTGCACCGGATGATTCGGCAACTTCGCATACAACGGCCCGAGCAGAACTTCGCCGCCACGCAGGCTGGCATCCAGATCGATCTGCGCCGGTCCGGCCGTGGTATCGAGGCGGAAGCGACTGGTGCCATTCAGGCCCTGCCCGGCCAGCGTGCCGGCCGGCGTGTCGAAACCCACCTCCTTGAGCGTGAACTGCCCGGAAGACTGCAACCCCGAGTCGCGCAGGTCCAGCGCAAGCTCGGCATCCAGCCGGCCGCTGGTGGGACGACCCGACCAGACGGTACTCAACAGCCCCTGCAGCCAGCCGACAGCCAGATTATCCAGGTGGATCTGCGCATGCGTGGGCTGGTCCAGTGGCAAGTAGGCACTGACCTGGCTCTTGCCCTGCGCGATGTCGACCAACAAGGTGTTGGTCGATTCGCTGAGCACGACGTTGGCCTGCGCGTCGCGCAAGGCACCCCCGGGCGCGCCGGCCAGGCGTATCTTGCCGTCCATGACCCAGCTCAACCGTTCGTCCCGCTGGATCCGCGCATCGAGGGTCAGTCCCAGCCGTCGCCAGCCCATTGCCGGCACGTCGGCGCCGGCGGCGCTCAGTTGCAGGCGCAACCCACCATCGACGGCGTTGCTCAAGCGCACGCTGACCTTGCGCAAATCGAGGCCGGGAACGCTGATCGACTTCGCGGTCAGCAGCATGTCCGCGCACGCAGGCTGCGTCCAGCCGACTCCCAGCAGCAGGCAACAACAGAGCAAAAGGTGGCTTGATGTTCGAAGCATGTCGCGCCATTCTGCCAAATTAAGCTGAACGACACGGATTTCGTCATGAACAGCCCTTCCATTTCCGCCCGGCCAAACCCCGCCGACGTCGTTCCGCCATACGTGCTGGTGGCCGACGATGATCCCGCCAGCTGCCGTTTTCTCTGCGACGGGCTGCAATCCTTGGGCGCACGCACGCAGGCCTGTGCCGACGGTCACGAAGCGCTGCAGCACGCGCGCACCGAGGCTTTCGACCTGCTGTTGCTCGACTGCCGCATGCCCGGGGTGGGGGCGCTGCAGATACTGACCTCGTTACGCAGCGAGGCGCTGGCGCTTTCCGGCGCGAGCGCTGCCGTGGCGACCACTGCCGAGCTGGCGTCGCGATTGCGCCAGCCGCTGCTGGATGCCGGTTTCAGCGAAATCCTGCTGAAACCCTGCACCGTCGCAGACCTGCGACGCGTGCTGGCACTGGTGCAGGACGTCCGCACGCTGGACGATTCCGCCGCACTGGCGGCCAGCGGCGACGCCTCTACCATGCAGGCGCTGCGAGTGTTGTTGCGCGGGGAACTGGCCACTCTGCAGGCGGAACTGGACGCGTTGAGCCACGACCGGGCCGCATTGAACGATCGGCTGCATCGGTTGCGTTCGTCGTGTGGTTTCTGCGGGGCCGGCGCCCTGTTGAAACAGACCATTGCCCTGCAGCAGCAACTGTCGCACCGGGAAGTGGCGCCGGCCGCGCTGACGCGCTTCCGCAAGGTTCTGCAGACGACGCTGCTGGCGCTCGACGGTTAATCGGCGGAGCGATCCGCACGCCGCGACATGGCCATGGCCAACACCCGCCAGGCACGCAACTCGCCGCCGCCCAGGTGAAAACGGATGATCTCCCGCATCATGTCGCGCAAGGCGCGCAGCCCACGGTTGTCCGGCATGTCGTCGCCCTCCAGCGCCAGCAGGTCGCTGCCGCGCAGCGCGTGCGGATGCCCGTCTGCACAGGCTACGGCACCCTGGTCGGCCAGATAACGATAAGAGCCATCCGGCTCCAGCGGTTCGCCACTGTCAGAATCGTGCAGGAGTTGCAGTCCGTAGCCGATTGCATCGAGCAGGTCGCGCTCGAAGCGACGCAAGCTCCATCCCAGCGGCTCGCCGGTGGCCAGCCTGACCAGCGTTTGTGCGTAAGCGTCGAACAGCAGCGGATAGGGATCCTGCCGACCGGTCAGCCGAACCACCAGTTCGTTGAGGTACAACCCGGCCAGACCAGCGTCACCCGACAACCACGCAGGCCTGCCCACCGACTCGACTGCCGTCAGCGTGGCCATCTCGCCACGCAGCAGCAGGTCCATCGTCAAAGGCTGGAATGGTTCCAGTTGCGCCCGCCGCAAACGCGCCCGCTCGCCCCGTACCCCGCGCGCGACCACGCCGAGCCGGCCATGATCGCGGGTGAGGCATTCGAGCAGCAGCGAAGTTTCGCGATAGGCCCGCGCGTGCAGGACATAGGCCGGTTGCTGTTCGATGCGCATGAGCGGGGAATCGCAAATGGGGAATGGGGAATCGGAAAAGCGGGAAACTGATTCAGCGATTCCCCTTCCCCATTCCCGATTCCCGCGTCAATCCGTATAGCCGAATTTCTTCAGCATGTTCTCGTCGTCGACCCAGCCCTCGCGCACCTTTACCCACAGCTTGAGGAAGACCTTGCGCTCGAACATGCGCTCCATGTGGCGGCGCGCATTGCTGCCGATCGCCTTGAGCTGGACACCGCCGTTGCCGATCACGATGGCCTTCTGGCCGTCGCGTTCGACCCAGATGATCGCGTGGATTTCGGCAATGCCGTCCGGGCGATCGCTGAACTGCTCGATCTCCACCGTGGTGGCGTATGGCAGTTCCTGGTCGAGCCGCAGCATCAGTTGTTCGCGCACCATCTCGGCGGCAAGGAAGCGCTCGCTGCGGTCGGTGATCTCGTCTTCGCCGAATACCGGCGGCTGCACCGGCAGGCGCTTGAGGATCGCCTGCTCCAGTTCCTTCAGGCCATGCTTCTTCAGCGCGCTGACGTAATGGATCTCATCGTAACTGTGCCTGGCCGTCAGCTCGGCCACAAACGGCAACATCACCGTCTTGTCCTTGTTGAGGTCGACCTTGTTGATCACCAGCAGCCGCGGCGTGGACTGCTCGACCAGGGCGGCATACAGCGCTTCGTCCTCATCGGTGAAGCGCCCGGCCTCGATCACCTGCACCACCAGGTCGACATCGCTGATTGCTGACCGCGCGGCGCGATTGAGGCTGCGATTCATCGCCCGCTTCGCACCGCGGTGCAAGCCTGGCGTGTCGACGTACATGATCTGCCCGGCCTCGCTGGTATTGATGCCGAGAATGCGATGGCGGGTGGTTTGCGGCCGCGGGCTGATGATGGAAAGCCGGAAGCCGATCAATGCGTTGAGCAGAGTCGACTTGCCCACGTTGGGGCGACCAGCCAACGCAACCATGCCGCAACGGAAATCATCGTGCGGCAGCACGTCGGCGGTGGAATCAGGTTCGTGGTTCATGACGTGTGGTGCTCGGCAAGTCGGATGGCAAGTGTAGTGCTTCGCCGGAAACGGCATGTCGACAGCCGCGCCCGGGGCTTTCGAGGGCTGGCGCGACATCAACGAAACAGGGTTCAGGCGCTGCGCTGGTGTTCGTGCAGCCGCTCCAGCACCGCTTCGGCCGCGTCCTGCTCGGCGGCGCGGCGGCTGCCGCCATGGGCTTCGGCGACAAACGCCACCGGCTCCACGATGGTGCAGCTGACGTCGAAAGTCTTGGCGTGATCCTCGCCATGGCTGGCGGTCAGCTCATACTGTGGCAACGGCAGGCCCTTGGCCTGCAGCCATTCCTGCAGCCGCGTCTTGGCATCCTTGGAAGATCGGCGCAGCGCCGCGATGCGCTCGCCGAACAGTTCGCGCACGCTGGCGCGGCAGGCATCGAAACCGGCATCCAGGTAGATGGCGGCCACCAGCGCCTCGAACGCGTCGGCGAGAATCGATTCGCGGCGAAAACCGCCGCTTTTCAGCTCACCCGGGCCGAGCTTCAGCTCGTCACCGAGCTCCAGCTCGCGCCCCAGCACGGCCAGCGCCTGTCCGTTGACGAGCTGCGCGCGCAACCGCGACAGCTCGCCTTCGTTGGATCTGGGGTGAACCTCGTACAGCAATTCGGCAATGATCATGCCGAGCAGCGCATCACCCAGGAACTCCAGGCGTTCGTTGTTCGGCTTGCCGAAACTGCGGTGGGTCAGCGCCAGCTGCGCCAGCGCCGGATCGCGAAAACGGTGATTCAGCTTCAAAAGTTACTGTTCCACATTGCCTTGCAGCGCCACGCTCTTCTCGAAGTGCAACAGGAAGTCGATGTTGTACATGAACGGAATCTGCTTGTCGTACGCCACCTGCAGCTGGCTGGCACCGCCGGCTTCGCGCTTGATGGTGATGTCGGACGGCTGGATGGTGGCGTCGTCCACGTACTGGAAATCCATCTTGAAGAGAAGGTTGCGGCGAAGTTCATCGAGCGACTTGCCGTTGGTGCCCTCGGTGGCGATCTGGTTCATCGCCTTCACCACGCCCATGTATTCCGAATAGGAAGGTACCAGTTTCATGGCCATGTAGGCGAAAAAGCCCACCACGGCAATGATGATCAGAAACCCGATCAGGGTGACGCCCGACTGCCTCGATTTCATAGTCCCCTCGCTATGCCGCCTGAGCGGCGTGCCTGCCTGTGGATTGCAAGAATATCCGGAATCACCCCGGCACCATGCCCGGCCATGCCGGGTAATGATGATGCCAGCGGATTCTCGCATTGTTGATCGCCCCGCGCATGCCGCGGCGTCATGCTTTCGGCGATCAGTGGATGACCGTGCCAATGCGCGAGAAATCCACGCCACCGGTGCTCCAGCCTTTCCAGCTCATCCAGATCAGGAACGCCTTGCCGGCCAGGTTGTGTTCCGGCATGCAGCCCCACCAGCGGCTGTCCAGGCTGTCATTGCGGTTGTCGCCCATCACCAGGTAGCAACCGGCCGGTACTTTCGAGGGCACGCGATCGTTGGGAATCGACCTGGGCGTGGTGTAGGCAGGCATGCGCGCGATCAGATGATCGACCTTGCCCAGGTGCTCGGTCCAGACCGTGGCACCCATGTTGAGCATGACCTGGTCCACGCTACGCTGCGGATTACCCACATAGGGGCCGATCTCATCAGCACTTACCGGCTTGCCGTTGATCAGCAACTGGGTGCCGTGAACCTCGATGGTGTCGCCAGGCAGCCCGATCACCCGCTTGATCCAGTTTTGCTGCGGCACGGGCGCCCGCGGGTTGCTGCAGCTCTCGTCGCCACTGCGTACCGGCTTGCCGCCATCGCTGCACAGGTATCCCGGGAAACGAAAGACCACCACGTCGCCGCGCTTGGGCTCACCCAGATCGACCAGCTTGTTGTTGAACGCCGGCATGCGCAGGCCATAGGCAAACTTGTTGACCAGGATGAAATCGCCCACGTCCAGCGTCGGCATCATCGAGCCGGACGGGATGCGGAAGGGCTCGGCCACGAACGAGCGCAACAGCAACACCACCAGCACCACCGGAAACAGCGAGCGAGCCCAGTCCACCGGCATCGGATCGCGGTATTCGTCACCGGCGGCATCCAGCCGCGCCTTGCGCTTCTTGTACAGGAACAGCCGATCCAGCCCCCACACCACGCCGAACAGCACGGTCAGGCCAAGCAGAATCGCCGAGAAATCAAAATCCATGTGGGGCTCCGTTGGAGCCGGGAATGGAGAATCGGGAATCGGGAATAGCAAGAGCAAGGCCCCGATTCCCGATTCCCGATTCCCGATTCCCGACCAAGATCATTTGTCCACTTTCAGCACGGCTAGAAAGGCTTCCTGGGGAATTTCCACGCGTCCGACCTGTTTCATGCGCTTCTTGCCTTCCTTCTGTTTCTCCAGCAGCTTCTTCTTGCGGCTGACGTCGCCACCGTAACACTTGGCCAGCACGTTTTTACGCAGCGCCTTCACGGTGGAACGCGCGATCACCTGAGCGCCGATCGCGGCCTGGATGGCCACGTCGAACTGCTGGCGCGGGATCAGGTCCTTCATCCGCTCCACCAGGTCACGGCCACGTCGGTCCGCGTGGCTGCGGTGCACGATAAGGCTGAGCGCATCGACCCGCTCGCCATTGATCAGCACGTCGGTACGCACGAACGGGCCGGCTTCGAAGCGATCGAAGTGGTAATCCATCGAGGCGTAGCCGCGCGATACCGACTTCAACCGGTCGAAGAAATCCATCACCACTTCGGCCAGCGGCATCTCGTAGCTGATCTGCACCTGGCTGGCCAGGTACTGGATCGAGCGCTGCACGCCGCGCTTTTCCTCGCACAAGGTGATCACGTTGCCGATGTAGTCAGGCGGCGTGAGGATGTTGGCAATGATGATCGGCTCGCGGATTTCCTGCACCAGGCT
>SMEK01000402.1_pt1 | contig 17002 bp, 21 predicted proteins | sample 2456371 | NCBI WGS metagenome assembly SMEK01 (sample SAMN10132590, study PRJNA489261) | soil metagenome | isolation source: day1 antibiotic-loamy sand soil ammended with composted manure from dairy... | place: USA | collected 2015-04-01
AAATGTCGTGCTCGACCAGGACCGCGTGCCGGATTTCGACGACGCCAGCCTGACCGAGAACACGCGCTGCGCCTATCCGCTCGATTTCATTCCCAATGCAAGCACCAGCGGCCGTGGCGGGCATCCCAGGAACATCGTCATGCTGACCGCCGACGCCTTCGGGGTCCTCCCGCCCATCGCCAGGCTGACGCCGGCCCAGGCGATGTACCACTTCCTTTCCGGCTACACTGCAAAGGTGGCGGGCACCGAACGCGGCGTCACCGAACCCGAAGCGACCTTCTCGACCTGCTTCGGCGCACCTTTCATGCCGCGACACCCGTCCGAATATGGAAACCTGCTGCGCGAACTGATTGCGGCGCACAATGTCGATTGCTGGCTCGTCAATACGGGCTGGACCGGCGGCGCCTATGGCACGGGCAGGCGCATGCCGATCAGGGTAACGCGCACCCTGCTCAACGCGGCACTGGACGGTTCGCTCGCCCAGAGCGAATTCCGCACCGATCCGAATTTCGGATTCGACGTTCCGGTGTCGGTGGAGGGTATCGATCCGTCCATCCTCGATCCCCGTTCCACCTGGGCCGACGCACCGGCCTATGACCGCCAGGCCGAACGGCTCGTCGGCATGTTCATCGCGAATTTCGAGAAGTTCGAAGCCCATGTAGACGCGGCCGTGCTGGCGGCGGCACCTTCGATCCGCCAGGCGGCCGAATAGCGGGCGCCTCAGCCTTCACGGGAGGATGCCGGTGGGCTTCCTCTTTCCTTTTCTGCTTCGCCGCGCCATGACAGGGCATGAGCAGCGAGGACAGGATCGTCATTTCGGCCGAGGCCGCCATCGAGCCGGAGGATATCAAGGAAAATTTCGTGCGTGCCTCCGGGCCGGGCGGGCAGAACGTCAACAAGGTCGCCACCGCCGTTCAGCTGCGCTTCGATGCCGCGAACGCCCCCGGACTGTCGGAGCGCGTGCGGGCCCGCGTTCTCGAATTCGCAGGGCAGCGCGCAACGCGGGACGGGGTGATCGTCATCGAGGCCGATCGTTTCCGCACGCAGGAGCGCAACCGCGCCGACGCCCGCGCAAGGCTGATTGCACTGGTGGCGCGCGCGGCCGAGCCTCCCCCACCCCCACGCAGGAAGACGAAGCCCTCGAAAGGTGCTGTCGAACGGCGCCTCAAGGAGAAGGCCGGCCGGTCCGCAATCAAGAAAATGCGCGGCAAGGTGGACCACGACTAGCCCCCCTGCGCGTGCCGGGGTTCGTACTCCACGACCCTTCCAATTCCCCTGTGCAAATGCCAATCTGCCATGTGAGGGGTGCAAGACAACTTGGCAGCACAGGAGGCGCGCATGGGGTTTTTCGATTTCGTCAAGAAGGCCGGCAAGAAGCTCGGCATTGGTGGCGACGAGGAAGAGGCGCCCGATGCCGGGACGCTGAAGAAGGAACTCGATTCCCACAAGCTCGGTACCGACAAGGTGGAGATCGAGGTGAAGGGCGACACGGCCGTGCTCAAGGGCGTGGTGGAGGATCAGTCGATCTTCGAGAAGGCCGTCATCGCAGTGGGCAACACCCTTGGAATCTCGAAGGTGCAGGCGGATGAACTCAAGATCGTTGCCCCGGAATCCGGCATCAAGCTGGACAGCAAGGTCGACATGACCGAGCTGGTCAAGGCTGCCACCCCGGCCAAGGCGCCAGTCTTCTACACGGTGAAAAAAGGCGACAATCTCTGGAAGATCGCCGAGGCGCATTACGGCAAGGGCAAGGGCGCCAAGCACACGGTGATCTTCGAGGCCAACCGTCCCATGCTGACGCATCCCGACAAGATCTATCCAGGCCAGGTCCTGCGCATACCGGACATCGAGACAGCCTGACGATCCGACAGGACCTTCGTTCGACGGTTGAGCGGCGGCTTTCGGGTCGCCGTTTCCATGCGATCGGATATCATGGCGCGATGGAGCTTTCGATGACGACCCTTCCAGACGGCGTGCGCCATTATCCCGAGCATTTCGACCTCGAGGCGCAGCAGGCGCTACTGGAAGACGTTCGCCATGTGGTGCGCCAGGCTCCCCTCTACGTGCCGACCATGCCCCGGACGGGTAAGCCGATGAGCGTGCGCATGACCAATTGCGGAACGCTTGGCTGGGTGACGGACAGGCAGCGCGGCTACCGATACCAGGCAACCCATCCCGAAACCGCGGCTCCCTGGCCGAAGATTCCCTCGATGCTGCTGGACCTCTGGCGGGAGGTTTCCGCCTATCCGCACCCGCCCGAAGCCTGCCTCGTGAATTTCTATTCGGCCGATGCACGCATGGGACTGCACCAGGACCGCGACGAGGAGGATTTTTCGGCGCCGGTCGTCTCCGTCTCGCTGGGTGACGACTGCCTGTTCCGCATCGGCGGGGTGCGGCGCGCCGATGCCACCACATCGCTCAGGCTCCGCTCCGGCGACGTCATCGTGTTGGGCGGGCAGAGCCGGCTGGCCTATCATGGCGTCGATCGCATCTATGCCGGAACATCGATGCTGCTGAAAACCGAAGGGCGGATCAACCTGACGCTGCGCCGGGTGACAATACCCTAGCGCCAAGGGCGCGCCCTCCTACAGCTTTCTCAGCGCCACCTTCTCGACCATATGGTTGGCGCCCTTGCGCAGAATCAGGTCGGCGCGCGGACGGGTCGGCAGGATGTTCTCCCGCAGATTCCTCAGGTTGATATTCGCCCACAGGCCTTCCGCAATGGCGAGCGCGGCACTGTCGGACAGCTGGGAATAGCGGTGGAAGAAGGAGTCCGGATTTCGGAACGCCGTCTCGCGCAGCCGCATGAAGCGGGCCACATACCAGTCGTGGATCAAATTCTCGTCGGCGTCGATATAGATCGAAAAGTCAAAGAAATCAGACAGGAAGGGCACGAACTTGCCGTCGGATGGCAGCTTTCCCGGCAGGAGCACGTTGATGCCTTCGAAAATCAGTATGTCAGGACGATCAATGGTGGCATAGGCGCCCGGGATCACGTCATAGGTCAGATGCGAATAGAGCGGGGCCTTCACGTCGCGCTCTCCCGATTTGATGCTCGAGAGAAAGCGCAACAGGGCACCTATGTCGTAGCTCTCCGGAAAACCCTTGCGTTCCATCAGGTTTTCCCGCCGCAAATACTCGTTGGGATGGAGGAAACCGTCGGTGGTGACCAGATCCACCTTCGGGCTGGATGGCCACCGGGTCAGCAATTCCTTCAGGACGCGCGCCGTTGTGGATTTGCCTACGGCCACCGAGCCGGCAATGCCGATAATGAAGGGCGTCTTGATCGACTGCTCCTTGTTGAAGAACAACTGCCGCTGGCGAAAGAGGAGCTGGCTGGCTTCGACATGCGCGGAAAGCAATCGCGACAGCGACAGATAAATGCGCTTGACCTCCTGAAGGTCAACGGGGTCGTTGAGCGAGCGCAGCCGGCGGATTTCATCTTCCGTCAGCGTTAGCGGCGTATCGGCGCGGAATGCCGCCCATTCTTCGGCCGAAAAGAAAAGATAGGGGGAATATTTCTCGGTGGGCGCCAGCTGGTCCATCGTTGCCCTCCCCCTTTCAGACTCAGTCCCGGTCCTGCCGGGAGGCCTTTTCGGCAATGCCGGAGCGCCCGGTGCGGCTCTCCAGCTCGGCCAGTACGTCCGAAAGCGGAACACCGGCAATGCCGAGCACCACCAGCAAATGATAAAGAAGATCCGCGCTCTCCGAAACGAGGCCTGCCCGGTCACCGCGGACGGCCGCGATGACGGCTTCCACGGACTCTTCGCCAAGTTTTTGCGCGGCCTTGTCCATGCCCTTGGCGAACAGCCTTGCAGTCCAGGATTCCGGATCGCCGGAGCGGGCGCGCTCGGCGACGATCCTTTCGAGATCGGATAGCGAAAAATCCTTCATTGGCGCCGTTTAAGGGCTGGAAGGCGTCGTGTCGAGTCGCATCGGCAACCCTGCCGCGGCCATGTAAGCCTTGGCTTCCCGGATCGAATAGATGCCGAAATGGAAGATCGAAGCGGCAAGCACCGCGGTCGCATGACCTTCTCTTATGCCCTCGACCAAATGGTCCAGCGTGCCAACCCCACCCGAAGCGATCACCGGGGCGCGCACCGCGTCTGCAACCGCTCGTGTGAGCGCAATATCGTAACCGGCCTTGGTGCCGTCCCGATCCATGGAAGTAAGCAGGATTTCGCCCGCGCCGAGATCGACCACGCGGCGGGCAAATTCCACGGCGTCGATGCCCGTTCTTTCGCGTCCGCCATGGGTGTAGATTTCCCAGCGGTCGGCCTCGCCGTCACGGGAAACCTTCTTGGCATCGATGGCGACGACGATGCACTGGTCGCCGAACTTGTCGGCTGCCTCGGCCACGAAATCCGGATTTCTCACTGCCGCGGTATTGATGGACACCTTGTCGGCGCCGGCAAGCAGCAGGCGGCGGATGTCTGCAACGGTCCGCACGCCACCGCCCACGGTCAGCGGCATGAAGCATTGTTCGGCCGTTCGCGCCACGACGTCGAAGATGGTCTCGCGATTGTCCGACGAGGCGGTGATGTCCAGGAAGCAAAGTTCGTCCGCGCCCGCCGCATCATAAGCCCGCGCGGCCTCCACGGGGTCACCCGCATCCACCAGGTCAACGAAGTTGACGCCCTTGACGACGCGGCCGTCCTTCACGTCCAGACAAGGTATGACACGGGCCTTCAGGGTCATTGGATCGCTGTCCTTCCTTCAAGCGCGCCCAGAAGATTGACGAGCAACCTGCCCACGACCGGGGGAACGTCGCCGCTCGGATCGACGATCGGGTCATAGGCCGTCAGGCTTACGCCAACCACCGGCAACAGCCTGGCCAGGCCGAGCACCGTCTCGCACAGCTTGTCGGGCGAGGGGCCGCCCGATTCGGCATAACGGTTGACCTGCAACTCGTCGGGATCGATCACGTCAAGGTCAATGTGCAGGTGAGTACGGACCGCACCGGCCTCCAACAGCCTGGCGGCCTTGCCGGCTGCCTCGGAACATTGAACATTGATGACAGGCTGCTGTGCCAGCAGCGTCCTTTCCGCCGGGTCGATCGAGCGCGCGCCGATCAGCATGGCGCGGATCGGCTCTATCGCACGGAAATCCGGGATCGCGGCGGCCAAAGGACGCCAGCACAGGCCCAACAGCGTCGAAAGAGCCATGCCGTCGAGAAAACCCGTTAAGGTCGTCTCCGGCGTGTTGAGATCCGCATGCTGATCGAACCAGGCGACGGAGTCCGCCTTTTCGCCCGCAACGGCGCCGGCCGCCGTGAGGCAGTTGCCGGCAAGCACGACGGGAAAGCGGCCGCTCCGAACCACATCCGCGACCTCCCCGGCCACGGCGTTGCAAACAGCGAAGCCGGCAGATATTTCGCGGGCCTGTTCCGCGGCGCCGACGACCTCGCCAATATCCTTCACCGTCGCTTCATGGCCGTGAAGCGCAAGCTCATCGGCAAGCCCCCCGGCGATAATGGCGTCAGGGCCTTGACCGAAGCCGCCGTGATAATGGCCGCTATCGTAGGACGCGAGGATAATGCCTACGTTCATGAGGCCTCATGCCCCACCTGGCCGCGGAGTATGGCCAGGGCCTCGGCCGGATCGATGCGCCCGTCATACAGCGCGCGGCCTGAAATGGCCCCGGCCAGCTTTCGGGCATCCGGCTGCGTCATGCGGCGTATGTCGTCGAGAGAGGCGAGACCGCCCGAGGCGATGACAGGAATCGTGACGGCATTCGCAAGCTCGATGGTGGAAAGCCAGTTGATGCCGGTCAGCACGCCGTCGCGGTCAATGTCGGTATAGATGATGGCCGCCACGCCCGCGCCCTCGAACTTCCGGGCCAGTTCGACTACGCCGAGCGAGGACGTCTCCGCCCAGCCCTGTACTGCGACCTTGCCGCCCTTGGCATCGATGCCGACCGCTACCTTGCCCGGAAACAGGCGGCAGGCCTGCTTCACCAGTTCCGGGTCGCGCACCGCCACGGTGCCGAGGATGACCCGCGCCACCCCGCGCTCCAGCCATTCCTCGACCTGGGCCAGCGTGCGTATGCCGCCCCCGAGCTGCACCGGATTGCGGGTAGCCTTGAGGATAGCGCCAACTGCAGCGCCATTGATTGCGGTTCCCTGGAAGGCGCCGTTCAGATCCACCACGTGCAGCCATTCGAAGCCCTGCTCCTCGAATGCCCGCGCCTGAGCGGCAGGGTCTTCGTTGTAGATCGTGGCCGTCGCCATGTCGCCATGGCGCAGCCGCACACAAAGGCCGTCCTTCAGGTCGATTGCGGGGAAAAGGATCATGGGGTCAGGTGCCTTCGACGATCACCACATGGCCCGTGGAGGCGGCCAGGCGAAATTTCAATGCTTCCTGGTATTCCGGCGAATGATAGCAGGCCAGCGCGGTGTCATACGAGTCGAATTCCACCAGCACATGGCGGTTCCCGGTCGGGCCCTCAGGACTGGTGGAGCGTCCCGCCCGGACGACGAACCTGGCTCCGTATTTGGCGAAGGCCGCGCCGTTGGCCTCAATATATTTCCTGTAGGTCTCCGGATCGGTCACGTCGACCATGGCCATCCAGTAGCCTTTCTTCGTCATGAGGGCACCTCAGGGCTTCCAGCGCAGGAAATTGGCGATCAGCGCCAGGCCGAGCGCCTGGCTCTTCTCGGGATGGAACTGCGTTCCGGCTCGATTTTCGCGCGCTACTGCAGCGGTTACCTCGCCCCCGTAATCGGTGACGGCCAGAACGTCCTCCGGTCTTGCCGCATCGAGGTGATAGGAATGCACGAAATAGGCGTGCAAGCCGTCCTCCCCTGTAGGGATTCCGGCAAAAAGCGGATGGTCACGCATGAGCCGGACAGTGTTCCAGCCGATCTGCGGAACCTTCAGCGCCGGGTCGGCGGGACTGATCTCCCTTACATCGCCGGCGATCCAGCCGAAGCCTTGTGTGACGGCTTTTTCCAGCCCGCGCTCCGACATCAGCTGCATGCCGACGCAAATGCCCAGAAAGGGCCGGGCCCTGGGCCCTGTCGCCTCCGCCACGGCCTGCCACATGCCGTCCACGGCCCGCAGACCGGCGGCGCAATCTGCATAGGCGCCTACGCCGGGCAGCACGATACGATCGGCGCCCAGCACCCGATCGGGATCGGCCGTCAGCTCGATTTCGGCGGCAATCCCCGCCTCCTTCGCCGAACGTTCGAACGCCTTGGTTGCGGAGCGCAAATTGCCTGAACCGTAATCGATGATGGCTACGCGCATCTCAACCCCTGCCCGGCAGGGCGCCGAGCCCCAGCAACAGTCCCGCTTCCGCCGCCCGCGCCGCCGCCGGATCGGGGACGATACGGCGTCCGGCATCCGCTCCCGGCTCGTCCACTACGGCTTCCGCGGCAAAACGCGACTCGGCATCGGCAAGCCGCGCGGCCTCTACCACGCCCCACTCGCGCCAGCCGCGCCGCCTCAGCGCCGCAATTCGAAGGTTCGCGCCTTCAAGACCGAAATAGAAGGCCACCAACAGAGTGAGCAATGATGCCGTTCCGGGAAAGCCGGACAGTTCTCCAACTGTCGACAACAGGCCGAGGACGAGGAATGCTGCCAGCGCCGCGCCCCACATCCGGTGACACAGAAGCCAAAGGGGTGGAACGAGAAAGGCGAGCCAGGAAAAGCCGTCCCGGACGAAGGCGAGATCGGCCGCCTCTTCGCGACCGGGCGACCTTTCCAAAACGACATAGCTCGCCATGGCTCTATCCCTTCAGCGATCCCTTGGTGGAGGGAACCGCATCCGGCTGGCGCGGATCCTTTTCGACCGCGAATCTCAGCGCGCGCGCCACGGCCTTGAAGCAGCTTTCGGCTATGTGATGGTTGTTGGCGCCGTAGCGATTATTAACGTGCAGCGTGATGCCGGAATGCTGCGCCAGGGCCTGGAAGAATTCACGCACCAGTTCCGTGTCGAAGGCGCCTATCTTGGGCGAGGAAAAGGTAACGTTCCATACCAGGAAAGGCCGCCCGGACACATCTACCGCTGCGGCGGTCAGCGTCTCGTCCATGGCCAGTTCGACCGAAGCATAGCGCATGATGCCGCGCCGCTCGCCGAGCGCCCTGGCAAGGGCCTGGCCAAGCGCGATGCCGGTGTCTTCGACCGTATGATGGTCGTCTATATGCAGGTCGCCTTTAGCGCGCACCGTCATGTCGATCAGGGAATGACGGCAAAGCTGGTCGAGCATGTGGTCGAAGAAGCCAACCCCGGTAGCGATGTCGGATTTCCCCGCGCCGTCGACATGGACGGACACTGAAATCTCCGTCTCCCTGGTCGCGCGGGTGACTTCGGCGGAGCGGGCGATCATTGCATTTTCCTGATGCTGCAAATGCGAGCCTTCTAGCAGCATGAAAGGGCGATTGCCAGTTGGCAAAACCTCCGTTTGCAAAGCGCGACCTGCGGATTACATAAGTGCCAACTTCACGCATGACGCGCCCATGGCCCGTCTGGCCTGCGCGGGATCGGAGAAAACATGGCGAATGAACTGACCATGCACGCCACGACAATCGTGACCGTGCGCAAGGGCGGCAAGGTGGTCATTGCCGGCGACGGCCAGGTGAGCCTCGGCCAGACGATCATGAAGGGCAATGCCCGCAAGGTGCGCCGCATCGGCAAGGGCGGCAGCGTCATTGCCGGCTTCGCAGGCGCCACCGCCGATGCCTTCACCCTGCTTGAAAGGCTGGAGGCCAAGCTTGAACAATATCCGGACCAGTTGATGCGAGCCTCCGTGGAGCTTGCAAAGGACTGGCGCACCGATCGCTACCTGCGCCGGCTGGAGGCAATGATGCTGGTGGCCGACAAGAACATATCGCTGGCGCTGACCGGCACTGGCGACGTGCTGGAACCGGAACAGGGCGTCATGGCGATCGGCTCAGGCGGCAATTATGCGCTGGCCGCCGCTCGGGCGCTGCTCGACACCGACAAGGATGCCGAGGAGATCGCATTGCGGGCAATGCAGATCGCTTCCGAAATCTGCGTCTACACCAACAACAACTTCGTGGTCGAAACCATCGAGGGCGCGGCTGCATGAGCCAGCCGGGCCGCCGATTTCCGAACTATGCCTTTCGGCCGGTGAGAGAGGCGGACCTGCCCCTCATCGCCGGCTGGCTGGCTGAGCCGCATCTCGCGCAATGGTGGGGCGATCCCGAAACCGAGGTTGCTGCCATACGCGACCACATGAGCAGCGTCTCGGTCGAGCCGCTGATCGTCGAACTCGCCGGGCAGCCGATCGCCTATCTGCAGAGCTACGACCCTCATCTTGAGGACGACCATCCCTATCAGGACCAGCCCTTCGGAACGCTCGGCATAGACGTATCGATAGGGCCCGCGGAAATGGTGGGGATCGGCCATGGCTCGCTGATCGTGCGCCAATTCGTGGAAACGCTTTTCGCCGAAGGTGCGCCGCGCGTGATCATCGACCCGCACCCGGACAACAAGCGCGCCATCCGCGCCTATGAAAAGGCGGGATTCCGCGAGATCGACCGCCGGTCGACCATCTATGGGGATGTCGTGCTGATGGCGGTGGGCAATCCGGAGGGCGATTGAACACCGTGGCGCAGGGCAAACCCTCCCGGGACCTCGCCTGGCAGACCGGTCTCGTCGCTGCCTTCGCCATCATCGGCGTCCAGGCTTTCGTGCTTCACCTCCAGGGCCATCCCGCGATCTGCGCGTGCGGCACCGTCAAGCTCTGGCACGGCGTCGTGTTCAGTTCGGAGAACTCCCAGCATATTTCAGACTGGTACACGCCTTCGCACATCATCCACGGCTTCCTGTTCTACGCGCTGGCGCGCTGGCTTTTCCCCCGGCGATCGTTCTGGTTCCGGCTTGTCTTTGCAATGCTGATCGAAGGCGGCTGGGAGATCGTGGAGAACAGTCCCTTCATCATCGATCGGTATCGCGAAGGCACCATCTCGCTCGATTATTTCGGCGACTCCATCCTCAATTCGGTGTCCGATACGCTGGCCATGGTGCTGGGCTTTGCGATGGCACGATGGCTACCTATATGGGCCGTTGTGGTCATCGCCGTCCTGTTCGAGATCGGCACCGGCTATGTCATCCGGGACAATTTGACGTTGAACGTGATCATGCTGCTGCATCCGTTCGACGCAATCAGGCAATGGCAAAGCGCAATTCCCAGCCAGGGCATCGGGTATTTCGAGACATGAGCAATTTTTCCCCCCGAGAGATCGTTTCCGAACTCGACCGTTTCATCATCGGCCAGAAGGATGCCAAGCGCGCCGTGGCCATCGCGTTGCGCAACCGCTGGCGCCGCAAGCAGCTTGAAGGCCAGATGCGCGAGGAGGTGACGCCAAAGAACATATTGATGATCGGGCCCACGGGCGTCGGCAAGACGGAGATTTCGCGCCGCCTGGCCAAACTGGCCGGGGCGCCTTTCGTGAAGGTGGAGGCAACCAAGTTCACCGAGGTCGGCTATGTCGGCCGCGATGTGGAGCAGATCGTGCGGGACCTGGTTGAGGTCGCCATCGGGCTGCAGCGCGAGAAGATGCGCGAGGACGTGAAGGCCCGCGCCCATGTCAATGCGGAGGAGCGCGTTCTGGAAGCCCTGGTCGGCAAGACCGCATCGCCGGCAACGCGAGACTCCTTCCGCAAGAAGCTGCGCGAGGGCGAACTCGACGACAAGGAGATCGAGATCGAGGTGGCCGACACGGGCACCGGCGGCATGCCGAGCTTCGAGATCCCAGGCATGCCAGGCGCCAATATCGGCGTCATGAACATCAACGACCTGCTGTCCAAGGCCATGGGCACCAGGCGCACCAAGCTGCGCAAGACCACGGTCAAGGATTCCTACGACATCCTGATACAGGACGAATCAGACAAGCTGCTCGACCAGGACGAGGTTGTGCGCCGTGCGCTGGAATCGGCCGAAAATGACGGCATTGTCTTCATCGACGAAATCGACAAGATCGCGGCGCGCTCCGACATTTCAGGCGGGCCATCGCGCGAGGGCGTGCAGCGGGACCTGCTGCCGCTGGTCGAAGGCACCACCGTGGCGACCAAATACGGGCCCATCAAGACGGATCACATATTGTTCATCGCCTCGGGCGCCTTCCATGTTTCGAAGCCTTCCGACCTGCTGCCGGAACTGCAGGGCCGGCTGCCGATCCGCGTCGAGCTGCGGCCGCTGGAGAAGGAGGATTTCGTCCGCATACTCACGGAGACGGAAGCGAGCCTCATCAAGCAGTATGTCGCGCTGATGGCCACCGAAGGCGTCACGCTCGAGTTCTCCGAAGACGCCATAGACGCCCTGGCCGGCATTGCCGTGGATCTGAACGCCACCGTCGAGAATATTGGCGCGCGCCGCCTGCAGACGGTGATGGAACGGGTGCTGGACGATATTTCCTTCCACGCGCCGGACCGCAGCGGCACGACGATCCGGGTCGACGCCGATTACGTCAAGGAACATGTTGGCGACCTGGCGAAGAACACCGACCTGTCGCGCTTCATCCTGTAGGATCGGCAGCCTGCAATTGCAGCGCAGGCGCAGCTCTACATGGGAAGACGGGGCGGGACTGTGGCGCCAGGGAAGCACCTGCAGGGCTTTCACCCCTGAATGCACGACAAGTCTCGACTCGGCTGCGGGCACGGCATAATTTGCGCCCGACCAGTACAGGGCGGCGCATGAGACGAATTCGTTCCCTTTTCCTAGGCCTGCTTCTGGCGGTAACAGCTTCGGCAGGCCAAGCCGCCGTCCTGGTTCCGCCCGGCAACCGCAATGCCGTGCAACCCGCGATTCCAGGCGCATCGGTGAACCGCACGCAGGCCACCAACACGACCTTCCAGGCCAAGTACCGCAAGGTATATGCGCTGCTGAAGAACGACGGCAGGCTGCGCGCCAAGATCAAGGAGACCGCCGCCGCATACGCCATAGACCCGATACACATAGTGGGCGCGATCGTTGGCGAGCATACCTACAATGTGGATGCCTACGACCGGCTGCAGACCTACTACGTCAAGGCGATCTCCTATCTCTCTTCGAGGTTCAGCTTCGCCTACCGTGGCGAAAGCGTTTCCGCTTTCGTGCGGCGGCCGCAATTCGCCGCCTGCGACGGCAAGTCAGACAGCTATGCTCTGTGGACCTGCCGCGAGAGGGTCTGGAACCAGGAGTTCCGCGGCAGGACAGTCGATGGCACAAGCTTCCCGGACAACCGCTTCGGCGCCGTGTTCTTCCAGCCCTACTATGCCGGCCAGACTTTCGGCCTCGGCCAGTTGAACCCGCTTACCGCCCTGCAGATGAGCGACATGGTTCACGAGATTTCCGGCCTGCCGCGGCTCGACGCGGACGATCCGAACCGGGTCTACAAAACCATAATGGACCCGGATCTGACGCTGAATTACGTGGCCGCGGCCCTGAAAAAATCGATCGACGCCTACCGGACGATTGCCGGATTTGACATTTCGAGAAATCCCGGCATTACCGCCACACTCTACAATGTCGGCAATCCGGAAGCGCGCGCGCAGGCTCTGAAAAAGGAAAATGAACGCCGCCGCGCCGCCGGCGAACCTGTGCGCTTACCGCAGGAAAACTATTATGGCTGGCTGGTCAACGACAAGCTGCCGGAACTGGAGGCGCTGTTCGCCTCCTGAGGTCTCAGGCCGGAATGCGATATAGGGCACGCCGCCGTGGCTTGACGCCAGGGTAATCGACGGAATAAATATTTCATTCTTTATCTATTCTGGTTTTTTTGTTCCGCATAGCGGGAAGGAAGGTCTCATGACGGTTCGTTTCGGCTTGCTCGGCGCTGGCCGCATCGGCAAGGTTCACGCACGCGCCATCGGTTCCAACCAGGCTGCCCGGCTGGTTGCCGTGGCAGACGCAGCGGAGCAGGCGGCGCGGGACATTTCCGACGCCTATGGCGCCGAGATGCGCACGATCGATCAGATAGAGCAGGCCAGCGACATAGACGCGGTGGTGATCTGCACGCCGACCGACACGCATGCCGACCTGATCGAGCGGTTTGCCCGCGCCGGCAAGGCGATATTCTGCGAGAAGCCGATCGACCTTGATGTGGGGCGCGTGGAGGAATGCCTGGCCGTCGTGGAGCAGACTGGAGCCGCTCTGATGGTCGGCTTCAACCGGCGCTTCGATCCGCATTTCATGGCCGTAAGGAAGACAATCGACGAAGGCGCCATCGGCACGGTCGAGATGGTGACCATCACCTCGCGCGACCCGGGGCCGCCGCCGATCGACTACATCAAGCGCTCCGGCGGAATTTTCCGCGACATGACGATCCATGATTTCGACATGGCGCGTTACCTTCTTGGCGAAGAGCCCGTTTCGGTGTCGGCCCACGCCTCGGTGCTTGTGGACAAGGCCATCGGCGAGGCGGGTGACTATGATTCGGTCAGCGTCATTCTCGAAACCGGCTCGGGAAAGCAGGCGCTCATTTCCAATTCCCGCCGGGCCACTTACGGTTACGACCAGCGCATCGAGGTGCATGGCTCGAAAGGCATGGTTGCGGCGGAGAACCAGCGGCCCGTGTCGATCGAGGTGGCGAATGAGAAGGGCTATACCCGGCCGCCGCTGCACGACTTCTTCATGACCCGCTACACCGAAGCCTATGCCAATGAGATAGCGGCCTTCATTGCGGCCATGAGTGCCGGCAGGAAGGCCTCGCCCGGCGGCGCCGATGGGCTGGCGGCGCTAAGGCTGGCCGATGCGGCCCTGCTTTCGGCCAGGGAAGGAAGAACCGTCCGGCTCTAGGCCGGCGGCAGGAGGAATCATGCGCGCGGGACCAGGCCGCAACGCAGCTACCAGCGCCATCGTCACCGGCGGCGCGCAGGGAATAGGCTTTGCCGTGGCCGAAGCGCTTGCCGAGGAAGGCTGCCGCGCCCTTGCCCTAGTGGGACGCGACAGGGCCAAGGGTGAGCGCGCCGTCGCCTCGCTACAGGCGAAGGGCGCAGACGCGATCTTCATTGCCGCCGATCTGTCGAGCGTTGCCGACTGCCGGCGAGTCGTCGCCACAGCCGTCGAAAGGCTGAGGAGCGTCAACGCACTGGTCAATGCAGCGGCGACATCTGCACGCGGCTCCCTTACAGAAACGGACGAGGCACTGTTCGACAATATTTTCGCCACCAATGTGCGCGGACCCTTCTTTCTCATGCAGGGCGTGGTGCAACACCTGCTGGAGCGCCAGGCGGCAGGCTCGATCGTCAACGTGCTTTCGGTCAACGTCCATTGCGGTCAGCCCTTTCTCGCCGCCTATTCGGCAAGCAAGGGGGCGCTGGCGACGCTGACCAGGAACACGGCGAACGCCTATCGTGGAAACCGCATTCGGTGCAACGCCGTGCTGCCCGGATGGATGGACACGGAGGGCGAGGACATGGTGCAGCGGAAATGGCACGGTGCCGGTGATGATTGGCTGCAGAAAGCCGAAGCCGCCCAGCCCATGGGCCAGCTGGTCAAGCCTGGGCAACTCGCACGGCTCATCACTTACATGCTGAGCCCTGACTCGGGCGTCATGACCGGAGCGCTGGTCGACTACGATCAGAACGTGCTTGGCGTATTCGGCGGGTAACTCTCGCGACGGTTCGGCTTCATCACGCTCTTCCGTAAAGCGGAAGCACGGCGCCGCTTGTCGCCCGGTTTCGCGGCGATGCGAGATAGACGATCGTTTCGGCTGCTTCGCCGAGACCAACCCATTTGGTGAAGTCCGCTTCGGGCATTTCCGCCCGGTTTGTCGCCGTGTCGAGGACCGAGGGCGCCACCGCATTGACCAGAATGCCATGGCCTTTGACTTCCTCGGCCAGGGCGACGGTCATGGCCGCGACTGCCGCCTTGCTTGCCGCATAGGCCACCATGCCGCCGCCGCGGCGAGGATCCAGGCCTGCACGAGCGGACACATTGACGATACGGCCCTGCGTGCGCGAGCCAAGCATGGCCCGCACCGCTGCCCTGCAGCACAGGAAGGCGGTGCGGACGTTGGTTTCCATCATTTCGGCGAAGGAAGCCGATTCGGTCTTGTCGAAAGGAGCGCTGGCAAATCCACCAGCCAGGTTGATCGAGGCCCAAACTTCGGGAACTTCACGATAGAAGGCGTCCACCGCCTGGGAATCGGCCAGGTAGACATTGTGGACGAGGCGGACATGCTCGTGCGCCGCAAAGGGAAAATGGGCGGGCGCGGCCGCATGGCTGTTAGGCACGTGGCAGATCGCGCCTGCTTCCAGCAATTGCGCCACCACGGCACTGCCAAGCTGGCCGGTGCCGCCTGTGATCACGACATGTTTGCCTGCCAAACTCGTCATGGCCAAGAGATTCCCATTGCCAGCCTCCGCGAAAGTCGCGCCTTTTGGACGTTCACTCAACTGAAATTTCGAGGATACGCGTTTTTTGCGCGGCTCTCGCACGCCTCAGCGCATCGGGTAGCGCCAGCCTGTCCGACAGCCGTTCGGCTTCGATGCCGTAGGCCTGTGCCAGCTTGAGAAAATCCGGAGGCGCGGGCGACACGCCTACCGGCTCGACGCCCGCCTCCCGCATCGAGGTCTCGATCTCGCGATAGCCGCGATTGTTCCAGACGACGAAGACGACATTGGCGCCGGCATCCAGCGCCGCCCCGATCTCCGGGAGGGTGAACTGGAACCCACCGTCGCCGGTCAGGCAAACGACAGGCGCATCGGGCACGGCCAGCGCCGCGCCGATGGCTGCCGGAGGACCATAGCCCAGCGCTCCGAAGCCGGTCGCAGCATTGAACCAGCCTCCCGGCCTGTCATGATCATAATAAAGATTGGCAGCGTAGACCGGCTGCGTGGAGTCGCCGATGATGAACGCGTCAGGGAGCGTGTCGCGGATGGCTTCCACCACCCGTACCTGTTCCTGCATGGCCGGACCGATCTCCTGCCACGCGGATTCGCGGGCAGTCCGGGCGTGGGCGGCGCCTTGCGACGATTGCGCCTCGAAGGCGGCAGCTTCGCCGAGGCTCGACAGAATCGCCTCAAGCGCAGCGCGGCAATCCGCCTGAACCGCAAGCTTCGCCGGACGCCGCGCAAGCTGCCCGGCGTCGATATCGATGCGGACAAGATTTGCCGGCATTGCGAAACCGCCGTCGCCATACATGTCGTAGTCCGTAGGGCCGAATTCCGTGCCTGCGGCGACAACCAAATCCGCCTCCGCAATCAGCCGGCGCACTGCCTTCAGGCTGGGACTGGCCGGCACGGCAAGGGGATGGCCATGCATGAGCCCGCGCCCATTGGCCGTCAGGACCACCGGCGCGCCAAGCCTTTCAGCCAACTGCCGCAGGGGCGCTTCGGCGCGCCTTGCCCCGCCCCCCGCCAGAATAAGCGGCCGGGAAGCAGCCCTCATCATTCTCACTGCCTCGTCGATCGCAGCGGAATCAGGGGCTGGCGGCCCCTTGACCACGGCCCCCAGGGACAGGCCTGCGGCAGGCTTTGCCATTACATCGAGCGGCACTTCGATATGAACGGGGCCGGGCCTGGCCGAGGCAAACAGGGTGAATGCATGTTCCAACGCGGCCGGCAGCTGCTCCGGTTGCGTAATGCGGATGGATGCCAGTGCCACTTGCTCCATCATCCCACGCTGGTCCGGCAATTCGTGTAGGTAGCCCAGACCCTTGCCCAGGGTCGGCAGGGCGTTGACGCTCGAAACGACCAGCATGGGGACAGAATCGGCGCGCGCCTGTCCCATCGCGGTAATGGTGTTGGTCAGGCCCGGTCCCGTGATGACGAAGGCAACGCCTGGGCGACCCGACGCCCGCGCATAGCCGTCGGCCATAAAGGCCGCGCCCTGTTCATGCCGCGGCGTAACGTGCCTGATCTTCGAACTCGCCAGGCCGCGATAGAGTTCGACCGTATGTACACCGGGGATGCCGAAAACGGTGTCGACGCCATAGGACTCCAGCAGGGAGATAAGGGCTTCTCCGACGGTCATCGGGTTCCTCTCACTTAAGGGAAAGCCGGACGCAGCAAGCGTGCCATCCATGCCGGCTCACTGCCCACAATGCGCCTT